>Ga0299914_10002169_pt1 | contig 13411 bp, 13 predicted proteins | sample RVTome_10_FD_201361 | JGI IMG/M metagenome (GOLD analysis project Ga0299914, IMG submission 201361) | Soil microbial communities from uranium-contaminated site in the Upper Colorado River Basin, Wyoming, United States - RVT153D57 (version 2) ...
GCCGAGCACTGCCTCCTGTTCGTTGCGGCCGCGCGCCGGCTCACGGACGAACAACAGCACCGCGGCGACGATGACGGCCGGGATGGCGACCGCGACCATCGCCCACCGCCAGCCCTCCGCACCACCGGCCCAGCCTGCGACCGCACCGACGATGAACGGCCCGATCACCAGCGCGGTCGGCCGGCCGAGGTTCTCCATCGCGAACATGCGCGTGCGCACGCCGCTCGGGTACTGGTCGGCGATGAGCGCGGGCGCGATCGGGATGCGTGCCGACGCGCCGAACCCGGCACCTGCGCGCACGAACGCCATCGTGACCGCGTTGTTCACCGCACCGGTGAGGGCCATGAACGCGGCCCACACGAACGTCGCGCCGGCGAGGATGCGGGTCCGCACGTAACGGTCGGCGAGCCAGGCGAACGGGAGCGTGGCGAGCACGAGCACGACGCCGCCGAACGACGTGAGGCCCTGCAAGGTGGTCTTCGACACGTCGAGCGAGCGCTGGATGTCGGGCGCGAGCACCTGCAGCGCGACCTGGTCGAGCGTCTCGATGATCGCCACGAGCAGGAGCGAGATGATCATCGTGAGGCCGCCCACGCGCAGGCCCTCGCGCATCGGCATGGCCTCGCCGCCGACGCCGGGCAGGAGATCGTCGGGGAGGAGGTCGCCGGCCTCGGCCGCGGCCTGGGCCGCCTGCCGGCTCTCCTCCTCGCGCAGCACGACCGCGGTCAGCGCCGCCGCGTCGGTCTCGTCCGACATGTCGACTCCCCCCGTTGCCGCTCCGACGTCCACCGCCCGATCGGCGAAGCCGAGGGCACAAGCTATCGGCGTTTCTGATGCCCCGTCAGAGAACGCTCGAGAAATGCCGCGGCCGCGCTGACACCGGCGCCGCACGGCGTTACCGTCACCGACGGACGGGTCCGGCCGGCCGCGAGGGTGCGGCGGCGGAACACCGCCGAACACCGCGGAGCACGGGGGGAACGGGATGGGGAACGCGCGTCGTCGCCCGGTGGTGGTCGCGTGTGTCGCGGCCGTGGTGGCCGGCCTGCTGGCGGTGCCGGCGGGGGCAGCCCAGGAGGACGACCAGTACGACGTGGTCGTGCTCGTGGCCGACGTCGACGGCCTGCGGGCGCAGGGCGTCAACCTGCCCGAGAAGATCTCCGTCAGCAACCTCGGGAAGCGGTGGCAGGTCAACTTCGACGCCCACGGCAAGGTCAACGGCAGGACGTTCAACGTGATCCCGGTGACCTGGGACCCCATCGACACCGCGAGCTACGAGGACACCTGCATCAAGGCCACCCAGGACCACGACCCGTTCGTGGTGCTGAACGGCAACGGCTATCGGCAGTCGAGCGTCGGCTGCATCACCGTCGACAACGACACCTTCGCGATCATGGGCGAGGGCGGCTACGGCGAGCTCTACGACGCGTCGGGCAAGAACTACCTCACGCTCGGGATGCCGGGGGAGGCCTCGGCACGCGCCAGCGTGCAGCTGGCGACCGAGCAGGGCTTCTTCACCGACGGGGCGAAGATCGCGATCCTGTCGTCGAACGAGCCGGCGGTGAAGGCGGCCGGCGACGTCGCGGAGAAGGAGTTCGCCAAGGCGGGCTTCGACGTGGTCGAGAAGGTCGAGATCAACGCCAACCAGGATGCGGCCGGCCAGCAGCGCGAGGCGGCCGCGGCGGTATCGACGGTGCAGGCGGCCGGCGCGACCGCGGTCGTGGTCCTCCTCGGATTCTCCGTCAACCCCGCGTTCTTCGACGAGGCCGAGAAGTCCGGCGCCGGCTTCGAGTACATGCTGCTCGACGCGAGCGCGTCGATCTGCACCCAGTTCGGCGCCAGCCGCACCCCCGCCATCATCTCGACCGCCGAGGTGCCGTGCGTGACGACGTGGGACACCCGTGCGCTGCCCACCAAGGACGGCGTCAAGCCCGACAACGCGTTCGAGGCGAAGTGCCGCAAGGTGTTCGACGCGGGGTTCGACGAGCAGACCACACCCGGCGTGCCGTCGGGGGACATCACCGACGCGACCGGTCAGACCCTCACTGAGGACTTCTCGCCGAACGAGTGCGTGATCACCGACCTCTTCGTGAAGGGCCTGAAGAAGGCGGGCAAGGACGCCACGCCCGAAGACGTCTACGACGCGATGCTCACGATCAAGAAGAGCCCGGCGGCCTACATGTCCAACGGCACCGGCGGCTTCGCCAAGAACAAGCCGTACTTCGCCAACCAGGTGCACGTGGAGCTGCTCAACCCCGCCACCACCGAGACGCAACCCGACGCCAACGGCCTCTACAACGGCTGCCCGGCCCCGATCAACTGCTGGGTGCCGAGAGTCATCGACGGCACCGAGTGGGTCGCGCTCGAGGGCGCGGCCTGACGGGTCGCGTCAGGCCGGCGAGGCGCGCTGACACGCGCCCCCTCGCCGGGTTACGGTGACGGCCGCAGATCTGACGGGGCGTCAGGAAACGGACGGCCCGGGTGACCAGGGGGGAACCATGACCGGGACGCGACGACGTCTCCTCGTGCTCGCATGCACGGCGGCGCTGGCCGCCGGCCTGCTCGCGGTGCCGGCGCAGGCGGCCGACTCGAAGGGTGACCAGTACGACATCGTCGTGCTCGTCGCCGACCTCGACGGGCTTCGTGCCGCCGGCGTGAACCTGCCGGAGAAGCTGACGACGTCGAACCTGACGAAGCGCTGGCAGGTGTTCTTCGACTCGTACGGCAAGGTGAACGGCAAGACGTTCAACGTGATCCCGGTCACGTGGGACCCGGCCGACCCGTCGAGCTTCGAGGACACCTGCATCAAGGCGACGCAGGACAACCAGCCGTTCGCGGTGATGAACGGGAACGGCTACCGCCAGTCGAGCGTGGGCTGCATCACCGTCGACAACGACACGTTCATGTTCTTCGGCGAGGGCGGCTTCGACGAGCTGTACGAGGCGTCGGGCAAGAACCTCGTGACCCTCGGGCTGCCGGGTGAGGCCGCGGCCCGGGCGACGGTCCAGATCGCCGAGGACCAGAAGTTCTTCCCGAAGACCGCCAAGATCGGGATCCTCTCGGCCAACGAGCCCGGCATCAAGGCCGCGGGCGACACCGCGGAAGCGGAGTTCGAGAAGGCCGGCTACGACGTGGTCGAGAAGGTGGAGATCAACACCGTCGGCCAGGACGCCGCCGGCACGCAGCGCGACGCGGCCGCGTCGGTGGCCACCTTCCAGGCCGCCGGCGCCGACTCGATCGCGGTGCTCGTGCCCTTCACGACCAGCCCCGCGTTCTTCGACGAGGCGCAGAAGTCGGGTGCGGGGTTCAAGTACATGCTGGTCGACGCCGCGAGCTCGCTGTGCACCCAATTCGGCGCCAGCCGCACCCCGCTCGTCGTCGCGGACCAGGCGATCCCGTGCGTGACCACCTGGGACACCCGGGCACTCCCGACCAAGGACGGGGTGAAGGAGGACAGCGCGTTCGAGGCGAAGTGCCGGAAGGTGTTCGACGCCGGGTTCAACGAGACGACCATCCCGGGCGTCCCGGCGGGTGACCTCACCGACGCCACCGGCAAGACCCTCACCGAGGACATCCCACCGAACGAGTGCGTGATGGCCGACCTGTTCGTGAAGGCGCTGAAGAAGGCTGGCAAGGACGCCACGTCGGAGGACGTCTACGACGCCATGCTCACGATCAAGAAGAGCCCGGCGCCGTACATGTCGAACGGCAGCGGCGGGTTCGCCAAGAACAAGCCGTGGTTCGCCAACGACGTGCACCTCATGGTGCTGAACCCGGCCACCACCGCGACCGCTCCCGACGCCGGCGGCCTCTACAACGGCTGCCCGGCGCCGGTGAACTGCTGGATCCCGCAGGAGATCGGCGGCACCGAGTGGGTCACGGTGCAGTCAGCCGCCTGATCGGCTGCACGCCGCGTCACGGACGGCCGGCGCGTCCCCCGAGCGGGACGCGCCGGTCGTTCGCGCGGTCGCGCGCGACCGCGTCGTACGACTCGTAGTCGGACGCGGTGTCGTCGGCGAACTCGAACTGGAGCAGGCCCGCCTCGCCCCACTGCTCGCGCAGGTAGCCGCGGTTGGCGTCGAGCAGGCCGAGCTTGCGCACGTTGGGCACGAGCTTGGCGAAGAACGCGCCCTGGAACCCGGGGAACTGCGTGGTGCGCAGCGACGCCGCCGCTTCGAGGAGGTACGGCCGCACGTCGTCGACGCGGACGCCGACGCGCTCCCACACCTCGGGGGTGGTGGAGCGGGCCCGGCTCCGCAGCGTGTTCTCCACCAGGAACTCCTGGCGCTCCTTGAGCTCGGGCTCGGTGAGGCCGCCGTAGAGCTCGCGCAGGCTCAGCACGCCGAACGCCACGTGACGCGCCTCGTCGGCCATCACGTAGCGAAGGAGCGAGCGCAGCAACGGCTCCTCGATCCGGCGCAGCAGGTCGCCGAACGCGGCGAGCGCGAGGCTCTCGATCACGATCTGCATGCCGAGGTAGGCGATGTCCCACCGGCGGTCCTCGAGCAGGCCCGCGATCTGCTCGTCGAGGAACGGGCTCATCGGGTAGGCGTCGCCGAGCTTCTCGTGCAGGTAGCGGGCGAACACCTCGGTGTGACGCGCCTCGTCGATGGTCTGCGTGGCCGCGTAGTACTTGGCGTCGACCCACGGCACCGACTCCACCAGCTTCGCCGCGGTCATCATCGCGCCCTGCTCGCCGTGCATGAACTGGCTGAGCTGCGCTTTGAACATCTCGATGCCGAGCGCGGTGAACTCGCGCTCACCCCACGACGCGAGCGGCGACCCGGGGAGGTCGGCCGCGGCGCGGACCAGCGCATCGGTCGGGCTCTCCTGGGTGCGCACCAGCTCCTCGGGGTCGACGTCGATCGTCCAGTCGAGGTCGGTGGCGCCGTTCCACTGCGACGTCACGCCCTTCTCGTACAGGGTGACGAGCTGGGGACGCTCACGCTCGTAGTTCCACGTGAGGACGGCGTCCGCCGCGTTCCGCACCCGCCGGATCGTCGCCTGCACCTCGCCCGGGTCGGGAAGCTCGCTCACGGTCACTCACTCCATTCTGCTCCACCGGCCGTGCCATGATCACAGCCATGCCGGACACCGTGCTCCTCACCTTCCGCCGGCCGCCCGCCGAGCCGCCCGCCGCGTTCGGCGACCGCCTGCGCAGCACGGCAGGGCAGGTGGCGGCCGACGGCACGACGCGCACCGTGGTGCTGTTCGTCGCCGACGGCGAGGTCGGTGCACCGGGCGACGCCACCGCCTTCACGCCCTCGTTCGACGCCGCCCTGCTCGTCGAGGGCGACGGGCCCGTCGACGTCCACGGCACCGCGCAGGTGCTCGCCGTGAGCGAGCGGCGCGTGGTCAAGGCGCGCGAGCGCGGCACCGACGGCGCTCGGTCGGAGGGCTTCACCATCCTCTGCCCGAGCGTGCGGGCGCCGTCGCTCAGCCACGACGAGTTCGACGCGCACTGGCGCGACAACCACGCGCCGATCCACGTCGCGTCGTCACCGGGTACGTGCCACTACGAGCACCTCGTGCTCGAGCCGGGCGCCGGCGTGGCGTGGGACGGCATCGGGCTCCTCAGCTTCGCGTCCGAGGCCGACTTCACGGAGCGCATGTTCGACGGCGACACCGGCCAGCGCGCGATCTACGAGGACATCCCGCGCTTCCTCGACCTCGAGTCGGGCGAGACGCTCCCCGCCAGCGAGTTCGTCTACAAGGACGCGCGGTGACGCCGGCCGACGGCCCGTTCTCCGGGGGCACGGCGGTGGTCACCGGCGCCGGCTCCGGTCTCGGGCGCGCGCTGGCGCACCGCTTCGCCGACGAGGGCATGCACGTGGTCGTCGCCGACATCGACCTCGCCAACGCACAGTCGGTGGCCGGCGAGCTCCCGCTCGCGACCGCGTTCCGGGTCGACGTGGGCGACCTCGACTCGGTCCGGGCACTCGCCGACGCGGTCGGCGAGGTCGAGGGCGACGTGCAGGTGCTGTGCGCCAACGTGGGCGTGCAGGAGATCAACGCGCTCGACCGGCTCGGCGCCGACGACTGGCGCTGGATCGTGGAGGTGAACGTCCTCGGCACCGTGAACACCGTCGACGCGTTCTTGCCACTGCTCCGCGCCGCGTCGGGGATGCGCCGGATCCTGCTCACGTCGTCGACGTCAGGCGTGTTCGCCGCCCCGCGCCTGGGCGCCTACACCGCGAGCAAGTACGCGGTCACCGGCTACGGCGAGACCCTGCGCCTCGAGCTGGCTGCCGAGGGCATCGGCGTGACCCTCCTGCTGCCCGGCGGCATGGCCACCACGCACCTGGCGTCGAGCGCGGCCGCCCGCCCGGACGGGATCGGCCCGTCGGGCACCACCGACGAGGACCTCGTGGCGGTGAGCGAGGCGATGATCCAGGGGCCCGACGACCTCGCCACCCCCGAGCACGCGTCGCGGCACGTGGTGGAGGCGCTGATCGAGGACCGCCCCTACCTCGTGACGCACGGCGCGCCCCCGCCCGCGGTCGCGACGCGCTTCGCCGCCATCACCGAGGCCCTCGCGCGCGCCAACGACTGACGCAGTGGTGGCCGAGGACCCGCTCGACGAGCTCTACGCCGTCGACCCGTCGGCGTTCGTCGCCCGGCGCGAGGCGCTCGTGAAGGCGCTGCGCGCTGCCGGCGACGCCGAGGGGGCGGCCGAGATGCACGCGCTGCGGCGGCCGAGCCTGGTCGCCTGGAGCGTCAACCAGGTCGCACGAGACCGCGCGCGCGACGTCGACGCGCTCGTCCGCGCGGGCGAGGAGCTGCGGGAGGCGATCTCCACCGGTGACGGCGACGGCATCCGCGCCGCGATGCGGGCCCGGCGGGCCCGGGTCGAGGCGCTCACCCGGGCTGCGGTCGACGCCGCGCGCGCCCTCACCGCGAACCCCGACGGCCACCGCGACGCCATCGCGTCCACCTGGGAGGCCGCGACCGCCGACGACGAGGCCAGGGAGCTCGTGACGAGCGGACGGCTCACCACGGAGCTGAAGCCGAGCTCGTCCGCCCTCGACGACCTGGTCGCGCTGGCGCCGTCGGCACCACGCACCCGGTCGGCGCGCGGCAAGCTCCCCCGGTCGCAGGGCGCGGCGCTGCCTCGCGACGAGCTCGCGGTGCGCCGGGCCGAGGAGGGAGTCGCGGCGGCCCGGGCCGAGCTCGCCGACACCGAGGCCGCCCTGCGCGAGGCCGAGCGGGAGCAGACGCGCGCCGAGCGCGCGGTCGCGAAGGCGGCCGACGCCAAGCGGCGGGCCGAGGGCAAGCTCGAGCGGGCCCAGCGCACCCTGAAGGAGCGGCGGTCGCGGTGACAGTGGTGCGTTGCACGTGGGCGGGCGACGACCCGCTGATGGTCGCCTACCACGACGAGGAGTGGGGCGTGCCGGTGCGCGACGACCGGCGGCTCTTCGAGCTGCTCACCCTCGAGGGCGCCCAGGCCGGGCTGAGCTGGACCACCATCCTGCGCAAGCGCGAGGGCTACCGCGCCGCGTTCGCGGGCTTCGACCCGGCCGTGGTGGCGCGCTTCGGCACCGCCGACGTCGACCGGCTGCTCGGCGACGCTTCGATCGTGCGCCACCGCGGCAAGATCGAGTCGACGGTGAGCAACGCGGCGCGCGTCCTCGAGGTGCAGGACGAGCTCGGGTCGCTCGACGCGTTGGTGTGGGGCTTCGTCGACGGCGAGCCGGTCGTGAACGAGCGCGTGTCGCTCGCCGACCTCCCGAGCGAGACGCCGGTGTCGAAGGCGATGAGCAAGGAGCTCAAGCGACGTGGCTTCCGCTTCGTGGGGCCGACCACCGTGTACGCGTTCATGCAGGCCGCCGGCCTCGTCGACGACCACGTCGCCGGCTGCTTCCGCCACCGGGGAGGGACCCCTTGATCTACGAGCTCCGCATCTACCGCACCATGCCCGGTCGCATGGCCGCGCTCCAGGCACGGTTCCGCGACCACACGGTCGCGCTGTTCGAGAAGCACGGCATGACCAACGTGGGCTACTTCACCACCAAGTTCGGCGGGCGCAGCGACGAGCTCTGGTACATCCTCGGCTACGAGAGCCTGGCTGCGCGCGACGACGCGTGGGCCGCGTTCGGCGCCGACCCGGAGTGGCAGCAGGCGCGGGCGGCGTCGGAGGCCGACGGACCGATCGTCGCCCACATCGAGTCGCGCATCCTCGCTCCCACCGATTTCTCCCCGCTCCGCTGACCCGTCCCGGGCGCGTCATGGCGCAGTTCAGGCGCGCGCATTAGGTTCTGCCCGACCGACCGACCACGAGGGGGACCAAGGGTGGAGAACTCGCTGGGGCAGTACTGCATCAACGTGCGCGACATGGACCGGGCGCTCGAGTTCTGGGAGGGAGTCGTGGGCCTCCCGGTGCAGAGCCGCACCGACATCCCCGGCGTGAAGGAAGTGGTGCTCCAGGCCGAGGTCGGCGGGTCGCGCATCCAGCTCGCGCAGTGGCTCGAGCGCGACGAGCCCATCGACATGGGCACCGCGATGTGGAAGCTCTACATCGACACCGACGACTGCCAGGCCGTGTACGACAAGGCCATCGCCGCCGGCTGCGAGTCGGTCACCCCGCCCCAGCAGCTCGACCGCTGGCCGGTGACGGTCGCGTTCGTGAAGGACTTCGACGGCTACCTCATCGAGTTCCTGCAGAACCACGAGGGTCGTCGCCCGTCACTGCGGTAGCTACCCGGGCGCGAATCATCCGGGAGCGGAGCCGCCCAGCGCGATCGCGTCGCGTGACGTGCCGGCACGCGGATCGGGCGGCTCGGTCGACGTCGGCAGCGGGAGGCGCAGCGCGCGCCGGAGCAGGAACAGCCCGCCGAGCGTGGCGAGCGCACCACCGATCACCCCCAGCCACTGGATGCTCACGAACGCGAGCGCGGCGGCGCCGATCGGCGTCATCACGAGGCCGGCGGCCGGCTCGAGCGACTGGTTGAGCGACAGCACGCGACCGTGGAACGCCGCCGGCGCGTACCGCTGGAGGAGCGTCTTGGCGGGCACGTAGAAGAACGCCACGTCGACACCCCAGAGGAACACGCCCACGAACGCCACCACGAGCGACTCGGTACCCAGGTAGAGCGCGGCCGTGAGGCCGGAGATCACCACCGCGATCGCCACGTAGCGCGGGCGCGCGATGCGGTCGCCGATCTTCGCCAGCGCGATGCCCGTGAGCACCAGGCCGACGCCGTACACCGTCTGGAGGAGCGCGAACACGGTGTCGGTCTCGCCCAGCACGTCGCGCACGTAGAGCGGCTCGAGCAGGCCGAACAGCGCCCAGAGGAGGTACACGCTGGCGACCGCGGTGAGCGTCCAGCGGAGCCCGCCGTTGCGCCGTGCCAGGGTGAGGCCGGCGCGCAGCTCGCGCCACGGCGACTCGCGCTCCTCCTGCTGCTCGGCCGGCGGCACCCGGATCGCGAGCGCGACCAGCGCGCCGACCGCGAACGTGGCGGCGTCGGCGACGAACGCGGCCTCGAACCCCCACTGCGCGTTGACCACCGCGGCCACGATCGGGCCGACCACGATGGCGAGGTCCTGCGCGCCGCCGAGGAGCGCGTTGGCGGCGACGAGATGGTCGTCGCCCACGAGCCGCGGTGGCACCGCGTCGAGCGACGCCGCCGCCAGCGCCTCGATCAGGCCCAGCGGGAGCGCGAGCAGCACCACCTGCAGGTAGCTGTCGGCCTGCGTGAGCGCGAGCGCGTCGACCACGCCGAGCACGTTGGCGAGCACCAGGGTGCGCTTGGGGCCGAGGCGGTCGATGGGCACGCCGAGCAGCGGTCCGAGGAGCGCGCCCGGGATCGAGAGCACCACGAAGAGCAGCGCGAGGTCGGACGCGCCGGCGTCGAACTTGAACGACGCGAAGCCCCAGATGGCGATGACCGCCACCCAGCTGCCGGTGGCGTTGACCGTCTCCCCCGCAAGGAGCAGCGCGAAGCCACGCACCCTGAGCACCCGCATCCGCCGAAGCTAGAAGGCAGGAGCGGCGCGCGGACGCGCATTCCTCCGTACACTGCGGCCCGTGATCGACCCGATGAAGGTCGTGGAGCGCTGGTGGGCGGTGTGGCGCGACGGCGACCTCGACTCCATCGACGAGATCGTGGCGGACCCGTTCGTGCGCCACAGCGCACGCGGCACCGTGGTGCGCACCCGCAAGCAGGCGCGCGACGACATGGTGCAGTTCCGGGAGACGCTCGAGCTCGCCGCGGTGCGGTTCGACGCGCAGACCGTGGTCGGCGACCAGGTGTGGTGCCGGGTCACCACCGTCGGCGTGAACCTGCCCACCGAGGAGCCGAGCACGATGTCGTGGCTCCAGAACTGCCGGGTGGTCGACGGCCGCATCGAGGAGATGTGGTGGCTCTACGTCCTCGACGTCGACTGGACCAAGTCCTGACCCACCCTTCGACGGTTCAGAAGGGAAGGTTCTCGCGGGCGACGTAGCGGCGGCGGGCGACGACGTAGATCGTCATCGCCAGGAAGCACACCGCGCCCATGGCGACGAGGGTCTCGCGCAGGCCGACCGCGTCGGCGACGACGCCGAGCGGCAGCGCCACGATCGACGAGATCGCGAACGCGGTCATGAGCAGCGACTGCATGCGGCCGTGGTACTCGAGGTCGGTCTCGGTGAGCACGAGTGAGCTGTTGGTGGCCTGGAACCCCGACGTGGCGCCGCCGACGAAGAACAGCACGAGCAGCGCGACGAGGTAGTCGGGCGCGACCCCGAGCAGCACCAGCCCGACGGAGAACGCGAGGCCGCACCCCGCCTGGAGCTGCCACAGGCTGCCGCGGTTCACGCGCCCGGCGAGCCAGAACGTCGCGACCACCGCCGCGGCCGCGCTCACCGCCGACATCACGCCGAACCCGCTCGACCCGACGTCGAAGATGTCGTCGGCGATGAACGGCAGGAACACCAGGTACGGGAAGCCGACGATGATCACCACCGAGAAGGCGCCCACGAGCAGCATCACCTGCGGACGCGTGCGTACGTAGCGCAGGCCGTCGACGAGCTCCGAGAACGGCGAACCCTCGCCCGCGTTGCCGCGCACCGGCACGTTCGGCAGGCGGAACGTGAACCAGATCGCGATCACGATGATCACCGACGTGAGCACGAACACACCGCCTGCGCCGATGCTCGGGATCCCGATGAGCACCCCGGCGACGGCGGGGCCGATCACCCGGGTGCCGTTCATCCCCATCTGCTGGAGCACGACCGCGTTCGGGAGCGCCGCCCGCTCGACGACCTCGCCGGTGAACGCCATGCGCGCCGGGCCCATCACCGACATCCCGGTGCCGTGCACCACCGACGCCCCGAGCAGCATCCAGTACTCGAGCACCCCGAGCGTGTCGGTGACCGCGATGATCACCGCGGCCAGGAGGATGACCGACTGGCACGCGGTGAGCACGGCCTTCTTGGGGAACCGGTCGGCGATCACCCCGCCGATCGGCGCGAACACGAGCATCGGCACACCGAACGCCATGAACACGCCGCCCAGGCCGGCGTTGTCGCCCGTCAGCTCGATGGCGAGCCAGCCGCGGGCGATCTGCTGGGCCTGGATCGCGAAGAACATGAGCGTCGACGACACGAACAGCACGCGGAAGCGCTCGGAACGCAGCGCGCCGAAGCGGGACGCGCGCGGCTGACCCGGACCCGCTTTCGCGCCCGGACGGAAGGGGACGTCGACCACTGGCGGACACGGTACGCTCCCCGGCGCAAGTGGGCCGAAGAGGCGCGGACAGAGCCCGGACACGGAGAGAGGTGGCAGGTCAGCGTGGCCGATCGCGTGAGCAGGCGGCTCCTCGTGGCCACGGGGCTGTGCTTCCTGGTGCTGCTCTTCGCACCGCTCTTCTTCTGGGCGGTCGAGCACACGCGCAGCGACGACGTCAACTCGATCGGCGACGCCTACGGCTGGCTCGCACGCACGCTCTTCGAGAACACGTCGCCCTACAAGCTGAAGACCCAGTACGGCTTCCTGTCGTACTGGATCGTGCGCGTGGCGGGTGTGAGCCTGGTCGCCTTCGCCACCGCCACCATCGCTTCCAGGTTCGTGGCCACCGTCATCAAGCGAGGAGCAGGGATGGGCACCTTCAAGGGCCGCGACCACGTGCTGATCTGCGGGTGGAGCGCCAAGGGCCCCGAGATCATCCGGGAGCTGCGGGCCCGAGAGGTCGAGGACCAGCGCCCGATCGTCATCGTCGCGGACCGCGAGACCGACCCGTTCGAGGCCGACGACGTCACCTTCGTGCGCGGCAACCCCAGCCACGGCGACGACCTCCTCCGCGCCGGCGTCGACCGGGTGTCGACCGTGATCGTCCTCGCCGACGCGTCGAACGCCAGTGAGGACCCCGACGACCTCGACGCGCGCGCGCTCCTCACCACCCTGGCGGTGGAGTCGATCAATCCGGACGCCTACACCACGGTCGAGGTCGTGAAGTCGGAGAACCGCCAGCACTTCGAGCGCACCAACGCCGACGAGCTCGTCGTGAGCGCCGAGCTCACCGGCGCGCTCCTCGCGGCGTCGGCGCGCTCGCACGGCATCACCGACGTGATCTCCGACCTGCTCACCCACCCCGAGGGCCAGGAGCTGTACCGCATCGGCGCGCCCGCCGAGCTGGTCGGCCGCAACGTGCGCGACGCCATCGAGGTGCTCAAGGACAGCTACGACTCGCTACTCGTGGGCACGTTCGTCGACGGCCGGTGCCACGTGAACCCGCCGGCGACGACGGTGATCGACGGGCACACCGAGCTGCTGGTGGTGCGCGAGCGCCCGCTCGCGCCGGCGAAGCGATGATCCCCACCACCGTCGCCGAGTGCCTGCAGGTCCTCGACCACGGGCTCGCGCCGCGCGCGGCGCGACCGGCGCGCGTCGTCGTGGTGGGCGCCGGCATGGCGGGCCTCGTGGCGGCGGCCCAGCTCGCGCGCGCAGGCCACGACCCGGTCGTCGTGGAGGCGCAGCAGCGCGTCGGCGGGCGGGTGCTCACGATCCGCGAGCCGTTCGCGCCCGGGCTGTGGGCGGAGGCCGGGGCCATGCGCATCCCGCGCTCGCACCTGCTCACCATGGCGCTCGTCGATCGCTACGGGCTGGCCACCGAGCCGTTCACCATGGACAACCCCGAGGCCTACTGCTTCTTCGGCGGCCGTCGCGCGCGCCACCACGAGGTGGCGGGCGACCCCGCGCTGCTCGGCTTCGACACCGCCGAGCACGAGCGGGCGCCGGCCGCCCAGCTGTGGGCTTCCGAGCTCGAGCCGTTCCGCACGCGGCTCGGCGACGAGCAGAGCGGCGGCTGGGACGCGATCGCGGTCGAGTACGACCAGTACTGCGTGCGCGAGTACCTCGAGCTGCGCGAGTGGTCGGAGGGCGCGATCGAGATGTTCGGCCTCCTGTTCAACCAGGAGGCGCTGATGAACTCG
>Ga0299914_10002171_pt1 | contig 13404 bp, 14 predicted proteins | sample RVTome_10_FD_201361 | JGI IMG/M metagenome (GOLD analysis project Ga0299914, IMG submission 201361) | Soil microbial communities from uranium-contaminated site in the Upper Colorado River Basin, Wyoming, United States - RVT153D57 (version 2) ...
CGCGAGCACGCGCTTGATGTCGTTCTGGACCAGGCCGATCGTCCCCGCCATCAGCGCCGTCGCCACGCCGACCGCCGCCACGATCGCGAGCGTGTCGGGCGCGTGCGAGAACAGCACGGCGTTCCGGCCGATCAGGTACACGCCGGCGGTCACCATCGTCGCGGCGTGAATCAGCGCGGAGACGGGTGTCGGACCCTCCATCGCGTCCGGCAGCCAGACGTAGAGCGGGATCTGCGCCGACTTGCCGGTCGCGCCCAGGACCAGCAGCAGGGTGGCGACGGTGATCACGCCCCAGCCCGCCGTCTCCGCCGGACGCGTGGCGACGGCGGCCGCCAGCTCCGCGAAGTCGAGCGTGCCGAAGCTCGCGAAGATCAGCAGCATCGCCACGATGAAGCCGAAGTCGCCGATGCGGTTGACGACGAACGCCTTCTTGCCCGCGTCGGCCGCGGACGGCTTCCGGAACCAGAAGCCGATCAGCAGGTACGAACAGAGGCCCACGCCCTCCCAGCCGATGAACATCACCGGAAAGTTCGCGCCGAGCACGAGGATCAGCATGAACGAGGCGAAGAGGTTCAGGTACGAGAAGTACCGCGCGTACTCGCCGCCGGGCTCCTCGTGCATGTAGCCGATCGAGTAGATGTGGATCAGCGACCCGATGCCGGTGACCACGAGGATCATCAGCGACGAGAGGGGATCGAGCCGCAGCTCGAACGGAATCTGGAGATCGCCCGACGGGATCCAGGTGAAGATCGTCTGCCCGGTGGCGTGCCCGCCGCTCGACGCCAGCGCCCAGACGGCCGCCGCCGACACGGCGAACGACGCGAGCATCGCGAGGCAGGCGATCCCGCCGGAGACGGACTTCGGCAGCCGCCGCCCGACGAAGGCGTTGAGCGCGAAGCCGAGGAACGGAAGCAGGGGAATCAGCAGCAGCATGGTCGAAGGCGCGGGCTCCGCATCACCACTTCAGGGACGTGTAGGCGTCCGGGCTGAGGGTCTCGCGATGCCGGAAGAGCGCGATCACGATCGCGAGCCCGACGGCGGCCTCCGCGGCCGCCACGGTCATCACGAAGAACGTGATGATCTGCCCGTCCACCGTGCCGGCGTACCGGCCGACCGCCACGAACGTGAGGTTCACGGCGTTGAGCATGATCTCGATCGACAGCATGACGGTGATGAGGTTCCGCCGGAGGAACACGCCCGCCGTCCCGATGGCGAACAGGATCCCGGACAGCACCAGGAAGTAGTTCAGCGGCACCATGATCTCAGCGCTCCCTCCGCGCCAGCACGACGGCCCCGACCATCGCCACGAGGATCAGAATGGAAGTGGCCTCGAAGGCGAACGCGTGCTCGGTGAAGAGCGACCGTCCGATGTTGGCCACCGACCGCACCGACTCGGCGCTCGCGTCGTCGAACGGCCGGACCTCGAGCTGCGAGACCGCCCATACGGCCTCGACGGCCAGCAGCACCGAGAGCACGATGCCGTATTTCATCGAGGTCGGGCTCACCAGGCCCCGGATCGCGGGCTCCTCCTTCGCGGCGTTGAGCAGCATGACCACGAACAGGAAGAGCACCATGATGGCGCCCGCGTAGATGATGATCTGCGTGACCGCGGTGAACGGCGCATCGAGCAGCACGTACAGCCCCGCCAGCGCCCCGAACGACGTGATGAGCAGGAGCACGCTGTACATCGGGCTCCGCTGCCCGACGACGCCGAGCGAGGCCACGATGGCGATCGCCGCGAAGATGTAGAAGGCTACGGTTTCCATCTCATCCCATCCACAAGACGAGCGCCGCGGTCGCAATCAGGTTCACCACCGCCGCCGGCAGCAGGTACTTCCACCCGAACTCCATGAGCTGGTCGTAGCGGTAGCGCGGGAGCGTCCACCGCATCCAGACGTAGAAGAACAGGAGCGCGAACACCTTCACGAGGAACCAGACCCACGACAGCCAGTCGGGGAGGAACGGCCCGAGCCAGCCGCCGAGATACAGGCTCACCGCCACGGCCGACACGGTGACCATGTTCACGTATTCGGCGAGGAAGAACAGCGCGAAGCTCATCGAGCTGTACTCGGTGTGGTAGCCCGCCACCAGCTCCTGTTCCGCCTCGGGGAAATCGAACGGGGCGCGGTTCGTCTCGGCCACCCCGGCGATCATGTAGATCAGGAACCCGAGCGGCTGGAGGAACAGGTACCACTTCGGGATGACGCCGAGCCACGTGCCCGCCTGGTCGTTCACGATCTCGCGCAGCGAGAGCGAGCCGGCGAGCATCACGACGGCCGCCAGCGCGAGCCCGTACGAGAGCTCGTAGCTGATCATCTGCGCCGACGAGCGCAGCCCGCCGAGCAGCGAGTACTTGCTGTTCGAGCTCCACCCCGCCAGCACGATGCCGTAGACGCCCATCGAGGTGATCGCGAAGATCACCAAAACGGCCACGTTGACGTCGGTGATCTGGAGCGGGATCGGATCGTCGAGCAGCCCGAAGAGCGTCGTCTCGGTCCCGAACGGCACCACCGAGAACGCCGCGAACGCGGCGGCCGCCGAGATCACCGGCGCGATCGCGAACAGCAGCGCGTCGGCCGCCTTCGGCCGCAGCTCCTCCTTGAAGAGCAGCTTGATCACGTCGGCAAACGGCTGGAGCACTCCCTCGAAGCCCACCCGGTTCGGCCCGACCCGATCCTGGATGTAGGCGCAGACCTTGCGCTCCATCCAGACCATGAAGGCGGCCGAGAGAACGAGCATGTTGAAGATGACGAGGATCAGCCCGAGGTGGGCCACGAGCGTGGGGTTCACGGTCATCGGTCGCTCAGCGCACGGACGCGGAAGATCATCGCGCCTCCGGGATTCGCGCGCGGGCGCGTCGGGATCGGCGTCTTCTGCACGTCTGAACTAGATCCGGGGGGCTTCGCCCCCGCGGACCCCCCAACGGCGTCGCGCGCGGGGGCCCGGTGCCCCGCTCCGCGCCGCCGGGCCGCGCCCGTGGCGCGCCTAGCCCGTTGTGCGGCTCGCGTGACAACGAGTACAGGATTCTCGTTGCGAGCCGCATAACGGGCTAACACGGTGCGACAGAACTGATCCGGGATGGAATCCGGCCGAATGGGAAGGTGCGGGAATCCGGGCGCTTTTCCATTTTCCATGTTCCATGTTCCATCAGGCCGGCATGTCTCACCGGCCTGCGAGCTGGTGGGCGGCGGCCGGCAGCCGCGAGGCGCGCCAGGCGGCGGGCACCGTGCACCGTCCCTCCCGGACGTGCGCCTCGAACTCCGCGCGGAAATGCTGCACGGTCGTCAGCGCGGGCGTCGCCGCCGCGTCGCCGAACGCGCACAGGGTCTTCCCGGCGATGTTGCCGCCGATGCTCACGAGCAGATCGATGTCGCGCATCTCCCCCTCGCCGCTCTCGATCCGCGAGAGGATCTGGTACAGCCAGTCGGCCCCCTCGCGGCAGGGCGTGCACTTGCCGCACGACTCGTGCTTGTAGAAGTGCAGCAGGTTGCGCGCCGTCCAGACCATGCACGTGGTCTCGTCCATCACGATGATCCCCGCCGATCCGAGCATCGACCCGGCCTTCGTGACGTCGTCGAAGCTCGCCGGGATGTCGAGCTGCCCGGGCAGCAGGATCGGGACGGAGGAGCCGCCCGGGATGACGGCCTTGAGCTGACGGCCGTCGCGGATGCCGCCCGCGTGGTCGTAGATCAGCTCCCGCAGCGTCGTCCGCATCGACGCCTCGAACACGCCGGGCTTCCGCACGTGCCCGCTCACGCAGAACAGCTTGGGGCCGCCGTTCTTCTCGGGGCCGAGCGCGGCGAACCACTCGGCGCCGTTGGCGATGATCGAGGGCAGGTTGCACAGCGTCTCGACGTTGTTGACGGCCGTCGGGCAGTTGTAGAGGCCCGCCACGGCGGGGAACGGCGGCTTGATGCGCGGCTGCGCGCGCTTCCCCTCGAGCGATTCGATGAGCGCGGTCTCCTCTCCCGCCTCGTACGCCCCCGCGCCGCGGTGGATGACGATGTCGCAGTCGAAGCCGGTGCCCAGGATGTTCCTGCCGACGTAGCCGGCGGCGTACGCCTTCGCGAGCTCCGCCTCGAGCACCTGCTGCACGTGGTAGAACTCGCCGCGGATGTAGATGTAGGCGACCTTCGCGCCGATCGCCCAGCACCCGATCAGGCAGCCCTCGAAGAGCAGGTGGGGGTTGCGCTCCATGAGCACGTGGTCCTTGAACGTGCCCGGCTCGCTCTCGTCGGCGTTGCAGCAGATGTACTTGGGCAGCGGCGTGTCCTGGAGGACGAACTGCCACTTCAGGCCGGTCGGGAAGCCGGCGCCGCCGCGCCCGCGCAGGCCCGACGCCTTCACCTGCTCGATCACGCCGTTCGGCGGCATGGTCAGCGCCTTGCGCAGGGCGTGGTAGCCCTCGTGCTTCTCGTAGAAGTCGAGCGTGTGCCCGTTCGGCTCGCGGACGTATTTCGTGAGAATCGGATCCATTGATTTCGCGTCACCGACAGGCGTAGGGTGTCATTGTCTGTGTTCGACATCCAGGTGGCATCCGCTCAGCGCCGCGGCGCCCTTCTCCCGGATGGCGTCCACCAGCTTCCCGGCGTCTTCCGGCTTCAGGCACTCGTGCCAGAGCTCGTTGTTGACCATGACGACGGGCGCGCGGTCGCAGGCGCCGAGGCACTCGAACTCGAGCAGGGTGAACATGCCCGACGGATCGGTGCCGCCGACCCCGATCCCGAGCTTCTCCGAGAGCGCCTCGGTGACGCGCTCGGCGCCCATGAGCGCGCACGAGAGCGTCCGGCACACCTGGAGGACGTACCTGCCCACCGGCTCGCGGTAGAACATCACGTAATAGGTCGCGACGTCCTCCACCTCCGCCGGCGTCATCTCGAGCAGCGGCGCGATGTGCCGCATGCCGTTCGCGGTCAGGTACCCGGCCTGCTCCTGGACGAGGTACAGGGCCGCGAGGACGGCCGACCGCTTGCGATCGGGCGGATACTGCGTCAGCAGCTCGTCGAGCTTCGCGCGGCGCTCGGGCGTGAACGCGAAGGGCGGCCCCTCGTCGGCGAGCTTGCGCTCCGACTTGTGGAACCGCGCGTCGTAGTGCATCAGGGGGTGGAAGCTCATCGATCCACGTCTCCCATGACCACGTCGGTGGAGCCGATGACGGCGATGACGTCGGCGATGAGCCCGCCGACGATCATCTTCGGCAGGCCCTGGCACGCGTAGAACGAGGGGGCGCGCAGCTTGATGCGGTACGGACGGTTCGTCCCGTCCGAGACGATCGTGAAGCCGTGCTCGCCGCGCGGGCCCTCGATCGGGACGTAGCACTCGCCCGCCGGCACCGTGAACCCCTGCGAGTAGATGAGGAAGTGCTGGATCAGCGCCTCCATCTCCGTGTAGACCTTGTCCTTCGGCGGCGGCACGATCCGGTAGTCCTGGATGTCGAAGACGCCCTTCGGCGTGATGCGCGCGAGCGCCTGCTTCGCGAGGCGCGTGCTCTGGCGCATCTCCTCCATCCGGACGAGATAGCGATCGTAGACGTCGCCGGCGGTGCCCACCGGGACGTCGAAGTCGTAGGTCTCGTAGCCCAGATACGGGAAGGCCCTCCGCACGTCGTAGGGGATGCCGACGGCGCGGGCCATCGGCCCGACCAGCCCGTAGCTCAGCGTGTCGGCCTTCGACATCACGCCGACGCCGCGCGTCCGCTTCAGCCAGATCTGGTTCTTCGTGAGCAGGGCCTCGTACTCGTTCAGCTTCGACGGGAAGGCGTCGAGAAACGACGAGACCGCCTCGTGGAAGCCGCCGGGCAGGTCCTCGCGCAGCCCGCCGATCCGCAGGTAGCTCGGGAACATGCGGAAGCCGGCCAGCATCTCGTTGATGTTGAGGAGCTGCTCCCGTTCGCGGAAGCAGTACATCATCACCGAGATCGCCCCGATCTCGAGGCCGTGCGTCCCGAGCCACACCAGATGGCTCGCGATCCGCTGCAGCTCGGCGATGAGGATCCGGATGTCCCTGACGCGCTGCGGCAGCTCCACGCCGAGGAGCGTCTCGGCCGCGAGGCAGAAGGCGAGGCTGCTGGACTGCGCGCCGAGATAGTCCATCCGCTCGACGAGCGGAATGACCTGCTGCCACTTCTTCTGCTCGGCGGTCTTCTCGATGCCGGTGTGCAGGAAGCCGATCGTCGTATCGGCGCTGACGACCGTCTCGCCATCGAGCTCCAGCACGAGCCGCAGCACGCCGTGCGTGCTGGGGTGCTGGGGGCCCATGTTCACGGTCATCGTTTCGGTGCGGAGCTCTGGCATACAACAGTCGCCGGTCGTGGGTCGGTGGTCGGTCGTCGCAGTCGTCAGCTCAGTCGTCAGTCGTCAGGCGTCAGGCGTTCTTCCACGTACTCGCACATCGCGTGCAGCAGCGTCCGGTGTACCTCCTGCACGCGGGGCGTGGACGGGTCGGGCACGTTCACGTGGATGTCCGCCGCGGCGCCGGCTGGCCCGCCGTCCCCGCCGGTCAGCGCAATCGTCGTCAGGCCGCCGGCCGCTGCCGCGTCGAGCGCGGCGATGACGTTCCGCGACCGGCCGCTGGTCGAGATCGCCAGCGCCACGTCGCCCGGACGCCCCAGCGCCTCGAGCTGCCGCGCGAACACGCGGTCGAAGCCGTAATCGTTCGCGATGCTCGTGAGCACGCTCGCGTCCGGCGTCAGCGCCACGGCCGCCAAGCCGGCGCGCTCGCGCAGGAAGCGGCCCACGAGCTCCGCGGCGAAGTGCTGCGCGTCGGCGGCGCTGCCGCCGTTGCCGAACGCGAACACCGTGCGGCCCTCCGCCACCGCGCGCCCGATCGCCGCCGCCGCCCGGGCGATCGGCGCCGGGTCCATCCGCCGCACGTGCTGGTGCAGCGCGATCGCCCCGTCCAGCGCCCGCGCGATCACGCGAGCCGCGCCGGCCTCGTCCATCACGCGTCGCGCCCGGCGCCCCTGGCGGCCTCGATGTTCGCCACGAACTCCTCCTCCGACACCTGGAGGGGGGAGTACGTCTTGACCGGCGCCTTGATCTGGACGGGATAGTCCTTCCGCATCGGGAAGCCCTCCCAGTCGTCCGGCATCAGGATCCGCCGGAGGTCCGGATGCCCGTCGAACCGGATCCCGTAGAAGTCGAACGCTTCCCGCTCCGCCCAGCCGGCCGCCGCCCAGACGCTCGACACCGACGGCAGGCGCGGGTCTTCGGCGCCGGCGGCCACCTTCATGCGCAGCCGCTTCGGCGTGTCGCCGAACCCGCCCGAGCCGGGCGAGGCGAGCAGGTACGTCACCTCGAACCGCGGGTCGCGCGGATGGAAGTCGATGGGCACGATGTCGGCCAGCAGCGCAAAGCCGAGCGCGGGGTCGTCGCGGAGCGCGCGGCTCACGGCGACGAGCGATCCCGGATCGACCACCAGGGTCGGCATCCCGTCGCGCGATTCGACGGCGCGGAAGCCTCCGGGCTCGCCGGGCAGGGCGCGCGTGAGCGCTTCGATGATGGCGGTGATGTCCATACTAGATCCGGGGGGCTTCGCCCCCGCGGACCCCCCTACGGCGTCGCTCGCGGGGGCCCCGTGCCCCGCTCCGCTCCGCCGGGGCGCGCCGTTGGCGCGCCCAGACGCGCGGTCCAAACTGAATCCGGGGGGCTTCGCCCGCTCGGCCCCCCCAACGGCGTCGCCGAAGCGCCTGCGGCGCGAAGGCGGGCCGCTCCGGACGCGTCATGCCGTCATCCTCTGCTGATCGATCTTCTTCTGGAGCTGCACGATCCCGTAGATGAGCGATTCGGGCCGGGGCGGGCACCCCGGCACGAACACGTCCACCGGCACGACCTGCTCCACGCCCTGCACGATCGCGTAGTTGTCGAACACGCCGCCGATCGAGGCGCAGGCGCCCATCGAGATCACGTACTTCGGCTCGGGCATCTGATCGTAGATGCGCCGGAGCACCGGCGCCATCTTCCGCGACAGCCGGCCGGCGATGATCATGAGGTCCGACTGCCGCGGCGATCCGCGGAAGACCTCCGCGCCGAAGCGGGCGATGTCGTAGCGCGACGCGCTCATCGCCATCATCTCGATCGCGCAGCACGCCAGCCCGAACGTGACCGGCCAGATGGACGACCGCCGCGCCCACTGCACCATCTTCTCGACGGTCGTCGTCAGAACCGGGATTTCGAAGTCAGGCATATATCAGTTCCCAGTTCCCAGTTCCCAGTTCCTAGCTCCCAGTTCCTAGCTCCTAGCTCCTAGCTCCTAGAGCCCCTCCCGGCCCCAGTCGAGCACGCCCTTGCGCCAGACGTAGATGTAGCCCGTCAGGAGGATGGCGAAGAAAACCAGGACCTGCACGAAGCCCGTCCAGCCGAGGTCGCGCAGCGCCATCGCAAAGGGATAGAGGAAGGCGACCTCGATATCGAAGAGGAGGAAGATCATGGCCACCAGGTAGAACTTGACCGGGTGGCGCTCCCGCGCGTCGCCGACCGGCGGCATGCCGCACTCGTAGGGCGCCAGCTTCTCGGGCGTGGGGTTGCGGCGCCGGACGAGGTGGGACAGCAGGATGTTGACGGCCCCGAAGCCCGCTCCGAGCCCGATCATGATCAGGATAGGCACCCAGCCGTGCATCACGTCCCCGCCGGCGCGCGGCCCGCTTGTGAATTCTTTCTCAAGCGTCGCGCAAAAAAAGGCGTCCGTTGTGCAAATCGGACGCAAACCCCCCGGGCGCGCCGCCCGGGTCCCCTCAAAGAGGAAATGCTATCACAGGCGCTCCGCCATCGCCGTCGACCGGGCCCCCGGATTCCCTCGAGTCGCCCGCGGCCGCACGTGGCCATCCGCCACCCCCGCCGTCGAGCACAGGATGGGGGGAACATGGTGTACAGCAGCCGCAGCGGTGTCCACCTGCGATTTGCCATTTACCATTTTCCATTTACCATCGAGCCGTCATGTTCCAGCGGCTCGCCTGGTTCAGCCCCATGCCGCCGGCGCGCTCCGGCGTCGCCGCGGTCAGCGCCGGGCTGATCCCCGCCCTGCGCGCCTGGTTCGAGGTCGACGTGTTCGTCGAACGCACGCCGGCTCCCCCCGCGCCGTTCCAGACAGACACGGCGCGCTCCGCGCACGACTTCGTCTGGCTCCACCGCCGGGCGCCGTACGACCTCGTCATCTATCAGCTCGGCAATGCCTCGGTCCACGACTACATGTGGCCGTACCTCTTCAGGTACCCGGGGCTGGTGGTGCTTCACGACGGGCGCGTGCACCATGCGCGGGCGGCGGCGCTCCTCCGTCAGGGACGGGCGCGGGACTACCGGTCCGAGTTCGCGGCCTGTCATCCCGAAGCTGCCGACGGCCTGGCCGAGCTGGCCGTCGCCGGGTTCGACAACCCGATTCATTACAACTGGCCGATGACGCGTCTGATCGCGGCCCGGTCGAGGATGTGCGCCGTGCACGCCACCCGGCTGGCGGAGGCGCTGCGCGCCGAAGTGCCCGGCGCGGCGGTCGAGCGGATCGCGCTCGGCCACGGCGCGCCGGCCGACACCGCGGCGCGGCGCGCCCGCGTGCGTGCGCGCTGCGGCATCCCGGCCGACGCTATCGTGTTCGGGTGCTTCGGCGGCCTCTCGCCCGAGAAGCGGCTGCCGCAGATCCTCTCTGCGTTCGCCGCGGCGCGGAGGTGGGCGCCCTCCGCGCGGCTCCTGCTCGGCGGCGCCGTCGCGCGGCATCACGATCTGGAATCCGACATCCGCCGCCATCACCTCGCCGAAGCCGTCATCGTCACCGGCTATCTCGAGTCGGACGACGAGCTGGACGCGCATATCGCGGCCTGTGACGTGGCGCTGAACCTCCGCTGGCCGACGGCGCGGGAGGTTTCCGGACCGTGGCTGCGCTGTCTGGCCGCCGGCGTGCCGACGGTGATCACCCAGCTCTCGCACCTGACCGGCGTGCCCTGGCTCGACCCGCGCACCTGGCGGCCGAGCACGGCCGTTGCGGGGGGCCAGGACGCGGCGCCCGTCTCCGTGGGGATCGACGTCCTGGACGAGGACCATTCCCTGCGCCTGGCGATGCGTCGGCTGGCGCGCGACTCGGCGCTGCGCGGCGATCTGGCCGCGGCCGGCCTCGCGTGGTGGCGCGCGCGCCACTCGCACGCGCGGATGATCGAGGACTACCGTCGCGTCATCGCGCTCGCGATCGACAGACCCGCGCCGGCCCCCGATGGCCTGCCCGCGCACCTCATCGACGACGGAACGCGAACGCTTGAGCACGAACTCGCGGGCTTCGCCTTGCCAAATCCTTTGCTGTACGGCGTAATGCCATAGAATCGATGGGGCGTTTACAGATAGGCGCGCACAGCGCGCCTCGCGAGGGAGCGGAGCGGGGCGCAGGGGCCCCCGCGAGCGACCGAGCCGGGGTGTGGGGCGGAGCCCCACGTTAGACTGGAGCCCCACGTTAGAATGACGATACGCGTGAACGGCGATCCGCTGGAGCTCGCCGGCCCGGTGGCGCTGACAGCCCTGCTTGCCGCCCTGCAGATCGATCCCCGTCGCGTCGCCGTCGAGCACAACGGCCTCGTTGTCAGGCGCGATCGCTACGATTCGTCCCTGGTGCAGGCGGGGGACGAGATCGAGATCGTGAACTTCGTCGGCGGCGGCCAGGCAGGCCGCTGAAAACGTGCCGGCCTGATGGTAAATGGAAGATGGCAAATGGAAAAGAGCCCGTGAACTGGAGCGCTTCACCATCTTCCATTTACCATTTTCCATGCAGGATGGGTTTTGTCAGCATCCTGCCTGCCGCCGCCTCCGGGATCCACAGATGTCTTCAGACACCCTCGTCATTGCCGATCGCACGTTCCGCTCGCGCCTGATCGTCGGCACGGGCAAGTATCCGTCGCATACCGTGATGGCCGGCGCGCACGCCGCGTCGGGCGCCGAGATGGTGACAGTCGCGGTGCGCCGCGTGAACCTCGCCGATCGAAGCCGCCGGACGGAAGAATCGCTGGTGGACTACATCGATCGGTCGAGGATCGTCGTCCTGCCCAACACCGCCGGGTGCTACACCGCCGAGGAGGCGATCCGGACCGCGCGGCTCGGCCGCGAGGTGGGGCTGTCGAACTGGGTGAAGCTCGAGGTGATCGGCGACGAGCGGACGCTCTTCCCCGACAACGTCGCGCTGCTCGAGGCCACGCGCGTGCTCGTGAAGGAGGGGTTCGTCGTGCTTCCCTACACGAACGACGATCCGGTCGTCTGCAGGCAGCTCGAGGATCTGGGCGCGGCGGCGGTGATGCCGCTCGGCGCGCCGATCGGATCCGGGCTCGGCATCCAGAACCCGAACAACATCCGGATCATCCGCGAGCAGGCGCATGTGCCGGTGATCGTGGACGCCGGCGTGGGCACGGCATCCGACGCCGCCGTCGCGATGGAGCTGGGCGCCGACGGGGTCCTGATGAACACGGCCATCGCGCTGGCGCGCGACCCCGTGGCGATGGCCGCGGCGATGAAGCTGGCGGTCGAAGCCGGGCGCCTCGCGTTCCTGGCGGGGAGGATCCCGAAGCGCTCGTACGCGTCGGCGAGCAGCCCCGCGGAAGGGATGATTGCGGCGGGCGCCGGGCGATCGAGCGGCTGAGCGGCGGCGTGGCGCGCCCCCCGGAACTCGCGGTTCACGCGTCGCGACACGATGGCTCCCTCCGGGATGAACGTCGCAGCCGTCGTGATCGTCGTGGGCGTCGTGACCGGCCGTGAACGTGTTCACCCGCAACACCGCTGCACATCGAACTCCCTGTGACCGAACGACTCGAAGACACGCTGTTGCGCCTCGAGCGCGAGCGAGACGACGCGGACCGCCGCTACAATGAGGCGTTGACCGCGCTCGATCGCGCGCGGCCGGCCATCGAGCCGACTGCCGCCCCGCCGCGCGGATTCGACGAGCACCAGCTCCCGGCGCTCAACCAGGCCTGGAACATCATTCCGGGCCCTCCGTCCGGCGGCGGGATCAAGTCGCGCGTCGCGGGCGTCATCTGGCGGGCCGTCGCCCCGTATTTCCAGCGCCAGCTCACGTTCAACTCTCTCCTCGTCGATCACCTGAACCGCACGGCGGCGGCCGCGCGGGAGGCGTCTCGCCTCGAGGCGGAGCGACGTGCGGCGCTGGAGGCCCGGTTCGCGGCGCTCAACGAGTTCACCGCGCGTCTGATTGCGTACCTCCAGCAGATCACGGCCTACGTGGATACGCGGGATCGCCATGCCGGCGGCGGCGCGCTCGTGCTGAACGCCGCGCTCGGCGGTGTGGCCGACAACCTGGAGAAGCGGTGGGAGTCGCTCGACGTGCGGCTCGAGACGCGGACGGCGGCGCTCGCCGCGGCGCAGGAGTCGCTGCGCACGTCCGTCGCTGTCGCGCAGCAGGCCTCGTTCTCGCTCAAACGCGAGCTGGAACGCTTCGTGGCTGCGGGCGCGCCATCGTCCAGCGGCGGGGCGCCCGCCGCGGTTGGGGGGAGCCGCGAGGCGCCGGCGACTGTGGCGGCGGGATCCGGCGAGGCGTTCGCCCCGGCGCTCGACGCGTTCAAATACGTCGGCTTCGAGGACCGGTTCCGGGGCTCGCGGGACGTGATTCGGCAGCGTTTCGAGTCCTACACCCCGTTCTTCGCCGGGATGACCGACGTGCTCGACGTCGGCTGCGGGCGCGGCGAGTTCCTCGAGCTGCTCGGCGCCGCCGCCGTGCCCGCGCGGGGCATCGATCTCAATCACGAGATGGCGGAGCTGTGCCGCTCGCGCGGCCTCGACGTCACCGAAGCCGATGCGGTCGGGTATCTCTCCGCGCAGCCCGACGCCTCGCTCGGCGGAATCTTCGCCGCCCAGGTGGTCGAGCACCTTCAGCCGTCCTACCTGCTGCAGTTCCTCGAGCTGGCGTTCCACAAGCTGCGGCCCGGCGGCCGCCTCGTGCTCGAGACGCTGAACCCGGCGTGCTGGGTGGCGTTCTTCGACAGCTACATCCGCGACATCACGCACGTCTGGCCGCTCCATCCCGACACGCTGCAGTACCTGGTCCTCGCCAGCGGGTTCTCGTCGGCGGACATCGAGTACCGCTCACCGGTCCCCGAGGAGCAGAAGCTCCAGGCCGTCCCCGCGCCTCCCGATCCCGTGCTGGCGCCGCTCGTGGAGACGTTCAACGAGAACGTGCACACGCTGAACGCACGGCTGTTCACGTATCTGGATTACGCGGTGGTCGGAACGCGGTAGGCGCGAGTTCCGGGGCTCGAGAGAGTTGAGTTCGGGGAGTTCGTGGGAGCTGAGTTCGCGGAGTTCGAGAGAGTTGAGTTCGCGGAGGGCACGGAGCCTTCAACACGGAGGAACAGAGAAACGGAGATGGGCTGTCACGCTGCGTTGGAAACGGCGGTCGCCCCGCGCTTCGCGTGGGCTGGCGTGGAAGAAACCT
>Ga0299914_10002172_pt1 | contig 13403 bp, 14 predicted proteins | sample RVTome_10_FD_201361 | JGI IMG/M metagenome (GOLD analysis project Ga0299914, IMG submission 201361) | Soil microbial communities from uranium-contaminated site in the Upper Colorado River Basin, Wyoming, United States - RVT153D57 (version 2) ...
GCTACACCGAATACGGGGGCATCACGGGAAAACTAGACACCAAAGTGCCGTGGACAAATATCAAAGTTCGCCAGGCGATGAACAAAGCCATCAACCGGGAAGAACTGCTCCAGGTCCTGTACAAGGGCCGAGCGACCCTACAGTATGTACATGGTTTCTATCCCGACCTGCCCGGCTGGGACCCCACTTGGGAGAAACGCTTCCCGGAGATGTATGGCTACGACCCTGAAGTGGCCAAAAAGCTGCTAGCCGAGGCAGGTTATCCAAACGGCTTTAAAGGTAAAGCGTGGCTGTATCCGTTTGCCGGGGCACCGGAACTCATCCCCCTCATGGAGGCGATCCAAACCCAGTTGCTCGATGTCGGTATTGAACTGGAATTGGAGCAGGTGGATCTGGTGGCAACCGTTGCACCCATGACGCGGGAACGGCGAGCTAACTGGTATCTCCGCGCCGGACCGCCATCCAAAAAAGCCATTGAGCCGCAGATTGCCGCCTTCAATGCGGGTAAGGCAGGTGTACACCAGTTTGAGGATGACACGATCTACGCCATGTGGGAAGAATTCATCCAGATGACCGATTCGGAGAAGCGCGACGCCCAGTTGCGCAAGATTGGCAACTACAAGTTTGAGAATTTCGAAATCATTCCCCTCTTCGATGTATTCATTGAAGTATTGGTGGATCCCAAGATCGTGGCGGATTGGGCCTTCCCGGGGTGGGACGGCGGTGATATTGGCCATGTCTGGCGCATCGCGGCGTGTAAGCAAGAGCAGCCGTGTAAGTAAGGCAGATGCCCTGAGGGGCACAACCAGGGGTCTGAGCATGATCCGAAGGGATATGCGCTGCACTGCATATCTGTTCTCATCAGCACCAATGGCGAACTCGCTGGTTTTCACGGTGCGCCTCGTGAAGAGGGTTTTTACCTTCCCTGTCTCGGGGTCAGGAAACGATACCAGAGCTTCTTTGACCCGCCTGAGATAGAATGGGGCATCGTGCCGTGCCATGGCCTCTTCGAGGCTCTTCACGTCTCCATACACATCCTTGTCCAGCAAGGACAGGAAGAGACAGAAGTTTTCCGGGCTCCCTTTGTGCGGTGTGGCCGTCATCAAAAGGTAGTGATCGGTCATTACAGAGAGGGATTCGCCCAACTGGTACGCCAGCGTTTTCTTATCAGCACTATAGGCCGACATCTTATGCGCTTCATCCACAATGATTAGATCCCAGTGGCTCCGGAGCAGGGATTCCTTGGCATCATCGATACGGGACACCCACGACACCGAGGTAATCACCTGGTTCTTTTCCTGCCACGGATTCGAGCCATAATTCGCCCGGAGAACCTCACCGCGGATGACCTCGAAATTTTCCCGGAACTTATCTATCAGTTCGCGTTTCCACTGGAAGGAGAGATTGGCAGGGGTGACGATCAGGGTACGCTGCGCCAAACCACGGATTTTGAGCTCCTTGATGAGGAGCCCTGCCATGATCGTTTTGCCGGCGCCGGGATCATCCGCCAAAAGGAACCGGATGCGGGGAAGTTTCAGAAAGTAGTCGTAGACCGCCTCAAGCTGGTGGAGCAGCGGATCAATGCGCGCAATGGAGAGGGAGAAGTAGGGATCGTATTCATAGGCAAGGCCGAGGCGCAGGCCTTCGATGCCGAGCCGAAAGCGCACTGGATCACCGTCAAATGGTTCCTTCTCCGGGGATGCTGTGATAGTGTCGAGCTGGTTTGCATCAAGGATCGGATCATAGAACTTATCGGTGCGCAAGCCCTTCCCAATTACCTTCACTAGATTCCCCATGTCATGTGTCATCATGACCTGCACAGGTTCTGGGAAGATTGGCCCGGAAATGATCAAATTGGCTTTAAGTTCGTGTTTTTTCATCTTGCACAGCCTTTATTTGTCAATGGCGTACATGGGCGAACTTATCTCCGAATCCCATTAGCCCTAGAGGCCAATTCATCCAGTTCTGATATTCTTGACATGGCTTCTCTATCTGTATGAATTTAATCTCAGCTTTATGGCTCTTTCCCATAGCATCAGATCTTGTTACCCCTTAGTTCCCTGAAAGTTCTAATGCTTTACTTAAAGCCGTCAAATCCGAATGCGCTCGATCTCAGCCAGGGTGATCGCATCCTCCGTGCGGTCGTAGAGCTTGGTCGTTCGGGGCGATTCATGCGCCGCGATCGCCTGGGCCTTTTCAATTGTACCCCCGTTCTCGAGATAATCCGTGATACCGGTAGCGCGGAACGTATGGCAGCAGATGCCAGGCGGCAATCCCCTCCCCCTGCCCCGCCGCTTGATCATGCGGATAACGTCGTTGCGGTGCATCGGCCGGTCGGTCAATTGCCGGTGCCGGTCGACACTGCGAAACAGCGGCCCTTTCCTATCGGCCGCAATCTTGGCCTCCTCCAGGTAGGCGTCCATTAGCTCCTCGGCCTTATGATGCGCCGGCACTTCGTGGAACTTGCCGCCCTTTTCCTGCAACCGGAACCAGTAGCGCCTGCCGTTGGCATAGTAATCCTCGACCTTCATGCCGATGACCGCGCTCACCCGGGCAAAGGTATAGACCATGGCACCGATCAGCGCCCGGTCGCGCAGTCCTGCGATGCTGCCGGGATCAATTGAGGCGATCAGGGCGGTGGCCTGTTCGCTGCTGAGCACCGGCGTCTTGCCTTTTTTGATGACGTATTTCGGACCCCTGACGGAAGCGGCCGGATTGTTCTCCAGCACCCCGCCCGCAACCAGCCAGTCGAAACACTGGCGGATCGCGGCCAGGTGCTGCTTGACGCTTGGCGTCGCGCCCGGAAACGTCTCGATATAGGCGGCCACCACCACCGGCCGGATGGCCTGAAGGTCGTATATCCCCTCACCCTCGCACCAGGCAAGAAAGCGCGCCACCGCCCTTGCGTAGGCCGTGCGCGTGTTCAGGTTGCGGATGGTGGCGGTAAAGAATTCGACGAAGCGCCAGGCGGTCTTCTCGCTGGCGCCCTCGATCAGGGCCGGCAGGCCGCCCGGCAGGGTGATGCCGGCCGGTTCACGAGTGACAATGTCGGTGGCCATTTGGCTTTCCCGGATAAACCGCGATCATGTTCAAAATAACATGATCTCCGTAGTACTAAACCGCTCACTACCGTTCACGGTAAAAGAATCTTCCTTCTGAACCCTCCTCGAATCCCTGCGGTCATCTAGCCCACCAGAATCCACTTGTACCAAAATGACTCCCTCGTCAATGGCGTCGCCCTCGTGCCACGCCGTATTTGTCATCTCGACTGACGCAAGGAGTCTCCCAATGAAGATCGTTCGTCCGATGACCCCGTTACGCAAGCGCATGCTCGAAGACATGCAGATCCGCAACCTCTCGCCCCACACCATCGACGGCTATCTACGCTATGTGGCCCAGTTTGCCAAGCACTTTGGCGTCTCGCCAGATCGCCTTGGACCGAAGCATGTCCGAACCTATCTCCTCCATCTGCTGGAGCAGCAGGTGCACCAAAGCATCTTGGTCCAGACCGTCTGCGCCCTGCGCTTTCTCTATGAAAAGACCTTGCACCGCCCGTGGACGGTAGAGTACATCCCGTTTCCCAAAAAGATCAAAACGCTGCCCATCGTCCTCTCGCGAGACGAGGTCCAGACCTTGATTCGGGCCCCGCGCCACTTCAAGCACCGCGTCATTCTCGCCACTCTCTATACCACCGGCTTGCGGGCGTCCGAACTCTGTCGGCTTCAGGGCACCGATATCGACTCGAAGCGCATGGTCGTGGTCGTGCACCAAGGCAAAGGCAAGCGCGATCGCCAGGTGCCCCTCTCACCCGACCTGCTCCCTCAGCTGAGACGATACTGGAAACTCTACGGCCTGCAATCCTGGCTCTTTCCAGGACGCCGGGTCAGCGAGCCCCTCACCCGACACGGGGTGCATCACATCTGCGCCCAAGCGGGACGGACCGCCAAGCTGAAAAAGGCCATTTATCCGCATCTGCTTCGTCACTGCTTTGCGACGCATTTACTCGAAGCGGGGATGGACCTGCGCAGCATTCAACTGCTGCTCGGGCATGCCTCGCTGAGCTCGACCAGTATCTACCTGCACGTGGCCAATCCCGCTTTCCAGACTGCGCAGAGCCCACTGAATACCTTGGCGTTACCGCCTCATCTGGAGCAACCGTCATGAGTCGCCCTCGGCTCGAAGTGGCAGATGTGGTGCGCCAGCATGGCGAGGCCTTCCTGGAGCGCTATGGGCACCGACTGAGCGGTGCGCAGCATCGCGCCCTGCGTGCCATCGAGCTGTGCCGCACCGCCGCCCTCGGCGGACACCTGACCCAATGCGACCGCTGCGAGCACCAAGAGCCAGCGTATAATTCGTGCCGGCACCGCAGTTGCCCAAAATGTCACGGGGCGACCCAAGCCACTTGGCTCGCCAATCGACAACGAGAAGTCCTGAACACACCGTACGTCCATGTGATTTCGACCTTGCCGCAGGAACTCAGTCCCCTCGTCCTTCAAAATCCCCGCGTGCTCTATCCCCTCCTCTTTCATACCGTGTCCCAGAGCCTTCTGGACATCGGCGGCGACCCCAAGCGTCTTGGGGCCGAGCTCGGCGGTTTGGCGGTGCTCCATACCTGGGGCCAACAACTCCAGCATCACCCGCATCTCCATTGCCTCCTGCCCGCTGGGGGCTTGGCTCCGGATGGCTCGCGCTGGGTACCGTGTCGGCCTGACTTCTTCCTGCCCGTGCGCGTCCTCTCACGGCGCTTTCGCAAGCTCTACCTCGACGCGCTCGAGCACCTCTATGACCAAGGGCAGTTGACCTTGGCGGGTCGCTGTCGGGACCTCGCTGAGCCCAAACCCTGGAAGCGCTTGCTCGCGACGCTGCGCGACAAGGAGTGGGTCGTCTACGCCAAAGAACCGTGTGACTCTGAGCATGTGTTGAAATACCTGTCTCGCTATGTGTATCGGGTGGCGATCTCCAATCACCGCCTGGTAGCTCTGGAGAACGGCCAGGTGACGTTCCGCTACAAGGATTACAAGCGGGACCACCAGCTGCGCACGCGCACCCTCGAGGCGGTGGAATTCTTGCGTCGGCTGATGCTGCATGTCCTGCCCAAAGGGCTGCACAAGGTGCGCTACTTTGGCTTGATGGCCAATCGGCATCGATCTCAAAAGCTCGCTCAATGTCGCACCCTATTGGGTCAAGCGGCTGACACCACCCAGGCGAGCGAGATGACGGAACCCGATCATATCCGGGCCGATGAGCCAGCGGGCGTCCGGGTTCAGCCCGGTGATGTGTGTCCGGTGTGCCGCCAAGGTCGCATGCAGTTGGTCAAGACCTATGATCGCCATCGGGCAGCATGGGACCTATCCATCGCCGTGCCTAATTTGGATACCTCATAGAGGAGAGTGGTAAAGCCGTTCCAAATTGCGTCGATGACAGAAGGCTTGCCGAGCCGATTGGGGTAAAGTGCGCCTAAAATCTATCACCAAGCGGCTCTGCCAAGGATGTCGAGCGAAAAAGGAGTAACATCAGGCCCTTGATCAGGACGCTTAAACGATGACCATGCCTGCTTTTGCCATGTCAGTCCTTCCTAACCGGAGCCAGAAGGTCTCCCGGCTCCAAACAAAGTACATAGCCGTCGCGGTTTAGCACAAGATATTCTATGTGCAGTCCCCAGCTGGAGTTGTACCGCCGCGACGGGTGCGTCGCAACCTGGGGACCACCCATAGAATGCTAATGTCACATGTTAAGTACCGGGTCATGTTAAGTTCTGACCTCTAAACCGATTTTCCTCCAGACAACTCGAGCCCTTCCCGTTTACTCTACTCGACATGATCAAGTCATGCGATGCTTCTCTTTCTCTCAACCATCATAGAGAAGAAGGGGAAGCCAATGATCGAGACCTACTTTTCTCGCACACCGACGATCGACCGGTTTCGACGCGGTCCTCTGGGAGCCGACCTGGATGACCTGGCCACGACCCTGCACCAGCAAGGGTATGCTCAGGATACGATTCGACGGTATGTGCGAGGCTGCGATCACTTCGGGCAGTGGCTGTTCCAGTATGGATATGCCATTGCAGATGTGAATCAAACTGTCGTCCAGCACTACCTCGGCGGGTTGCGGCGGTCTCCCTCGGGCCGTCTACCTAAAGCGTCTGAGGGACTCTCCCATCTGCTCAAACTCTGGCGTCAGCAAGAGCGTCTGCCGGAACCTCGCGAGAACTCACCGAGTACGGAGGCGGACCAATGGCGGTTGCGATATGAGCAGTACTTGGATCAGGTCTGCGGTGCCGCCGCCAGCACCCGGTCGCACTACCTGCGGATGGTGCGGCGCTTTTTAGCGACCTGTTTTGGTCCTGGCCCAGTCGCGTGGCGATCCTTACAGGCGTCACAGATCTCGGCCTTTGTGCAGCATGAAGCGTCGACTAAGCAGGCCTTAAACTAGAGAAGATGTCATACGGTGCCACTTACATCCCAATATGGCGCTGACAGACACTTTTTCAGGCTTTGGCGGCCCAACTTTGCCGAAAATGGTGTCTGGGGCTAGATGTCTGTCGCATCTGCAACCCGCACCAACACTGAGAGACGTTTTTGCCACTTGTCCTAAAACAATCCTTTACGGCCAAATTCGAGACAACTGGCACTATATGACAGTTTCTCTTATCACGGGTAAATGACCCCCCACGCCACCGCCACTTTTTCACCATAACCATGCCCATCCGTCAAACGCGTGAGGACCCGAAACGCATCTATGAAAAAACAGCGATCCCCAGCCCGGACCCTCGCGCTCCGCGAACAGCGCGCCCTGACCGCCAAGGAGTTCCTCGACCTCGCGGACGTGCCGCCCGAGATCGAGTGGTTTGCCAACATCACGAACCGGCAGACGCGGCGCGCCTATCAAAACGATCTGCGCGACTTCATGCGCTTTGCCGGCATCAAGAGCCCTGAGGAGTTCCGCGTCGTGACCCGCGCGCACCTCATCGCCTGGCGCAAGGACTTGGAGGCGCGCGAATGCGAAGGCTCGACGATCCGGCGCAAGCTCTCGGCCGTCTCCTCGCTCTTTGAGTACCTCTGCGAGCGCAATGCCGTCGTGCACAATCCGGTCAAGGGCGTCAAGCGCCCGAAGGCCAACAACAACGAAGGGCTCACACCGGCTTTAAGCGACGAGCAGGCGCGGCTCCTCCTCAATGCGCCATCCGATGAGACGCTCAAAGGCAAGCGTGACCGGGCGATCCTCGCGACGCTCCTCTATCACGGCCTGCGCCGGGAAGAGCTCTCGACGCTCCGCGTCCGGGATCTCCACCAGCGGCAGGGGGTGCTCCATTTTCGGGTGCACGGCAAGGGCGGCAAGACCCGCTACATTCCGGTTTCCCTCATGACGCAGCGCCTCATCACCGAGTACCTCGATAAAGCGGGGCATAAGGATGATCTGGGCGGTGCCTTGTTCCGGCCGGTCAAGAACAACGTGACGAAGACCCTCGAGAAGCACCTGCATCCGGACTCGATCTACCAGGAGATCGTGCGCCACTACGGAGAAAAGGTCGGCATCGCGACCGACGTGCATGGGTTCTGCGTGCACGCCTTGCGCGCCACGGCCGCCACCAACGCCCTCTCGCACAACGCCGACATCGCCAAGGTGCAGGAGTGGCTCGGCCACGCCAACATCTCCACGACCCGGCTCTACGATCGAAGGCAGTCACGACCGGAGGAGAGTCCGACGTTTAAGGTGGAGTATTAACGGGTGAGGGAAAAGAGGCTGCCTTTACTTCGGATGCGGCATCATGTCGAGCAAGATATAGGTATTGCCTTCAATGCGAAAATAGAAGCGCCAATCTCGGGTAATGCGCGCCTGCCAGCGCTCGGTGTCGTACTTTTTGGCACGGAGTGATGGATGCCGGAGGTTTTCGAGAAGGAACGAGAGCTGCTTATCAAACGCCCGCTTGATGGTAGCGGGCGCATCGTGATAGACCCTCAAGCGGGTGGTAAAAAGAACATCCATCATCGCTTCCGGCGCGGGGCAGACCGCAGCGCGGCCGTGGCCTCATGAGCCGTCTTAAATGGCCCGCGCACCCGGCCGGCCTTTACATCCTCCTCTGCTTCCGCAAGCCGTTTGTCGATCTCGGGGTGCCGATCGACCAATTCTTTGGGAGTCACGAGGAGCTTTCCCCCTTCGTAGAGTTCCACGTTGAGATAATCGCCTGCCGCAAGCCCCAGTTCGTCGTAGAGTTTTTTCGGGATCACGATCTGCCGGCTCGCCCCCAGCTTCACCGTTGGCATACTCATCCTTCTTTCCATATGTCTTTTTTCTTGTATATTCATATATTTGTATTTTACAAATTGATGCCATGATGTCAAGATAGGGTACAGACAATCAACAACCCAAACATGGTCACGACCAAGGTGGAGTACTAACGGATTAGGAAAGAACGCACAGCGGGCGGCCGGGCATGCTGACCCGGCGGACGACCCGGCTCTACGATCGGCGAGGTTTGCACGGTGAAAATCTTAGAGGCGCTGGGAAGACGCCGTGCCATCCGGATTTATCCGCCAGAGGAACTTCAATCCTCTGGCGGAATAGCCAAAACGGGTACATGGCTGGACCTGATCACCCGGTCGGTAACACTGCCAACCAAGAAGCGCTGGAGTCCACTGCGTCCGTGGGTGCTCATGACGATCAGGTCGATACCGTTCTCTGCTACGAAATTCGTGATGTTTTCCAAGGTCGAACCCTGCCGTACTGACGTTTGCACATGGATGCCATTGGCTTCCAACCGGGCCGCCGTGGCCTTCAGATACTCTTCCGCCTTGGTTTGCGCGGTAGCGGTTATCTGTTCGGCCATATCTATAGAGTACTCACTAACCATTGGACTCTCCTCTCCCCCACCAAGGTAAGCCTCATACTCATGGGATAAGGAAATGACTTGCAGAAGGTGCACCCTGGCACCGAAGGCATTGGCCAGGTTATGGGCGTGGGGTAAAGCCCGTTCGGAGGCTTCAGAGCCATCCAACGGAACCAGCACTTGTGAATACATACCGCCTCCTTGCGCATGAGGTAAGACCTATTTGTCGCTGCATACAGCTTAATGTCCGCACCCAAACGGCCGATTGGCGTCGCCAACTAAGCGGCGTACAATGGGGGTATATTATCAGTAACCTCATTACCATTTTTATGGCAAAGCAACAACCGTCCCACATTGTCTACGCGGTGAAGCGCGTTAGCCAGACGGGTGAAAAAGGCAAAGGGGGCTTTTGGACAAAGATCGGCGCTGCCTGGATGCACAAAGACGGCAAGAGTCTCGACATCGTCCTAGAACTCATCCCGGCCAGCGAGCCGCGGCTCGTGCTCCGGGAAAGAGAGGAGGCAGAAAAAATCGCGGGTAGAGACGTCACCTAATAAGCCCCAGCCGTCGTAAATCCTCCGCCGTCCATTGCGCTTGTTCGGCAATCATCCGCCGGAGCGTTTTGGGGGGAAAGGTGTTGCCGGGACGGTGAAATGACACCGTCACCCGCCGTCCGTCGGGATGGCGATAGCGTTGGTGGCTGCCCGTCTGGGAACGGAGGGAGAAGCCGTCACGGATCAAGGCGCTGATGAGTTCCCGTGCCGTCAATGATCGAAGCAGCGACCAGTCGATCTCACTCATACCGTAACGGAGACGAGCGGCTCTTCAGAGACCTGGACATCCTCGGGGATAGGGTCGCCGTCCTCGATTAATTCGTCAATAACCATGTGCACCACTTCATTGATGTGCCTGAGCGCTTCTTCCTTGGTGTTGCCCCACGTGGCAGCGGCGTACTGGAGCAGTGCGGGGCAGTATGCGTGCCAGCCGTCTCCATCCGGCTCCACTACCACGCGAAAAATATAGGTGGTCATCGGGCTTCCTTTGATTGGAATGTAGCGATAGTTATCCATAATATTGAAGCGTACCATGCCCGGCCGGGGTGTCAATAATATCATTTCCGAAGCCGAAACGTATCGATCCGACCACACACCCCTCCGGTGGGCACCGAAAGCGCCGAGCGCGACAGTCAAAAATCCGCTGACGGCAGCAATCCGGAGACAAAGGATCGAGGTCATCGCGTCACTTCTTTTCCAAGTACGGCGTACCGAAAATCGGTATGGCATTGACCGCTTAGATATCATTGACCATGAGGAAGCAGGTTCTCACTTGCCCTCGCTGGAGCAAAACCGTAGCATACATTGGCCTGGCGCACATCCCAAAATCGTCCCGAGTGCTGCGCATCACCCATCGCGTTTCTCTACATGTCGAGATCGAGTCCTTAGGCTAGCTTGTACAAGGAGTATGGCCATGCAGCACAAAGCGCTACGGATTTATTGGATCGGCTCCTGCCTGGCCTTTATCGAAGCCTTTTGTATCCTCATTTTGGGTCTCGATCTGAGCGCTAAGCAAATTCGCATCCTGCCCTTTGTCGTGCTCATTCCGGCCGTCATTATGTATCTTTGTGACCGCTGGCTCATCATCCGTCACACGCGTTCGATCGATACCGTATGGCACCGGTTGAACGCCGGGCAGGAGGTCTCACCCGAGGCCGTGCAAACTGCCTATATACACGCACTAAATTTACCGATTCTCACGCTCCTACGCGTTTTGACGATTCACGCCCCATCCATCCTCCTGCCAGCCACACTCTTCGGTCTACTGGCCAACTGGCTAGTAGACTTGAACCTCACGTGGTGGCAGTTTTTCGTCAGCTGGACGCTCTGGCCGATTACCTCTGCACCTCACGCCATCGTGGAATATTTTCTGATTGATCGGCTCGTGCGCGGAGTGTTGACCCAATTTGACTCGACGCAAGATGATCCCATTGCGGCCACCGTCCCGTCGGCTTCAGGGCGACAGGTGGCGTCATGGCTTCTGGGACGGCCCCCCGAAGCCCCACACGTAATTCGCATGTCTGCGGGTGTTCAACTCAGCTGGCTGCTCGTTTTCGTAAGTCTGATGCCGATGTTGGTGTTGGGCGCTTCGGTCTATCTCAAGCTTGCCACGGCGGCGACCGATACCACGTCTCAAACCCTCTACGCCTTGGGGCTCTGGATCGGGTTTCTCATCGTGCTCAATACCCTCATCAGTGTGGCAATCGTCACCCTCATGTCGCGCCGGGTGCGGCACTCCATGCACGAGTTTCTCGGCCACATGCAACGCGTTCTCCGGGGCGACCTCTCACAGTTTTGGAATCCGCGCACGACCGACGAATTTCTCGACCTCGGCAGTGGTTTTAATGCCATGGTAGCGGGCCTTCGGGAACGCGAGGCGATCAAAGACACGTTCGGACGCTTTGTGTCGCAAGATGTGGCGGCAGCCGTGTTGGAAAACCGCGTGCCCTTACAGGGCGAGTTGCGAGAGGTGACGGTTCTATTCCAGGATATTCGCGGCTTCACCAGCTTGAGCGAAAAAACACCGCCCGTGTTACTCTTGCAAATGCTCAACCGCTTTTTTACGGAGATGGTCGCGGCCGTGGAAGCCCACGGCGGCACCGTTAAACAATTCACCGGTGATGGCCTGATGGCGCTCTTTGGCGCCCCCGTACAGCACAGTGAGGATCCGATACTAGCGGTGCGGGCGGCGCTCGCCATGTTGGCGCGGCTCGATCGGTTTAATCAGTACCGCCTACAATGTGGTGAAGCGGCTTTACGCATTGGCGTCGGCATTCATACCGGTGAGGTGGTGGCAGGGAATATTGGGCCGGACACCCGAATGGAATATGGCGTGGTGGGAGATGCCGTGAACCTGGCGAGCCGCGTACAAGGACTCACCAAGGAAGTCGGGGCTGCCATTTTGGTCACCGATGTCACGGCAGCTCAGTTGGAAGAGAAGTTTCTGTTCGGCAAGCAGGCCATACTCCCGGTGCGGGGGAAAACCGACCCCATTCAAGTGATAGAGATTTTGGCAGAACACGCCTCATGCAACCCCTCGTCTTGAGGCATTGGCAATTCAAACGCGAATTTCACCCCGCCTCCAGGCTGGTTTGCAGCCCAAATGCGGCCGGCATGCTCGAGTAGATCACGACAGTTCGAGAGCAGGCAATCGAATTGAGACTACAGGATGTAGCACACGCCGTCTGTTGTCAACGTCTTTTCCTACGCAGCACTTGACGAGCGAAGTGCGAGGGCAGATGGCAGCATTCCCCCCTTCGGTGCAGTTTGGCCTAGCGTGCACGTGGTTTCCAAAAGTCTCACTCATCTTTTAGACTAGAGCATGTCCAGAAACCCCTATCCTGGTGAAAGTCGGTGCAAAGCGATGTTCATCCCGGCAAGATAGACAAACGCTTCGGATGTCTTTGGATACCGTTCATAATCCTTGGAAAGTCGTCGATAAAATCCAAACCAGCCGAACGTTCGCTCCACGACCCAACGTCTCGGAAGAATATGAAAATGCCGGTGTTCCGTGCGTTTGATGATTTCGAGCGTGAGCGAGAGCAGCAGTTTCATCCGTTTGATCAACTCACCGGTATATCCCTGATCGGCAAAGATGGTCACGAGCGTTCGTACTTTTTCTTTTACCTTTACCAATACCATTTCTGCAGATGCGCGGTCAGAGAGCGACGCTTCGTGTACGGTCACGGAAAGCAAAAGTCCCAGTGTATCGGTGACGATGTGACGCTTCCGTCCGTTGACTTTCTTCGCGCCGTCGAATCCGGAAAAGCCAATGTTTCCAACGATTTTTACCGATTGGCTGTCAATGATACCGGCGGTCGGGTTCGCCTCGCGGTCGGCAAGCATGCGTACGCGCTTTCGAAGCGTGTCGTTCACCTGTTCGAACACGCCCTCCTCGTACCACTCGTGAAAGTACGTGTAGACCGTTTTCCACTTCGGCAGATCATGAGGGAGCAACCGCCACTGACAGCCCGTGCGCGCAACGTACAAAATTGCATTCATGATCTCGCGTCGGGTGTATTTTGGCGGACGACCTCCCGTGGTAGTATTACTGTGTACCTCGGGAACGAATGGTCGAATAATGTTCCATTGTTCGTCCGTCAAATCCGAATCGTACGCCTGACGACTCGCTTCTTGAGTAGTCATAAGGATATATCAATTAGAGACTGGTATATCCTTATGATACCTCAATAACGACATAAATTCTTTTTTTGTATAGGGTTTTCAGACATGCTCTAGGTCTTAAAAGCGTATTTTTACCTCTTGGAGAGTAGCGGTATCCAATTTTTCGGTGAAACCCCGCGATGCCCCTGCAAGCAACTTATCGCTATCCAGGTCTCTGTTCGGATACTGCAAAACACGAGTCCGCTGGTGGGCCTGTTTTGCTTTGGCCCACCAGCCGGGTTGAGCGCGATTACCCTGGGGCACTCCTTTCAGCATGCAATTCATGTCCGAACGTTTGCAACAGGGTAAACGCTTCCTCCACGCTCTCCTGGGTGACGGGATGGCTGGCGATACAGGCG
>Ga0299914_10002174_pt1 | contig 13395 bp, 20 predicted proteins | sample RVTome_10_FD_201361 | JGI IMG/M metagenome (GOLD analysis project Ga0299914, IMG submission 201361) | Soil microbial communities from uranium-contaminated site in the Upper Colorado River Basin, Wyoming, United States - RVT153D57 (version 2) ...
CCGGTCTTGAGGTACGCGCTGACCCCGCTGCGACCGTTGATGTTGTAGTGCGACGCGCTGAGGATGACGTCGACGAACTCGTACTCCTGCCAGTCGAGCATCTCGCAGGTCTCCTCGTCGAGAGGGACGCGTCCACGCGAGGTGATCAGGACCAGCCGCGGGGGCTTGAACTTGAAGGAGACCTTGACCTTGATGAAGTACTCGGTCGCGTCGCCCTCCTCCTTGCCGGTCCAGGACTTGACGTTCCAGCCCTGCTCGATCAGGTTGTCGACGTCCTCCGGAGGGACCGCGACGTTGAAGTACCGGTCACCCTCCCGGTTGAACTGCTCTTCCTTGCCCTCGAAGTTCGGGCGGAACACGATGTACGTGCCCTCGATCTTGAGGGTGGTCTCACGCCTTCTTACGGGAAGCGGCATTACTGCACGTCCTTCATGGTGTAGATGAGATGGAGGGACGGGGAATGCCAGATACTCCCCGGCGCCGGGCGGTGACCCCGTCGGTAGAGCCACCGCCGTATGGACTGCATCAGCCCCGTTCGTGGTACTGGAAGGAGTCGTGCTTCTTGTAGACGTTGAAGTACGTGGTCTTCTTGTCGCCGTCGAAGGTGAGCTCGAACACCATGTCGTCGGGCATCGTCGTCCCGAGACTGGCCTTCCAGTTCTGCAGCGTCTTGGCGAACCAGATGACGTAGACCTCGTACGTCGGCAGCTCCGTCAACGGGTAGTTCTGCTTGTGGAGCGAGTCGACGTAGTCCTTGACCATCTGCTTGGCCTTGGCCTGGTAATCGACCTTCTCGCCGACGATGTAGGCCATCGAGGACTCGACCTCGGCCTTGCAGCGCGGACAGATCTTCGGACCCCCGCACTGGGTAGCATCCGGCTTGCTGTCGACGTCGCCCATAGTGGTGTTGGGGATGTGGTGCCCGTGGCTCGTGTAAGCCATGTCAACTCCTCCTCTGATAATTGCGGCAGACGTCGCAGCCCTGGTACTTGCCGCAACCGCACGTCTTCTTGGGCGGTCGCCCGTACGGAACGTCCATCTCGTCCTGCTGCGGGCTGACGTCCTCGGTGACGACCACGAGTGCGATTCGCCCACTGGCGAGAGTGACAAGCTCGTACCGCCCTTCAGACAGGGTCGGCAGGATGAGGCGAGTCCCGTCCGGGATGTCCTCGTCCTTGGGGCGGCTGTTGTCTTCGAACGCGTTCCTCATCCCTTGACCAACTCCTCGTAAGTGACGTACTTGCCGATGGTGTCCTTGGCGTCCTTGACGAGCTCGTCGAAGTACGACATGTCGACGGTGCCGGCCAGGACCTCCAGGTCGAAGAACGGCATGTCGATGGTGACCTGAGCCTTGAGCTGCTCGGACTCCACCCACTTGAAACCCTTGGTACCCGTGACGGCGTAGGGCTTCCCCTGGTTGTCCTTGATCTTGACCAGGTCTCCGCCTCCCTGCTCGACGGGGACGAAGCTGCCGGTCCTTCCGACGTGCACCAGACCCGCATAGGGCTCCGTCGGAGTCGCCAGCTCCGGGTGCATGTCCAGGTACATGACCCATGGGTTCAGGACCGACTTCGTCTCGCAGAGGTCATCGAACTTGACGGCCTCGCCGGAGAACAGGTTCTTGAAGACCCACGGGTGCTGGAACTGTGCACCCACCGCGTCCCAGGTCCCGATCTTCTTCTCCTTCTCGGCCCACCCGTACTTCGCGATGTACACCGCGTCGTTGACGAGGCAGAACTTCGAGTAGGTCGCCTCGTGCTCGAAGTCGTAACCGTACTTCTTGCCGAACTCCACGACCGCGCGGATGTCCTCCGGCGACGCCCCGGGGATCTTGATGGAGTCCGTCTTGATGTGGACAACCTGCAACCCGAGGGACTGAACGAACTTCTTGAGGTCCACCATGAACAACGCGCCACGCTTGGCGATGAAGTTGTCCTTGTTCCGGATGTCCCTGAAGTCGTTCTCGAACTTCGCCGCGGTGAGACCGTAGACGATGTTGATCACGATCTTCATCGCGTAAGCCAGCTTCTCGGCGTCTTCGATGTTCTTCAGGAACGGTGCCAGCTTCCCGTCAAGCATCTTCCGGGCTTCATCCATGTGCGCATCTACGGCCCACTGGTTGCCCTTGGCGTGTGCCACCGCAGCATGTTTGATCGCCAGCCGCGCGTCCACCAAGTCCTTGAAGTTCTTGGTGTACTTCCCGAACGCCTCCAGCTGGATGATGGAGGTGGGATGCATCGAGGCGACGTCCAGAACCACGACGTCCTTGTAGAAGCCGGGCTCCGCGTAGACGTACCCGCCCTCGCCGACCTCCTCATCGCAGTACGTGCTCTTACCGAAGTCGTAGACGTAGCCCGGGAACTCGTCGGACAGGTCGGTGTAGATGAACGACTGCTGCGGGTTGCGATCTCCCTTGAAGATGATTCGGGAGGTGTGCTTCTGCGTCGTGGCGTTGACGGGAAGCCCGCTCAGGTCGGCGAGGATCTGCCGCGCTACGAAGTCCTGCTTGAGGTGCCTGAACACCTCACGCGTCGAGTGGACGTCATTGCTGCAGTAGTCCATGACCTTGTCCCACAGCTCCGGCGGGACCGACTGATCGAACGGGATGTCGAGCTCGACATGCGGCAGACCGAGCTTGATCTGCCACTTCTTGAGCCCCATCTTGGTCGCCGCGAACTCGTAGATGTCCGCGTAGGAGAGACTGAACGCCTCCCTGAGGTAGGCCGACTGCGCCTCCTTGCTGACCAGCTTGCTCGACAGCTCGTAGAGCCGCTCGTTGCTCCACCCCATACTGGCGGCGTACAGCATGTGGTTGTCGTACTTGCGGTTGTTGAAGCCGACCAGCTTGAACTTGAAGAGGGCCGCGACCTCGTCGGGGGACGGGTTGACCATCCGCACCACGGTGTCGCTGTCCTCGTACATCCAGCAGATCCCGAAGAAGTTCGGGAAGCACTCGACGTCGAAGATGACGATCGGTGCTTCAACTGCGTCCACCTTCGGGGCGACCGACTCCTCGGCCGAGACCTCGGACGCCCACTTGATCGTCTTCACGATCTTCAGACACTGGAGCGCCTGATTGGTGCTGCCGGTGGCGAACACCATGATGTCCCGACGCATGTCGGTGATGTCGTACGGGAATCCAGCGGCGTACGCGTCGTCCGTGAGCTTCTTGATGAAGTCCATGTTCGGCTTCGTACTGCTGAGCCCTTCGAACTCCTTCCTGAGAGCCTTGGCGATCATGTTCCGAAGGTGCTGCTCGTCCTTCAGCGTCTTGGTTTCGAGCACGGGTTTCTTCTCCCTGAATGGCAGGCCACTGCTGATCGTGGCGATGAGCACGTTGTTGCAGAACGAGAGCTTGCGTCGCAGGGAGCTGTTCCCCGTGAACACCTTGATCTCGATACCCTTCGAGTACTCGCGCGCCAGTTCCTCAGGGTTGCCGTCGTAGATGTAGTGGAGATGAACCCCCTTGCCGGACTTGCTGATTTCGGCATAGGTGGCGGGCCACGTGCTCGCGGCCTCCAGGTTCGCCTCTAGGGACTTCTTGCCGTCCTTCGTCAGGTCGAAGTCGATCACGATGTGATGACCCGGCACCTTCAGGAAGTGCAGCTTCGACGTGTCCAGGTCCCCGAGAACCGTGCTGCAGACAGCATCCGGATCGGGCTTCCTGAGTTCACCGTCGATGATCCGCTCTTCGTCAGTCCAGTACTTTGCAGGGGTCTCGTTGTGCTTCCCGTACTGGGCCGGCATCCCGGCGTACATCTCGTCGAGGATCGAGGTTGTCTCGTCCAGGACTAGCTTGTACGTCTTGGGCGTCGTCTCCGGCGTCACGGGGGCCTTGAACTGCTTCGCCGAGAAACCCTTGTAGTAGCTGTGGACCTGAGTTCCGTCGATGGTGATTCTCTTGTGGAACTCTTCGAAGAAGTCCTTCAGGGCCTCTCGGAACTTGTACTGCGGGAGCTTGAACTCGACTCCCGTGTCTTTGACCCATTCCGTGTACAGCGCGTATGCCTGGCGCAGGCTGACGCCGTCCTGCTCCTTGAACGTGTCGTAGTGCTCGTCCACGTAGTTGTGGAACACGTTCGTCTCCAGCATCATCCGCTCGGGGCGATATGTGCTGTAGTAGCTCTTGCCCAGAGTCTTGTAGACCTCCAGGCATCGATAGGCGATCGCACCGAGTTCGAAGTCGATGCGCTTCATCAGAGCGTAGTAGTGATCAGGAGTGAACGTATCACCGGTCGGTTGTACGTCAATAAGACGCCGGATCAGTCCGGACTTGGCATCCGTGATCTTCACGGGCTTGTTGGTGCCCATGTACAGGAACGCGTTCAGCTTCTGCTCGTAGCCGGCCTTGTACTTCTCGTTGATTCGCATCTTGTCGTGGCCGACAATCGAGTTCAGCTTGGAGTTGTCCTCGATCTTGGACAGGTCACCGTCGTGCTGGATTGCCACGAGCGGGTTGTCCTTGAAAGCCTCGGTCGCGAACGAGTTGTTGTTCCCGACCAGGGCCTTCGCTTCGAACATGGCGATGTAGCCGTCGAAGAGCTTCTCGATGATCTTGAGGACCGTGGACTTACCGGTGCCACCCTGTCCGTAGAAGACCATGAACTTCTCGATCTTCTTGGCGTCTCCGGACACGATGGCACCGATCGACCACTCGATCTTCTCTTGCTCTTCGGGTGTGTAGAGCTTAGCCAGCAGCTCACACCACGCGTCGCACTCACCCGGGACGAGCGAGTACGGGAGGAACCGACTTCGATACTCGTTCTTCTTGGTCGGCACCTCGTTCGCGAACGTCAGGTTCTCGTCCAGCTGGTGGCTGTTGTCACTGACGTTCTTCATGAACTTCCGGAACTGGCTCCAGCCATTCGTCCCGAAGGAGCTCAGGAACTTCGGGGTTGCCGGTGTCCCCTGCTCGTTGAGCTTGTCGCAGTACGCCTGGATCTCGCGGTCCACGAGACGCTGAACGTCGTACTCGTCCGTGGACCAGAGTCCGAGTTCCCCATCCCAGATCGCGTAGAAGGCCCCGCCGCGGATCATCAGGTCCTTGGACCTCCCGACCTTGAAGTCAGGGCGAACTTCTACGGGCTTCCCTTCCTTGGCGGGTTCCTTCAGGCTGATCTGAAGAAAGTCCAGCATCTACCCTCCCTCCATCATGTCGTCTGTTCCAGTACGTAAGCGGAGAGCTGGTACCAGAGGTCTACGTTGCGCTGATCTTGACGCGGTTCGCTGAGCGGGAAGAACCCGCCGAGCCCGCTTGCGGTGTACTGCCGGAATATGATCGAGTGGAGGATTCCATCGATGTACGTGCGGGGGTACCGATTGACACCGTCGTGGTATTTCCTCAGACCGATGTTCTCTACGAGTCTCCAGAACCAGTAGTGGGGTTGCCCGTCAGCCTGAAATGCCAGCCGGCGTGACAACCCCACCATCAGTTCGAGGACGGAACATTCGAGCTCTATCCAGTCGGGGTCGACATCGCTTGTGTCGATTGCCCGCTCTCGGAGGAACTCAAGTCGCAGTGCAGTTCCGTCCTCCGCCCGGTCGCCGTCGTGCTCGACGAACCACAGGTACTTGGTCGTGTACAGCTGCTTGAGCAGCCGCCAGTAACTCAAGTCCTTGCGATCCTCTTCCGGATCGGCGACCAGGCTGTAGAGCCATCGGAGATATAGCTCGTCCAATGGCATCGTAGATCTATCCCGTCTGACCCAGGACCTCGACCGAGTGCTTCCCGTGGCTCCGAGTCACCTCGAAGTCCATGTTGAAGCGCTCGCACCGCACGTAGATCACGTTCGGCTCCATGTCCGGGTCCTCGGTGTTCGTCCCGAACTTGTTGAGGTTGTCCGTCCCGATGATCTGCTCGACCCGGTCCGGCGTGATGACCGTGTCGCTCTCGTCGAGGACGACCCCATCGCCGGCGAAGTACGAGACCGTGATCTGCTCGGCGTCCGTATCATTCGCGTCGAACTCCGCGAAGGTGATCAGGTACGGTGCCCGTGCGTCGGGGTCCGGAGGTGTCGCCTCCATGTGCTGCTCGATGTCCTCGATCGTCTCCACTGGCTGAGCGACACGGTTGTAGTTCACCACGGTCTTCTCGACCTCCGCGGCCAGTACGGACGGAACGACCTCCGACGCACCCTGGGCGTATTCGGTCATGGCCTCGGCGGCGTTGATCGCGTCCTGCATGAACTCGGGGTCATCGAGACCCTCCTTCGAGCCCTCGTAGTCCGCCCCGAAGAACTCACGAGTCCGACGGATCTCCACGTCGAGGAGATGCGCGTACTTCTTCTCCAGCTGGTTGCGTGCGACCAGGTAGCCGACCCCCAGGCCGGCCGCCCCGATCAGGACTTCCTTCAACATGAACAGGACCTCCACCCTAGATCTTGTCGTAGATGACGCCGTCGACGTTGAAGTCGATCCAGACGGCGCGCTCGTTGCCCTCGACGAACTGGTCGCCCATGTACCCGTTCGGACCGAAGATGTTGAAGATGACCGTGTCGTCACCGTCGCCGCCGTCGATCCACCCGGTGACCGCACCCGCCTTGGTGTCCGGCAGTCCGAGCATCCGGTAGACGTCGTTCAGGAAGATGTGGCCGTCGGCCCGGAGCTTGTTGTTCGCCCACGTCTGCTGGGCGGCCAGGAAGGTCTGGTTGTAGCCCCAGTCCCGCTTGAAGTTGCGGTTGTGCTCGTCGAAGAGCACCGCGTACATCGAGTGCCCGTTGCCGCTCGGCGCCTTGACGACCTGCGTGGTGATCCCGTGCTCGTCCTCGACGGCGATCTCCTTGTCGACGAGGTCGTAGCGGTACTCCGCGTCCTTCTCCGCACCGACGTCGGCCACGACGCGAGCGCGGTACTCCTTGAACGCCCTGTCGACGGCCGCGTAGGCAGCGGTCAGACCGGCGATCCGACGGTTCAGGATGATGTGCGCCCCGGCGAACAGAGCGAGGGTGCCGATGCCCACGGCTGCCGCCGGCGCGTACGCCTTGACGACCTCGATGGCCAGCTTGACACGGGTGAGCTTGCGGTCCTGCTCGGCGTCTTCCGCGGTGTACTTGTCCGCGTGCTCGGCTTCGGCCTTCTCGATCTTGGCCTTGTCAGCCTCGGCCTCCTTGAGGATGCCGTCGAGCTTGAGCGTGGCCTTGCTGGCCAGGACGGTGGTCGCGACGAAGCCCACGGCGCCGCCGACGAGCATGATGGTCGGGGAGTGCTTCTGTGACAGGAGGATCTGCCGTCCGACCTTCGAGGTCACGGCGTTGGAGAGTGCCCTCAGGGCGTTCATCGGTTGTAGTCCTTACGGGAGTAGGTGCGAGGCGTGGTGGCGATGTACCGCTTGTACAGGTCGATCAGGATGTCCTGACCGAGCTTGCTCATGGCCGCAGCCAAGATCAGCCGGAAGAGCACGGGCGTTCCTTCTATCCGATGGGTTCGGCCGGCGGGAGGATGAGGACGTAGGAGCCGTGACGCGTACGCCGGACGTCGGCGCCGCGGAGGTCCACCCATCCCCACTTCTCGTCGGTGTACTCGGGCTCCAGGTCGACCATCTGGTACAGGTCGGAGACCGAGCAACTGCGGTAGCGGTCCACGAACTCGTCCATCTGGGCGATGACCGCCTCGGCCTGAGCTCGTGTCTGCAGTTCGATCTCCCCGAAGTCGTGCGTCGCACGGGCTCGGGAACTCATGGCGCGCGGAGCGTCGCGCTGTCCGGTGGAGTACCGGTTGTAACTGACGTGGCTGGTCGAGCCCACCGGGCCGCGAGAGGTGGCACTGCGACGAGAGGTGTGCCTGGCCTCGCCGTAGACCATTCGCTCGACGCCCTGGATCACCGCGTCCGTGATCATGTCCTTGAACGCGGGGGCGAGGACCTCGGTGATGAGGTAGTCGGTGACGCTCTGACCGTCCTTACCACCGATGGCCTCACGGAAACGACTGCCGAGGGTCTTCTTCTTCTTTATGGCACCGCCATCCGTCACCACCTTGCGAATGACCTTCTTCTCACCGTGAACAACGGGGGACTCAACCTCAGGGCCGTCGGTGGGGATCGGACGCCGGATCTTCGGCGCGATCGGACCGGACGGCTCGATGCTGTTGCTCGGGAACTCTTCCATGTCAAACTCCTGGTCGAAGAAAACAGAAAACCCTTGTTTGGGTTCTCTGTGTAAGCGGTGTACGGATGGGGGTTACAGCCGGGGCTTGATGTTCTTCTCCCAGAACGCGGCGATCTCGTCGATCTTGCGGTCGGTGTACTCCCTGGAGGCTTCGGCCGCCATCGCTCCGATCACCAGCGAAGCGGAGTAGGTCGCTGCACGGTTGTGCAGTCGCTCCTCTTCGTCGGTGTTGTTGTCGATGATGGACTTGGCGATCCGGGAAGCACCCGCGCCGACGACGAAGCCGACAACGGTCTTGACGATGTCGATCTTGCTATTGGGCATGGTGGTCCTTATCAGTAGGGGTCTCGTTATAGGGCTTGGAAATCCTGCGATGAGTGGGGCACATTGTTCACGGGGGACCGGCTGTCGTTTAAGCCAAGCATCCGGACTAGGGTCGGGGAGACCCCTACAGTGACCCAGACCCTTGCTTGGCCCCCATCTCATCTTCAGGTCAGGCGACCTGCTTGCGCCGGAACGCGATCAGCAGGTGGCGCTTGTCCCAGTTCTTGTCGTCCTTGCCGCCGGCCGAGGCGTAGAACTCGTCCCACGGGATCGTGAGCAGCTGCTCGTCCGTGTACTCCTTCTGCCCCGGCAGGGTGACCTCGTCCACCCGGCTCTGCATGTCCGGCGGGACCACCTCACGGAAGAACTTGATCGCCGACTCGTGGTTGGTCGCCAGCTCGATGAACAGCTCCGAGTAGGCGCCGGTCTCCACGAACGCCGCCCGAGCGTCGGGGTCCTTGCGGAATCGCTGCCCGTCACGGACGCCGTACGTCTTGAGGATGAGGTCCTTGAACAGCTCGATGAGCTCCCCATGGCTCTCGGCCTCGACGATCCTCTTGGCGTACGCCTCCAGGCCGCCCTTCTTGTGGAAGTTCAGCTCGACGGCCTCAGCCTTGGTGAGGTTGAAGTAGTGGGTCTCGGTGACCTGCTCCCCGTCGAGGTTCAGGTACGTTATGTTCTTCTCGTGCACGGTGCTCCCCTAGAGCGTAGATATGGGTGGATTACGTGTTGATCAGGCGTCGACGGACACGTCGTCCGAGGACTCCTCGACGATGTCGGCCTCCAGCTCCGCCTGACGGCGGGCGATGAGCTTCAGAACGACGCTCGTGGCGACCAGGCCGGCCGTGGCCAGGACCAGCTTCTTGTTGCGCTTGAACACGCCCTTGGCGCTGGCGACGAGGCCCTTGACCTTGTCCTCGACGACCTCCAGCGAGACGTTGCCCTCCTCGTCGACCTGGACCTTGACCGTGACACCCTCGGCCAGCCGGTCGTCGATCTTCGAGAGCGCGTCGATCATGGTGTCCGCGGCGACGGCGGACTGGATGGCGCCGGCGAGCTTCTTCGAGCCGTTGTTCTGAGCGGGCACGGTCTTCTCCTCGGTCTTGGCGGCGACGTCGGCGGGGGTGGCCTTGGCGGTGTTCGACATGTGGGTGTTGCCTCTCAGCTCAGGTGGTTCAGGATTTGATGGATGTTGGGGCGAAGCCCTCTAGCGAAAGGAGTGGTGCCCCCGGTAGGGCACGGTCCTGAAGCGAACGACACCGCAGGGGCGTTCGTCGGCGGTGCTGGCCCAGTTGAACTCCAGCTCCAGCGGGCAGTCCGAGTTCCAGCCGATCATGTCGGACTCGTCCGTACGCTCCAGACCCACCAGATCGTAGAAGTCCGACAGCGTCGCGTAGAACTCGTTGTTCAGCTGGAAGTTGATCTGGTTCATGGCCTTCTCCAGCGCCGCCACGGAGCTGTTGAAGTACCGACCGGACCAGGAGTCCCGGAACAGATCTCCGCCGGCGTTCTCGATGAAGACGGTCTCGCGCTGTATCGGGTGTCGGTTGATCTCATCCTGAGCCACGGCGGTCCGGATGTTCTCTTCCTTCTTCTTGCCGATGGTCTCGACGACCTTGTCGGCGTACTGCTTGGCTGCGTTCTCGGCGATCGTGTAGGCCGTCGCCAAAGCCGCCACTCGTCGGGCTCCGATACGGTTCGCTGCCACGATGCAGGCGATCGTCACCACGGCGACCCCTGCGGCGGGCAGGTACTGCTTCCAGACGAGTTCGGCCTTCTCCTTCAGCGTGAAGGGATGGCTCTTCTCCTCCAGGTCGTGCTCCGCTTGGGCCTGGTCGATGATCTCCGCAGCCTTGAGTGTGGCCTTGCCGGTGAGATATGCCGTTGCCAGCGTCCCCGAAACGCCGACCACGGTCAGCAGCGTCGGCGAGTTGTCGGCGGCCAGCTTCCCCGCTCTCTTGGCCAGTATGCCGAATTGCACGTCAGTCTCCTGTAGGGGTCTCGGTTGCGGACTTCTTGAAGTCCGGGACGGCCTGCAAGCCCTCCTTGTACCGCTTCTTGATCTGCTCCCGATTGCGCTTGTTGAGCGCCGTGATCATCCCCACGGGGATCGTGCGACCCAACTCGTAGCCGGCGGTGATGGCGAAGGCCATCTTGAACAGCTGCCAGGCGGTGAGCTTCACTTGCTCTCCTCGTCGGAGAAGAGGTTCTGGACCGCCTTCTGCAGCTGGGGCTGCATCAGCTTCGTTGCCAGGACGAAGGTTCCGATGACCCCAGTCGCGGCACCGAGACCGGCCGCCGTGTTCACGAGGAAAACGCGTCCGAGGAATCCGGCGAACTTGAGCTTGTTGCCCATCAGTGATGTCCTTGTGTCTCGTGTCGAAAAATGGAAAACCCAAAGCACCTGGGTAGGGTGCGATGGGCTTCTGAGTGACCTGGGGAGGTCGGTGAACTCAGTCTTCGGTCGTCTCGTCCGAGTCCTCATCGTCCGACGAGCCGAGCAGGCGGGTCACGACGTAGGTGGCGGCGGCAGCGGCGACGGTTCCGAACAGGGCCTTCTTCAGCGCCTTCTTGTTGAAGGTGATGGTGATGGTCTCGTTCGTCTCGTCGACGGTGTCGGTCGTCTCCTGGTCAGCGGCCTGCGCGTTCAGCATGGCGGCGGTGGGGATGGACGTGGCGGTCTTGGACATGGGGTCTCCAGACATAGTAGGGGTCTCACTATAGAGTCTGTAATTCTTGCGAGGTTAAGCAAAAACCTAAAGCCCTTGTTAGGGCTTGAGGCTTGTGAGGAACTGCGGTAGGGGTCTCAGTCAGACGTGGGGGCGTCGTCCAGCTTGTCGAGCAGGTAGTTCAGGCCGTAGTGAACGATCACGGTCGCGGCGATGGGGATCACGATCTTGTGCATGATCAGCTTCTTGGCGAGGCGATTGTTTTCCTTGGCGAGCTCTTCCTTGCTCATCTGCTGGATTTCGTTCCAGGACTTCATGGTGTCTCCAAACGTAGGGGTCTCATTATAGACCCTGTAAAACCTGCGACCCCAGGCAAAGCATGAATCCCTTGTTAGGGGATTCAGAGGCTTTGAGAGTTAGCTCTTGGGCTTGTTCGCTTCGATACGACGCAGCGACTCTTCACGTGCACCCAGCGACTTGCCTTCGAGCATTCCGGCGCGGAAGCCGGCCATGTACATCACGGTGTCCATCTCTTCGCGGGAAGAGTTGGTCTCAGTGACGAACCGGCGGTGGTTCCGAACGGAAAGCGCGAGGGCGGTCAGCAGGATGACGATCAGGGAAGCGAGGATCGCAATCAGCATGGCAATGCCTTTCGAGAGTAGGGGTCTCATTATAAGGCATGTAAAACTTGCGACTTTCTCAGAAATTTCCCCGCCGGGAATTTTCCAGAACCAAAACCCAAACCCCTTTCGGGGTGTGCGGGTTTCAAATATGAGGGTTACTCGGAGTCGTCGTTCGAGGACAGGTTATCGATCAGGCGGGTGAACGCAGTCGCGACCGCGTAAGTGATGATTACAGCTCCGACAGCCTTGGCGGTGTGCGTCACGAAGTCCTTCGCGATCTCAGCGATCTGCTCGGGGTCTTTGTGAGTGCATTCCGTTTTGGTTTCGGAGGAGTTCTCAGTCTTAGCGGTTTTGACTACGGACACCTGGAGGGCACGATTCCGTCGGTTGAACATGGCGGGGTCCTTTCGTAGGGGTCTCATTACAAGCCACGTAAAACCTGCGAAGGGCAAAAATGAAAGGGCCAGAAAAACACAGACGCCGTGAAGAGTTGGTGTTCTCTTGCACGACGTCTGTGTCGATTTCCTTGGATGGGGCGGCCTTGTTACCGGGCGAGCTTCGTGACGAAGCCCAGCGCCTTGGTCGCGATGATGTGTCCGGACTTCTCGAACAGGAGGATGGTCACGATTCCGGAGAGGCTTCCGATCAGGTTGGCCAGCGTGTCAGGGCTCACACGCTTCTTCGACTTGGATTCGTCGTTGAGCTTGTAGAGCTTGACCAGCTGGTCAGCCGTCTTGGAGTACTCTTCGGTCTCGGGGTCCATCCCCTGCAGCGAGTCGAACAGACGCGCAATCGCGTCGTCCAGCGGGGTGGGCTCGATGGTGGAAGCCTTGAGGGTGATCAAGGTAGGTCCTTTCGTAGGGGTCTCACTACAGGGCAAGAAAATCCTGCGACCCCTAGAACCTACGGTCTTACGATCGGGGTTTCCCCCGTGCTGCTGTTGTCCACCCGGAACGTGACTTCCTGCTGAGTCTCCAGAGCCGGCGTGGCCTCGTTCAGGATGATGTTGAGGTTCTTCACATCCTGAGTGTCCTCGACCTCGATGATGCCGGCGTACTTGGTATCACTCCGGTTGTATGACCGAGTCGAGACACCCAACACGAGCCCGAGGAACGTGTTCAGCGCGGCGAGCGTGCCGACGACTTCCTCCGCCTTGGGCAAATGCCAGATCTGCGCCAGTGCGAAATATAGGGCGCCGATAGCCGGGATGATGACCGTGGTCGATTGCTTCAACCGGTTGTAGGCGCTATCGCCCAGCAGAGGCTTCTTCAGAGCGTGCGACGACTCGGGCATTGTTGATGTGCTCCCCTTCTCGGGTACGTACTTCGGCCACTGAGGCGTACCGGGGATATGTCACAGGCAGTTCTTCGACCGCCTTCATGATCTTCTCGGCAACACCATTTCCACCCAGTTCCTTGTACGGGTCGTAGAAGTAATGCCTCAGATCCTCGTACTCGTCCCTGGTGATGGAACCACGCTGAATGTAGTTCGCCCCGAGGGTTACCAACTCGATGTAGGCCAGGCCCATCATGAGTCTTGTTGCGGCGGCTTTGTGGTCGGTCTTACGTAGAACGTAGGCCCAGAAGCCCGACGAAGCCACGACCGAGCCAGCTGCCACCAGGGCTACCTGCAGCCAGTTCACGTAAATATCCTCCCCTAAGTGGTACGCCTCCAGAC
>Ga0299914_10002175_pt1 | contig 13395 bp, 10 predicted proteins | sample RVTome_10_FD_201361 | JGI IMG/M metagenome (GOLD analysis project Ga0299914, IMG submission 201361) | Soil microbial communities from uranium-contaminated site in the Upper Colorado River Basin, Wyoming, United States - RVT153D57 (version 2) ...
AAAAGACCGGCCTGGCCCGCGGGCTGACGCACTACGGCGATCCCGATTTCGCGCTCTATCTGCGGCGCTCCTTCGCGCGCTCCATGGGCTATAGCGACGTGGCGCTCGCCCGGCCGATCATCGGCATGGCGAATACCGCGAGCGGCTTCAACAACTGCCACCGCCACCTGCCCGAGCTGATCGAGGCGGTCAGGCGCGGCGTGCTGATGACGGGCGGGCTGCCGGTCGAGTTCCCGACCATCTCGCTCGGCGAACCGTTCCTGCATCCGACCAGCCTGATGTTCCGCAACCTGATGAGCATGGACGTGGAGGAGATGATCCGCGCCCAGCCGATGGACGGCGCGGTGCTGGTCGGCGGCTGCGACAAGACCGTGCCGGCGCTGCTCATGGGCGCGATCTCGGCGGGCAAGCCCGCGATCCTCGTGGTCGCCGGGCCGATGATGACCGGGCGCCACGGCGACGAGCGCCTCGGCGCCTGCACCGACTGCCGGCGATTCTGGGCGCAGTTTCGCGCCGGGACGATCGACGAGCCGGAGATCCGGCGCATCGAGACGCGCCTTGCCACCACCGCCGGCACCTGCCCGGTGATGGGCACGGCGAGCACCATGGCCTGCATCGCCGAGACGCTCGGCATGACGCTGCCCGGCACCGCGGCCATCCCGGCCGTGCACGCCGACCGGCTGCGTGCGGCCGAGGCGAGCGGCACGCGCGCCGTGGCGCTCGCCCGCGAAGGCCTGACGCCCGACCGCATCGTCACGACCGATGCGGTCGAGAACGCGCTTCGCGTGTTGCTGGCGATCGGCGGGTCGACCAACGGCATCCTGCATCTCGCGGCGATCGCCGGCCGCGCCGGCATCCCCTTGCCGCTCGAGCGCCTGAACGAGCTGAGCGACGAGACCCCGGTCCTGGTCGACCTGAAGCCCACCGGCCCCCACTACATGGAGGATTTCTTTAGCGCCGGCGGGCTCGGGGCGGTGCTGCGGGAGCTGAGGCCGCTGCTCCGCCTGGAGACAGTCTCGGTCGCGGGTGAGACGCTCGGCGAGCGCCTCGCGCACGAGCCGCCTTATGTCGACCGCCGGGTGGTGCGAAGTGCGGAAAAACCGATCTTTCCGGTCGGCGGGCTGGTTGCCCTATTTGGCAGCCTGGCGCCGGGCGGTGCGGTGCTCAAGCGCTCCGCCGCCGATGCCCGGCTGTTCGAGCACGAAGGGCGCGCGGTGGTGTTCGAAAGCCTCGAGGACCTGTCGGCGCGGATCGACGCTCCCGACCTCGACGTCGGCCCGGACGATATCCTGATCCTGCAGAACGCGGGCCCCAAGAGCGGGACCGGCATGCCCGAGGCCGGCTACCTGCCGATCCCGGCCACGCTCGGCCGCCGGTGCGTCAAGGACATGATCCGGATCTCGGATGCCCGGATGAGCGGTACGGCGTTCGGCACCATCGTGCTGCACGTCACGCCCGAAGCGGCGAGCGGCGGCCCGCTCGGGCTGGTGCGCACCGGCGATCGCGTCCGGCTCTCGGTTGCCGAACGTCGCCTCGACCTGCTGGTCCCCGAGGAGGAGCTCGCCCGCCGGCGGGCATCCCGGCCTGCCCCGCCGCCCGCGCCCGGACGCGGCTACGCGAAGCTGTACCACGAGCACGTGCTGCCGGCGGATCAGGGCTGCGACTTCGATTTCCTCAGATCCTACCCGGCGGGAGACCCGTCGTGGCGCTGAAGATCGAGGACTATGCGCTGATCGGCGACACCTTCACCACGGCGCTGGTCGGGCGTGACGGGTCGATCGACTGGCTGTGCGTGCCGCGCATCGACTCCCCGGCCTGCTTCGCCGCGCTGCTCGGCGACGTCGACAACGGCCGTTGGCTGATCGCGCCGGAGGGCGAGGTCCGCCGCACCAGCCGCCGCTATCGCGACGACACCCTGATCCTCGAGACCGAGTTCGAGACCGACAGCGGAGTGGTCGCGCTGATCGACTTCATGCCGGTCGGCGGCGACGAGCACTGCGTCGATCTGGTGCGGCTGGTGCAGGGGCGCCGCGGCGAGGTGCCGATGACGACCGATCTGGTCTTCCGGTTCGACTACGGCCAGATCGTGCCCTGGGTGCAGAGCGCGCCGGACGGGCTGACCGCGATCGCGGGACCCGATGCTCTGCACGTCGTCACGCCGGTCGAGCTGCAGGGCGAGAACTTCCATACCAACGGCCGCTTCGTCGTGCATGCAGGCGAGACCGTGCCGTTCCGGCTGCACTGGTTCCGCTCGTACGAGACGCAGCTCGAATCCCGGGACTCGCAGCTCCTGCTCGAGCAGACCGAGGCCTGGTGGCATGCCTGGGCGTCGCGCTGCCAGGCGCCCGATCCCTGGCGCGAGGCGGTCGTCCGCTCCCTGATCACCCTCAAAGCGCTGACCTACTCGCCCGCCGGCGGCATCGCCGCGGCCGCCAGCACCTCGCTGCCGGAACAGCTCGGCGGCGAACGAAACTGGGACTACCGCTACTGCTGGGTTCGCGACGCGACCTTCACCCTCTACGCCCTGCTCGTGTCGGGCTACCAGGACGAGGCGCGCGCCTGGCGCGAGTGGCTGCTACGGGCGGTCGCCGGCAAGCCGTCGCAGCTGCACATCATGTACGGCGTCGCAGGCGAGCGCTATCTGCCCGAGCGCGAGCTGCCGTGGCTCGCCGGGTACCAGGGCAGCCGGCCCGTGCGGGTCGGCAACGCCGCGCACACCCAGCTGCAGCTCGACGTCTATGGCGAGGTCGCGGACGTCTTCCACGTCGCGCGCAAGTTCGGCATCGAGCGCGACGACCACGCCTGGCGGCTCGAGAAGGTGTTGCTCGACTACCTGGAGGGCGCCTGGGAGCTGGCCGACGAGGGCATCTGGGAGGTGCGCGGCCCGAGGCGGCACTTCACCCATTCCAAGGTCATGGCCTGGGTCGCCGCAGACCGCGCGGTCAAGGCGGTCGAGCGCTTCGGGCTGGACGGCCCAATCGAGCGCTGGCGGGAGCTGCGGGCGCGGATCCATGCGGATGTCTGCGCCAAGGGCTTCGATGCGGAGCGCAACGCTTTCGTCCAGTCCTATGGCAGCAGGGAGCTGGACGCCTCGCTCCTGATGATGGCGCTGGTCGGCTTTCTGCCGGCGCGCGACCCGCGGATCGTCGGCACGCTCGAGGCGATCCAGCGGGAGCTGACCCACGACGGACTGGTCCGCCGCTATGCCACCCGCGAGGAGATCGACGGCCTGCCGCCAGGCGAGGGAACCTTCCTGGCCTGCTCCTTCTGGCTCGCCGACAACCTCGTCATGCTGGGAAGGGTCGAGGAGGCGCGCACCCTGTTCGATCGGCTGCTGGCGGTGCGCAACGACGTCGGCCTGCTGGCCGAGCAGTACGACCCGGTGGAAAGGAGGCAGCTCGGCAATTTTCCCCAGGCCTTTTCCCACGTTGGTCTGGTCAACACGGCGCACAATCTCATGCACGCCGTGGGGCCGGCGACCTCACGCTCACAGGATTGAGGCGACCGGTCGTTCCGAGGTCGCATGAACACGCCGCGGACCGGGCTCGTGGGGCGGGTCAGGAAAGGATGGCTCCCCGGGCCGGACTCGAACCAGCGACCCAGCGGTTAACAGCCGCTTGCTCTACCAACTGAGCTACCGGGGATCATCTTCGGCACGCATATAAGCGATGCTCCGCCGCATACCACCCGACGGGATCTATAGCAGACCCTGCTTGGCCGCAACAAGGTCCAGTACGCCGACATCAGGGGGGCGCGACACGCGCGGTGGAGGCCGGGGGCGGGATCGAACCGCCGATGGGGGATTTGCAGTCCCCTGCATTACCACTTTGCTACCCGGCCGTGCGCTCCACGTAGGCAGGGACTGAGCGCGCGGCAAGCTATCGGGCCGGCGTCCCACGGTCAACGGCGCGAGCGCCGGTGCCACACCCCGGCCGTCATTCTCGCAGGAAGGCCGCGGATTTGTTGCCTCTTTGGCCTTTTAGGGTAATTTGTTAGGGTAACCTCTGAGCCTGACCTGCGAGCCGATCCGATGGACTACACGCGTGCACGCCTCACCATGGTCGAGAACCAGCTGCGGCCCCACCGGATCGACGACCCGGGGCTGATTGCCGCCATGCGCGAGGTGCCGCGCGAGCGGTTCGTTCCGAAAGCGCTGCGGGGCGTCGCCTACGCCGATGAGGACCTGCCGCTGCCCGACGGGCGCTACCTGATCGAGCCCCTGGCGCTGGCCCGTCTGATCCAGGCCGCGAGGATCAGGCCCAGCGACGTGGTGCTCGTGCTCGGCTGCAGCACCGGATACGTCGGCGCCGTGGTGGCGCGGCTCGCGGGCACCGTGATCCTAGTGGCGCCCGACGAGGCCTCGGGCAAGCAGCTCGAATCGCTGCTCGAGGAGCTCGGCGCCGACAACATGGTCGTGGTGATCAACCCCTCGCCCGCCACCGGGCATCCGGAGCAGGCGCCGTTCGACGTGATCCTGCTCGCTGGCTCGGTCGAGCAGGTCCCGCCGGCGCTGCTCGAGCAGATTGGCGAGGGCGGCCGGCTGGTCGCGGTGATCGACGATGGGCGGATCGGCAAGGGGATGGTTTTTACGCGGTTGCACGGGGTGGTGGGCAGACGGGTGCTGTTCGACGCCCAGATTCCCGGGCTGCCGGGGTTCGAGAAAGCCGTCCGGTTCGCGTTGTAGTGGCGGACGAAGAGGCGTGCCTTCGGATTCCATGAACATGCCGGGCGACACGCCTCCGCTCGAGATCGCGCCTGCCGAGCTGGCACTGCTGCGCAGCCGGCCCGGCGGTTGCGCGATACTGGACGTGCGCGAGCCCTGGGAGATCGCGATCTGTAGCCTGCCGGAAGCGGTTCACCTTCCGCTCGACGGGCTTATCGGCCGCACGGGGTCGCTGCCGCGCGACCGCGTGCTCGTCGTGGTCTGCCACGCGGGCGTGCGATCTCTGATCGCGGCGCGGCATCTGCGAGCATCGGGTTTCGATCGGGTCACGAGCCTACGCGGCGGGCTCGATGCCTGGGCGGTCGAGATCGATCGGGAGATGCCGCGCTACTGATGCAGGAGGAAGCCTCTATGGATCTGGCGGCCACGGGACGCTTGAGAACCTTTAGTAGAACTATTAAATCAGAAACTATCGTGCTGGGCGAAAGCTGTGTATAGGGGGCCCATGCAGCGTGCTGTTCTGGCGGCCGTGCCCGCCGTCCTTTGCCTGACGGGCCTTCTGCCCGGCGTACATGCTCAGAGCCTGGAGGATGCTCTGGTCTCCACCTATCTCACCAATCCGACGCTCGAGGCGCAGCGGGCGGCCTTGCGGGCGACCGACGAGTTGGTGCCGCAGGCGCTGAGCGACTGGCGCCCGAGGGTGGCGGTCGACTCGAGCGCGGTCCAGAGCGACATCGACAGCTCCGCCGGCGCCGGATCGCTCGGGGGCCTGTCCACCTCGGTCATTCTCGACCAGCAGATCTACAGCGGTGGCGAGACCGTGGCGAACACCAACCGGGCCGAGAGCCTCGTGCGCGCCGAACGCGCCCGGCTGACGGCAACCGAGCAGGACGTCCTGTTCACTGCGGTCGACGCCTACACCACCCTGCTCGCCGATCTGGCCGTGCTGGATTTCGCCGTCCAGAACGAGAACCGCCTGCGTCGCCAGCTCCAGGCGACCCGTGACCGGTTCGAGGTCGGTGAGGTGACGCGCACCGATGTCGCTCAGGCCGAGGCGGTCCTTTCGGGAGCGATCTCGTCGCGGGTGAGCGCCGAGGGCAACATTCAGCAGTCCAGGGCGGCGTATCGGAACATCATCAATCAGGAGCCGAGCCGGCTGGTCACGCCGGCGCCGCTCTCCGCGCTGCCAGAGACGGAAACCGCGGCGCAGCAGCTGGCCGAAGCCTTCAATCCCAACGTCGCGGTGGCGCAGTTCAACCTGACGGCGGCGCGCGCGGACGTGCGGGTGGCCGAATCCCAGCTGCTGCCGCGGCTCTCCGTTAGGGGAGAATTTACCTATGCAGAAGAACCTAACCTAAATGTGGACTGGCAGCGGGACGCGTCGATCGGCGCGAACCTGTCGGTTCCCCTTTACCAGGGCGGTGGTGAGTACGCCAGGGTGCGGCAGAGCAAGCAGACCGTGCGGCAGCGCCAGGACGATCTGGAGGCGACCTTTCGCAATGTGCGCGAGGAGGTCACGGCCGCCTGGCAGGCCCTGACCACCGCGCGCACCCGGATCGAGTCGATCACCGAGCAGGTCAGGGCTGCCGAGATCGCGCTCGAGGGGACCCGGCAGGAAGCTCTGGTCGGCCAGCGCACCACCTTGGATGTCCTGGATCAGGAGCAGGACCTGTTCCAGGCCCAGGTCGACCTGGTGAGCGCGCGGCGGGAGGAGATCCTGGCGAGCTATCGCCTGAAATCCGCCGTCGGGCAGCTGACCGTGGTCGGCGTTGGCCTTCCGGTGGAACCCTATGAGCCCGAGGCCTATTACAGCGATGTGCGCAACCGCTTGATCGGTCTCGGCGAGGACTTGGATGGCCGCCGCTAGGAAAGCCCGTTGTCGATCCTGGCCGGCGCGCCGTGGCCGCGCGAGCGCGGCGACACGCTGGAGGTGAGTACAGTGACGACGGAGCCCAGAGAGCAGCACGAGCCCTCGATGGAGGAGATCCTGTCCTCGATTCGTCGGATCATCTCCGACGAGGAAGCCGAGGGGAGCGACGACGCGGACGCGGCGGAGCAGGCGGGCTCGGGTGCCACCCCGGCGCGGGCCGAAAGCTTCGAAGAGGACGTGCCGTCCTTCGAGGCGACCGGCGATGCTGACGATTCCGATGACGTTCTCGAGCTGACCAAGGTGGTCCGCGAGAGCGGCGAGGTGGTCGACTTCAAGGCTGAAGCCGGGGTCGGCGCGGAACTCGAGGCCGACGGCCCGTACGCGCTCGAGGACCAGGAGGAAGCGGAGCTCGCGCCGCCGGAAGACGCGGCGGAAGGGGAGTCGGACAGCATGACCGACGAGCACATCAACCGAGAGGATGAGGCTACTGTGCACGCCAAGCAGGATATCGACGAGCTGGTCTCCGTGACCGCGGCGTCCGCGGCTTCGGGATCGATCGCCAAGCTCACGAGCGCCTTCCGGACCCCGGCCGAGGAATCGATCGCCGACACCGACGGCCGGACCATGGAGCAGTTCGCCGAGGACATCATGCGGCCGATGCTGAAGGAGTGGCTCGACGAGCATCTGCCGTCCATGATCGAGCGCATCGTCGAGAAGGAGATCCGGAAAATCGCGCGGCGCGCCGAAGCGCTCTAGAGCAATTCCCGATGAGACAGACCCAGCTCGGGACTCCAACATCCCTCCGCTCATCGGGAGAAAATTGCTCTTGATCATAGCGTTAGAGCAGCTTGATCCGGACGACGATCGCCACGGGGGCGATCGCGTCTAATCGGATGCCGCTCTAGCCCCACAGCTGGCGCCGCTCCTTCCCATCGGGCAGGAGAATGCCAGCCACCGTCTGCGCCTGCCCCGTTTGGCTCGGCGCGGCCGGCGAGCAATTTCCCGACCCGTGCCCTCCCGCCGCCGGCGAGCTCCCAACTCGCCGGGGCCCATCTTGGCCGCAGTGACCAAGAACGTCATAAGACAAGCAATTCCCGATGAGGCGGAACCGCTTCCGATCGCGGCATCTTCCCCTCATCGGGTGAGAATTGCTCTATCTCCGATGATGAGAGCAGCTTGATCCGGACGATGACCGCCCTCGGCGATCTAGTCTATTCGCTGGCTGTGGTTGCCATGAAGGTCCTTCATCCGGGCGCTCACGGATCATCGATCATTCCGCGAACAGCGGCCGGCGCTCGTGCCAGTCGGTCGCCTGCTCGTAGGCGTGGGCGATGGCGAGCACGCCCGCCTCGTCGAAGGCGTGGCCGACGATCTGCAGCCCGACCGGCAGACCGGCGCGGGTGAAGCCGCAGGGCACCGAGACGGCGGGCAGGCTCACGACGTTGAACGAGATGCAGTTGCGCCCGCGCAGCACGGCGTGCTCGGGCACGTCCGGCTCGATCGGCGTCGCCGGCACGGGCGAGGTCGGGAGCAAGATCGCGTCGAGGTCGGCCATCGCCTGCGCGGTCTCCTCGGCGAGCCGGCGCCGCAGGCGCTGCGCGCTCAGATACTGGGCGGCGGTGAACAGGCCGCCCACCTCCAGAAGATCGCGCATGGCCCCGCTGTAGGCTTCGGGGCGCGCGCGCAGGTCGGCGGCATGATAGGCGGCGGCCTCGGAGAACAGGATCACCGTGCCGGCGGCGTGCGCCGCCTGCATGTCCGGCAGCTCGATCTCCTGCACCTTGGCGCCGAGATCGCGAAGCCGCTCGATGGCGGCCTCGACGGCATCCAGCACCTCGGGGTCGCAGGCCTCGAAGTGGTAGCGCCTTGAGACGCCGATCCGCCACCCGCGGATGTCGCCGGCAAGCCCGGCGGTGTAGTCGGACGGCGGTCGGTCGAGGCTCGCCGGATCGCGCGGATCGTGCCCGGCGAGCGCCTTCAGCATGAGCGCCGCGTCGCGCACGGTCCGGGTCATGGGCCCGACGTGGTCCAGGGACCAGGCGACCGGATAGCTGCCGTACTTGCTGAGCAGGCCGTAGGTCGGCTTCAGGCCGACCACGCCGCAGCAGGCGGCCGGCTGCCGGATCGAGCCGCCGGTATCGCCGCCGATCGAGCCATGGGCCATGCCGGCGGCCAGCGCTGCCGCCGAGCCGCCGCTCGACCCGCCCGGATGGCAGTCCGGGTTCCACGGGTTGCGCGCCCAGCCGAAATGCGGGTTCGCGCTGGTCGTGCCGATCGTCACCTCGTGCAGGTTGGTCTTCCCGAGCAGGACCGCGCCGGCGACTTTCAGGCGCTCGACCAGGGCGGCATCGTGGCCCGGCACGTCGTCTTGATGCAGGAGCGAGCCGAAGGTGGTGCGCACCCCCTCGGTGACGAAGGCGTCCTTGACCGCGATCGGGATGCCGTGCAGGGGCCCGCGGTGGCGGCCGCCCGCGATCTCGCGCGCGGCCTCCTCGGCTGCCCGCCGCGCCGCCTCGGCGGTGACCGTGATGTAGGCGTGGAGCTTCGGGTTCAGCCGCCCGATGCGCTCGAGCACCACCTCGGTCAGCTCGACCGGCGACAGCTCGCCGCTCGCGATGCGCGGCGCCAGCTCGGCGATGCCGGCGTAGGCCAGATCAGCGTCCGCCACGGCGCCTGTCCTTCGGCTCCGGCACCCGATGCACCGCGGCCGGCACGGTCTCGCCGAGCTCGGCCTGGGATTCCTCGAGGCTGCGCACGGCGCGAGCCATGGTCGGCAGGCGGCCGCGCACCGCCTCGAGCTTCGCCTCGCCCAGCTCGCGGCCGAAGACCTCGCGCGCGAGACGTTGCAGATCGGCGGTGGTCAGCTCGCTCATGACCTCCCCGTGGGAAATCGGCTGGAGGCGCGCAACATGGCCAGCCCGCTACGCCGCCCTGGGGCGCTCCCGAAGCAGGAACTCGCGGCCGACCTTGACCCGCGGCTCGCCGTCGTAGGCGACGATGTCGGCCGTGGCGTAGGTCTCGCTCCATAGCTCGGGCAGGTACGAGCCGGTGCCGATGATGTCGATCGGCGCCCGGACGCTGGCCATGAGCTTGCACTTGCGCGGGCTGAAGCCCGAGCTGGCGATGATCTGGACCTTGTCGAAGCCGGCCTCGTCCAGCTTCTCGCGCATGTGGAAGATCGCCGCCGCGGTGACACCCGTGCCGACCAGCCAGCGCAGCTCGGTCTCGGTCCGGTAGGTGCGCACCGCGTCCGGCTGGTAGCGCTCCAGAACGGCGTAGGATGCGGCGGTGTCCAGCCCCTCGACGAAGCGGCCGCCGTGGGTGTCAACGCGCACCCCGAGCCGCCCCGCGCGCGCGAGTTCCGGAAATGCGCGGCACACCTCGAGGCTGTCGGTCACCTCGCGGCCGAAATAGTCGACCAGGACGAACAGGTTGTCGTCGGGAAAGGTCTCGTGGAACATCTCGGCGGCGCGCAGGGTGGAGCCGGCGTAGCCGATCAGGGCGTGCGGCATGGTGCCGAGCCCGCGCGCCTGGCCGAAATAGTGCGCCGTGGCGTCGTTGGCGTTGCCGATGAAGCCCTTGGCGTTGGCCTCGCGCTGCGCCTTGGCCGAGCCGACGCTTGCAGCGTAGGCCATCATCTCGGCCATCTCGGCGCCGGCGCAATGGCGCGCGTCCATGGCGATGAACGACACGTAGGGCAGGTCGCTGCACATCAGGAAAGCGTTGAATGCGGCGACGCAGGGCGGCCCGAGCTTCTGCAGGAGCACCGTCTCGAGGTCGACCAGATGGGCCATCGGGCCCGAGAGATACATGAGCGGCTCACCGGCGCCGACCCAGTCGCCCTCCTTGAAGCACAGATCCATCGCGAACTCGGTGTCGCGCGCCGCCGCCATGTGGTCGAGCCAGTCGACGGTCAGCTTAGGCGTGAACACCACCGGGCGGCGCATGAACACCGCATAGGTGACGTCGACGTCGCCGAAGCGCCGGACCACGTCTTGGGTCTTGAGGAAGTACTTGTCCGTGAACCTCGGCAGGTCGTCGGCGGCCGGGCTCATCGCCGGACCCTCCCGTCCCTTTGGAACATCGGCGTCCACATAAGCCCGCCCCCTCGACGCGCGCAAGGTCGCGGATGTCGGCCCTGGCGTATCTCGAGGCGCTTGGTCGCCAGCGGGACGCCGGGCCGAGGCCGAGCCGACAGCTCGTGGGCCCGTCTTCCGGGCACCATTCGAATCGACTGCGGCTGGCTCTTCCTGACGACGAGGCGTATACAAGTTTGTTCAAATGCAAATTGGAGAAGAATTATGCATATCTCAGTCGTACTTTCCGCAATGGTGCTTCCATTCTTGGTTTGGCCCGCCCTCGACGCCACCGCTCAGGACAAGGCCATGAGTGATCAAGAGCTGATCGCCAACGCGACGTCGGCCGCGCCCGAAGCGGTAGCGGAGAACGCTGCGGTCGTGGCCGTGGACGCGCAGGGCAAGATGCGCACGCTGCGCGAGGGCAGCAACAACTTCACCTGCATGGCGGACAACCCGCAGTCCCCGGGCGACGACCCGATGTGCCTCGACGAGAACGGCATGGAATGGGCGCACGCCTGGATGACCAAGACCGAGCCGCCCGAAGGCAAGGTCGGCTTCGGCTACATGCTCCAGGGCGGCTCGGACGCGAGCAACGAGGAGCCCCATGCGACCGAGCCTGCGGAGGGCGAGGAGTGGGTCGACACAGGCCCGCACGTGATGATCTTCAACGTCGGCGCCATGGTGCAGGGCTATCCCTCGCAGAAGCAGAATCCGGAGACCTCCCAGCCCTACGTGATGTGGGGCGGCACGCCGTACGAGCACCTGATGATCCCCGTCGAGTAGACGCCCCGTCGGAACCCGGCCGGGCTGCCCATCCGACGCCTGGCCATATCTGCTGGAACTTCATCCGTTCCTGGGAACCTCGATACTCAGCCCTGCCGACTACCTTCGGCGCGGCTGAAGCGCGAGCAGGAGACCGCCAGGGATCGCCCGCCAGCGCGAAGTGCCGGGCGCGACTGAGGAAGCCTACTGCGCCGCGGCGGCGCGCAGCGCGGCGCGCTCGTCCTTCAGCGCCTCGGCGATCAGGAAGGCGAGCTCCAGGCTCTGCGAGGCGTTGAGGCGCGGGTCGCAATGGGTGTGGTAGCGGTCCGAGAGCCCGTCGTCGGTGATCGCCTGGGCGCCGCCGGTGCACTCGGTGACCTCCTGCCCGGTCATCTCGACGTGTACGCCGCCGGCATGGGTACCCTCCGCCTTGTGCAGCGCGAAGAAGTCGCGCACCTCGGACAGGATGCGGTCGAACGGCCGCGTCTTGTAGCCGCTCGCCGAGACGATGGTGTTGCCGTGCATCGGATCGCACGTCCAGACCACGTGGCGCCCCTCGCGCCGGATCGCCCGGATCAGAGGTGGCAGCCGGCGCGCCACCTGCTCGTGGCCCAGGCGCGCGATCACCGTGAGGCGGCCGGGCTCGTTCTTGGGATTGAGGATGTCGCAGAGCTCGAGCAGCTCGTCGGCGGTCAACTTCGGTCCGGCCTTGATGCCGAGCGGGTTGGCGAGTCCGCGGCAGAACTCGACATGGGCGCCGTCCGGATCGCGCGTCCGCTCGCCGACCCAGACCAGATGGGCCGAGGTGTCGTACCAGAGCCCCGAGGTCGAATCGACCCGCGTCATGGCCTGCTCGAATCCGAGCAGGAGCGCCTCGTGCGAGGTATAGAGGGCGGTGCGCTTGATCTCGGGTGTGCTGATGTCGGTCACGCCGCAGGCGGCCATGAAATCGAGCGCCTCGCTGATCCGGTCCGCCATGTCGCGGTAGCGCTCGCCCTGCGGCGACCGCTCGACGAAGCCCAGCATCCAGCTGTGCACCCGGGTGAGCGAGGCGTAGCCGCCGTCGGTGAACGCGCGCAGAAGGTTCAAGGTCGCGGCCGCCTGGGCGTAGGCCTGGATCTGGCGCGCCGGGTCAGGCGTGCGCGAGGGCTGGTCGAACTCGAGACCGTTCACGATGTCGCCGCGATAGGCCGGCAGCTCGACCTCGCCCTGGCGCTCGGTCGGGGCGGAGCGGGGCTTGGCGAACTGGCCCGCCATGCGGCCGACCTTCACGACCGGCATGGCGGCGCCGAAGGTCAGCACGACCGCCATCTGCAGGAGCACCCGCAGGGTGTCGCGGATGTTGTCGGGATGAAACTCGGCGAAGGATTCGGCGCAGTCGCCGCCCTGCAGCAGGAAAGCCTTGCCAACGGCGACGTCCGCCAGCCGCTCCTTCAGCCGTCTCGCCTCGCCCGCGAACACCAGCGGCGGGTAGCGCGAGAGCTGCGCCTCGACCCGGGCCAGGGCCTCGGGATCGGGGTAATCGGGCATCTGCGCGGCGGGCCTCGCTCTCCAGCTCGCGGGCGTCCAGCTCGTGGGCATCGGGGCTTCCTCAGGCGGGGCGACCTCGATCATTCGATCGCTCGATACATGGTGACGAACTCTTCGGCGACGGTCGGATGCAGCCCCACGGTCTCGTCGAGCTGCGCCTTGGTGACGCCTGCGGTCAACGCGATCGCCAGGCCCTGGATGATCTCCGAGGCCTCCTCGCCGACCATGTGGCAGCCGAGCACCCGATCGCTCGCCGCCTCGACCACGAGCTTCATCATCGTCCGATCCGGCTCGCCCGTCAAAGTGTGCAGGAGCGGCCTGAAGCTCGTGCGGAAGATCCGGACCTCGTGGCCCCGCTCGCGCGCCGCGGCTTCCGTCAGGCCGACCGAGGCGACCTCGGGAATGCCGAACACCGCCGTCGGCACGGTATCGTAGTTCACGACGTGCGGGTTGTCGTTGAACAGGGTCTCGGCGATCACCCTGCCCTCGGC
>Ga0299914_10002176_pt1 | contig 13394 bp, 15 predicted proteins | sample RVTome_10_FD_201361 | JGI IMG/M metagenome (GOLD analysis project Ga0299914, IMG submission 201361) | Soil microbial communities from uranium-contaminated site in the Upper Colorado River Basin, Wyoming, United States - RVT153D57 (version 2) ...
AGGAGCTGCCAGGCCTCCAGGACCAATCCGGCCAGTCGACCGCCGAGGGCGATCCCGGCCATGACCGAAGCCCGCATCACCGAAGGCTCGAAACGGGTGGCAGCCGCATATACAGGGAGGCCGAGAAGCCCGATCAACGCGCGGCGCTTTGGCCCCATCGCCAGCGGTCCTGCAGCAACCGCGAGCAACCCGAGGAACAGGGCCACGTTGGAGCCGCTGACGGCGACGAAGTGGGCCAGCCCGCTTCGCCGCATCGCCTCCACATCGGCTTCGTCGATCCGATCGGTCTCGCCGATGAGAAATCCGGCGAGGAGAGCTCGGCCATCGTCGAACGGGGAGAGCCTGTCGTTGACCGCAGTCCTGATCGCCTGGCCCGCACGATGGGGAACGAATCGGCTCGGCTCCACCGCCGACACGTCCCTCACTTCGAGCACCGCCCCGTATCGGCGACCGGAGGCGACACCCGCCGACGGTTCGATCCTCCCGGCGATGACGAGTGTGTCTCCCCTGCCCGCATCCAGACCCTCGCCGAAGTCGACGAGAACCGGTCCGGCCGCGATCTCTCCCAATGCGTACGGGCCGAATCGACCTGTAACGACGTCACCGGTGAGCACCACGGCACCCTCGAACCGCCCCTCAGGGACAGGGAGTGCACGCGGTGCGGGCACAAGAGCGGAAGAGATCAGCCAGGCGGCCACGGCGACTGCGATCCACGGCCGCGAGACAGCCGGAGGCAGCGCCCTGTTCAAGGACGTACCAGGTCGCGGAGTGCGGCCAGCTTGGCCTCCCCGATCCCGGGAACCTCGAGAAGGTCTTCCACCGTCTCGAACCGCCCGTTCTGCTCCCGGAAGGCGACGATGCGATCGGCGAGCACGGGGCCAACGCCCGGAAGCGTCTCCAGATCCGGTGCCGTGGCCCGGTTGAGCGAGATTAGACCGCCGCCTGCCCCACCATCTTCGCTCCCCGAATCGTCGTCATCCGCCGGTCCGGGCACGATGATCTGGTCTCCGGCCGCCACCGTCGCCGCCAGGTTGATCTGATCGACCAGAGCCCCGGGACGCAAACCGCCAGCTGCGTCGATGGCGTCGGCAACGATCGCATCGGGCATGACATCGACGACGCCCGGCGCAACCACCATCCCGGACACATGAACTCTCACCGTCGACTCTGGCTGCTCCGGGCTCGTCGCCTCGACCGGTGAGACCGAGGGAGAGACATCGGGTCCGTTGACATGGGCGGCGAGGACACCGACCGAGACTGCTGCGACCCCCAGGACCGCGGCGAACACGACCCTGCCCCTGAGCGCACTCATGTGCCGATACCTACCGGGGCTCGAAATCGAATGGAACCCTTTCCTCGACGACCCCGGATGCGACCAGAATCACCCCGTGGATCGAATCAAACGGCGGAACACCGTCCTGGCCCTGCTCGAGGCTGCCCTGGCCGCGGTCGACCCCGAGGTGCTCACCAGGGACGCCCTGGCCGCCCGTGGGGGAGCCAGCCTGGGTGTCATCGCCATCGGGAAGGCGTCGGCGGCCATGACACGCGGAGCGGCGCGGGTGGCGGACACGACACGGGGGATATGTGTCTCCAACTTCACCGCCGCCGTACCCGCCGGTGTCGAGCTCGTCATCGGCGATCATCCCGTGCCCGGCCCGGCCTCGTTCCTGGCCGGGCAGCGTGTGCGCGAGGTGGCGACAGAGGCTGGAGACGACCTCGTCGCTCTGATCTCGGGGGGCGGCTCAGCCCTTTGCGAGTATCCGATCGACGGTGTGAGTGAGGACTACATCTCCAGCACCAATGCGCGCCTCCTCCAATGCGGAGCCTCCATCGCGGATATCAATCTGGTACGTCGCCATCTCTCCGCCATCAAGAACGGCGGGCTGGCCCGCAGCGCCGGGCACCCCATCGACACGTACGCCATCTCCGACGTCGGCGCCGAGCCCGCGGAAGTGATCGCATCCGGGCCTACTGCGGCCACTCCCCTCGATCCGGAGGCGGCGATCGAAGTCCTGGTCCGCAACGACATCGATGTCCCGGAGACGGTGGGTCGGGCTATCCGGGCGCCACGTTCCGTGGTGGCCGGCTCGCCGATCACGGTCATCGCCGACGGCCACACCGCCGCCGAGGGTGCGGTCCGTGCCGCCGTCACCGAAGACATACCGGCCGGGGTTGTCGATGGCTGGTTGTCGGGCGACCTGGTCGCAGCGTTCTCCTCGTTCCTCGAAGAGGCCGGGCCCGGACTGTCGGTCGCAACCGGAGAGCCCGAAGTCGTCGTCACCGGCGACGGGCGCGGCGGACGGAACACCCATGCTGCCCTCCTGGCCGCCAGCTTCCTCCAGGGCACCGATTCGGTGTTCGCCGCTTTCGCCACCGATGGAGTGGACGGGAGATCGTCCAGCGCGGGTGCCATCGTCGACGGGCTCACGATCGAGCAGGGCGGCGACCCGCGATGGGCGCTCGAGAGCTCCGACTCCGCGGGCTACCTCGAGGCCACCGGAGACCTCATCCGCATCGGGCCCACCGGCACCAACGTCTCCGACCTATGGGTCTTGTGGAGATGAGGGGGGGAATGGCAGGTTGTCGCCCCGTCGTTTCCACCAGAGCCCCCCGTCGACACGTCGTCTGGAGATGACATGAGGAGCCCTGGACTCGACCCACTACAAAGACTGATAGGAACCTGGCAGCTGACGATGACCAACGCCCACTTCCTCGACAGCCTCGAGGACCGGGTTGGCGGGAGCGCATCGTTCGATTGGCTCGACGACGTACTGGTCGTGTTCCGATGGGGTCTCGGTGAGACACCTCCCACCGTTTGTGTGATCGGGTACAGCACGCCGGAGGAACGGTTCCACATGCTCTATCACGACGACCGCGGCGTGGCACGGCTGTTCGCCATGGACTTCAACGAGGACCGGTGGAGCCTCCTCCGGGAAGACTCGGACTTCCATCAGCGATTCGAGGCCAGACTCGAGCCAGACAGGATCATCGGAGCATGGGAGGCGTCCGAGGACGAAGGCAATACCTGGCGCAAGGACTTCGACATCATCTTCGAGAGGGTGGCCGAGCCCCATTAGGGTGCCCGGCAATGCTGGACCCGTCGATATACCGCATCCCCCCCAATGCCCGGGTCGACTGGTCGGACCACGACCCCGATGCCAAGACCGGATTCGAGGGCGGGAAGAAGCAAGGAAAGACGGCGCTGACGGAGATGAGCAAGCGCCTCGCCGAATTGCAGCGCCGTCTCTGGGCCGAATCGAAACAGAGCCTGCTCATCATCCTCCAGGCCACCGACACCGGTGGGAAAGACGGGACTATCCGACACGTCTTCAGGGGCGTGAACCCCCAGGGAGTCCACGTGCGCAATTTTCGGGTGCCCTCCGAATGGGAACTCGCCCACGACTACCTGTGGCGTGTCCACCAGCACGTCCCCGAAGACGGGGCGATAACAGTGTTCAACAGGTCTCACTACGAGGACGTTCTCGTCGTTCGAGTGCGCGGGCTGGCACCCGAGGAGGTGTGGTCGAAGCGCTACCACCACATCAGCGAGTTCGAGCGGATGCTCGCAGACGAAGGTACCCGCATCCTCAAGATCTACCTGAACATTTCCCGTGAGGAGCAGGCCGAACGTCTTCGAGCCCGTCTCGCCGAACCGGACAAGAACTGGAAGTTCCGCAAAGGCGACCTCGACGACCGCGAGCTCTGGGACGATTTCAGGGAGGCCTACAAGACGGCCATCGAACGCACCTCGACCGACCATGCCCCCTGGTATGTCGTACCCGCCAACCGGAAGTGGTATCGCAACCTGGTCGTCTCCAGCATCCTCATCGACACCCTGGAGGACATGGACCCTCGCTATCCAGCTCCCGAGGAGGGTCTCGACGAGGTCGTCATCACATGAGGGCGATCGTCCGATCCGTCAGTTCGCGGGCCTCACGTTCGTGGGAGATGTCGAGATAGGCCTCACGTGCTGACTTGCCCCCGATCCTTCCCATCCAGTACTCCTTGAGGTAGGAGGTCAGGAAACGGAGGTAGCCCGCCGACCGATACTGGCGGACATGGATCAACTCGTGGATGACCAGTTTGGCCAACCGATCCCTGTCCCCGTTCATCACCTCCGGGGAGACGAACACGAAACGGCCTTGTGTCATGGCCGCGATGCCGGGCCGCCAGAACCGCCGAAGAAATCTCGACGCGGGAAACAGGTTGACTCGCCCGGGATCGACCGGGGCGATGCGCACCCGGAGCGCGTCGGTGTCGTAGCCCGCTTCCCGGAGGATGCGCCCGGCGTTCACCCCAGTACGACGTTGACCAGGTTGGGCGGCCGGGCGATGACACGTTGCACCTCTCGACCATCCACCCACGACCGAACCTTCTCCGATCCCAACGCCACCTCTGTGGCCTGCTCGGAGGTGATATCGGCCGGGACTTCCATACGGTCGCGGACCTTGCCGTCCACCTGAACGACCAGGGTCACGGTCTCCTCCTTCGCCAATTCGGGATCCCAGGTCGGCCAGGGCTCGGTGGCCAGCATCGACCCATGACCCTTCATCTCCCACAGTTCATGAGCGAGATGGGGTGTCATCGGTGACATCAGCAACAGCAGCAGGCGAAGAACCTCTTCATAGGTTTCCTCCCGAGGTCCATCGGACAGATAGTCGCTCAGTTGGTTCGACAGCACCATCAAGGCGGGCACGGCGGTGTTGAAACGGAACCGGTCGACGTCCTCGGTCACCTTGCGCACGGTGCGGTGGGCGAGCCCGAGCATCTCACGGTCGGTTTCGTCCGGCTCGCGATCGACGAACTCGTGGTCCTCGGTGGCGAGGGTCCATACCCGATCGAGAAAGCGACGGGTGCCGTCTATGCCGTTCGGATTCCAGGCGGCATCGTCTGTGGGTGGGCCCATGAACAGGTGATACAGCCGCAGGGCATCGGCCCCGTGGGAGGCGAAGAGCTCGACAGGATCGACGACATTTCCCTTCGACTTCGACATCTTCGCCCCTTGGAGTGTGATCATGCCCTGGGTGAAGAGACGGGTGAAGGGCTCTTCGACACTCGACATGCCCATGTCGTAGAGCACCTTGGTGATGAAGCGGGCGTAGAGGAGATGGAGGATGGCGTGCTCGATGCCCCCTATGTATTGGTCGACGGGCATCCAGTACGCGGGTTTGGAGGGCTCGAAGATCGCCTCCTCGTTCCGGGCGTCGGCGTAGCGGAAGTAGTACCAGGAAGAATCGACGAAGGTGTCCATCGTGTCGGTCTCCCTGAGCGCCGGCCCGTCGCACTGTGGGCAGGTGGTGTTCACGAACTCGTCGACCGCGGCCAATGGCGAGCGTCCCCTGGGCAGATAGTCCTCGATGTTCGGCAGAAGCACCGGCAGGTCGTCCGCCGGCACGGGAACCAGCCCGCAGTCGCCGCAGTTGATCATGGGTATGGGGCATCCCCAGTAGCGCTGACGCGAGATAAGCCAATCACGCAACCGGTACTGAACCGTCGCTTCCCCCATCCCCCGCTGTTCCAACCACTGGTTGATGTGCGCGATGGCCTCCGTCCTCTCCATCCCGTCGAGCAACCCGGAGTTGATGGTGGGACCCTCCCCGACATATGCCTCGCCTTCCCAGTCCTCGGGCGGCTGGACGGTCCGGATGATGTCGATCTCGTACTTGGTCGCGAAATCCCAGTCACGCTGGTCCTGGCCCGGGACTGCCATGATCGCCCCGGTCCCATAGCCCATCAACACGTAGTCGGCGATGTAGATGGGGACCCGCCGGTCGTTGACCGGGTTGATGGCATATCTCCCGGTGAAAACCCCCGTCTTGTCGCCCTCTGCCATCCGTTCCAGCTCACTGGCCCGATTGGCCGCGGCGATGTACTCCCGAGCCTCCAACTCGAGCTCGCTCTCCGCGATGAGCGAGTCCACGAGTGGGTGCTCGGGTGCCAACACACAAAAGGTCATCCCAAAGATCGTGTCGGGCCGGGTGGTGAACACCTCGAACGCTCCGCCACCTTCGACATCGATCGTGAACAACGTCCCTTCGGAGCGTCCGATCCAGTTGCGTTGCATGGTCTTGACCCGCTCCGGCCAGTGCTCCAGCTTCTCGATGTCCTCGAGGAGCCGGTCGGCGTAGTCGGTGATCTTGAAGAACCACTGGGCCAGCGCCTTGTGGACGACGGGGGTGCCACACCGTTCGCATGCGCCATCGATCACCTGCTCGTTGGCCAGCACGGTTTGATCCTTGGGACACCAGTTGACGGGAGCCTCGGATTTGTAGACCAGCCCTCTCTCGTACAACTCCAGGAAGAGCCACTGATCCCATTTGTAGAAGTCAGGGTCGTGAGAGGCCAACTCCCGGTCCCAGTCGTACATCGAGCCCAGCTGTTGGATCTGGCTGCGCATCGTGTCGATGTTCTTCTCGGTGTTGACCCGGGGATGGATCCCGTCCTTGATCGCGGCATTCTCGGCGTTGAGCCCGAAGCTGTCCCACCCCATCGGTGACAGCACGTTGAAGCCCTGCATCGTCTTGTAACGGGTCAACAAGTCGCCATAGGTGTAGTTGCGGACGTGACCCTGATGTAGCGCGCCAGACGGGTAGGGGTACATACAGACGTTGTAAAACTTGGGCCTGGAAGGGTCCTCTTCGGCGTGGAACACCCCTTCGGTCTCCCATCGCTTCTGCCAGCGGGCCTCGATTGCTTTGTGGTCGTAGGACATCTGAGACTGACAGGGTAATTGCTGCTGCCAACATGGTCAGACGACTAATCAGGAGAGTCCCAATGGCAATCGAGAGAGTTGGCGTGATCGGAGGTGGGCTGATGGGCTCGGGGATCGCCGAAGTGTGCGCTCGAGCCGGCGGCGACGTCATCGTCCACGAGATCGACGCTTCCGCGGCTGAAGCAGCCCTGGAGCGAATCGAAGGGTCTCTCGCCCGTGCCGTCGACCGTGGCAAGCTCGATTCGACCGAGAGCGACCGGGTGCTGGCCCGGATCTCGGTATCGACCGATCTCCAGCACCACGCCGACCGTCAACTGATCATCGAGGCAGCCACGGAGAACGAGAAGCTCAAGAAGGAGATCTTCGCCGACCTCGACGCCGTTGCTCCGGAGGACACGATCCTGGCTTCCAACACCTCCTCCATCCCGATCACCCGACTCGCCGCAGTCACCGATCGGCCAGATCGAGTCGTGGGTCTTCACTTCTTCAACCCGGTCCCGGTGATGGCCCTGGTGGAGATGGTCACTACGGTGAAGACGTCTCAGGCGACCATCGAGACCGTGCGCTCCTACTCCGAGAGCCTCGGGAAGACCGTGATACTCGCCAAGGACCGAGCCGGGTTCGTCGTGAACATGCTCCTCGTCCCGTACATGCTGGCCGCGATACGGATGTACGAGGCGGGCGTGGCCACCGCCGGAGACATAGACACCGGGATGCGGCTCGGGGCCAACCATCCCATGGGCCCGTTGGAGTTGACCGACTTCGTGGGACTCGACACCACCAAGTTCGTTGCCGATGTCCTCTTCGAGGAGTTCAAGGAACCGCTCTACGCCTCGCCGCCTTTGCTCACCCGGATGGTCGAAGCCGGTCTCCACGGCCGTAAGAGCGGCGAGGGCTTCTACAAGTACGGCTGAGGGATCGCTCCGCCTCCGAGTGGGTCTGGAGACTCAATGATCTCGCAGTGAGTCTGTGGACTCATGACATCGAGGTTCTCCACAGACATGATGGGCACAGACCGTTGTTGGCTGGTTAGAAAGTCGGGGAAATGCTGGATTTCGAGGCTACCGAAGACGACCGCGAGCATGGCTCGACACTGGGAGAGATCATGCATCTGGTCGATATGCCGTTTGGGGTGACCGGGGATGGATGGAACGGGGAGAGCGCCCGTCTCTTCGCGATCGACATCGCCATGACCGTGATCCGTCGCAACCTCGACATCCTCACCGAGTCGGAACGACAATTGCTGATCGGCAAACTCCAAGAGGCCCGGACTCTCGTCGTCGCGGGCCGTGACCCAGAACTCGGGTTCATTCAGGCCAATATCGAAGCACAGTTGCCGCTCAGCGAGCCCGGTCCACATCGTCAGATCCGACTCATCGCCATCGACTCGCTCCTGCCGAGTCCCTACCGGGCGGCGCTGGTGTCGACCAGGAACGCGCTATCCCTCGGAGCAGTGGAGGTCTTCACCGACCTGTCCGGTCTCATCCGGGATCGTCTTCTCGCCCGCCTCGGCGAGGGATCCCTGGTTTGGGACCCGTCGACTCTGTTCCGCATCGCCTGACAGTCCCCGACGAATCCCCTCACAGGGGGCGTGAGCGCAAGGTGTCCCGGATCTCGGCGAGCAGCTCTATCTCGGACGGCCCTGCTTCTTCGCTCGTCCCGTACTTCTCGGTGAACCTGTTGTACGGCTTGACGACGAACAGGAATACTGCGAGCGCGGTGAGCAAGAACACCACGGCGGCGGTCACGAACGAGCCCCACATGATCACCGAGTCGCCCACCGTCCAGGTCAACTCGTCGAAGTTCGGCTCACCGAAAGGGATCGCCACTATGGGCATGATCACGTGCTCGACCAGCGAGTCGACAACTCCTTGGAAGGCGACACCCATGATGAAGCCGACGGCGATCAGCACCACGTTGCCCTTGGCGACGAAGTCCTTGAACTCTCGAATCATGAAAAATTGACTCTATGCGAAATCCAGGGCCGGAACGCCGGGCGCGCGCCCGGAAAGCACTTCGATGTGTCAGAGCTGGACACGGCCCTTCGGTCAGCTGCCGTAACGATGGGCCAGGTCTCGTCCAATCCGGGCGAGCTCGGCACGCAACTCCGGGGGGCTCTCCACGTCGAAGGCCATCGACAAGCCGAGCAGATAGCGTGCCAGCCACTGCATCTCGTCCGCCCCGATGATGAGGCGACACGAGTCGGCGTCGATGGGCTCCAGCCTCCCGATCGTGGGCGGGATCTCACGCCCGGCGCGCTCCGCCGAAGCGTGCACGACTACCGACGCCGGGAACCTCCAAGCCTCCACCGTGATCCCCCGCTGCACCAGATCGACGGGATCAGGCCCGCGCCGCGCCGCCGCCCGCATGCCGGTGGCACGCGGTTCGGAGACCCGGTCGAGACGAAAAGTGCGCCAGTCGTCGCGGTCGAGATCGAATGCAACGAGATACCAGCGCCGTCCGGTGTGGACCAGACGGACCGGCTCGACGTGTCTCTCTGTCACATTCCTCTCGTTGTCCACATAACCGAGCCGCATACGCTCCCGCTTGCGGATGGTGGCCGCCACGAGAGCGAGAGTGGCGTGGTCGACCTGGCTGCGCGGAGGGCTGAGAGTCGACGTCGTGGCCTCGGAGATGTCCTCGAGACGGGAACGGAGACGCACCGGAAGCACATGCTCCAACTTGGCCAATGCGGACAGCGAAGAGTCTTCCAGCCCTCCAACCGCGGTGGTGGCCGACACCCGTAGTCCCAGCGCCACCGCCAGAGCCTCGTCATCATCGAGCAACAGGGGGGGAAGCTTGCCTCCGGCCCCGAGACGGTATCCCCCTCCCGGACCGGCGACAGCCTCCACGGGATACCCCAGATCCCGGAGACGTGCGATGTCCCGTCGGATCGTCCTGGTGGTCACCTCGAGTCGCCGGGCCAACTCGTCGGCGGTCCAGTCGATGCGACCTTCGAGCAGGCCCAGGAGTTTGAGAAGACGTTCCGCAGTGTCCATTCGGCTCCTTCCCAGTATCCCGAGGACTGCGGACAGAACCTGTCCGCAATTGTCCGTACCTTATCGGAGAGGCAAGCGAAGGAAGCCACCATGTTCATCGACTACAAGCTCGGCAGGATCCTGATGGAGGAGCGAATCGCTCAGACGGACCGAGGCCGCCTCCGTCGGAGCTATCGACGTCATCTCGAGGACATTCGGCGCGCCGAGGCCCGTGCGGAGCGCGAAGCGGAGGTCGTCGAGCTCACATTCGGCACCCATTGCGGGATCGACCGGATCGGCGCATGAACATCGAGTGGACCCACACGACCGACACCATTGCCGGGCCAATGGTGTGCCGACCCCTGACCCCGGAGCGCTTCGCCGACATGGAATCCGTGTTCGGTGACCAGGGAGTGGCTCGACGTTGCTTCTGCATGCACTGGCGACGACCCGACGGTGGCTACGACGACGAGAGAGACAACCGCGATCGCTTCGCCGACGTCGCCGCAGCCGGCCCACCACCGGGCCTGATCGGTTACATCGACGACGATCCGAGAGGTTGGGTCCAGGTGGGCCCCCGTGACGACTTCCCCACCATTCGCCGTTCCCGTCTCCTCAAGCCGGTCGACGACGTCCACCCGTGGACCATCAACTGCTTCGTGGTCAAGACCGGTCAACGTCGCCAAGGATTGGGCAAGGGTCTGCTCTCGGCTGCGATCGCCTACGCCCGGGACCAGGGCGCCAAGGTGATCGAGGCATACCCGGTGGACGGTCGCCGGGAGTCGGTCGTGGATTACTTCACCGGGACCCTCGCTATGTTCAGCGAGCACGGTTTCGTCGAAGTCATCCGCCGCAACGACACCCGGCCAATCGTGAGACTCACGGTCTGAACGAGGGAGTCTGGCCGCCCCCTTTCCTGTACCTTGGCGTCATGAGCGGACCGATCGACGAGCTCGAGGCAAAGAGCACCAACCGTGGCATCAGGTCGATAGAGGTGCGCGAAGGGCGCACGACGAACATCGGCCGGCTCGGCATCGTCCGTGTCCTGCCCACCAAGAATCGCCGGACCATCGGGCCCTGGTGCTTCGTCGACCTCATGCAGGCCGATGACGTCGACAAGCCGCCTCCGCTCGAGATCGGGCCCCATCCCCATATCGGCCTGGCCACGGTGACCTGGCTCTTCACCGGTACCGCACTGCACAGCGACTCTCTCGGAACCGAACAGCTGATCCGACCCGGCCAACTCAACCTGATGACCGCCGGCCGTGGCATTGCCCACGCCGAAGAGGGTGTGGACACCGACGAGACCTGGGAGGAATCGGGGACGATGGGGGTGCAGATGTGGCTCGCCCAGACCGAAGCCACTCGATTCGGCGCCTCCGCCTTTCAACACCTTCCCGAGCTGCCAGAGACTCGCGTCGGTGACAGCGTCGCCCGTGTCCTCATCGGCGAGATCGCAGGTGCCCGCTCGCCCGCCGAGTTCGCCCATCCCAGCATCGGACTCGACCTGACGCTGACCGGTGCGACAACGGTGCCGCTCACACTCAGCTTCGAGCACGGGATCGTCCCGGTCGACAAGCCGCTTTCGGTCGATGACGACATCGTGGATCCGGGCTCCCTCGCCATCGTCCCTTCTGGACGAGAAAGCCTCCGGCTGGGAGCCCGCAGTTATCCCGCCCGGGCGATGCTGCTGGGCGGTGAGCCGCTCGGCGACCGCGTCAAGATGTGGTGGAACTTCGTGGCTCGCACCACCGACGAGCTGACCGGGGCCTGGAACGATTGGCGGTCGGGCAACGAGGATCGGTTCGGGCCCGTGCCTTCGGGACTGCCCCGAATCGAAGCCCCCACCCCTCCCTGGGTCAGAGAGCGCTAACGAGTCTCCCTGAGCACGGCTACCTGGAAGACGGCGTCCAGGTCCTCGAGCTCTTTGCGGACGGCGTCGTTGAAGTCACCGTGGACGTGCATCACGGCCCTCGCCGCGTAGGCCCCGTCGAATATGTGGTTCTCCATGTGCTCCACATTGAGGTCGGCGCTGCGCAGGATCGAGAACACCCGGCTGAGGACCCCGACCTGATCGACGTGGCGTATCCCGATCACCGTGGTGTGCGGCATCGGCTCCGCCAGGTTGACGACGTTTTCGACGCCACCATCGCAATAATCGTCGATCAATTTGACCACTTGCTTGGCGATGGCCTCCTGGGCTTGGTCGGTTGAAGCCCCGATGTGATGGGTCCCGTAGACACGGGGGTGATCGGCCAACGGGGAGGCGAAGCCGTCTTCCCCGGTTGCCGGCTCGTCGGGGAAGACGTCGAGGGCAACCCAGATGTCTTTCTCGTCCAGGGCGGCCAGCAGGTCTTCAACGACGACGACACCGGAGCGGGATGTGTTCACCAGACAGGCCCCATCCGCCATGAGACTCAGGAACTTCGCGTCGACCATCCCCTCTGTGTCGGGGGTGGCGGGCACGTGAAGGGTGACGAACTCGCAGGCGGGCAACATCGACTCGAGGTCGGGGTACAGCTTGACATTGAGGTCTTCGAGAGCTGCCAGCTGCTCGTCGTCCCGGTCCGGTTTCTCCAGCCCGGCCACCTTCATCCCGAAAGCGCGGGCCCGCGCCGCAACCTCGAGACCGATCGACCCCAACCCGATGATGCCGATCCGGCGCCCCATCAGTCCCCGTGCTTGGGAGAACTCCGACTTGTTCCACCGATGGTCGCGCAGTTCGGCGACGTTGTCGGGAATGCGGCGATCGAGAGCGAGGATCAGGCCCATGGTCAGCTCTGCGACCGCCACTGCGTTCTTGCCGGGGATGTTGGACACGTAGATAGCCCGCCGGGAGGCGTGGTCTACGTCGATCGTGTTGGTCCCGGCACCGGCGCGAATGATGAGACCGAGCTGGTCGGCTACATCGATGACCCCGGATGTCACCTCGGTCGAGCGAACCACCAGGATCTCGGCGTCCGCGACGGCTTCGGGCAGGTTCGAGGCTTCGAGATCGGGTTCGTATCGGACATCATGGCCCCGGCTGCGCAGTTTCTCCGCCTGCCGCTCGGGGAATTCATCGGCAACGAGCACTCGCATGTCGTTCTCACAAGCTAGCCGACCCGGGGAATTTCTGGCCCACCTCCGCTGACCGCATGGAGGACCCGAATCTCGGATCCGTCTCGGACGGGGGTGGCCAGCTCCGCCTGGTCACCGTCGACGAAGACCGAGACATGGGGTCGGATTGCCCCGGTCTCCGCGAGGACGTGGTTCCGCAGACCGGGGATCCGGGAGAACAGGTCGTCGAGGGCCAGGGCCACCGTCTCACCTACGACGTCGTGATCCGGCTCGACCTGGGCGGTGTCGGCGAGCATCCGGGGAAGTCTGAGACGTGCCGTCACCTGATCAGGCTCACAGCTCCGATCCGGGGAAAGGCCGGGTCGAGCTCGATCCAGTCCTCGCCATTGTCCTTGGTCAGCCAGACCTTGCCCCCTGTGGTCCCAAAGCAGAACACCCCTTCGTCGTCACCGTCGAAGGCTCCTCTCAGGACCCCGGTGAACTGGGGCGAGGACCCCCACCCCGAGCCGGACTCGAACCACGAGTCGCCGTCATCGTCCGATCGGTAGACACGCAGAGCTCCGTCTACCGGGACCCGGTTGGCATCGGCTTCCAGCGGGATGGTGAACAGCCGGCCGCTGGAGTCGTCGCGCCACATGACGAAA
>Ga0299914_10002177_pt1 | contig 13393 bp, 11 predicted proteins | sample RVTome_10_FD_201361 | JGI IMG/M metagenome (GOLD analysis project Ga0299914, IMG submission 201361) | Soil microbial communities from uranium-contaminated site in the Upper Colorado River Basin, Wyoming, United States - RVT153D57 (version 2) ...
GGAGCCAGTGGCTCAGCTCGCGCATCCGTCCGCGGTACACCGCGGGCGGCTCGAACGGCAGCGGGCCGGCGGCTGCGGCGGCCGCGGCAACGGCCGCAGCCTCCGCGGGGAGCCCGTTGTCGCCGTACCGGCTGATGCTCTCTTCGGCGAGCCGTGCCTTGACGACCAGCACCGAGTAGTTGTGGCCGTTGATGAACAGGTAGCCCAGCGTGCGCCCGAACGGATCCAGGGTCGCCGCGCGCAGCAACTCGATGCGCGTGGCGGCGGCGAAGGCGCCCTGCGCGAAGGCGCGCGCCTCCGGGCCGAACGCCTGCGCGAACGGCAGGTTGTGCTCGGGATTGCGCGTCTCGGGCGCGTCGATGCCGAGGATGCGCACGATCTCGGCATCGTTCGCGCTCCATCGGATCGTGACGGTATCGCCGTCCTCGACCGAGACGAGCGCCGGCGCGACCGGCATCCGCTTGCCGTAGGGACGGGGCTGCGGCGTGGGGGTCGGCGGTTCGGTGCGCGGCGCGGCGGGCGCTGGCGGCGCCTGGGCGGCTCGGGCGACAACGGGCAGAGTGGGCACCAGCAGGCCGAGGGCCAGAGCGAGGGCCGTGAATCCGGGCGGCATGCGCAGATGATAGTCGGGATGGCGGCGGAGCGCTCAGACGGCCTTCAGCTCCCCGCGCCGCAGCTTCCGGTACAGATCGAGCGCGTCACGGACGATCTGCAGCGCCTCCGCGGGGCCGAGCAGGTCTTCGACGATGACCTGCTTGTGCTCGAGGACCTTGTAGTCCTGGAAGAAGCGCTGGATCTCGCGGAGCAGGTGTCCCGGCAGCTGCGACTTGTCGGTGTAGTCGGTGAACGCCGGGTCGCGGACGCTCACCGCGACGATCTTGTCGTCGATGCCCTTCTCGTCGCGCATGCGCATGACGCCAATCGCGCGCGCCTCGACGATCGTCAGCGGGTGGACCGCCTCCTGTCCCAGCACCAGGGCGTCGAGCGGATCCCCATCGTCGCAGAAGGTGCGCGGGATGAAGCCGTAGTTGGCGGGGTAGTGCACCGCGCTGTAGAGCACGCGGTCGAGCCGCAGCAGCCCTGTCTCCTTGTCGAGCTCGTACTTGTTCTTGCTGCCCTGCGGCACCTCGATGATGACGGGGAAGGCGTTCGCGACGGACTGTTCGTCCAGATAGGTGTCGTGCCAGGGGTGCATGAAGAGCGGGCTCCGGGCTGCAGGCTTCGGGCTCCGGACCGTGATGCGGCTCCGGGCCTCGGGCTCGCCGAATTCGGACGGCCAGCGCGCTTCATTGTACTCACTGGCGGGGTCGGGCCTGCCGCCTCGAGCCTGCTGCAGCCTGTCGCCTGTCGCCTGAAGCCTGCAGCCTGAAGCCTGTAGCCTGTAGTCGTGCAGGCCGTCATCTTCTGCGGCATCCAGGCATCGGGGAAGACCACGTTCTACCTCGAGCGGTTCTTCGAGACGCACGTGCGCATCAGTCTCGACCTGCTGCGCACGCGCGCGCGCGAGCAGATCCTGCTGGGCGCCTGCCTCGCGGCCAGACAGCCCTTCGTCGTCGACAACACGAATCCGAAGGCGGCCGACCGTGCCCGGTACGTCGCGCCGGCGCTGGCGGCCGGGTTCGAGGTGATCGGGTACTACTTCGCCGCCGACGCCCGCGCGGCCTTCGAGCGCAACCGGCGCCGGCCCGGGCGCGCGGCGATTCCGGCGGCCGGTCTGTTCGGCACGCGCAAGCGGCTCGACATTCCACGGCTGGAGGAAGGGTTCACGTCGCTCTCCCGCGTGGAGATCGTGGAGGGCGGCGGATTCCAGGTCACGCCGTGGGACGCCGCGGCCGGCGAGGGATCGAGCTGAGGGCTGCCGTCCCTATTGCCTCGTCAGCGTGAGGACGAATCGCGTGCGCCAGTCGCACCCGGGCCCCGGCGGCAGCGTGCTCCAGCGGAGGGAACGGTCGCTCACCGATCCGGTCAGCCCCGCCTCGACCGCGCATCCCGCGCGATCGATCAGCGTGACGGTGCCCTCGAAGGAGGTTCCGGTCACCGTGCCGGAGAAGGTCGCGGACGCCATCCCGGGGGCTGTGAAATGCCCCGTCGCCGTCGCGCCCGTCTGAGCGATCGACGCGCGGCAATCCAGACTGGTCGTCCATGAGCCCGACCCGGACCGCAGGTCGCCGTCGAGCACATTCACGTTTCCCGACCATTCACCCGCGATCGACACCGGGACGCGGCTCGGTATCGTCGAAGAGCCGCAGGCAGCGGCGGCGATGGAGAGCAGGACAACGACGCCGTGTTTGCGCATGAGTCCTCCTGCGATTGTGCACCTCGGTCAGCGGAAATAGCCCGGTCTGGCCGCCGTCACCGCGGCGCCGCGGCGCTTCACGCGGACGTTCAGCTCGTGCCAGCCGTCCTGATCGACGCCCGTGGGCGTGTACGTGAGCAAATACCTGTTTCGAAACTCGTCGAAGATGGCGACGAACGTCCGCGCGAGCTCCGCCGTCGATCCGACCTGGAACGACCCTCCCCCCGTTGCCTTGCCCACCTCCCGCAGGAATGCCGCATCTCGCGACTCCCCAGTCGTCACGCTGTAGACGACGACGTCGGAGCGGCGGACCGTGTCGAGCACGCTCGACCGCGGAAGCCAGCTGGCCGTGTCCATGCCGTCGCTGAACACGATCACGAGGCTGCGGCCGCCGTCCGACTCGCCGACGAGGATGCTCGCGTAGAGCCCGTCGACGAGCGCCGTGTCGCCGCGACCCTCCAGCCGCCCCAGCGCGGATCGGATGGGTTCGGGATCGTCCGTGAGCGCCTGGCTCAGCGTAGGGACATGGCTGAACGTGAGGAGGCCAACGCGATCGCCTGGTGCGAACGCCCCCAGCACGGCCGCCCCCGCCTGCCTCAAGTGCGCGAGGCGCTGACCGGCCACGCTCCGGCTCAGATCGAACGCGAGCACGACGTCTATCGGTATGGACTCGAGCCGCGCGAGATCGATCGTCTGGAGCACGCCGCTGTCGCGCAGCTCGAAATCGTCAGGCATGAGCCCCGTGACGGGGCGTCCATCGTCGGACACGAGGACGTCCACGCGCACCACCTCACGCCGCGTGGAAAAGGTCGGCGGCTGGGCGTGAACGGCCGCTGCCGCCAGCAGCACGCACAGCGGAACGAGAGACACGTTCTGCATGGGTTCTCTGCTGTTACCGGACCGGATCCGCGGCGCGGCCACGGCTGTCCGGCGCCGCCTCGAGATAGAGGCGCACCATGTCGCGCAGCAGCGCTCTCGCGTGGCGCCCGGCCGAGCGCGAGTACCTCCGCATCGGATCGGCAGTCGCCGATGGCTCGGACTCGGGGGCGAGCACTTCGCCGATCAGGCGGAGCGCTCCCTCGCGGTTGCCCTGCCGGCGCATCAGGTGGCTCAGCGCCAGCCGCGGCGTCGGCGCGTCCGGATGGAGGGATGCGGCGCGCCGGTAGGCGTCACCGGCCTCCGCGAGGCGACCGAGCGCCTCTTCCTCCGCGCCGAGGAACAGGTTCGCGTAGTACGCGAGCGGCGGCTGCGGCTCCGCCGCGACCGCCTGCCTCAGCTCCGCGGCGGCGTCCCGATGGTTCCCCGCGAGGCCCAGCACCCGTCCGAGACGAACACGCGCTTCGATGAGAGCGGCGTCGAGACGAACGGCTCGCTCGAGATGACGGCGTGCGCGCCCGAGCTCGGCGCGCGCGGATCCGACGGGGAATCGAGACTGGTGATTGCGCCGCCTGGCTGCGTCCATCGGCTGCTGGACCGCGTCGCTCGCCATCCATTCGTGCATGCTGCCGACGAGCAGGTGCACGACCGCATCGTCCCCGAACAGCTCCTCGGCCCTCTTGAAATGCGCCGTATCGACGTAGGGCACCGCCGCCATGAAGGCGAGGCTCGCGCGGTACCACGAGCGGACCATCGGATCGCGGGCGGGCGAAGCGTCGGCGTCCGACGGATTCGCCCGGACCTGGTCCACGAGGATGCGCGCCATCGCCCAGTGCGCGGCGGCCGTGTTCGGCATGAAGGTATGCGTACCGTCGGCCAGCATGGACATTCCGGAGCTGGAGCCGGCGGGGCGATGGGCGCGCGGCGTTCCGGTGGGCGGCCAGGCGCCCGTCTCGGGGTCGGGCAGCGCCAGCATCGCGGCATCGCCGTGCAGAATCGCACCGCCTCGCAGCAGGTGATCGATGACCCCGGGCGGTGTCTCCCGGACGACCCCGTCGTGCGTTCGGCACAGTCCGAGCGCCAGCCTGCGGATGAACGCGATCTCGTGATCGGCGAGGCCGCCGCGGCGCGGGCGAGGCGTCGCGATCGCGCCGGCCGTTCGCAGGCGCTGCCGCACCGGCCGGTCGCACGTGCGCAGCAGCGGCAGGAGGCCCTCGGTAAGCAGCGCACCGAGATCCGCCCCCGACCACCGGCTCACGGTCGCGACCGCCGCGTCGCGTTCGCCCGGCTGGTGCTCGTTCACAGCGCGGAGCCAGCTCTCGACACCCTCGAGGACCGCCGAGGGCGCCCTCTGCTGTCCGGCGCCGGATCGCTCGGTGCCGCTGGCCGCAGCGGCGCCAACGCCCAGGCTCATCTGCAGGAACACCACGAGCGGAGGCAGCACTCCCCGGCGGAGAATGCGCGGCATGGACCTCCGAATCAGGCAGGCCCGGCGATTTTACGACAGGTTCGCCGGACCCACAATTAACCCGAGCAGCAACGTCGGACGTCGACCGAGCACGGCGGAAGGCTCGCCTGCCAAGCCGCAGCGACCGTCAGCGGACTTGTGACGGGGAAGGTCAACGGAAGCGTCATCTGGCTGCCGAACGGAGCCGGCAGTCTTGCGCGGAATGCCGGCCCCCGTCCCTCGATCGCTACGGAACCGTCAACTCGCCTGACATCGTGATCGGGGCGGGTTTCTTCGCGATGCGTTCGCTCGAGGGTACCCACCGCTCCTGTGTCACCGCGATAGCGACTTGCACTCGCTGTGCGGCTATCGCCCGTTCGACGAGCTGTTGCGTCCGAAAGGTCGATTGCGCATCCAGGCGACCTCGAGACGGCAGAACGACCCGCCCGTTGACGGTTGGCCGTGCGATGAACGGGCGGGACAAACGGCGTGCTAATCTTCGTAGACGTGCCCGAGTGGTGAAACTGGCAAACACAGCAGACTCAAAATCTGCCGCCCGCAAGGGCTTGTCGGTTCGATTCCGACCTCGGGCACCAGCACCAACTTCCAGTCCGATGATCTAACCGCCTGTCTCTTTGTTTCACATTCGTAGGAAGCGCGCCCGCGGCTGACACCGCTTCATGATCGACAGCGTTGTCCCGCGGAATCCCAGTGCGAATCCGGAGTGTCCGGCCTCGCATGTCGCAAAGATCGTCCATCCGCGGCATCTACGGAGATGACATCCTGCATCCCTGGATGAGTGAGGAACTGCATCGCATCTCGTCCACACACGAATCTACTCGATGACAAAGTGAAGGGACAGTCTGCCGATGTGGCCGCACTACGCAGCAGGACACACGGTCTATTGCTCGATGTACGGTTCGAAGTTGAGGAGGCGCGCTCGTGTCGGCGCCGGCGTGGCTACCGCTGACGAGAGATGACGCGCTCCATCACCGAGGCAATCAAGGCGAGGGCGACAAGGACGAAGAAAGTACGACCAAAGCCGTAGGTCGAAAGCGCGAGCATGCCAAGCAGCACTCCGGCTCCGAGTGTCGTCACGGTCCCCGTCACGCGTGCCACTCGACCGGCCATATGAACAGCATAGTGCGACCGCATGGTTCTCGCCAGTGCAAGCAGGCCGACAGGTTCAGGCCACATACGGGAGGCGATTCAGCGGTCGGGTCTGAAACCGCAATCGCCGTCTGAAGCCCGCAGCCTGCAGCCCGAAGCCTGCTGTTCTGCGATCGAATCTCACGATCGCGCTCACGCTTGCGGAATCCGGCGGCGTCACGACACAATTGCGGAACCGGCGCACGGTGCGCCGGGCGCGCGGCGGCCTTGCGATCCGAAACAGACGGCAGGCGCGCGCGTGCCGACACGGAGCGACTCATGAGCATGAACCCTGTGGTGCGAGATGCCATCAACGAACAGATCAACGCCGAGCTGAGCGCGTCGTACCAGTACCTCGCGATGTCCGCCTACTGCGAGACGCAGAACCTCCGCGGGTGCGCACACTGGCTGCGCCTGCAGAGCCAGGAGGAGTACGGCCACGGCATGAAGCTGTTCGACTTCATGATCGCCCGCGGCGTCGATCCCGACCTGAAGCCGCTGAAGGCGCCCACCGTGAAGTTCAAGTCGGTGCGCGACGTGTTCGACACCGTGCTGCAGCAGGAACAGGACGTCACCGCCCAGATCGATGCGCTGTACGAGCTCGCCTTCAACCAGAAGCAGTTCGCCGCGATGGTGGAGCTGCAGTGGTTCCTCACCGAACAGGTCGAGGAGGAGCGCTCCGCGCGCGAGATCGTCGCGAAGCTCGGAATGATCAAGGATGACCCGGCCTCGATCCTCGACCTCGATCGCGAGCTGGGCGCCAGGGGGCCGGACGCGCACTGAGGTGAGTGCTGTAGTGGGTAGTGGGTAGTGGGTAGTGGGTAGTGGGTAGTGGGTAGTCAGGTGTCGCGGTGGATCTCGTCCCACATCGCGGCGACTGAGTGCCGAACGCGCGCGGTCGTCTGTGCGTAGATTCCCGCCGGCAGCGCGCCAGCGGCCGCGCCGCCGCCGACCGCGGCCGGCACCTCCGGCACGATCGGCGCCCCGAAGCGCACCGCCACCCGCACGCGCCGCCAGGGGCGCAGCATCCGCCAGTTGATCGGCCGGCCTCGCGGCCAGACCTCGAAGAGCCCGTCCAGCGCCACCGGCACGATCGGCGCATCGAGGTGATGCGCCAGGATGGCCGCCCCCTTCTTGAACGTCCGCACCGTGCCGTCGATCGATCGCTCCCCCTCGGGAAAGAGCATCAGCACCCTCCCCTCGCGCAGGCCCGCGGCGCTCGCCTGCATCGCGGGCACGAGCGCGGCGTCCGGGTCGATCGGCAGGACGTGCAGCATCCGGGCGAGCCGCTCGAGCAGCGGTCCCTGGAAATACTCGCTGGCCCCCACGTAGAACAACTGCCTGAACAGGGGATACGGCAGCAGCCCGACGACGACGAAGACGTCGATGTAGCTCTGGTGGTTGGGGCTGACGATGAGGGGGCCGGGGGAGGGAAGGTGCTCGCGCCCCGCGACCTCGATGCGGGCAACGGCCCTGAACAACCCGAGCGCGGCCTGCAGCGCCAGGAACAGCAGGGGAGCCGTGACCGTGCTCCGATCCGGCAGCGCGGAGGGCCGCGTGTCCTGCCGCAGCAGCATCTCCCACCCGTTGCCCTCGTGCTCGCCGGCGCCGGTTCCCCGGTGCGCGAGAACCGCCTCCACCAGCTCACGGACCGTGAACGTCCGCTCGGCCACGGGGTCGGGGACATGGGCGCCGAAGCGCTGCTCGAGCGCCGTGAGCAGCTCGACGCGTTCCATGGAGTCGAGTCCCAGATCCAGCTCGAGGTTCGCGCCGGGCGTCACGTAGCCGCCGCTCCGGACTGCGGCGGCCCGGATGACGGCGACGAGGGGCGCGACCTCGGGCGAGTCCAGCCATCTCCGCTCCTCGTCGTTCACCGCCGGTTCCGAGCGGACGGTCTGTTCGTGCCGTGCCGCCGACAGCCGCCGCTCGATTTCGAACCGCTTCAACTTGCCGGTGGTCGTGCGTGGCAGCGGATCGAGCCGGATCTCGTAGCCGAGCACGCGCTTGTGAGGCGGCAGGCCGATGGACCGGCTCTCCATTTCGAACCGGACGAGATCGCCCGCATTCACGATGCGCCGCTCCCTCAGGACGTCACCGTCGGGCACGACCACCGCGTAGAGGCGCTCGGCCGCGGGCTCGCCCGGCGCGGTGAGGCCGAGAACGCAGATCTCCTTGATCACCGGGGAGCCGCGGTAGTGCGCCTCGATCTCCTCGGGATAGATGTTCTTGCCGGAGCTCAGGACGATCAGCTCCTTGATGCGTCCCGTGATGACGAGCCTGCCGCCGGCCTCGAGGCGTCCCAGATCGCCGGTGTGGAGCCAGCCGTCGCGCAGCGCCTCACCGGTGGCGTCAGGCCGGTTGAAGTACCCGGACATCACCACCGGTCCGCGAATCAGGACCTCGCCTTCGCCCGAACGGTCCAGCGTGGCCTCCGAGGGCGCGATGCGGATGTCGACGCCCGGCAGCGGCGGCCCCACGGTGTGCAGGTGCCGATCGCCCGGGCGCATCAGCGTGGCGGCGCCCGACGTCTCGGTCAGGCCGTACGCCTGCAGGATGTCGAAGCCCATGTCGTACAGGTCGGCGCCGACGGCCGGATCGAATCGCGATCCGCCGGTGACCAGCAGGCGCATGCGCCCCCCGAGCACACGGTGGACGCGGCCGAAGGCGATGCGCCCAGCATTGATCCCCAGGCGGCGGAGCGAGCGGTTCAGTGCCAGCAGCAGCCTGAAGGCGGCACGCTTCGCCAGCCCGGCCCGTCTGACTTCGTCCATGACGCGCTGGTGAACGAGATAGAAGAACTGCGGGACGCAGGCGAAGATCGTGACGTTCCGCTCGGCGAGCGCCCGCAGCAGCTCGGTCGTGTTGACCGTTTCGAGGAAGACCACGCGTGCGCCAATGGAGAGCGGCAGCAGCAGGTTCGCCATCTGGGCGAGGGCGTGGAAGAGCGGCAGGACTCCCAGCACGCAGTCGGTCTCCGACACCCGGACGACGTCGAAGACGGCGGTCCGCTCGGCGATCAGGTTGCCGTGCGTGAGCACGACGCCCTTGGGGTCGGCGGTGGTGCCCGACGTGTAGAGGATGACGGCGGGATCCGACAGGGTGGCGGGACAGCGGTCGGGCAGCGCGTCCACCGCGCCGCCCGCGCCGGCCTCGTCCAGCCGGACGACTCGTACGGCGCGCGGCTGCTGTGTCACCGCCTCGCGGACGCCCGCTTCCTGACGGGTGCCCGTGAACACGACGCGCGCGCCGCTGTCGCGGAGCAGCGTGGCGACCTGCGCCGGCTTGTACGCAGTGTCCAGCGGGACGGCGACGGCGCCCAGTCGCAGCACCGCCAGGTAGGCGGCGCACCAGGCGGCGTCGTTCTCGGCGAGGATGCCGCAGCGGTCGCCCCGTTCGAGACCCTCGCCGGCGAGCGCGGCGGCGATCCGTCCCGCGTGCGCCTCGAGATCGCGGTACGTCACCGCATCGACCCGGTCGCGCCGCTGCACCTCGATGGCCGTCCGCCCCGGGAACCGCGCGGCTGCCGCGGCGAACTGGTCCCAGAAGTTCTGCATTCGTCGGTCGGTCTAGGGCCGCACCTTCCCGTCGGCCTTCCAGAGATACAAGGTCCGCTGCATGCCCTGCGCGTCCTGGAAGCTGTCGGTCTTCGCCGGCTCCCAGTCACCCATGCTGAACGCGTGCGACACGATGCGCGCGCCCGGCTCGAGCTGCTTCGTCAGCATCGGCCGCAGCTTGAGGTTCGACGCGGAGAGCAGGTACAGCGTCACGACCGTCGCGTCCGACACATCGACCGTCGTCGCGTCCTGCAGCTTGAAGGTCACACGATCCTGAACGCCCGCCTTCTTCGCGTTGGCTTCGGATTCCCTGATGCGCTCGGGGTCGAGATCCACGCCGACGCCGCGGGCGCCGTACTGCTTCGCCGCCGTGATGACGATCCGCCCGTCGCCGCACCCCAGGTCGTACACAACGTCGTTCGGACCGACCTCCGCCAGCTTCAGCATGCGATCGACCACGTCCTGCGGGGTCGGGACGTAGGGCGCGAGGCTCTTGCCGGGCTCGACCTGTGCGGCGGGCATGGCCGACAGCGCAGCCATCAGAGCGAAAGCGAGAAGAATCGAAGGCGTGCGGCGGTGCGTCATGACACGAGCTCCTTGTGTTCACCGGAGTGGAACCGGACCATTAGCATAGGCGACCAGGGCGGACGACAGCCTTGTCGGACCAGCTTCCGGGCCTTCGCAAGCTCGCTGCCCGGGCGCGCCGTGCGGCGCTGATTGAACCAAGGAAAGCGCGCGCCGCTTTGCTGCGCATCGGCCGACACCGCCGCGCGCCGGCCGAATCCTGAGGCCCTACGATCACATCGGAAAGCCTGATGAGGTGGGATTGAAGTCGTGGCGGGGTAAGGACTTAGTGCGGGATGGACCCGCTTCGACGGCTTGGGCAGTGGACCGAAAGAAGCCTACGAAACGATGGATCGGACAAAAAATGGCCGAAAATCGATGATTTACGTTGCTTTGCGGCGAGATGGCCGTCTATAATTAAAAGGCTGCAGGCGTCACGGTCTTTGACGTCTAATCACCTTCTTCCGAACGGGGGACACGTGACATTCCAGGTCGGCGACAAGGTCATCTACCCCAACCATGGGCTCGGTGTCATTGAGCGGATCGAAGAAAAAACTATCATGGGGACGACGTGTGGCTTCTACCACTTGAAGATCGTGGCGAGCGACACGACGGTGCTCGTGCCGGTCTCCAACGTGGACGGCGTCGGTCTCCGCCGGGCCATTACGGACCACGAGGTCGAGCGGCTGTTCGGGCTGCTGGGCGACGGCAGGATCGACGATCATCAGAACTGGAAGGGTCGCTTCAAGGACAACTCCGACAAGATGCGGAGCGGTTCCATCTTCGACATGGCCGACGTGCTGAAGAGCCTCACGTTCCTCTCCCGTTCGAAGAGCCTGTCATTCCGTGAGAAGCGCATGCTCGACCGCGCCCGGGCCCTCATCATCACCGAGGTATCCGACGTCCTCAGCCAGAAGTCCGATGTCGTCGAGGGCCGTGTGGATCAGGCGCTCGAGCGCTGTTTCTCGGCCAAGGCCAAGGCCGCGCAGCGTGCGGCGGCTCGCCCTAAGCCGCCGGTCAAGGCCGCGACCGTCGCGAAGGCAACCGCCCTTCCTCCTCGTGCGGTGGCGGCGTCGCGACGGACCGCGGCGCGCGCGTCCTGACCGGTTCGTCGATCGTCTTCTCCTCCGGGGCCCGGGTTCGGCATTGCCGACCCGGGCCTTTTGTTTATGATGCCGTAGATGACTGCCGGGTCCGGCGTGATGCGGGACGAGCTTGCCGCGGAAGCGCGCGACGCGCCGCTTTCCACCGCGGCGTGGCTGGCCGCCACCGTTCGCTCCGTGCTGACGTATGCCGGGATCTCGGCGTACGTCGCGCTGGTGGCGCCGCCGGGCATGCTGCTGGCCATGGCGTTCCGCTGGAAGGCGCTGCTGTACGTGCTCGGCCACGCCGGCGTTCGCATCGGCCTGTTCCTGTCGGGGATCCGCTACGAGGTGGCCGGCCGTGAGCACGTCCCTCCCGGGCGCGCCGTGGTGTTCTGCGCCAACCATCAGAGCAACATCGATCCCCCCGTGCTGTTCGAGGCGCTCCACCGCCGGCTGCACATGCTCTACAAGGCGGAGCTCTCGAGGCTCCCGCTGCTCGGGCGCGCGATTCAGCTGGGCGGGTTCATCCCCATCGAACGCCAGAACCGCGAGCGCGCGATTGCCTCGGTGAACCGCGGCGCCGAGTCGCTGCAGGACGGCAACTCGTTCCTCATCTTCCCGGAAGGGACGCGGAGCCGCACCGACGCGCTGCTGCCGTTCAAGAAGGGCGGCTTCATCATGGCGCTCCAGGCGCAGGCGCCGATCGTGCCTGTCGCCATCACCGGAGGCCGCGCGGCCATGCGGAAGGGCAGCGCCGTCATCCGTCCCGTCACCGTGCGAATCCGGATCGGCGAGCCCGTCGAGACCGGGGGGCGCACGGTGGACGATCGCGATCAGGTCATCGCCGAGGCGAGAGACCGGATTGAAGCGATGCTCGCGGAGATGAAGTAAGGAACGACATGGAGATCCTGGCGTTCTTCGGGCGTACGCTCGGCTTCTCGTTCGCGGCCGGCGTGAATCTCTACGCCACCGTGGCCATCCTGGGGCTGTCGGCGCGGTATGGCTGGGTGTCGCTCCCGCCCGAGTATCAGATCTTCGACAACGACTGGGTCATCGGCGCGGCCATCGTCCTCTACGTGTTCGAGTTCTTCGCCGACAAGATTCCTTGGGTCGACACCGCGTGGGACGCGCTCCACACGATCGTGCGGCCGATCGGGGGCGCGGTGATTGCCGTCTCCGCGCTGGGCGAGGCATCGAGCGGCACGACCGCGGCCATCGCCCTGCTGGGAGGCACTGTCGCGGCCGGCAGCCACGCGACGAAGGCAGCGGCCCGGCTCGCCGTGAACAGCAGTCCCGAGCCGTTCTCGAACTGGCTGCTCAGCTTCGCGGAGGACGGTCTGGTCATCGGCCTGGGCCTGCTCGCCCTCAAGTATCCCGTGGCCGCGCTGGTGGTCTCGCTGCTGCTCATCGGCGCCATCGTGCTGATGTTCGCGCTGCTGGTGCGAGCCATTCGCCGCCGTCGGCTCCGCGCGACTGCCGTGTGAGTCGTAGCGCTTGCGTGTGCCACGCCCTTGCCCTAGACTTTCCTGCGCCAGCCCTGCGGCCGATGGAGCGCCGCGGTGAAGTCTTCTTCGTTCCCTTCGGGGACGCGCTTCCGGTACTGCGCCGTCCTGCTCCTCATCTGTCTCGCCCTCCCCGGCGTCGATGGACCCGCTTCCACGCAGGAACCGTCCGCGGCCGGCGAGCCCGGCGACGCCACGCAGCCCGACACCCCCCGTTTCCGCCTCGAGACCGGCTACGTGCGCGTCGACGCGTACGCGATGCAGGACGGCGCGGCCGTGCGCGATCTCACGGTCGAGGATTTCGAGGTCTTCGAGGACGGCGTGCTGCAGAAGGTCGCCGACTTCGAGCACGTCCAGGTAGAGGGCTGGACGCCGCAGGAGCGGCGCCGCGAACCGCAGACCGTCGCGGAGTCGCGGGCGATGGCGGAGGATCCGCGCGCGCGGGTGTTCGTGATCTTTCTGGACACGTATCACACGAGCCTCTTCGGCTCCCATCGCATTCGGCGGCCGCTCGTCGACTTTCTCGACCGCGTGATCGGCCCCGACGACCTCTTCGCCGTGATGACGCCCGAGATGTCGGCCCGCGACATTGCGCTGGCAAGGAAGACGACGACCGTGGAGGGCATGCTGTCGCGGCACTGGCCCTGGGGGAAGCGCGACGGGCTCGCGAACCGCGATCGGGAAGAACTGCTCTACGAGGCGTGCTATCCGCCGGAGGGCCGGACCCGCACGTGTCCCGACCCGCGGGCTCCTACCGGACAGAGCATGATCACGGAGACCACCGGCATCGGCGTGGCCTCGGAGATGATCCAGCGCCGCCGCGAGATGCTGTCGCTCGATGCGTTGTCGGATCTGGCCGGGCACCTTGGCGGCATTCGCGAAGAGCGCAAGGCCGTGCTCGTCGTGAGCGACGGGTGGCG
>Ga0299914_10002178_pt1 | contig 13391 bp, 11 predicted proteins | sample RVTome_10_FD_201361 | JGI IMG/M metagenome (GOLD analysis project Ga0299914, IMG submission 201361) | Soil microbial communities from uranium-contaminated site in the Upper Colorado River Basin, Wyoming, United States - RVT153D57 (version 2) ...
GAATCCGGATGTCTTCTTCCAGGCCCGCGAGGCGGCCAACCCCTACTACGAACTGGTGCCACGGATCGTTGCTTCGGCAATGGAGCGTCTCGGCGCCGAGACGGGGCGGCAATACGGCCTGTTCGACTACCACGGTGCCCCCGACGCCGAGACCGTGATGGTGATCATGGGCTCGGGAGCCGGAGCCGCGATCGAAGCGGTGGACCGACTCGTGGAGCGGGGCGAGAAGGTCGGCCTCGTGATGGTCCGTCTCTACCGGCCTTTCGACGTCGGCGCCTTCCTCGTTGCCCTCCCGGTGACCGCGTCGCGTCTCGCCGTGATGGATCGCACCAAGGAGCCGGGGGCGGTGGGCGACCCGCTCTACCTGGACGTGGTCACCGCCCTCGCCGAGGGTGGCCGCGCGGCCCAGGTGTTCGCCGGGCGCTACGGGCTGTCCTCGAAGGAATTCACCCCGGCGATGGTGGCCGGCGTGTTCGACGAGTTGGCCCGCCACGACACCCGGCGTCATTTCACCGTCGGGATCTTCGACGACGTCTCCCATAGGTCGATCGAAGTCGATCGCGACTGGTGGCATGAGCCGGAGGATGTGACCCGGGCGGTGTTCTACGGGCTGGGGTCGGACGGGACAGTCGGAGCCAACAAGAACTCGGTCAAGATCATCGGGGAGGAGACGTCGCTCTACGCACAGGGCTACTTCGTCTACGACTCGAAGAAGTCGGGGTCGCGCACCGTCTCCCATCTGCGCGTCTCGCCCCGGGAGATCCTCTCGACGTATCTGATCGAGGAGGCCGACTTCGTCGCGGTTCATCAGTTCGACTTCCTCGACGGCGAGAGCGCCCTCGAGGTCGCCGGTCCTGGAGCGCGAGTGCTCATCAACAGCCCCTATCCGATCGACCGGCTCTGGGGCCGGATCCCGACCCGGGCTCAGGCGCAGATAATCGACAAGAAGCTCGAGGTTTGGGCTATCGACGCCCAGGCCATCGCTCGGGATCTCGGTCTCGGCGGTCGGGTGAACACCGTCCTCCAGACATGCTTCTTCCACCTCACCGACTTCCTCGACACCGAGCAGGCGGCGGCCGCGATCAAGCGATTCATCCGCAAGAGCTACGGCAAGCGCGGCGAAGCCGTCGTGCGCAGAAACGAGGAGGCGGTCGACCGCGCTCTGGCGGGTCTGTTCCGTCTCGAGGTCGGCGAGCCGTCCGGGCCGCCCGTCGACCTGCCTGTGGTCCCTGACGGTGCGCCGGACTTCGTCAAGCGGATCACGGCGATGATGATGGCCGGCAGGGGAGATCTCCTCCCTGTCTCGGCGCTCCCCGTGGATGGCACCTTCCCGACGGGTACCGCGAAGTGGGAGAAGCGGTCCATCGCCGAGGAGATCCCGATCTGGGACCCGAGCATCTGCATCGACTGCGCCAGATGTGCCCTGGCCTGTCCCCATGCCGCCATCCGGATCAAAGCCTTCGATCCTGCCCTGGATACTCCCGAGGAGTTCGCCTGGAAGGAGTCCGCGACCAAAGACCTCGAAGGCTGGAGGATCGTGGTCCAGGTGGCGCCCGACGACTGCACGGGCTGTGGGGTCTGCGTCGACGTTTGCCCGGCCAAGTCGAAGGAGATGGTCAAGCACAAGGCGATCAACATGCTGCCCAAGCTCGACCATCTCGAGCGAGAGCGACGCAACTGGAACTATTTCCTGGAGATACCCGAGATCGACCGGTCTGAGTTGAAGGTGGCCTCGGTCAAAGGCTCGCAGTTCCTCCAGCCGTTGTTCGAGTTCTCCGGCGCCTGCGCCGGCTGTGGGGAGACGCCGTACCTGAAACTGCTCACCCAGATGCTTGGCGACCGGGTGGTCGTGGCCAACGCCACCGGCTGCTCGTCGATCTACGGGGCCAACCTCCCCACCACGCCGTGGACGACCGACGCAAGTGGCCGCGGACCGGCCTGGTCGAACAGCCTCTTCGAGGACAACGCCGAGTTCGGGCTCGGGATGAGGATGGCGCTGGAGGCGCAGCGCAAGGACGCCACCCTCCTGGTCACGGCTCTCGCCCCGGAGTTGGGTGGCCTGGCCGGCGAGATCCTCGACGTCATCGAGAACCTCGACCGCTCCGACCTCGATGGTCTCGTGTCCAGGCAGCGCGAGCTGGTGGCGCGGCTGAAGGAACGTCTCGCCACGCTCGAGGGGACCCTGCCCCGTCGTCTCGAGGCAGTGGCCGACACTCTCGTAGAGACCAGTGTCTGGATCGTCGGGGGGGACGGCTGGGCCTATGACATCGGCTTCGGAGGTCTCGACCATGTGCTGGCCTCGGGCCGCAACGTCAACATCCTCGTCCTCGACACCGAGGTGTACTCCAACACCGGGGGCCAGGCGTCGAAGGCGACACCCCGCTCCGCCATCGCCAAGTTCGCCAGCGGTGGAAAGGGCACCGGGAAGAAAGACCTCGGGCAAATCGCCATGTCATACGGCAACGTCTATGTCGCCCAGATCGCGATGGGGGCCAACCAGACCCAGACGGTCAAGGCGTTCGACGAGGCCGAGGCGCACCAGGGCGTTTCGTTGATCATCGCCTACAGCCCCTGCATCGCCCACGGCATCGACATGACGACCCAGATGACACATCAGAAGGAGGCCGCCGACTCCGGCTACTGGCCGCTCTACCGATACGACCCGGCCCGAGAGGTGGTCGGTGATCCGGGGCTCCGTCTCGACAGCCGCACACCGTCGATCCCCTTCTCCGAGTTCGCCAAGAAAGAGGCGCGTTTTGCCATGCTGGCGAGGGCGAATCCGGAGCGCGCCGCCGAGCTGTCCGCCGCCGCCCAGCAGGACATCGACAATCGTTGGCACCTCTACGAGCAGATGGTGCATATCCATCGCACCGCGGAGTACACGGAGGAAGAGCCATGACGGTGGACATGACCACGACCTATCTCGGTTTCGATTTGGCCTCCCCGGTCATGCCGTCGGCATCACCGCTGACCGGGACCATCGACCACGTCCTGGCACTTGTCGAGGCGGGCGCTCCCGCCATCGTGTTACCCAGTCTTTTCGAAGAGCAGATCGAACACGATGCGATGGCGGTCCACTTCGGCTTGGAACTGGGGGCGGACGGGTTTGGCGAGGCTCCGAGCGGATACCTGCCCAAGCTGAACGACTACAACACCGGGCCCGAGGACTACCTCGATCTCATGCGTCGTGCCCGGGCCGAGGCGGGCGTGCCGGTGATCGCCAGCCTCAACGGGGTGTCCTCGGGCGGCTGGACTCTCTACGCCCGCGTCCTCGAAGACAATGGCGTCGACGCCCTCGAGCTGAACATCTATCGGATCGCTGCCGATGTGGAGGTCAGCTCCGCAGACGTGGAGTACTCCTACCTCCATCTCGTCGAGACGGTGCGAGCCGCGGTTGGTGTTCCCCTGGCGGTCAAGGTCGGCCCCTACTTCACGGCGATGGCGTCGATGGCGCGTCGGCTGGGAGATGCGGGAGCCGACGGCCTGGTCCTGTTCAACCGCTTCTATCAGCCCGATATCGATCTCTCCACTCTCGGAGTCACGCCCAACCTCACCCTGTCGTCGTCCGACGAGCTGAGGCTGGTGTTGCGCTGGATGGCGATCCTCCACGGTCGGGTGGCCCCGGATCTCGCGGCGAGCACGGGCGTGCACGAGGGCGATGACGCGGCCAAGGCGATTCTCGCCGGAGCCACGGTGGTGATGATGGCCTCCGGGCTGCTCCGACACGGCCCACATCGCCTCACCGAGGTTCAGCGTGGGCTCGAGGCCTGGCTCGAGGAGAACGAGTACCAGTCGGTGGCACAGGCCCGGGGGAGCCTCAGCCAGCTATCCGTCTCCGATCCATCCGCATTCGAGCGGGCCAACTACATGAAGACCTTGACCTCGTACGTCCCGACCTGGTGACAGAGGTCTAGACGGGCACGGCGACGATCACCTCGGGCTCGAGGTGGATCACCGCGGTGACGGATCGGCTGATCAGGCAGGCCTTCTCCGCCTTCTCGATGAGACGCTCCGCCTTAGCGACCTGACGCTGGTCGGCGATGACCACCCTGGGACGCAGCGTGACTTCTGTGATCGAATACAGACTGTCGTCCCCCTTCACCAGCTTTCCCGATGCCGAATCGGTGTACTCGACGATGTCGAGCCCGGACATGTCGGCGATGGCGCGGAAGGTGGTCATCAGACAAGAGGCCACCGATGCCACGAAGAGATGCTCGGGGCTCCAGACCCCGGGAGGCCCTCCGAATTGCGGTGGAGATGCCACCGGCAAGGGAGGCAGTGAATCCGGTGATCGGAGAGTGCCGGCTTTGGGCCCTTCGCTTTCGAGCGCGACCCTGTAGAGATGTGGCTGGTCCATGTCCTCATCTTTCCCGGGCCAGCTGAAGTTGACACGGGTCGTCGTCCCCCGATCGGGAGGTCTTTGGGCCCTAACGGTCGGTGCTGCTCGCCTCAGCCTTCGCCCCAGCCCTGGGGCGGCTCCGTGGATTCCCGCTCCCCCTCCAACCGGGCCACGTAGGCGGCCGCTTCACTGCGACGGCTCATCCCCATCTTGGCGAGCAGATTCGACACGTAGTTCTTCACCGTCTTCTCGGCGAGGAACATCTCGTCGGCGATCTGCTTGTTGGTCAGGCCGTCGGCGATGTGAGCGACGATTGTCCGCTCCTGCTTGCTCAGCCGGGACAGGACCGGATCTTCCTGGGGGCCGGTGCGAAGACGCTCGAAGAGACGCTCGGTCATGTCGGAGTCGAGCAGGGACTCCCCGGCGCCCACCTTGCGGATGTCGTCGACGAGGTCGTTCATCTTCACCCGTTTCAGCACGTATCCCGACGCCCCGGCCAGGATCGCCGACATCATCGCCTCTTCGTCGGCGAACGACGTCAGCATGAGGACCTTGACGTCAGGGAACCGGGAGCGAATCTCCCGGCACGCCTCGACCCCGCTGGCATCGGGGAGGCGGACGTCGAGGACCACCACGTCGGGCTCGTCGTAGCCCACGCGTCGGATACCCTCCTCGGCGGTCCCGGCCTCGCCGATCACGACTATGTCGTCCTGGGCGTCGAGCAGGGCCTTTATCCCGGCCCGCACGACTTCGTGGTCGTCGACCAGCAACACTCGAAGCTCTGACATCGCCAATGACGGTAGCCGGTATCGTCGTCTCCTCATGGCGCCACCATCAGCCGTTCACCGCCTGCCCGGCCTGATCGAAGCGGCGGCGGCGGTGGTGGGTGCGGGTGATCTCGAGCACACGCTCCGCCGCCTCGTCGCCGAGGCGAGGACGGCAACCGGGGCAAACTACGCCGCGCTGGGCATCATCGGCGAGCATGGGGTCCTGACCGAGTTCTTCTACGAGGGGCTTTCCGCCGAGGAGGCGGCCCGTATCGGTTCGCTTCCGATGGGGAAGGGTGTCCTGGGCACGTTGGTCCGGGAGAAGACGACCATCCGGATCGACTCGATCGCCGACCATCCCGACTCCTACGGGTTCCCGCCGAACCACCCTGCAATGGGCAACTTCCTCGGTGTGCCGGTCGCTGCCGGCGGCAAGGCGTTCGGCAACCTCTACCTGACGGATAAGACCGGCGGCTTCACCGACGACGATGTCATGCTCGTCGAGGCACTGAGCCGGATCGCCGGATCGGCCGTCACCACGGCGCGTCTCCATGAGCGACTCCGTTCCATAGCTGTCGGCGAGGATCGGGAGAGGATCGCCCGCGACCTGCACGACTCGGTGATCCAGGACCTCTTTGCCGTGGGGCTGGGACTGCAGGGGATCGCCGAGGTCGTCACCGACATCGACGCCGCGACCACGTTGGATGAGGCGGTCGACCGCTTGGACGATGTCGTCGAGGAGCTGCGCGCCTACATCTTCCAGTTGCGATCCGGGGGAGGCAGACGTCAACTCGACGAGCGGCTCCAGGAGCTGGTATCGCGTCTCGGCTCGGCATATCCCACGCCGGTCACCCTCGAGATCGGCCCTTTGAGCCCCTCGGACGATCGGCTCGAGGACGAGGTGGTCAAGATCGTCACCGAGGCGCTCAGCAACGCCCTCCGTCACTCGAGGGGCACGAAGATCGAGGTGGTCGTCCTCGACGAGGACGGCTGGTACCGGATCATGGTGCGCGATGACGGATTGGGATTCGACCCGGCGGCACGACGAGCCGGGCTCGGGCTGGCAAATCTCTCTGCGAGGGCCTCGAATCTCGGGGGTATCGTCGAGATCACGAGCAGTCCGGGTCGGGGCACGACTGTTGAGGTGAAGCTTCCTCTCAGCTGACGCTCTGGTCGGCGGTGAGGGCCCCGGCCAGCCGGTCTACCCAGCTCTGGACGGTGGACTCGGCCACCTTGCGCAGCAGGACCCGATCCACGACCTTGCCCAGCGGGCCCAAAGGGGGCTGATAGGTCCCAGCCAAGCTGATCCTGGTGTCGTACTGGCCGACATGAGACAGGATCAGATCTGCATTCAGCCGCGGGAAGAGAAGCTCCGCCCCGGTGGCCGACCATCTGATCGGGTAGATCAACCCGCTGCGATGAACCTCGGCGCTGCCGATCTCGAGCCTTATCTGCTTGGCGAAGTTGCTTCCTTCGGGGCCGACCCGGGCTCGAAGCTCCTCGCCCTCCCGGTAGGCGACGTCGGCCCAGGAAGCGAGGTCGGAGCGGAGCTGGCCGACCTGCTGCTCCACGTCGGCCATCGGGATCGGCACCTCGGTGTCGTAGTGCACGAACATCAGAGACGTCCCGGACGCGTGCGGTACGAAAATCCGCGTCCCGAGGACATACCGCTGATCTCCTCGATGGGTACCTCGACGACGTGAGGAAAGCTGGCCAGGGGTTGAAGCCCGCCGCGACCCAGCGGGGAACCTAGCGCCGCCGAGTATTTTTCCCTGAGCAGTTCGACGGCACGCTCGGTCGTGGCCCCATCGGTTCTCTCCACCGCCTGGCCCCTGACCAGCACGCTCGTCCAATCTCCGGTGCTCTCGTCGTAGCGGGAGACCTCGATGCACACCTTTGGATGCGACTCGATCGCCTCGAAGCGCTTTCCAGGCTTGGTCCGAAAGAGAAGACGACGCCCGTCCACGGCAAACGACATGGGTGTCACGTAGGGCTCACCCTCGTGGATCACGCCGATGTGGGCGACCATCGCATCTCTCAGGAACTCGAGAGCCTCGGCTTCGGAGATCGGCTCCACGGGTCACACCTTGCTGTCGGTTATGGCCCAGAGGACGTCTTTGATAGAGATCACACCCAGGATCTCGTCCCCGTCGATCACCGGAAGGTGCCGGAAACCGGTCGCCAGCATCCACTCGGCCGCCTCGTCGACGCTCATGTCGGGTGTGAATGAGTCGGGATACCCAGTCATCCAGGTGCGGACCCGATCCTGATCGGGATCGGCGTCCTCCGCCACCGCCTTCAGGATGTCACGCTCGGTCAGTATGCCTTCCATGGCGCCGTCCACCTCGACGGCGACCGACCCGACCTCGTTGGACATCATCAGCAGGGCTGCCTGGTGGAGAGTGGCCTCGGGGCCAATCCAGATCACGTTGCCATTCACCAATTCTCGTACCGTCATCGCGTGACCTCCGTCGTCGCTGTCCCCATGTTCGCGGCTGTCACCGGTATGGGTCACGGCCGTAAGTCCCTACCTAACGGGACCGATGCCCGCCCGGTCCGGGGATAGGGGCAATCGGCCCTACGGGAGGTACGCCGGGCGTTCCTAATGTTGCTCGACATGACACCTAGAAACGATGAAAGACGCGATCTCTCCCCGACCGGCGCCTTCGACAAGTTCCTCATGGTGGTGGCGATCATGGGCGCCGCTGTCGCCGTTCTGGCCGCAGTGGTCGCCTTCAGGGGCGACACGGCCACGGCGGCGGGAGAGGGGAGCGGGGAGTCCCAGATTGCCGGATACACCCTGACCGAGTTCGCCATCGAAGGCCCGCCGGAGATCGGGGCCGGGCCCACTCGGCTCGAGGTCAGCAACGAAGGCTCCGTGTTGCACAATCTGACGTTGGACGGGGGCCCAGCGACCCCGGACCTGAACGCCGGGGAGTCCGCCACTCTCGATGTGGGGACGCTCGACCCGGGGACCTATCTCATCTTCTGCTCCATCGCCGGTCATCGTGAGGCGGGCATGGAGGCGACACTGAAAGTGGTCGAGGGCGCAACCGGAGCCGACCCGGGCGCCGGGGCAGGGCAGGAGGGCGACGACATCGATTGGGCCGAGTTGGACCGGATGATGACCGAGTCGATCCTCGCCTTCCCGGCAGAGACCGAGGGCCGGGGCAACCAGGAGCTCGAGCCCACGATCCTGGACGACGGGACCAAGGAGTTCCAACTCACCGCCGCCATCACTCCCTGGGAGGTGGAGCCGGGGAAGATCGTCGATGCCTGGACCTACAACGGGATGGTGCCGGCCCCGATGATCGCGGTCGATGTCGGGGACATGGTCCGGGTCGTGGTCGACAACCAGCTCCCGATGGGCACCGACGTCCACTGGCACGGCATCCAAACCCCGAACGACATGGACGGAGTAGCGCCCCTGACCCAGCCCCTGATCGAGTCCGGCGAGACCTTCGTCTACGAGTTCGAGGCGACCAGAGCCTCGATCGGGATGTATCACGCCCACCATCACGGGCAGATGCAGGTCCCCAACGGGATGTTCGGTGTGTTCATGATCGGGGACACCCCGCTGCCGCTGGGCCAGACCATCTCGGGCATCGAGATCCCCGGGGACATCGAGGTGTCCCAGGAGATACCGATGGTCCTCAACGACGCCGGAGTCATCGGGCTGAGTCTGAACGGCAAGTCTTTCCCCGCCACCGAGGCGTATTCCGGCCAGGTCGGAGACTGGGTGGTAGCCCACTACTACAACGAGGGTCTGCAAATCCACCCGATGCACCAGCATCAGTTCCCACAGCTCGTGTTCGCCAAAGACGGGATCCCGCTCGACAACCCGTACTGGGCAGACACCGTGTCCGTGGCTCCCGGTGAGCGCTATTCGGTCCTCTTCCAACTCGAGGACCCCGGGGTGTGGGTGTGGCACTGTCACATCCTGACCCACGTCGAGCGTGAGGAGGGCATGTTCGGGATGGTGACGGCGTGGATCGTGGAGGAGTGAGAGGTACCTTCCACGCATGCTGCGCAAGATCACACCAGTCGGTGAGCCGGTAGACGACCTCCTCGGGCTCTACATGGGCGACGAGCGGAGGGTCGATGGTCGTCCCTGGCTCATGCTCAATTTCGTCACCTCCATCGACGGTGGCACCACCGTCGAAGGAACCTCGGCCAGGCTCGGGGATGCCGACGACAAGGAGCTGTTCATGACTCTGCGCGCGGTCCCGGACGTGATCCTCGTCGGCGCCACCACGGTGGCAGCCGAGGAATACGGGCCGGTGCGCCTGGACGACGAGCGGCGCCGACGTCGCTCGGAGGCCGGGTTGTCGGAGGTCCCGGTCCTTGCCATCGTCTCCGGCCGGCTCAGTGTCGACCCCGAGGCGCGGGTCTTCTCCGACTCCGAACGCCGACCCCTGATCATCACCGGGCCCGACGCCGCCCCCGCCAAGCTGGCGATGTTGGGCGACTCGGCCGACATGATCTTCCTCGACGACCTGACCGCGCCGGCAATCCTTGCCCAACTGGGGGCGGTGGGGGTGGTCCTGTGCGAGGGTGGCCCAACGCTCGCCGGCCAGTTCGTCGCCGCGGGTCTCGTCGACGAGGTGAACCTCACCCTGGCGCCGAAGATGATCAGCGGGCGATCGGCCCGAATGACGAGTGGGGCACCGGCGGACCCGCCGCTGGGGATGCGGCTCGACCGTGCCCTCATGGGCAAGGAGTCGCTCTTTCTGCGATATTTGAGGGCATGAACCCCCGGAGGAGACATGATGGGAAGGCACGCTGAGCTCTACGAACGTCACAAGGCGGTCCTTCCGGGATGGGCCCCGCTCTACTACGAGCGGCCGATCGCCATCGTCGACGGGGACGGTCGGTGGGTCACCGACGCCGAGGGCAATCGATATCTCGACTTCTTCGGCGGGATCCTGGTCACGATGTCGGGGTACAAGGTGCCCGAGGTGGTGGAGGCGATCAAGGCCCAGGCCGACCGGATGCTGCACACCTCGACTCTGTATCTGATCGAGTCGCAGATCGAGCTGGCGGAGAGGATCGCCGAGCTGTCGGGGATCCCCGACGCGAAGGTCTTCTTCACCAACTCCGGGACCGAGGCCAACGACGCCGCCCTCATGCTGGCCACCACCTACAAGAAGTCCAACCAGGTGCTGGCGATCCGGGGCAGCTATCACGGCAAGTCCCACTCGGCAATCGCGGTGACCGGCCAGAAGGCCTGGTCGGGAACCAGTCTCTCCCCGTTCCAGGTCACATATGTGCACGGCGGCTACAAGCTGCGCAGCCCCTTCGGCCATCTCCCCGACCCGGAGTTCATCGCCGCCTGCGTCTCCGACCTGAAGGATCTGCTTGGTGTGGCCACTGCCGGGAGCCCGGCGGTGATGATCGTCGAGCCGATCCAGGGGGTTGGAGGCTTCGTCACTCCTCCGGACGGATTCTTCAATGCGATGAAAGACGTCCTCGACGAGAACGGGATCCTCTTCATCTCCGACGAGGTGCAGACCGGGTGGGGGCGCACCGGTGAGCACTTCTGGGGGTATCAAGCCCACGGGATCGTCCCCGATCTGCTCACCTTCGCAAAGGGGATCGGCAACGGGCTCAGCATCGGTGGAGTGGTGGCCTCGGCCGAGATCATGGAGTCGTATCCCGCGCTCGGCATATCGACCTTCGGGGGCAACCCGCTGGCCACGGCAGGGGCGCTGGCCAATCTCGACTACCTGCTCGACAACGACCTGCAGACCAACGCCCTCAAGGTGGGAAATCGTCTCATGCAGAACCTCGTGCCCTTGTCCGAGGAGCTCGAGATCATCGCCGAGGTCCGGGGCAAGGGCCTGATGATCGGTCTCGAGCTGGTCAGACCCGACGGAGCCCCCGCACCGGAGACCGCGGCCGCGGTGTTGGAAGCGGCTCGGGAGGAGGGTCTGCTCATCGGAAAGGGCGGGCTCTACGGCAACTCGCTGCGTCTGGCCCCGGCACTGTCCATCACCGAGGAGGAGGCAGACGAGGGCTTCGAGCGGCTGGAGAGGGCACTGCGCCGCAGCAGCTGATCGATCGAAGACCTCCAGCAAACCGAATGCACTGCGTCACGTATTCGTGACGCCCTGCATTAGGAATCTCTAGAGCAGCGCTTGGAGGTCGATGTCGCAGCTGGGGTGGCGAAGCTTGGCCAGACCTCTGGCTTCGATCTGACGGACCCGTTCCCGGGTCGAGTTGATCACCTTGCCCACGTCGGAGAGGGTCCAAGGCTCGTCGCCGTCGAGACCGAAGCGGAGCCAGAGGACCTGCTGCTCCTCGGGGTCGAGGATCTGAAGCGCCTTGATCAGACGATCCCGCCGCCACGCCGCCGCGGCCCGAGCCTCCGGGTCGACCGCCGTCTCGTCTTCGACGAAATCCTGTAGTGAGGCGTCGCCGTCTTCGCCTACCGGCCGGTCCAGCGAGACCGTCTCGGCAGGAGCTTCGAGTGCGGCCAGGACTCGTTCGGTGTCGAGCCCTGACGCCTCGGAGATCTCCTCCAGGGTGGGGGCCCGGTGGTACTTGTCGTGGAGGCTCTGACGGGTGTCCTGGACGGTGCGCACCACGTCGACCATGTGCACCGGAAGGCGGATTGTCTTGCCGTTGTTGCCCAACCCCCGGGTGATGGCCTGGCGGATCCACCATGTGGCGTAGGTGGAGAACTTGAAGCCCTTGCGCCAGTCGAATTTCTCCACGGCGCGGATCAAGCCGAGGTTGCCTTCCTGGATGAGGTCGAGGAGGTCGAGGCCTCGTCCCGTGTACCGCTTGGCGATCGAGATCACGAGCCTGAGATTGGAGCGGATGAAGGTCATCTTCGCCTCGTCGCCCTCGGCGACGAGGCGCATCAACTTGGCGCGATCGACCTGGTCGAATTCGCCGGATTCGAGTGTGGCCTTTGCCTTTTTGCCGAGCTCCATCGCTCGGGAGAGGTGAACCTCGTCTTCGGCGGTGAGGAGAAGATGGGCGGAGACTTCGTCGAGATACAGGCCGACGGTGTCGGCGGGGCTGGAGCCCCGCTCGGGTCTGGCGTCTTTGGCCCTGATGGCCTTCCCCAAAATCTGGCCCTCCTGTCAACCCCTGTGGAAAACCTAACCTTGCTGGCGGAATCTGGCAAACGGTTTTACCGCGTATCCGCCCCGCCAGGTAGTCTCCGTCCTTCAGTGGCGCGTCGTTCCCAGTTTCGATTGCTGGTGGCGCTCACCATCGTATGGGCCTTGTGGGCGGGCTGGTCTCTGCTCGGACGTGCTACTCCATACACCTTGAGGGTCCTCGACGACTCGGGGGCGCCGATCGCGGCGGCGTCGGTCGACATCAACGACAGCCAGGTGGGGACGGCCGCAGAGGATGGGACCATCGAAGTCGATTGGAACCGGTCCGCAACGGTCCTCGAGGTGAGCGCGGCCGGTCATGTCCCGAAGACTGTGACCATCGCCGAGCGCCCCGACGGCCTCTTCGACGTGGTGCTCAAGGCTCGAATCCTGCGGGGACGAGTCGTCGATCCCGGAGGGACGCCCGTCGAAGCGGCGAGTGTGGCTGCCGGGCCTGCGACGGGTACGACCGATGCCGAGGGGAGGATCAGCCTGCGTGGGGCGGAGCCGGGGACGGTCACGGTCAGTCGCCCCGCCTGGGTGCCCACCGCCTTCGAGTGGGACGGCGGTGTGGGCGAGTCCGTCGTCGAGATCGAGCCTTTCGTCGCCCGAGCCGTCCACATCACCGGCGAGGCGGCGGAGGAGGACATCGACCGGTTCTTCGAGATGGCCGAGACCACCGAGCTCAATGCGCTGATGCTCGACCTCAAGGACGAATCGGGCCTCGTCTGGTACGACAGCGAGCACCCGGTCGCGGCCGAAGTCGGGGCCACGAGAGGGGTGTACGACCTCAGCGAAGTGGCGGCACTCGCAGATGCGGCCGAGCTCTACCTGATCGGGCGTCTCGTCGTCTTCAACGACCCCACCGCGGCCGTCCGCAAGCCGGAGATGGCGGTGTTGGACTCGGCAACAAGCCAGCCCTACCAGGCCAACGGACAGTACTTCCTCGACCCCACCGACCCCGACGCCAGGTCCTACGGGCTGGAGCTGGCCATGGAGGCGTGCGACATGGGGATCGACGAGGTGCAGTTCGATTACGTCCGCTTTCCCGACAAACGAACCGAGACGACCACCTTCGATGGCGGGGTCAGCCTGGAGACGAGGACCTCGACCATCATCGGCTTCCTCGAGGAGGCGGTGGCACTGCTGCACCCGAAGGGGTGTGCCGTGGCGGCT
>Ga0299914_10002181_pt1 | contig 13388 bp, 20 predicted proteins | sample RVTome_10_FD_201361 | JGI IMG/M metagenome (GOLD analysis project Ga0299914, IMG submission 201361) | Soil microbial communities from uranium-contaminated site in the Upper Colorado River Basin, Wyoming, United States - RVT153D57 (version 2) ...
CTGTGAATCCGACAAATGGACCCGATGCCGCGCCACTGCGCGAGTCGCGCGTGATCGACATCAACCGCGTGGCGAAAGTCGTCAAGGGCGGCCGACGTTTTTCGTTCACGGCGTTGGTGGTCGTCGGTGACGGCGCTGGTCGGGTCGGACTCGGGTACGGGAAGGCCAAGGAGGTCCCCCTCGCGATCCAGAAGGGCACCGAGGAGGCGCGCAAGAACCTCTTCGCCGTCCCGCTGGCCGGCTCCACGGTCACGCACCCGGTGATCGGTCGCATGGGTGCGGGTCGGGTTTTGATCCAACCGGCCGCACCGGGCACCGGCGTGATCGCCGGCGGCGCCGCTCGCGCGATCCTCGAGGAGGCCGGCATCCACGACGTGCTGTGCAAGTCGCTCGGATCCTCGAACCACATCAACGTGGCCCGGGCAACGATCGCGGGCCTTCAGTCGCTGCGCCGGCCCGACGAGGTCGGTCGGCTTCGCGGGCTGGATCCCGAAGAATTCGTGCCGACCGGTCTGCTCCGGGCGTACAAGGAGAGCCAGCGCGGCCCTCATGTTCCCGACGAGGTCACCTGATGAGCGAGCTGAAGGTCACCCAGATCCGTTCGTCGATCGGATCGAAGCCCAAACACAAGGGCACCTTGCGCGCCCTCGGCCTGGGTCGTGTGGGCAAGACGCACGTGTTGCCCGATCGTCCCGAGATCCGCGGCATGCTGGCCACCGTGCCGCACCTCGTGTCCTTCGACGTCCTCGACGGGAAGGCTGATAGCTCTGGAGACAAGCCGTGAAGATCCACGACCTCCAACCACCCCCCGGATCCAACCGGCGGCGCAAGCGCGTCGGTCGAGGCATCGGCGGCAAGGGTGGCAAGACCGCCGGGCGGGGCATGAAGGGTCAAAAGGCGCGCAGCAAGGTGCCGGTCGGGTTCGAGGGCGGGCAGCTTCCCTTCCACATGCGCGTGCCCAAGCTGCGGGGCTTCAAGAATCCCTTCCGGGTCGAGTACCAGGCCGTCAACCTCGACGTTCTCGAGGCCACCGGCCTCGACGAGGTCGATCCCGCCGTGCTCCACACCCACGGCCTCGTGCACAAGGGCGCGCTCGTCAAGATTCTCGGCCGGGGCCAGCTCACGCGGGCCATCATTGTCAGGGCCCATGCCTTCTCGAAATCGGCCGAGACGGCCATCACTGGGGCAGGGGGTACCGTGGAGCGCCTTCCGCTGCCGTGGGGCGACCGAAGGCCCCCCGCGAAGGGGAACCAGCACACCAACCGCTGAAACGGCTGAGAGACCGAGCAGAAACGTGCAAACGCCTCTTGTGAACCTGACACCTCGTCGCCTCGGCCAGGAGAGACCGTGCTTGCCAACCTGACGAACGTCTTCAAGATCCCGGATCTACGGAACAAGATCCTGTTCACCCTGTTGATGATCGGGATCTACCGGCTGGGTGCTCACCTGCCGGTTCCGGGCATCGACGTGACCGTGCTGAACACCCTTCAGGAGAACGCCGAGCAGGGAGGCGTGCTGGCCTTCCTTCAGCTGTTCTCCGGTGGGGCGCTGACGCAATTCGCCCTCTTCGCGCTCGGCATCATGCCGTACATCACCGCATCGATCATCATGCAGATCCTCGCGGTCGTGATCCCCAAACTCGAGCAGTGGCAGAACCAGGGTGCGGTCGGTCAACGAAAGATCACGCAGTGGACGCGCTATCTCACCGTCGGCATCGCGGCGATGCAGGCGACCGGATTCACGTATCTGTTCCACAACGGTGGCGGTGGTTTCAACCAGGCCAACACGACGGGTCTCGATCTGGTGCCCGAGTTCGACGTCTGGCACGTCCTGCTGATCGTGATCACGCTCACAGCGGGTACCGCGTTGTTGATGTGGATGGGTGAGCTGATCACGCAGCGCGGGATCGGCAACGGTATGTCGTTGCTGATCTTCGCCTCGGTGGTGAGCACCCTCCCCAGCCAAGGCACCCAGATCAGAGCGTCGGGCGGAGCGTCGGCGCTGATCGCCACGATCGCCGTGTTCCTCGTGATCCTCGTGGCGATCGTCTTCGTCGAGCAGGGGCAGCGGCGGATCCCTGTGCAGTTCGCCAAACGAGTTGTCGGGCGACGGATGTACGGCGGACAGAGCACCTACATACCGCTGAAGGTCAACCAGTCCGGTGTGATCCCGATCATCTTTGCGAGCTCGGTGCTCTATCTGCCGCAGTTGATCTCGGGGCTCCTGCCCGCCGATGGTTGGGGGGCCGACGTGCAGAGGTTCGTCGAGGATCACGTCGTGCAGCCGAATGCACCGCTGCACCTACTGATATTCGGCTCGCTGATCATTGGGTTCGCGTACTTCTACACCGCCATAACCTTCGATCCGGCCAAGCAGGCCGACACCTTGCGAAAGCAGGGTGGGTTCATCCCCGGCATTCGACCAGGACCGCAAACCGAGCGATATCTCGGCAGGATCCTGTCGCGGATCACGCTCCCCGGTGCGCTCTTCATCGCGGCCGTTGCCCTCGTGCCGTCGTTGTTGCTGACCTCGTTCCTCCCGGGCGCAACCGTGTCGTTCTCGGGTATCTCGATCCTGATCGCGGTGGGCGTGGCGCTCGAGACGATGAAGCAGATCGACAGCCAGCTGATGATGCGCAACTACGAAGGGTTCCTGAAGTAGTGCTACGACTCGTCATCTTCGGCCGACAGGGCGCGGGGAAGGGCACGCAGTCCGAAGCGCTCGCAGAGCACTACGGCGCGCCGCACATCTCCACGGGGGACATCCTGCGTGAAGCGGTCGCATCGGGAACCGCATTCGGTCTTAAGGCCAAGGAGTTCATGGATGCCGGCCAACTCCTGCCCGACGAGGTCATGCTCGGCGTGGTGGCGGATCGGTTGGCGGAAGCAGACGTGCGCGAGCACGGTTTCCTGCTCGACGGATACCCACGAACCGTAGGTCAGGCCGAGGCCCTCGTCGGGTTGACGCCGATCGACGTCGCACTGAACCTCGAAGTGCCCGAACAGACCGTCCTCGAACGGCTCTCGAGCCGTCGGGTCTGCGAGGGCTGCGGGCGCAACTATTCGGTCAGTGTTCGTCCTGGCCACGACTGGGAGTGTGACTCCTGCGGCGGGAAGGTCGTTCAGCGCGACGACGACAAGCCCGCGGCCATCGCCCAGCGGCTCGCCACCTATCGTGACGAGACGGTACCGACGATCGAGTGGTTCGACTCGAAGGGTTTGCTCGTCAACGTCGACGGTTTGGGCACGCCCGAGGATGTGACCGAGCGACTCTTCGCCGCGATCGACGAACGCTTGAGTGCGGACCCCGAAAGGCGGACGCACCCATGAGTGAGGGTTGAGACTCGCGTCATGCGCCGATCGTCTGACGAGCTGAAGAAGATGCGCAAGGCGGGGCGCGTCGTCGCAGAAATGCACGAGCGCATCCGGATCGCGGCCAAGCCCGGCGTCACGACGAAGAAGCTCGATTCCATCGGAAGTGAGGTCATCGAGAAACGCGGGGCGCTCTCGAACTTCCTTGGGTACCTCGGCACCTACCCAGGTGTCATCTGCGCGTCGCCGAATGACACGATCGTGCACGGCATCCCGGGCAAATATCGGTTGCAGGAGGGCGACATACTCTCGATCGACTGTGGTGCGATCGTGCAGGGCTATCACGGCGACGCCGCGTTCACGATGGGAGTCGGCCAGATCTCCGAGGAAGCTGCTCGCCTGATGAAGACCACGGAGGAGTCCTTGCACGCCGGCATCGCCGCCATGGTCGACGGCAACCGCATCGGTGACATCGGCCACGCCGTGCAAGGCGTGATCGAGGCTGCGGGTTTCTCGGTGGTCAAGGAGTACGTGGGCCACGCGATCGGCACCGAGATGCACGAGAAGCCCGAAGTGCCGAACTATGGCAAACCGGGTAAGGGACCGAAGCTTCGGTCCGGCAACGTGTTCGCCGTGGAGCCGATGGTCAACGTTGGCTCGGAGGAGACCGTGTTGCTCGACGACGGCTGGACGGTCAAGACCGCCGACGGCTCGCTGGCGGCACACTGGGAGCACTCCATCGCCATCACCGACGACGGACCCGAAATCCTGACTCTGCCCTGACAGGGTGGCGATACTGGTGACCATGACGGTCGATGCGCGAGACCGAGCGCGGATGCGGAGGATCGCCGAGACCTTGGCGCGAGGCGAATTGGAGGACGAACTCCAGGAACCGTTGCGATCACGAGTGATCGGGGAGGTCAACGCCCAGCGGGCGCGCGCGGGTCGACCACCGCTCCGAGAACCGTGGGAGCTTCGGCCCGAGTCCGGATTGGTGAGGCGTGCGAGAGCCCTCGGAATCCGCCGCATCGATCGCTGAAGTCCTCGACGCGCTCGGCGTGCGATGGACGATCATCGGAGCACTGGCTGCCCTCGAGTACCGGGCGGACGTTCGAATCACGACCGACGCCGATTTCCTGGTCGAGTGGCGCGACGACTTGGTCGAGGCGCTGGAGGGGGCTGGCTTCGACGTCGAGATCGTGGCGGACGCGGGTGAGCCACCACACGTGCTCTACGTGCATGGGAAGGGCGTCAAGGCGGACCTCATGCTACCGGTCGTCGAGTACCAGCGAGTCGCGTTGGACCGCGCCGGGCGCTATCTGGCCATCGAGGATGTCATCGTGCACAAGTTGCTGGCTTGGCGTCCACGAGACCGAGACGACGTCGCGTCGATCCTCGCGACCGATCCTGAGCTCGACGAGGACTACATCGAGCATTGGGCCCACGAGTGGGAGGTTCGTGATCGCTGGGACCAGGCGCTGCGTTCCCGCTGACCGGGCCTTCCGATTCGCAGGCGAGGTTCTATCGCTCAGGACGCGTCGAGCCAGAACTCGAGCTGGATGTTGTCGGGATCGCGGAACGTGACAACCGAGCCGATCGGCGTGTCGTTCACGGGTGAGTAGGTCACGCCCTTCGCCTCGAGTTGCTCGACCCATTGGTCGAGGTCCTGCCGGGTGGGTACGCCGAACGCGAAGTGGTCGAGCCCGCAGCGGAACTCGTCGAACCGGTCTTTCTCGCGCCCGTGGTACTCACGCAGCCCGAGGAACCAGCCGCTCGGGTGGGCGAGGAGCTGGAAGCTCACCTCCTCGTTGTCGTCCCCGAACACCGGGGCCATCCCGAGGAGGTCCTGGTACCAGGCGACGCTTCGTTGCAGGTCAGACACGGTGAGCGCAGCATGATGAGCGCCGGTGATGGTGGGCATCCGGACCTCCTCGTCTGGCCGCCGTCGGACGAATGCTAGGAGTTGTGGTCGCCACACGCTCGTGGTCGCGGTGGCTCACCTGCCCGAAGGAGTCGGAGTCAGCGGTGGCGAGTTGGAGCTGGATACCCCAGCCCGCTAGCCTTCACCTCCGGTTCTTTCGCGCTTTTTCGCGCCTCGAGCCGCCCCAGTTGGTCCGCAGGAGGTCCCGCACTGCCGAAGCCCAAGGAAGACGCGATCGTCCTGGAAGGAACGGTCCTCGAGCCGCTGCCCAATGCCATGTTCCGGGTCGAGCTCGACAACGGCCACTCCGTGTTGGCCCATATCTCCGGAAAAATGCGCATGCACTACATCCGGATCCTTCCCGGTGACCGCGTCCAGGTGGAGCTGACGCCGTACGACCTCAGTCGCGGACGGATCACCTATCGCTACAAGTGAGTGCTCGCACCTCGACGTTCGTCGAGGCCGAGCCCGCCAGGGGAAATCGCCCTGGTGTACCTGACCGAAGTCCCGAAGAACGAAGAACGGACAGGCGAACCATGAAAGTACGACCCAGCGTCAAGCGGATCTGCGAGAAGTGCAAAGTCATCCGCCGCCACGGTCGCGTGCAAGTCATCTGTGACAACCCACGCCACAAGCAGCGGCAGGGCTGACCATGGCACGCATCGCAGGCGTAGACATCCCCAGAGAGAAGCGGCTCGAAGTCTCGCTCACCTATCTCTATGGCATCGGGCGCACGCGCGCCCGCGACATCTGTGAGGCCACAGGGATCAGTGCTGACACTCGAGTTCGGGATCTCACCGATGAGGAGGTCGCCCGAATTCGCAACTTCATCGATCAGGCCTACAAGGTCGAAGGTGATCTGCGACGAGAGGTGGACCAGGACATCAAGCGCAAGATGGAGATCGGTTGTTACCAAGGTCTCCGTCATCGCCGTGGTCTCCCCGTGCACGGTCAGCGGACCCAAACCAACGCGCGCACGCGCAAGGGCCCGCGCAAGACCGTTGCCGGGAAGAAGAAAGTCACGAAGTAGGTAGGGGAGAACCATGGCCAAGCCGGGCAGTGGCGGGCGTCGTCCCCGCCGCAAGGAACGCAAGAACGTCACCTATGGGGTGGCGCACATCAAGAGCTCGTTCAACAACACTCACGTCACCATCACCGACCAGGAGGGCAATGTGCTCGCCTGGGCATCGGCGGGCAACGTCGGGTTCAAAGGATCACGCAAGAGCACCCCGTTCGCCGCGCAGACGGCGGCCGAGTCGTGCGCTCGCCGGGCGATGGAGCACGGCGTACGCAAGGTCGACGTGCTCGTGAAGGGCCCTGGTTCGGGTCGCGAGACGGCAATTCGGTCGATCCAGAACGCCGGCATCGAGGTGACCGGTATCAAGGACGTCACGCCGGTGCCGCACAACGGATGCCGCCCGCCGAAGCGACGGAGGGTCTGACATGGCGCGCTACACCGGTCCGCGCGCACGCGTCTCGCGTCGCTTGGGCACAAACATCTGGGGCACGAAGGGCGAGACGGTCGCGCTCGACAAGCGCCCGTATCCCCCCGGCGAGCACGGGCGCACCCGCCGCCGCGGCAACGTCTCCGAATACTTGCTGCAACTTCAGGAGAAGCAGAAGGCCCGGTTCATGTATGGCCTCTCCGAGAAGCAGTTCCGCAATCTGTACGCCGAGGCCTCCCGCAAGGAAGGCGTCACGGGCGAGAACATGTTGCGCTTTCTCGAGCTGCGACTCGACAACGTCGTGTATCGGGCCGGCTGGGCTGCGACGCGCCCTCAGGGTAGGCAGTTCGTCGGCCACGGCCATGTGTCGGTCAACGGCAAGCGGGTCACGATCCCGAGCTACCGCGTCCGCAAAGGTGATGTCGTCACGATTCGCGACAAGGCGCGGGAGTTCGTCGTTCTCCAATGGAACCGCGAGGTGCTCGACCGCCGGCCGCCCGCGTGGCTCGAATCGAGTGACGATGGCTTCGCCATGACCGTTCTCGATCGCCCGAACCGGGAGCAGATCGACGTCCCCGTGCGCGAGCAACTCATCGTCGAGCTCTATTCCAAGTAACGCCCCTCAAGAATCACCGAAGACAAGACTCCTAGAGGTATCTCATGCTGGTCATGCAGCGTCCCAAGGTCGAAGCCCTCAGCGAAGCCGTGGCCGACCGTCAACTTTTCGCGGTTGGTCCGCTCGAGCCGGGTTTCGGACACACGCTCGGCAATTCACTGCGACGCACTCTGCTGTCATCCATCCCCGGCGCGGCGGTGACGCAGGTGCGGTTCGACGATGCGCTACACGAGTTCGACACCATCAAAGGGGTGACAGAAGACGTCACCGACGTGATCCTCAACTTGAAGGACCTCGTTTTGCGGGTGTACTCGGAGGACCCCGTCACTCTCCGCCTCGACGTCCGCGGGCCGACCGATGCGACCGCGGCCGACATCCAACCGACCGCCGACGTCGAGGTGCTCAACCCTGATCTGCACCTTGCGAGCCTCAATGCGGGCGGGCGCTTGGCCATCGACATCACCGTCGAGACGGGCGTGGGATACGTGTCAGCCGATCGCAACAAGACAACCGCGACCATCGGCGTGATCCCTGTCGACTCGATCTTCTCACCGGTACGGCGGGTCACGTTCAGCGTCGAGCCGACCCGCGTCGAACAGTCGACCGCGTACGACCGGCTCGTGCTCGACGTCGAGACCGACGGCTCGATCACGCCGCGTGAGTCACTCGCGTCCGCGGGTGCAACGCTCCAGTCCCTGGTCCAGCTCGTTGCCGAGATGAGTGACGAGCCCCAAGGCCTCGAGCTGGGCGAGGTCGGCATTGCAGCAGCCGGGTCCCCAGACCTCGAGCTGCCGATCGAGGACCTCGACCTCTCGGAGCGTCCGCGCAACTGCCTGAAGCGGGCCCAGGTGAACACGATCGGCGAGCTGCTCGAGAAGACCGAGGACGACCTGCTGGCCATCACGAACTTCGGGCAGAAGTCGCTCGACGAGGTCATCCAGAAGCTCGATGAGCGCGGTCTGTCGCTCAACGCTCGCGACTGACTGACGAGGAGCACACCGTGCCAGCAACGCCCAAGAAGGGACGCCGATTCGGCGGGGACGCCGCCCATCAGAAGGCCATGATGGCCAACCTGGCCGCGTCCTTGTTTGCTGCCGAGGGGATCGTGACGACCGAGGCGAAGGCCAAGGCACTCCGACCGATCGCGGAGAAGTTGATCACGAAGGCCAAGAAGGGCGGCCTGCACAACCATCGGCAGGTCGTGTCCTTCCTGCGTGATCGCGAGATGGCGTCCAAGCTCTTCGACGAGATCGGCCCCCGTTACGACGAGCGCCCAGGCGGCTATACGCGGATCCTGAAACTCGGCCCCCGACAGGGCGACAACGCGCCGATGGCGCGCATCGAACTGGTGTAATCGGTTGGCCGAACCCTCGCTCGGGTAGGAGATCCGACATGACGCTGTTCGACGAGCCGCCTCGATCCGAGACGGCGAGTGAGCAGGACGATCACCGGGTTCGAGTGAAGCTGATCGTTGCGTACGACGGCTCGGGTTTCCACGGATTCGCGGCCAACCACGGGGTGACCACTGTGGCTGGCACGCTCGAACAGGCCCTCGAGACGGTGACACAAAGCCGCGTGTCGCTCACCGCCGCGGGCCGCACGGATCGTGGCGTCCATGCGTGGGGGCAGGTCGTCAGCGTCGATCTGCCCGCCGACGTCAACCTGTCCGAGATGCAGCACGCGGTGAACCGGATCTGTCGCGGTTCGATCGTCGTTCGTGACGCGAGCGTCGCCGACCACGAATTCGACGCGCGTTTTTCGGCGTCGTCGCGCGTCTACCGGTACACCATCGTGAATCGGCCGGCGCCGGACCCCTTGGTCGCGAGCACGGCGTGGTGGGTTGAACAGCCGCTTGATGTGCGATCGATGCAACTGGCTTGTGACCCGCTGATCGGCGAGCACGACTTCTCGACGTTCTGCCGGCGGCCGAAATCGGCGGCCGGTGACGAACACTCACTCGTGCGTCGGGTGATCGATGCGCAATGGACAGTGTCAGAGTCGGAGCGGACCGCGTTGCTGCGTTTTCAGATCGAGGCGAAGGCGTTCTGCCAGCAGATGGTCCGAAGCATCGTGGGCACAATGGTCGATGTCGGGAGTGGAAGGAAGCGAGCCGGCGAGGTGGCGGCGATCCTGCGCGCGGGCAATCGATCATTGGCAGGGCACATCGCGCCACCTCACGGACTGTGTCTGTGGGAGGTCCACTACTGACGACGGTCGTAGTAGCGGGGCGGATGGCGCGGGCCTCGAATGGGTAGGCTCCGGCCGGATCGCACCACCGAACACGAACGGAGACGGGATGGCGAGCGAGGGATACCACGAGCCGTACGAGAAGCTCGACGAGGGTGTGATCGACCGCCACAGAGCGATCCAATCGATCATGGAGGAGCTCGAGGCGATCGATTGGTACGACCAGCGCGTGGCCGCTACCGACGACCCAACTCTTGCTGCTGTGCTCGGACACAACCGCGACGAAGAAAAGGAGCACGCGGCCATGACCATCGAGTGGCTGCGCCGCCATGATCCCGTGTTCGATCGGCACCTGCGTACCTATCTGTTCACCGAAGGCGACATCACCGAGATCGAAGAAGAGGCCGAGCACAGTGGCGACTCCGACGCCGGCGGAGGCAGCCTCGGCGTCGGCGACTCGCGAGGAGCATGACGATGAATCACCTGCTGCGCGACAAGGCACCGCTTACCGACGAAAGCTGGCGAGAGATCGACGAGGAGGCCAAGCGCACACTCGAACACTTTCTCGCCGGACGCAAGCTGCTCGATCTCAGCAACCCGAAGGGCTGGTCGCACCCGGGCGAGCCCACCGGTCGCGTCGATGATGCCGGAACGTTGCAGGACGGAACGATTGCCCGAACGCGCATCACGCAGCCCATGATCGAGTTGCGCACCCCTTTCGCGTTGTCCAGAAGCGAGCTCGAGGCAGTCGACCGAGGTGCCTGCGATGTCGACCTGGACGCAGTCGTTTCGGCGGCGAAGAGCGCAGCGCTGGCCGAAGACGAGATGATCTTTCACGGCGCCGCGGGCTGCGCCGGACTCACCGGCGCGACCCCGCATGATCCGATCGAGATCAGCAGTGACTACGAGCACTATCCGCGGTTCGTCGCCCAGGGCATGGCCCGGCTTCAGGACGCCGGTGTCGGCGGCCCCTATGCGATCGCCCTCGGACCTCGCTGTTACACCGGTGTGATCGAGGAATCCGAGATGGGCGGCTACCCCGTACTCGAGCACCTGCGGCTCATCCTCGGTGGCCCCGTGGCAAGAGCCCAAGCCGTCAACGGAGCGGTCGTCGTCAGCCTCCGCGGGGGCGACTTCGAGCTGGTGTGCGGCCAGGACCTGTCGATCGGCTACCTCGATCACGACGCCGACGACGTGCGCCTCTACATCGAGGAGAGCATCGCGCTCCGTATCTGCTCGCCCGAGGCCGCCATCCACCTCGCATACCCGTGAGCTTCGGTTCGCAACCAGAGGTTGCGAACCGAGTTTCTGGGCGTCCCGCCTTCGGCGGGCGTTCTGAGGCTGGTCGGACCGGCGGAGCCGGATCCGACCAGGTCGAGGGGACGGACGGAACCGTCCCCCTCGAGCTCCCCCTCCTCGCCGCCCTTCGGGCGGCTCGTGAACCCCAACGGGCCGCGACGAGAGTTGCCCTGGTTGGGGAGGTGGCCGTATCGTGGTCAGTCGCCCTGGGCCCTGGCTGGCCTGGGCGGCAGCGAGTTCTGCATCGGAAGGTTCTGCGCGTGCGCACCTATACACCCAAAGCCAGTGAGATCGAACGGCGCTGGCACGTCATCGATGCCGACGGGCTCGTGCTCGGTCGCGTTGCGACCGAGGTTGCGCGATTGCTCCGCGGCAAACACAAGCCTTCCTTCGCGCCCCACATCGACACGGGTGATCACGTGATCGTGATCAATGCCGACAAGATCGTGCTGACGGCCGACAAGGGCCACAAGGTCATGGTGCACCGCCACTCCGGCTACCCGGGAGGCATCCGATCACGGTCGTATGGCGATCTGCTCGCGGCCAAACCGGCGGAAGCGGTCCGGCGGGCTGTACGAGGCATGTTGCCGAAGAACCGGCTCGGGCGACAGGCGATCAAGAAGCTGAAGGTCTACGCCGGGCCGGTCCATCCTCACGCCGCCCAGCGGCCGGAGCCGCTCGCGCTCGAGCATGCGCGAGCGCGCAGCTGATACAGGAGCCCACGCGACACATGACCAAACCACTCATACAGACCACCGGTCGCCGAAAGCGAGCCATCGCGCGGGTCCGTATCCGCGCTGGCTCGGGCAAGATCACCATCAACAACCGTGACGTCGCCGAGTACTTCCCTTCTGAGACCCACCGGATGATCCTCACCGAGCCCCTGCGCATCACCAACACGGCCGAGGTGTACGACGTCGATGCGAACATCGACGGTGGCGGAGTGTCGGGCCAGGCCGGTGCATTGCGTCATGGCATCGCTCGTGCACTTGCCGACCTCGATGGCGAGCTGCGACCCGAGCTCAAGCGAAACGGCTTCTTGACGCGGGATCCGCGCGAGAAGGAGAGCAAGAAGTACGGCCTGAAGAAGGCCCGCAAGGCGCCGCAGTACTCGAAGCGCTAGGCAACGGGCGATGACCCTGCGTTTCGGCACCGATGGTGTGCGGGGTCACGCCGACGAGCTCACCGACGAGCTGGTCACAGGTCTGGGTCGTGCCGCCGCGCGGGTGCTTGTCGGCCCGGCCGATCGGGCGAACCGCTTCGTGATCGGCCGAGACCCACGACTTTCGGGTCCTCGGATCGAGCGAGCACTCGTCGGTGGTCTCGCGGCCGAAGGCGTGGCCGCCGAGCTCATGGGCGTGGCGCCCACACCGGCGGTGGCATGGGTCGCAGCTGCGCGCGGGGTGCCGGCTGCGATGATCTCGGCCTCACACAATCCGTTTCACGACAACGGGGTCAAGTTCTTCGCGCCCGGAGGCCGAAAGCTCACCGACGACGTGGAGCAGCAGCTCGAGCACACGCTCGACGTCCTGATCGGCTCTCCGCGGCCCGCGAGCAAGGCCCTCGACCCGACTCCTGGTGGTGGCGATCTCGCGCGGTACGAGTTGGCCGTGGCGGCGTCCATCGAAAATCGCACGCTCGACGGGCTGCGGCTGGTGGTTGATTGCGCCAACGGTGCAGCGTCCGAGGTGGCACCTCGCGTCATTCAGCGGGTGGGACTCGATCCCGTCGTGCTCCATGCGACTCCTGATGGTCGCAACATCAACGATGGCTGTGGCTCGACGCATCCGGGCGAGCTGGCGGCCGCAGTCGTCGCCGAGGGCGCCGACGTCGGACTGGCCTTCGATGGCGACGCCGATCGTGTTCTGGCCGTCGACGAGACGGGCACCCTGATCGATGGCGACCACCTGATCGCACTTTGTGCGCGCGACCTGCGCGATCGTGGGCAGCTGAACCGAGACACGGTCGTGGTCACGGTGATGACGAACCTCGGGTTTCGGCTGGCGATGGCCGAGGAAGGCATCGAGGTGGTCGAGACGCGCGTCGGAGACCGCTACGTGCTCGAAGCACTCGAGGAAGGCGGCTACTCGTTGGGCGGCGAGCAATCCGGACACGTGATCTTTCGTGATCGGGCGACGACCGGCGATGGATTGCTCACCGGGCTCCAGGTCCTCGATCTGGTACGACGCAGTGGTCGACCACTCTCGCAGCTCGCGGCCGAGGCCATGACGAGCGTCCCCCAAGTGCTGTGCAACGTCACCGTGACGCGAGGCGCGGGTGCGGTGGTCGACGCAGTCAAGGAGGCGATCGTCGCGGTCGAGTCCGATCTCGAGGATCGGGGAAGGGTGCTCGTGCGACCGAGCGGCACCGAGCCTCTCGTGCGGGTCATGGTGGAGGCACTCGACGCCGAAGAGGCTCGCCGAGCCGCGGACCGTCTCGTCCGTGCTGTTGAGCAGGCATCGCTCGACTGACCATCACCGGTTGCGGCACCGGGCTCTACAATCACAGCTCTTATGTGCGGCATCATCGCGGTCGTTCGCCGCCACTCCGAGCGCGCCGCCCCCACCTCGACTGAGGTGCTCGATCTTCTCGGACCGGTCTCTCGACTT
>Ga0299914_10002183_pt1 | contig 13382 bp, 8 predicted proteins | sample RVTome_10_FD_201361 | JGI IMG/M metagenome (GOLD analysis project Ga0299914, IMG submission 201361) | Soil microbial communities from uranium-contaminated site in the Upper Colorado River Basin, Wyoming, United States - RVT153D57 (version 2) ...
CCATTTGGGTAGATGATCTACCGGCTCAGGGCTACGCGACGGCCCTGGCCGCGCACCGTCTCGATCGCCGGCTCCCAGCGGGGAAGCGTCACCGTGATCGCCGTCGGGCCCCCCGGGCGGCTGTCGACGGCAAGGTGGCCTCCGAGGAGCCGCACCCGCTCGCTCATCCCGACGAGACCCAAGCGCCCCCTCGCCGCCGCCGCGACGAGCGCGCGCTCGACATCGAATCCCCGGCCGTCGTCGACGACGGTTGCGCGGATGCACAGTGCGGTGGCACGCACCCGCAGCCGCGCGTGGGACGCGCTGCCATGCTCGCGGCCGTTGGCGAGCGCCTCCCGAACGACCGCCGCGATCGCGAAGCGCTGGGAGGCGGTCAGGTCGGCGAAGCTGCCCGTGACGTCGATGTCGACCTCGATTCCGCTCCGCGCCGCGAACGCCAAGACCTCGTCCCGAAGCGCGACGGCGAAGTCAGCCTTTCGCAGTCGCTGCGACTCGAGCGACAGCGCGAGCTCACGGAGGTCCTCGTCGACCTCGCAGAGACGCAGCGCGTAGTCGTCGAGCCAGGCGAGCAGGAGGCGGTGGTTTGCCTCGCCGCCGAGGTCGGCGGCGAGGCGATCCCGCAAGATGCGCGTGTCCCCGACCAGCGTGGCAAGCACCTGCAGCGGCCCGTCGTGGATGTCGAGCCCGATGCGAACGAGACGCCGCTCGCTCGCCTCGACCAGCGCGCGCTCGTGGGACGCGCCTCTGCGCAGGAGCCGCTCGCGCTCGAGGACCGATGCAAGCTCGGACGCGGCCTCGCCGGCGTACCCGAGAGCCGCCGCCCGGTTTACAGGCCGAGCGCGGAGAACCAACGCCGCGTAGGTGCCGCCCCAGCGGAAGACGGGCACCGCGTGCACGTGGCCTCGGTCGTTGTCGCGACTGCGGCCGTTGCGAAGCACCTCTCGCGCGCACGCTCGAACTCGCCTGGTGGCTGCGTCCCTCCCGACGAGGGAGAGGCACACGAGGCCGCGTCCTGCATCCGCCTGCCAGAGCGACGCCTCTTCGAGCGGGCCGAGCGACACTGCGCCCCGGAGGATTCCCTCCGCGGCCATTGCCGGCGAAAGCTCGCTCAGGAAGCGGCTGCGGAGGAGCTCCCGGTAGAGATCGAGCGTCACGGCGGTCCCGGGGCGCTGCGTCTCCGTCCGGAGGAGCTCGACGACCGCTTTCGCCACGTCGCCGAACCCGCTCTCCAGCACGAGGACACCCAGAGTCTCGCCGGCGAAGGCAAGCGCGGCGCGCTCGTCAGCCTCCGGCGATGCTCCGCCCGCTCGGATCAGCATCCGCGCGCGTTCCCCGGCCGCGCGAATCGTGTCGTCCTCCCCCTCCCCGACCGCGTCGGCGACGAGGGCCTCCGCACGCTCGAGAAGCACGCTGGTCAAAGCGGCCCCACGTCAGACCGAGCTCTCGACGAGCCCGTGCTCGAACGCGTAGCGGGCAGCCTCTGTGCGGCTCCCCACCCCGAGCTTGCGGAAGACGTTCCGCAGGTGGAACTTCACGGTCTGCTCACTGACCCAGAGCTCCCGTCCGATCGCCTGGTTCGAGAGACCGCGAGCGACGGCCTTCAGGATCGCGACCTCACGCTTGGTGAGGCCCGCCGACTCGGCGAGCTGTCCCTCCGAGTCGTGCTGCACGCCGAGCGCGTGGAACACGGTCCCCTCGACCGCCTGTCGCAACGCGGAGGCCAAGTCGCGTACGTCGATGCTCTTGACGACGTACGCGGTCGCTCCCCGTGCGAGCGCCGCCTGCACTCGGTCCGGATCGCCGGTGGCCGAGAGGATCACGACCTTCACGTCCGGGTACCGCTTGTGGATCTGGTCCAGGCACGCGAGCCCGTCCAGCTGCGGCATGCTGATGTCCAGGACGACGAGATCCGGGCCTGTCTGCCCGATCAGAGGCAGCACCTTCGCCCCGTTCGTCGCCTCTCCGACGACCTCGATGTCCTGCTCCTCCTCCAGAGCACGCCGCACTCCGCTGCGGACGAGCGGATGATCGTCCGCGATCAGCACCTTCATCTTCATGCCGCAACCCTCCCTCGGAACCCACACTGTGCGTGGGCTCCGAAGCGTGGCGCGGCTCGCTCGACGTGGCAATAGGCCGGGAGGCGGATTCGGCGTTCAGGTCCTGAACGCCCTCCCCTCCCCGGGAGGAGAGGAGCGCCCTCGGCGCCCCTCTCCCCTCGTCGTTCGCGCCGCAGCTACCTGGCGAACTTGAAGTGGACGACGTGCCGCGTGCCGTCGGTCAGCGTCACGTCGAGTCGGCGGCACGTTCCGGCCCAGGCCTTGTCCGACTTCCAGACGTAGACGTACTGATCGGCGAGGACGTCGTAGGAGAGACTGCTTCCCCCGGCGGTGACGGTCTGCTCGACCGTGTCGAGTGGCGCGGACGTGTTGCAGTCGACGCCGTACGACACGGGATGGCCGGCGGCGAAGACGTCCAGTCCCTGATCGCCGCTCAGCGAGAACTTCACCGGGATTCCGCTCCCCGCCTTCACGACGTTGAGCGTCGGCGCGTTGTCGACGGGGCGGAAGAACCCGCGGAAGTCGAAGACGACCGCATAGATACACGTGGCGCCGGCCAAGTGGCCGACGTTGTCCTCGGCCGTCGGCGCGCTCGCCGACTTCGTCCCCACGGAGGACGTGTCGAGCGCGACCGTGCCCGACGCCGGGGTCGCAAGGCCGGACTCGGCGTCTGCCGCCGTCCAGCTCGCCACGGCAGTGCTTCCGAGGAGGACGGGCGTGGAGGGGCATACCAGTGCGACGGAGGGCTCGTCGGCGTCGACCTGCAGCGTGACGCTGCCGGCCGCCGACTCGTTGCCGGCCCGGTCGCGGACCGTTCCGCTCGCGGTGTGCGAGCCGCTGCTGTCGAAGACGGCGTCCGGCGGGACGGTGGCCGGATCGACCCCGCTCCCGCCATCGCCGTCGGCCAGCTCGGGATCCCCGGCCCCGGCGAACGTCACCACGACCTCGTCCCCGTACCAGCCGCCGCCGCCCGCGTAATCCGGAGCGCGGTCCGGCGTCGCGGACGGAGCGTTGGGAGCCGTCAGGTCGATGTTGATGCCGCCGACCGTCGCCGAGTCGGTGTTCCCGGCCCGGTCTCGTGCCGTGCCGACGACCGACTGGTCGCGGCCCTCGGCGCCGAGCGTCTGGTCGCCGCTGCAGGCGGCGAGGCCCGAGAGGGCGTCGTCGCAGGCGAAGGACACGACGACGTCGCCGGCGTTCCAGCCGAAGGCGTTGGCCTCCGGCGTGCGCGAGCCCGAGATCGTCGGCTTCGTCGCGTCGCGCTTCACGGCCACCTCGACCGGCCCCGAGGAGCCGCCGGCGCTCGTGGCCGCGCAGGAGAAGACGAACTCGCCGTCCGTCACGACGCTCTGGTCATCACAGCCGTCGAGCAGGACCGAGCTGGGGGACTCCAGCTCGCCGACGTCCCAGGCGAGCGTCACGTCGCCGCGATACCAGCCCTCGTCCCCGTCGGGCGAGGCGGGCGCGAGCGTCCAGTCGATCGTCGGCGCGGACGGGTCGTGGATCGAATAGGTGGCGGAGGTCTCCTGCGTGAGACCGCCCGCGTCCGTGTAGGAGCAGGTCGCCGTCTGGTTGCCGAGCCCGTCGGCCGCGTAGGCGCCGGTGACCGCGCTCAGCTCGGCGGCGAAGCTCGAGCTTCCGTCTTCGGCGTCCTCGATCGCACAGCCGGCCGCCGGCACGGAGCCCTTGGGGTAGCTCGCGCCGTGCTCGACGCCCGTCACCGTGACTGCCGGGGGCGTGTTCGGCGGCGGAACGACGTTGACGGTGAACGCCGCCGGTGCGAGGTCGAAGGACGCGCCCGTGGTGTTGGACACCTGCGTCAGGGTCAGGCTGGCGGAGCCGGCCGCGCCCGACGTCACCGTGACCGTCTTGACGTCGCCGCAGCTTCCGAAGGTCAGCGAAGCGGGGCTGGCCGAGGCGACCGAGGGGTCGCTCGAGTGGACGGAGACGACGAGGGTGGACGACCCCGTGAGGTTGCAGCCGTTCTTGCCGTCGCCGTTGCGCGGCACGACCGTCAAGGCGGTCGAGCCCACGTCCCCTCCGGACGTGAGGGTAAGGATCCCGGTCGTCCCGCTGAGGTCGTTCGTGATGTCGTCGGCGGACGCTCCGACGGCGAGCAACCCCGTCGCGGCCAGCGTTCCGAGGATCAGGCCGAGCCTGGCTCGTGCTCGTGTGCGCTTCGTGTTCGACATGGCCATGCTCCCTTACAGGCTCGGGGACGGTGCTTCACGAGCGCATGCGCGCTCTTCCCGGGTTATGAGCCGCCCGAAGCCCGAGTACGCCCCGCCGACGAGTAGGTCGGCCCCTCCCCTTCGGTAGGCGGCTGCCCCGGCCCGCGGAGGAGCTGCAGCAGGGATCGCCGATCGGAGACGTTCAGCTTCTTGACGATGGAGGCGGCGTGCCGCCGCACCGTGACTGGCGCGACGAGGAGCCGCTCGGCCGCCTCCGCCGTCGAGAATCCGTCCGCGAGCAGCTCGAGGGTCTCCCACTCGCGCTCGGTCAAGGTGGAGCCCCGTCCGCCCGGGAGAATCAAGCGCCTGCGGCGCCGGCGAGCTCTGAACTCGTCGAGCACGCGGGCGACCAGGGCCCTGGGCAGCGCCGCCTCTCCCGCGAGCACGCCCTCCAGGGCGAGAGGGAGGCGAGCCGGGTCGATGTCCTTGAGCAGGTACCCCTGAGCGCCTGCGCGCAGAGCGTCGAACAGGTCCTCGTCGCTGTCCGACACCGTCAGCATGACGATGGCCGTCTCGGGGAGGAGCGCCGCGATCTGCGCGGCGGCGGCGATGCCGTTTCCCGGCATATGCACGTCGAGGAGGCATGCGTCCGGCCGCTCACGCTCGGCCGCGGCCACGGCGTCGTCCGCGTTCGCAGCCTCGCAGCACACGTCGAAGCCGTGCTCGTCGAGCGCCCGCCGGACACTCGCCCTCAACGGCGGATGGTCGTCGGCCACCAGGACTCGGGGCGGCGCGGCTATGGCAACAGCACCTCCACGCGGGTGCCGCCCAGACGACGCGTCTCGATGCGAAGCTGGCCGCCGAGGATCTCTACGCGTTCCCGCATGCCCAGGAGTCCGAAGCCGGAAAGGACGGCCTCGGGGCGGTTCGGATCGAATCCGACCCCGTCGTCGCTGACGGCGAGCCGCGTCCCGTTGTCCCGCGAGAGCTCGACGCAGACGCCGGTCGCCCCGGCGTGGCGGGCCGTGTTCGCGATCGCCTCGTGCACGATGCGCGAGAGCTCGACCCGAGCGGCCGGGGGAACGTCGACGTCCTCGGCGAGCCGAAGCTCCAGCCGGAGGCCGGCACGATCCGCGGTGCGCCTCGCCACGTGCGCCAGCTCCGCCGCCAGAGGCGCATCGACCGGGCGCCTGAGCGCCAGCATGGCACGGCGTGACTCTGCGAGCGCACTCTCCGCGGCCTCCGCGATCCGCATGGCCCCAGGCTCCGAGACGAGGCGACTGCACTGGGTCGCCACGAAGACCAGCTCCTGCGCGAGACCGTCGTGGAGCTCGCGCGCGATCCGCCGGCGCTCACGGTGGACGGCCGCGTCCACGGCGCGGCGGTGGGCAAGCGCCGCTCCGTGCGCGAGGGCGAGCACCATGCCGATGCAGAAGCACAGAGCGACGATCCGATCGTGGGGTGTCGGGCCCGCCTGGATCGAGAGTGAGCCCAGGAGGAGCCAGGCGACGCTCACGACTACGAGCACGAGCCCGGCCGTCCGCCTCACGGCCGAGGCGTTCCTGTTCGTGCGAGGTGGGCGGCCTGCGCCTACGGTCAGTTTCGCTCTCGGCGCACGTCCGCCACCGTGTGTCCACCTCCGTCGAGCGGCTCGACGGAGGCTCCGTAGCGGCCAATGGAGATCCACCTCGACGACCCGCGGCACACCGGTGACCTCGTCGCCTTCCTGGAGCGCGCGCACTGCGCGATCGAGAGGCTCGAAGGCGGAGGCCTTCTCGTTCGCATCCCCGACTCGCCCCTGCCCGAGGGGGAACTGCTCGAGCTCACGCTCTATCTCCAGGCCTGGTGCGCCGTCCACCCCGGCGCGCGCGTGCGGATCGGCTAGACGAGCCCGCATCGAACCGCGTAGACCGCTGCCTGGATCCGGTTCTCCGACCGGAGTTTTCCGAGGATGCGGGATACGTGGCTCTTCGCGGTGGAGGGGCTGATGAAGAGCTCGGCGGCTATCTGGGCGTTGTCCCGGCCGCCGGCGAGCAGGCGAAGCACCTCGAGCTCGCGGACCGAAAGGCGGGCCGCCGTGTCGTTCGTGCGGCCGACCTGGTCCCGGCCCGTCCGGAGCAGCGCCGCCGCGACCGCCGGTAGCACGAGCGAGTGGCCCCCGGCAGCGGCCCGGAGCGCGTCGGTGAGCGCCTCGAGCGTCGAGGTCTTGAGGAGGAAGGCGCAAGCTCCGGCCGCGACGGCCTCGGCGACCTGGTCCTCTCGTCCCGTCAAGACCACCGCGCGCGTATGCGGCGACAGCGACCGCAGGCGGCGAATCGTCTCGACGCCCGGGAGTCCGGGAAGCTGAAGCTCGACGACGGCCAGGTCAGGAGGGACGGCGCGGGCGGCCTCGAGCGCCTCCTCTCCGCTCGAAGTCTCGACCACGACGTCGACGCCTGACCGGATCAGGACCTCGCGTGTGCCACGCCGGGAGAGGCGAGATGGGTCGGCGAGAAGCGCGCGGGACGCCCCCACGCGCTGTTCGCGGACCGGGTGTGAAGTCGAGGTCCGGAGCACTGGCCGCAGTTGAAATGTGTCTCTCCTCACAATCCTCTGCGCGGAGGGCTCGTGCAATCACTGGAACGAGGGATTCAGCCCAGGCTCGTCGGGCCGGCCGCGCGAGGCGGCCGACCCGCAAGGCTCAGCATCTGAACGTCAAGCTGCGGGCGCTCGGGCGGTGATCCGCGTCGCCGGCGAAGCGGGCGGTCACCCGGCAGGTCCCGGGTCGCAGCCGCTTGAAGCTCGTCGAGTACCGGCTCGTCGCGCTCAGGATCGGCCGCTTCGTCGCGACGAGCCTGAAGGCGCCGCTTCGCTTGCGGAACAGCTTCACGACGACCCGTTTCCCCGCGTGAGCGGGAGTGACCCGGCCGCGTACGCGCACGGCCGCCCTGGTCTTCGTGAGCGAGGCGGTGGTGGTCGACCCCGCCCTCAGCACGGTCGTCAGTGACGGAAGGACGAAGCTCCGCGCAGCCGTGTAGTCGCCGACGTTCGCGAACGGATCGTCGGCCGCCGCCACGCGCCAGTAGAAGGTGCCGCCGCCGGCGTAGGTGAACTGGCTGAGAGGCGGCGCGTAGCTCGCGTTCTCGGTAGCGGTCGTCTCGACGAGCATCGAGAAGTCCGGCCGCGTCGAGACCTGCACGCGGTAGTTCCGCGCCCCCAGTTTCGGATCCCAGCGGAGGACGAGGCGGCCCTGCCCGGCCTGGGCGCTCGGGTCGGCCGGCTCCCGGATCGTCCGCGTGAACGCGGAGGTCGGCGTCCAGGGCCCGGGGGTCACCGCCGCCGAGCTCACCTGCGGGAAGTTGGCACGCGCCCGCCAGTGCCAGATGCCGGGGCCCTTCATCTCCGTCGGCGTGAAGGCCGCCGACGGGAGGCCGCCGAACGTCTGCTTCGTGCCGTTCGGGAACTGCACCTCGACGTCGTAGGAGACGGCGCGCGGGACCGGGAACCACTGCCACGTCGGGAGGGCGTCGCCCCGATCGGCGTTGGCAGGGTCCAGGACCGGCGTCGCGAGCGTCTTCCGGAACTGGCCCGTGGCGGACCACGTCAGGCCGTGCAGGTTCTCGTCGTCGGCGCGCACGCGCCAGTAGAGGTCGACGTCGGCGTCGAACGTCTTCATGCTCGTGTGCGCGGTCGAGTCCGTCACGACGTCCTCGAGGATCGCGCTTCCGAACGTGGGATCGCGCGAAACCTGGAGCCGGTAGCGCCGCGCCGCCACGACCGGCGTCCACTGGAAGCGGGACGGCGCGTCGAACACCGTGCCGTTCGCCGGTGCTGCGAGCGCAGGCGGAGCGGACTGCTTGTGGAGGTCGGCGGGCGCGCTGAAGCGCGGAGCCGTCACGACGCCGTCCCCGTTACCGTCGGTGGCCGGCAGGACGACCCAGTAGTACGCGGTCGTCTCGTCGGGCCAGGTCTCCGTCGCGAACCCGCTGCGAGGAGCGTACGCGGGGACCTGGGTGAACGCGTAGTCGACGATGTTCGTGAACTCCGGGTCCCTGGCGACGAGGACGTAGTAGCTCTCTGCCCCGAGCAGCGGCTTCCAGCGGAGGAGCGGCATCGCCGACGCCGTGGTGCCCCGCCCCGGCAGCAGGTAGTCGTCGCTCCCCAGAGCACCCGGCGAGCAGGTCGGCGTGCAGGCGGCCCCGGACGGCGGCCCCGTCCACACGAACGCAGGGCTGTCCGCGTCGGGGAGGTAGGTCTCCGCGCTGCGCACGTACGCGCCGATCGCGTCGGACGCGCGGTCGAGAGCAGTGACGCGGACGCAGTACGCGTGGTCGGCCACGAGCGAGGGGAAGTCGGTCGAGACGAAGGGCTGCTCCGTGTCGCTGCCGAAGGGCTTGCGGCCGTTCCAGCCGGAGCCCAGCGGCGTCCAGTACGTCGTCGCCGTCTTCGTCTTCCAGTGCTCGAGCGTCGCGGTCCATTGACAGCCGTTCGCAAAGCGCGTCACCTCGACCTCGTAGGCCGACGCGCCCGGAACCGCGTCCCACCCCACCACGGGCGTCGAGGTCTCGAACGCCGCTTCTGTCGGGAAGGGGTTGTCGACCATGCGGAGGCTGTGGACGCTCGGCAGGACGTTGTCGAAGCTCTTGAAGAACTCCGGCCCCACGTTCCAGACGCCGGCGTTTCGGCTCGGGTCGACCGCCCGCACGCGCCAGTAGTAGTAGTTGTTCGGTAGCACGAGGGTCGGCGTGAACGTGGATCCGATCGTCGTCACCTTCGTGATGAAGTTGACGTCGCAGCACACCTTGGAGCCCGCGGCCCAGTCGCTCGAGGAGTTGATCTCGATCTCGTAGCCGGCCGCGCCGGGAACCTCGTCCCAGCTGAACTCGTAGTCGTAGATCTCGATTGCGCCCGCGAGGTCGGTGACCTCCGGCTCCGTGGCGGACGGCCACCGCCACACGAACGAGCGAACGTCGGAGGGTGTCCCGCGGTTGCCGGCCGGGTCGATCGGCGTGATCCCCCAGTAGTACCTCTTGTCGGGAGTGAGCGGCTTGGAGAGCGTGAACGCCGTGGCCTGGGTCTCGATCGGCCCGCCCGACCAGACGACCGAGCCGAGCTCGGGATCGGTCGCCACGCTCAGCAGGTACTTCCAGGCGCCGGGGACCGGGGTCCATTCGAGCCGGAAGTGATCCGTCGGATAGGTGAAGGTCGCTCCGTCGGCCGGCGCCAAGAGGGACGGCCGGTCGGCCCAGTCCTTCTGGATCGACGCAGGGGTCGACCACGGCGACACGGAGCCGTCGGAGCCGACTGCCCGGACCCGCCACCAGTACGCGCCGTTGGGGGCGCTCTTGACGAGCGTCGCGCTCGTGTTGCGGGTGAAGTACGGGTTCGTGGGGAAGCCGAGCACGAGCGAGTTGAACCCCGGGTCGGCGGCGATCTGGAACTCGTAGCGCTCGGCGCCGGCGACGGACGTCCAGGAGAAGACGGGGAGCGCGCCGACGCTCGTGCCGTCCGCTGGTGCCTGCGGAACCGGCGCCGTGAGCGCGGCGTGCGAAGGCACGGCGACGGCCAGCACCGCCCCGGCCGCGGCGAGTGCCGCCCACATCCTCCCGATCCTCGTCCTCCTCATCTCGACTCCTCCTCGACGGGTTGTGCGCTCGTGCTTGCGCTGGTCATGTCACGGTCCAGGCGTGCGCAGCAGGGGCGGCGTCGGCGTTGCCGGCCGGATCCACCGCTCGCACCTCGAAGACGTGCGCCCCGGGTGCGAAGCCGGTCACCGCCTCCGGGCTCGCGCACGCGGTCCAGGCACCGCCGTCCAGGCGGCACTCGAAGGTTGCGGACGCGTCGTCCGCGCCGAAAGTGAAGACGGCGTCGGTCTCGGCCGTCGGGTCCGTGGGGCCCGAGTCGATCGTGGTCTCCGGCGCGGTCACGTCGACGACCCACGTCCACACGGCCGGCGAGGCGTCCGTGTTTCCGGCCGCGTCGACGGCTCGCGCCTCGAAGGCGTGCGCACCGTCGGCCAGGCCCTCGTAGCTCTGCGGGCTCGAGCAGGCCGCCCAGGCGCCGCCGTCGAGACGGCACTCGAACCCGCCCGGCTCGTCCGAGCCGAAGGCGAACGTCGCTCCGGTCGCGGCGGTCGGATCCGATGGGCCGAAGTCGATCGACGTCTCCGGCGGGCTCGTGTCGACCACGACGGTGCGCGCGTTCGAGACGCCCGAGGTGTTCCCCGCGGCGTCCGTCGCCACGGCCGTGAAGGTGTGCGAGCCGTCGGCGAGCGCGGTGACCGCCTTGCTCCAGGCTCCGCCCGCGGTCGCGGTCGTGACGCCCTTCGAGGTTGCCCCGTCGAAGAGCTCGACGATCGAGCCCGGCTCGGCCGTCCCCGAGACGGTCAGCGCGGGGCTCGCGCTCGCCGTGCCGTCGGCGGGGCTCGTGATCGTGGGAGTAGCCGGGGGCGCCGTGTCCACCGTCCACGTGCGCGTGGCCGGCGTCGGGTCCGTGTTGCCGACCGTGTCGGTCGCGCGCACGTCGAACGCGTGGGGGCCCTCGGCGAGCCCGGCGTAGCTCCGTGGGCTCGAGCACGGGCTCCAGGCGCCCCCGTCGAGGCGGCACTCGAAGTTCGCGGACGGGTCGTCGGCGGTGAACGTGAAGCTGGCGGAGGCGCTCGACGTCGCGCCGAGCGGCCCCGTGGTCAGGACGGTGTTGGGCGCCGTCGTGTCGACGACGACGGTGCGGGCGTTCGAAGCGCTCGAGGTGTTGCCGGCCGCGTCCCTGGCCGTGGCGGCGTAGGAGTGCGACCCGTCGGCGACGCCCGTGAGCGTCCGGCCCCAGACTCCGCCGGAGGTCGTCGTCGCGGTCCCGAGCGTGGTCGCGCCCTCGAAGACCTCGACGACCGCTCCCGGCTCGGCCGTCCCCGAGAGCGTCACAGTGCCGGTCGCGTTCGTGCTCCCCTCCGCCGGGCTCTCGATTGCCGGTGCCGCGGGAGGCGTCGTGTCGATCGTCCACGCGTGTGCCGCGGGCGTCGGATCGAAGTTTCCGGCGGCGTCCGTCGCCCGCACCTCGAAGGCGTGCGCCCCCTCGCCGAGGCTGGCGAAGGCGGCGGGGCTAGCGCACGGCGTCCACGCCCCGCCGTCCAGCCGGCACTCGAAAGTCGATCCGCTCTCGCCGCTCGCGAACGAGAAGGCCGCCGACGTCGCGTTCGTCGGGTCCGGCGGCGCCGAGGCGATGGCCGTCTCCGGCGGCGTCAAATCCACCACCCAGGAGAAGGCAGCCGGGCTCGGGTCGACGTTCCCCGCGGGGTCGGCGGCGCGAACCGCGAACGCGTGGCTGCCTACCGAGAGGCCCGAGAGCGCCGTGGGGCTGGCGCAAGCGGCCCACGAGCCGGCGTCGAGACGGCACTCGAACGTCGAGCCCGGCTCGCTCGCCGAGAACGAGAAGCTCGCTTCGGTGAGCCTCGACGGGTCCACGGGGGTCGCCGTGATCGTCGTCTCGGGCGCGGTCAGGTCGACCGTCCAGCCGAACGTCGCCGCGGCGGGATCGGTGTTCCCGGCCGGGTCGGTGGCGCGCACGTCGAACGTGTGCGGGCCTTCGCCGAGGCCGGCGAAGGCTCTCGGCGCCGTGCAGGAGGCCCAGGCGCCCCCGTCGAGCCGGCACTCGAACGAGGAGCCGGTCTCCGTGGACGTGAACGAGAAGCTCGCCGAGGTCGCGCTCGTCGGGTCGGCCGGCGCCGACGTGATCGCCGTCTCCGGCGCGGACGTGTCCACGACCCAGCCCGCCGCTGCCGGCGTCGCGTCCGTGTTCCCCGCCGGGTCGGTCGCGCGCACCTCGAAGGCGTGGGGGCCCTCGCCGAGGCCGGCGAAGGCCGCGGGGCTCGCGCACGGTGCCCAGGCGCCGCCGTCGAGGCGACATTCGAACGTCGCCCCGCCCTGGCTCGCCGTGAAGGAGAAGGTCGCCGCCGTCGCGTTCGTCGGGTCGGCGGGCCCGGCCGTGATCGTCGTCTGCGGCGCCGTGACGTCCACGGTCCACGCGTGCGTCGCCGGGGCGGCATCGGCGTTCCCGATCCCGTCCAGGGCGCGGACCTCGAAGACGTGGGCGCCCTCGGCGAGACCGCTGTAGACGGTCGGGCTCGAGCAGACGCCCCACGCCCCACCATCCAGGCGGCACTGGAAGGTCGCGCCGCCCTCGCTCGCGGTGAAGGCGAGGCTCGCCGACGTCGAGCTCGTCGGGGTTGCCGGCGCCGCGATGATCGTCGTGTCGGGCGCGGTCGTGTCCACGACCCAGGCATGGGAGGCCGGGGAGCCGTCCGCGTTCCCGGCCGCGTCCGTCGCCCGCACCTCGAAGTCGTGGGAACCGTCGGCGAGGCCGCTGTAGCTCCGCGGGCTCGCGCACGCGGCCCAGGCGCCTCCGTCGAGGCGGCACTCGAACGTGGAGCCGCTCTCCGTGGAGGTGAACGAGAACGTCGCCGAGGTCGCGTTGGTGGGCGAGGCGGGCGCCGAGCCGATCGCCGTTTCCGGAGCGGTCAGATCGACGACCCACGCGCTGGTCGCCGGAGTCGCGTCCGTGTTTCCGACCGGATCCGTCGCCCGCACCTCGAAGGCGTGCGCCCCCTCGCCGAGGCCGCTGTAGCTCCGCGGGCTCGCGCACGCGGCCCACGTGCCTCCGTCGAGGCGGCAGTCGAACGACGAGCCCGCCTCGCTCGCCGTGAAGGAGAAGGTCGCCGCCGTCGCGTTCGTCGGGTTCGCCGGCCCCGACCCGATGGTCGTCTGCGGCGCCGTGTTGTCGATCGTGACCGTGCGCTTCGCCGAGTCCGTCGTGTTGCCCGCCACGTCCCGGACGCGCGCCAGGACCTGGTAGACGCCGTCCGCGGGCTGTGAGCTCCAGACGACGCGGTAGTCCGGCGCCGTGGAGCTCGAGCCGACGAGGGTCGTCGGGGTGCAGGAGGCGCCCGAGCAGAAGAGGTAGGCGATCGAGGCGACGCCCGAGAGCGCGTCGGTGCCGGAGCCGGTGAGCGCCTGCCCGGCGCGGATCACGCTGGGAAGCGCGTCGAGCGTCGCGGCGCCCGGGGGCGTCTTGTCGATCCGAACCTGCTCGGCGGCCGTGCGGACGGCTTCGGCGTTCCCGACGTTGTCGACGGAGAAGTACTTGACGGTGTAGACGCCCTCTGCGGCCAGCGTGACCGTCG
>Ga0299914_10002184_pt1 | contig 13381 bp, 14 predicted proteins | sample RVTome_10_FD_201361 | JGI IMG/M metagenome (GOLD analysis project Ga0299914, IMG submission 201361) | Soil microbial communities from uranium-contaminated site in the Upper Colorado River Basin, Wyoming, United States - RVT153D57 (version 2) ...
GGTTCACCCGATACGCTCGAGACCGATCTCGCCCTGTATCTGGAGGAAGTCGAGAAGGCAGACCGTGCGATTGCATCGCTGCCGTCGCTGGATTCGGAAGGTTTGGGGCACGGACGCCCGCTTCAGGTGGTGCTGATCAAGATGGTTCAGGAGTACGCGGTCCACAACGGCCAGGCCCACATGCTTCGCTACGCCGCTCTCGGTGAGGTAATCCGCTGAGTGGACTCCTGGAAACGCGACAGGGTGGGCTCTGCGATCCGTGGTGAGAATCCGACGGTGATGAAGCGGATGCCGGGCGGGTTTGCCGTGATCGGAGATGTGCAATGGCTCCCTGGGTACTCGTTGCTTCTCACCGACAATCCAGCGGCGCATAGGCTGCCAGACCTCTCAGCAGACGAACAGTCGAGATTCTTGGAGAGCATGGCCGGACTGGCCAGTGCGGTGGAGATAGCGTGTTCGGACCGCGATCCCGACTTTGTGCGGGTAAACATCGAGATCCTCGGTAACTCCGACCCGTTTCTCCATGCCCATATCTGGCCGCGCTACGCATGGGAGGATCCAGATACCCTGGCAAGGCCCGTCTGGCTCTACCCCGAATCACACTGGAAAGACCCCACGAGGCAACTTGGCCCGGAGCACAATCAGATTCGATCAGCGATTACGGCGCTGCTGTGAGGTGGCTGATCCTCGCTCTCGCGCTGGCACTCGTCGGCTGCACCACCGCCGGTCCTGGTCTGGACACCACAACCACCTCACAGCCCACTGGGACCACACCAACAACCAGCACTACTACCACCGCGCCGTGGACTCCGCCCGAGCACCCGATCCAGATCGCCGGTACCGGCTTCGTCGACGTCCGAACCGGGGAGGGTTTCATCCCGAGAGGTGCCAACTATCTCACAAGAGTTCAGGTGGGCGGGGGGTATCAGGATCGCACCCTGTCGCCGGCCGTTTTCGACCGTGAGGCGACAGCCGATGATTTCGCTGATCTCGCCGTTCGGGGTTACAACACGGTCAGGGTCTTCCTCGACAGCTGTAACTCGGGCCCGGACTGCATCGGCAACATCAATGGCACCGGCCTCAACCCGGAGTTCCTGGACACCATCGTCGAGTTCATGGAGCTGGCCGCAGAGAATGAGATCTTCGTTCTGTTCACCTCCAACGATCTGCCCGGTGACGGCGGCTACTGGGCGATCAGCGATCGCGACAACGAGGACGGTGTGTTCCCCGGGTATCGCAACTCGCATTACCTGACTGCATCCGGCGAGGAGGCCGCCGTCACCTACTGGAATGATCTTCTCGGTGGGCTCGTCGAACGGAGGGCACCGTTCGAAGTCGTTCTCGCCTGGTCGATCCTCAACGAGCAATGGATGTTCACCGAGCAGCCGCCTCTATCGCTTGCCTCAGGCGAAATCGAGACAAAGACAGGAACTTACGACATGAGCAGCGCTGACGCCAAGCGACAGATGGTGATCGACGCCACCAGGTCGTACTTCGCCGCAGTCGCAGAGGTGATCCGAGAGCACGACCCGAATGGTCTGGTGACGTCGGGGTTCTTCGCTCCGCAGTTCCCAAACCCAACCGGGATCGGGGGGACCTGGCACGTCGACACGGCTCCGCTCGTCGAAGACTCAGCACTCGACTTCTTCGATTTCCATGCCTATCCGGGGGAGGACATCACCCTCAGCCAGATCGGCGAGAACTTTGGATTGCCCGCGGACAAACCGGTGATCATGGGCGAGTACGGCGCGTTCATCGATCGCTACCCCGACATCGACAACGCAGCACTCAACGTCCAGGAATGGGTGTCTCAGTCGTGTGAGGTCGGATTCGACGGGTGGCTCTACTGGGAGTACAACCCCGCCTCGCTGTCAGTAGGCGACGCGACCTGGGCCCTCACGGCCGAAGAAGGTTTCCTCCTCCAGACACTTGCACCCCTGAACCAACCCGACGCCTGCACGCCAACCCTCGAGAACCCGAACCTTGCTGCAGGCTCCACGGCGAGCGCCTCACAGTCCCTTCCTGAAGAGCCGCCCGATGCTGCCGTCGACGGCGACCCGACAACACAGTGGGGCTCAGGGAGTGACCCGACCCAGTGGATCGAGATCGACCTCGGCGAGCCGGTTGAGATCGGGCGCATCTTGCTCACTGTCGCACAGTTCCCGGTTGGGCTGACCAGGCATCTGATCGACATCGACGGTGTGCGGGTGTGGGCCTTCGAAAATGACACAGCCGACAACGACATTCTCGAGCTGATACTCGACACCCCAATTACCGGCCAGGTGATCCGGGTGACCACAATCTTCGGTCCCTCCTGGGTGGCCTGGAAGGAGATCGAGGTGCTCGCCCCTACACCCTGATCGCCCCGCCCATGGTCCCAACGTGATCAGCGATGATCCGGTAGACCTGACCGGTCAGTTCTCCGGAATCCGGCTGACCGAGGCCATCGGTAGGGATCGGTTTGTCGACGATGACAATTACCTCTCCGCCTTTCACCCAGAGAGTCCCCGGACGCCATGCCTGATAGGTCCCGTGAATCGCCACCGGCAGCACCGGCAGGTGGCTGGAGATCGCCATGGTGAACGCCCCCTTCTTGAACGGGTCGAGGACACCGTCACGCGGCCTGGTTCCCTCGGGGTAGATGATGAGACTCCGTCCCTTCTCCACAAGCTCCTTTGCCCTCCGGTTCACGTCGGCGTGGACGGCCGACCGTGCCGACCTGTCGACCTCGATGATGCCAATGGCCCGCATGCCCTGGGCGAGAAGGGGTATCCGGAACAGCTCCTTTTTGGCGAGGTATCGGATTGGGAGAGGCACCGCGAGGAAGCAGGCCATGATGTCCAGGGTCGACAGGTGGTTGCATACGACGACGTACGATTCGTCCGGGTCGACGTTCTCCTTACCGACAATGGTGAGTTTCGTTCCGGAGGCCGCGAGCCAGGCCCGGCTCCAGACGCGGATGACCCGGTCGATCCAGGGAGAGGAATCGTTGAACGCTGCGATGATCACCACCGTGGGCGCGGCGATCAGGGTGACAACGAGGCCGACGACAGAGGTAAGAGCGGTCCTGAGGAGTGTCACCAGCCATGCCATCCCTGGAGCGTAGTTGCGATCTAGTCTCCTCACCGTGGACAAACGCGAACTCAGGGCAGACCTAGCGCATCTTCCCGGCGTCACCCGCGAGCAGAACGAAGCTGTGGTCGATCAACTGTTCAATTGGTTTTCCCCTCGGTTGCCGGGAACCATCAGCTCCTATCGCTCGCTAGGCGATGAGGTCTCTCTCGACTCGCTCATCGAACGGCTGCCGGGGTGGCGGTGGATTCTGCCCAGGGTCGAAGACGACGGTTCGATGACGTGGCGTGACGCCCGTCTCCCTCTCGAGGTGCATCGGTGGGGGATGGAGCAACCGCTCGAGTCGGGGCCGGTGATCCCGACAATGGAGATCGATGTCTTTCTCGTCCCTGGCCTGGCGTATGACCAACACGGGACCCGTCTCGGGCGGGGCGGGGGGTTCTACGACCGTGAGCTATCGGCGAAACGCTCCGATGCGGTGTCCATAGGCGTAACTGTTGACAGCCGCCTCCGCGAGGATCTTCCTGTCGAGGACCATGACATCTCGGTTATGTATGTCGTCACTGAGACAGGGGTTATCGAGACCACTCCCACGAACTGACCCCGGTGATCTCGATTCGGATTGCCGGCCCAGCGGGCGGCTGATCCCGGTATTGGGAATACTTGTCCTGCAGACAGGAGCGGGCGACGGCCAGGTCGTCGTCCCCGGAGGACACGGTTGCGTGGCCGTCGACACGGACCCACCAGAGAGCGGGCCAGTCCTCCTCGTAGTGGTCGACGAGCAAGGAGACACGCGGGTTCGCTGCGATGTTTTCCAACCGTTGCAGGGCAGTGGTCGTCTTCGGCTTGCTGTCCACCATGGTGTAGACGACTTCGTCAGCGACAGCGAATGTCACCGGGACGACGTGGGGTGCACCGGATGGTCTGGTGGTGGCGAGAGAAGCCACCCTTGCGGAACCGAACCTGATCAGCGCAGCGTCGCGCTCAAGCCTCATGCAGGTCGAGGGCCCTGGCCACGGTCTTCCAACCGAGTTCGCCCCAGACCTCGTGCCCTCTCGCACTCACATGGAAGAGATCAGGCGACCACATATCCCCGTTGCGCCACATCTTCATTGGACTATCCCGCTGCGGCACCACCCATGAGCCGTGGCGTTCGGCGACTCGTTCGTGAGCGGCGTTGAATTGGAGTGCGCGCCGGGAGAACACCTGGCGCAGCGGGGGGAGAAGCCTGGGGATCGTCCCCAGGTCGCCGACCCCGCTCTGCACAACGTCGGCGCCTGTTTCCCGGAATCGCGAGACGAGAATGTCGAGATTCTCCTCGAAGACCTTTGAATTGACACCCTTGAGTGCATCATTCGCGCCGACCGAGAGAATGACGAGGTCGGGCTCGAATTCGAGCGCCGGCTCCAATTGCTCGGCGATCAGATCGTGCGCCATCGAGCCTCCGACGGCGAAAGACTTCAGCACGACTCGATACGACTCGGCGAGTTTGAGGCAGACACGGCTGATCCAGATCTCATCGGGCCCGCCCACCCCGGGCGCGGTCACCGTCGAGTCTCCAAGCACCGCTACAAGGATCGTCGGATTGGCCCGGTCGCCAAAAACTGCGGATGGGTCGAACTCCTCCTGTTTCGGTGCGGGACGGAGGACGGCGTAGAGCAACTCGGCGCTGACAACCACAAAAGCCCCCAGAACACCGCGGGATATGAACCTCCGAATCATGGGCTCGTGGTCCTCTCCTTCAGCGGGTTCGTTCGATCGCCTCTTTCAGGCTGAACCGTGAGGTGCGTGTCAGGTCGATCACAGCCCCGATGGCCTCGGAGAAACCGAGTGGATCTTCGGGAAAGAACTCGAAAATCTCGCCGTCGATATCGAGGGAGAACCTGTAGATCGATGTCCGTTCCGCGGTGACTCGTGACATCGGCCAAGACCCCACTGCCACCGGCCCTGCAAAGATTCGGAGTCGCTTGTCGTCGTCGAGTCGCAGTGTGACATGACTGAGGTCGAGCGAAGCCCCCTGCATTCTTCCTTCGTAAATAGCCATCCCATGTCATAATCTAGTCCATTTCATGGGCTCATGTACCCACAATCTTGTTTGCCTATCCATTGGTGATCTCACGAAGAGTGGCGGCGACTCGCTCAAGGTCACCATGTTCGACCTCCAGAGTCACGAATACTCTGTTGATCCGGGCCGTGGCTTCGTCGAGAATGTCTTCGCCAAGGGGGAGTAGGCGGGCGAGAACGATGCGGTTGTCATGGAGAGCCGGCTGACGTCTGATCAGGCTATCACGTTCCAGTCTTCGAACAGCACTTGTCACCGAGGCGGGGTGTACCTGGAGGCGGTCGCCGATCTTGCCCATGGGAAGCTGATGCTCCCGGGCGAATCCGAGCAACCGGAGTATCTCGAACCGGGCAAAGGAAAGCCCGAGTGGGGTGAGGGCCGCTTCGACGCGGGAGACGAGAATTCGATTGACGCGAGTGATGGTGGTCACGGCAGCCATCCCGGCAGCGGCGTCTTCCCAACCGTGGGCCACCCACTGACGGGTCGCCTCGGCGATTGGATCGTCGAGGACACGGGAATCGGTTTCCGTGCTTGTCATGAAACCGGAGAATACTTTGACATCAAACTATTTTATCCCGTAAAATGGAAAAGCCAATGGAAAAGTCGTCACCGGACCAATCCAAGCCCACCAACAATGTCCGGTTTGTCACCGCGACAACGCTTTTCGACGGGCACGACGCCTCGATCAACATCTTCCGGCGAATCCTCCAGGCATCGGGTACGGAGGTGATCCACCTGGGCCACAACCGGACCGGGCTCGATATCGTCGAAACGGCAATCGAGGAGGACGCCCACGCCATCGCCGTCACCTCCTACCAGGGTGGGCACAACGAATTCTTCCGCTACATGTGGGACCTTCTCGTCGAGCGCGACGCAACCCATATCCGGCTCTTCGGCGGCGGAGGCGGGACCATCCTCCCCGAGGAAGGCGAGGCTCTCGCCGAATACGGTGTGACCAGGATCTACTCGCCTGACGACGGACGCCAGATGGGGCTGACCGGGATGGTCGCCGACATGATTTCGAAGTCCGACTTCCCCCTTGGCGAGTTGGACGGTCTCGACCTCGAACGGCTCAGTGTCGAGAACCGCGCCGTAGTTGGGCGGCTGATCTCCGCTGCGGAGAACTACCCCGACAAGTACACCGACGTCTTCGAGGAAGTCTCCGAGCGTGCGGGTAAGTCGAGTGCACCCGTGGTTGGGATCACCGGGACCGGAGGCTCGGGAAAATCGAGCCTGGTCGACGAGTTGGTGCGCCGGCTCCTCGCCGACTTCGAGGAGATGACGGTTGCGGTGATCTCCGTCGACCCCTCGAAACGGAAGTCGGGAGGAGCGCTGCTCGGCGATCGGATCCGGATGAACTCGCTGCCGCATCCCCGGGCCTATATGAGGTCGCTGGCAACCCGTCAGGCCAACCTCGCCCTTTCGCCATACGTCTCATCGGCGGTCGAAATCGTCAAAGCGGCCGGTTACGACATTGTGCTGCTGGAGACGTCGGGCATTGGGCAGTCTGACACCGAGATCGTCGATCTGTCCGACCACAGCCTCTACGTGATGACCCCCGAATACGGGGCCGCGACCCAGCTGGAGAAGATCGACATGCTCGACTTCGCCGACCTGGTCTCGATCAATAAAGCCGACAAGCAGGGTGCCGACGACGCCCTCCGCGACGTCCGCAAGCAGTACCGACGGAACCACCTCGCCTTCGACGGTCCTGACGACGACCTCCCCATCCATCTCACCGTCGCCTCGGACTTCAACGACCCGGGCACCAACCGCTTCTACCTCGCTCTCACCCAACGGCTGGGGCTCGACTCGACGATCGACCTCAATGTCTCCGACGCAGCGAAACATCATGTGGTGCCGCCGAACCGGGCGCGGTATCTGGCCGAGATCGAGGAGGAGATCGCCCGCTACGACGAGTGGGTGGAGGAACAGGCCGATGCAGCGGAGAATCTCTACCGGCTGGAAGGGGCAAGGGAGCACCTCGATGAAGGTGTGATCGACGCGGCTGAAGAAGCGCTCGACCCCGAGAACAAGAAAGCTCTGGAACGATGGGAGGGGCTGGTCGCCGAGTATGCCGGCGAGGAGTTCATCTACCACGTCCGGGGTAAGGAGATCAAGGTTCCGCTGCACCGCGAGACCCTGAGTCACACCCGCGTTCCCAAGGTGGCCTTGCCCCGCTACCGGTCCTGGGGCGACCGACTCAGGTGGCTCCTCCAGGAGAACGTTCCCGGTGAGTTCCCTTACACCGCAGGTGTCTTCCCCTTCAAACGGGAGCTCGAGGATCCAACCAGGATGTTCGCCGGTGAGGGGCCGCCGGAGCAGACCAACCGCCGATTCCACTACCTCGCAGCCGACCAGCCCGCCATACGCCTCTCGACAGCCTTCGACTCGGTGACCCTCTACGGCGAAGACCCCCACGAGCGTCCCGACATCTACGGGAAGGTGGGCAACTCGGGGGTCTCCATCGCCACCCTCGACGACGCCAAGAAGCTCTACTCGGGATTCGACCTCAGCGACCCGGCAACGTCCGTGTCGATGACGATCAACGGGCCGGCGCCGATGATCCTCGCCTTCTTCATGAACGCGGCCATCGACCAGGCATGTGAGAAATACATCGCCGAAAACGGACTCACCGACGAGGTGGAGGCGAAGATCGCCGAAATCTACGGCGATCGTCCCCGGCCGCAGTACCACGGCGAGCTGCCGCCAGGCCATAACGGGCTCGGCCTGATGCTGCTCGGAGTGACCGGCGACCAGGTGCTCCCCGCCGATGTCTACGACAGGCTGAAGGCTGAGACCATGTCCTTGGTGCGGGGGACGGTCCAGGCCGACATCCTGAAAGAAGACCAGGCGCAGAACACATGCATCTTCTCCACCGAGTTCGCCTTGCGGATGATGGGCGATATCCAGCAGTACTTCGTCGACCACGACGTCCGCAACTTCTACTCGGTGTCGATCAGCGGTTATCACATGGCTGAGGCCGGGGCCAACCCGATCACCCAACTGGCGTTCACCCTGGCCAACGGGTTCACCTTTGTCGAGTACTACCTGGAGCGGGGGATGGACATCGACGATTTCGCTCCCAACCTCAGTTTCTTCTTCTCCAACGGGATCGACGCCGAGTACGCGGTGATCGGCCGGGTGGCGCGGCGGATCTGGTCGAAGGCAATCAAGCACAAGTACGGGGGCAACGAGCGTTCCCAGAAGCTCAAGTATCACATCCAGACCTCGGGTCGGTCGTTGCACGCCCAGGAGATCAGCTTCAATGACATCAGGACAACCCTCCAGGCGTTGTACGCGATCTACGACAACTGCAACTCGTTGCACACCAACGCCTACGACGAGGCAATCACCACGCCAACCGAGGAGTCGGTGCGGCGGGCGATGGCGATCCAGCTGATCATCAACCGGGAGCTGGGGCTTGCCAAGAACGAGAACCCGTTGCAGGGCTCGTTCATCATCGAGGAGCTCACCGACCTGGTCGAGGAGGCGGTGCTGTTGGAGTTCGACCGGCTCAACAGTCGCGGTGGGGTGCTCGGGGCGATGGAGCGCCAGTACCAGCGGACCAAGATCCAGGAGGAGTCGCTGTATTACGAACGGCTCAAGGAGTCGGGGGAGTACCCGATCGTCGGCGTCAACACATTCCTTTCCAAGGAGGGCTCGCCGTTTGTGATCCCCACCGAGCTGATCCGCTCGACAGACGAGGCCAAGAACCGCCAGATCTCCAATCTCCGTGCCGTCCAGCACCGCAACAGCGACGTGGCGGAGCAGTCGCTACGGGAATTGCAGGCCGCAGCAGTCGGCGGCGAGAACCTCTTCGCCCAACTCATGGAGACATCCAAGACCTCATCCCTTGGCCAGATAAGCAATGCCCTGTACGCCGTCGGCGGCCAATACCGAAGAAACATGTAGGTCGATAGGTCGGCCCGCCGGCCAAATCAAAGAGGGTTGACTCGTCTGTCATACACGATATCATCGGTGTATGACAATGTTGAGTTTCAGAGTCGCCGAAAGAGATGCTGGCGAAGCACAGCGATGGGCGGACCGCCTCGGAGTAGATCGCTCGGAGTTGCTGCGTGAGGCACTGCATCGCCATATCGTCCGTCTCCGCGCCGAGGAGGATGTCGTGGCATGGAACGAGAATCCCCTCACCGACGACGAGAACGCGTTTGGTGGCATCGCCGACTGGGGCCCCGCCGAAGAATGGTCGGATTGGGCCGATGAAGCGCGGTGAAGTCTGGTTTGCCGCCACCCCTGGCGGCGACAGACCCGTCCTGGTTCTGACGCGAGACCCGGTGGCGGATCAGATTGGCTCGGTCGTGGTAGCGGCCCTAACTCGAACCCGCCGCGGGCTCGTCTCCGAGTTGGAGCTGACGCCTGATGAAGACGGCGTTCCCACGGAGTGTGTGGTCAACTTCGACAACGTCCACACACTGCCCACGGACGTGTTCCGACGTCGGGTCACGCAACTCAGTCCGGCGCAGCTGGTCAATTCATGTCGGGTGCTCAACGACGCCACAGGTTGCTAGTGGCCCGTCGCTGAAGGGTGCATGCCGCCGGAAGAGTGTGAATCTGAACCAGGCCTATCTGGGTCGGCCTGATCTAACCTTTGTTCCGTCATGCATCGGATTGTTGTTGTCGGCAACTCGGGTTCGGGGAAGTCCACCATCGCCAGGGCATTGGGCGAGAAATTGGAGTTCCCGGTACTCGAGCTGGACAGCATCTACCACCAGAAGGGCTGGGAGCCCCTGCCCGAAGAGGAGTTTCGGGTGAATCTGGCCGACTTCGCCCTCAACCAGGAGTGGGTGATCGACGGCAACTACACCAGCATGGGCATGAAAGACCTCATCTGGCCGGTGGCCGACACCTTGATCTGGCTCGACCTGCCCCGTTGGGTGGTAATGCCCCGGATCATCTGGCGGACCTTGAAGCGCGCGTTCACCCGACAGGAGCTTTGGAACGGGAACCGGGAGCCGATGACCAACTTCACCAGGCTCGACCCGGAGAAGAACATCATCAGGTGGTCGTGGACTCGCCACGAGTATTACCGGCAGCAGTACGAGGAAGTCTTGGCCGGCCCGGAGATGGTCCACCTCAAGGTGATCCGGCTCCGTTCGACTGGAGACGTCAACGCCTATCTCAAGTCTCTCGCTTGAGGGCGACCGTCCCACCTTCGTCCCTTGACAGTGTCGGATAATTACAATACGATACCGACTCGTTTCGTAATTATCTGAGATCCAAGGAGTGTCATGGACGCCGAAACAATTCACCGGAGACGCTGGCTGACCCTGGCGGTGCTGTCGTTGAGCCTGGTCATCATTGGCCTGGACAACACCATCCTCAATGTCGCCCTTCCCACGCTTGTTCGGGAACTCGGCGCATCGGCGAGCGAATTGCAGTGGATGGTCGATTCATACGTGCTCGTATTCGCAGGTCTGCTGCTGACAATGGGTGCGCTCGGTGACCGGTTCGGGCGCAAGCTCGCTCTCAATGCCGGGCTGGTGATCTTCGGAGTCGCCTCCGTCTTTGCCGCGTTTGCCGACACTGCGAGCGCGTTGATCATTGCAAGGTCGTTCATGGGAATTGGCGGGGCGCTGATCATGCCGTCGACCCTCTCGATCATCACCAACATCTTCAGCGGTCCCGAGCGAGGCCGGGCAATCGCGGCGTGGGCCGCCGTTGCCGGTTTGGGGATCGTTGTCGGTCCGGCGCTCGGTGGCTGGCTCCTTGAGAATTTCTGGTGGGGATCGATCTTCCTGATCAACATCTTCATCGTTGGCGTCGCCATCGTCCTCGGTTTCCTGCTGGTTCCCGAGTCGAAGGATCCTGCGGCCACACCGCTTGACCCGGTGGGTGCGATCCTCTCGATAGCGGGACTGGCCACTCTCGTGTTTGCCATTATCGAGGCGCCTGCAGAGGGCTGGACCTCGGGTCTCGTTCTGGGTGGCTTCGGCGCTGCCGTGGTCCTGCTCGGGGCGTTCCTCTGGTGGGAATGGCGGGCCGAGCATCCAATGCTCCGGCTCGAGTTCTTCAAGAATCCAAGATTCAGCGCGGCAAGCGGGGCCATCACCATGGTCTTCTTCGCCATGTTCGGGACCGTCTTCTTGTTGACCCAGCATCTCCAGTTCGTCCTCGGCTTCACACCGCTGGAAGCCGGTTTAAGGGTCATGCCGGTGGCGACGATGATCATTGCCGCCCCTCTCGCTGCCCGAGTCGTCGAAAGGATCGGGACCAAGATTGTGGTGACCCTCGGTTTGACCACAGTGGCACTGGCAATGGGTTGGCTGGCGACGATCGACATCAACTCCGGCTATGGCCACATTGCCCTCACTCTGTCCCTGTTGGGCCTCGGGATGGGCGCGGCCATGGCTCCGGCCACCGAGTCGATCATGGGTTCGTTGCCCCTGGCCAAGGCAGGCGTGGGTTCGGCAATGAACGACACCACACGCCAGATCGGTGGCGCGCTCGGCGTCGCCATCCTTGGCAGCATTCTGGCTTCTTCATACGGCGCTGCGATGGAGCCCGTCGTGCAGAACCTCCCGCCTCAAGCGGCTGAGATCGCCGGCGACTCCGTCGGTGGTGCCATCAGGGTGGCAGGAGAAATCGGTGAAGCGGGAGTGTCACTGGTGGCAGCAGCGAACCAGGCGTTCGTTGATGCGATGTCGGCGGCGGTCTGGGTGGCGGCGGGAATCGCCCTCCTCGGGGCCGTTCTCACCTGGCTATACCTGCCGGCGCATGCATTGACCCCGGATGACAAAAGGCACCTCTATCGGGACGACCACGCCCAGCAATCGTCGGAGTCCGTTTGACAACGGCCAAGGGCCCCGGTCGGCCCCGCGACCAGGCCGTCGATCAGAAGGTCCTCGACGCCACCTTCGACCTGCTCAATGAGAGTGGCTTGGCAGGACTGAGCATCGAGGCGATAGCTGTGAGGGCAGGCGTCAGCAAGGCCGCCATCTATCGCAGGTGGGATTCCAAGGACGAACTCCTGGTCGATGCCATGGCCAGCGTCATCGAGACGGTGGAGATCGGCGAGACCGGAGATATCCGTAGTGACCTGGTGGCGGCGCTGCGCAGCATGCAGTCCTTCATCTCCGACACCCGTGCCGGGGAGGTCTTTCCCTGGTTGGTCGGCGAAATCGCCGCCCGAAGCAAAGTGGGGCTGAGGTACGGTGCGGTGATTTCGAGGAGGCGCGAGTTGCTCTTTGGTCTCGTGGGGAGGGCAGTGCAGCGAGGTGACCTCCGTGCCGACCTCGACGTGCAGTCTGCCCTCGACCTGCTCTCGGGGGCGATGATCCTGAGAAAGATCACCGGTCTCGGATTCCCCGACAACGGCCCCGAAATCCTTGTCGACACTCTCCTTGAAGGTTGGCTGAGCGGGGAAAACACCGTTCTGTGAGTGTTTGCCCGCACCCTGTGCGCGTAAACCTTCACAGAACGGTCGGGGAGCCGTTGAGAAAGCGGACTATCTCGTGACGAACCCGGTCGGGCTCGTCGCGAATCTCGGTGGCGGTGAAGCGGCGAATCTGCCAGCCAAGCTCCATCAGGGCATTCTGGCGTCGTAGATCGCTCTGGAGCTGCTCGGGCGTGCCGTGCGCACCGAAGCCGTCGACCTCGATGATCTTCATCACGTTGGGCCAGGAGAAGTCGGGGTAGGCATGCGTTTTGTCCGGAAGGAGTATTCGTAACTGCTGTATCGGTTGTGGGATAGGGGCTTCCCAAATGATGTGCTTCAGGTCGATCTCCGAAACGCTGCCCGATTGGTCATTGGCGACCGCCCACACCACCGCCCGCATCTTCCGCGTCCCGGCCACGCCACGGCCACCAAACACCGCCACAGCGAAGTCGATCTTCTCGACGGTCGTGAGGCCGAGATGCACAGCCGATCGGGCCGCCTTTTCCAGGGCTCGGGCGGGCAGAATCGGTGCAATGTCGAACAGGGTGCGCTCAGGGGTGGTGATGGGTATCGAGTCCAAGACAGAGGCGGGGTTGCGTCGTCTCGTCCGGTGAAGAACCACGACAGTGGGCTCGGGTGACTCGACGTACGGAACTGTGACTTCAATCAGGCGACCATAGACAGCGTCGAAACCCCATAGGACAGCTGCGCATCGATGGGAGGCGAGGGCATCAGGTCCGGCTGCCATCACAGCGGCCAGCACGGCCGTCTTCCATGTTGCCGGAGTCGAGTTGAGGTGATACACACCCGGGTGGACTACATCCATGCGGCCCGCCTTGATCCTCCAG
>Ga0299914_10002185_pt1 | contig 13381 bp, 16 predicted proteins | sample RVTome_10_FD_201361 | JGI IMG/M metagenome (GOLD analysis project Ga0299914, IMG submission 201361) | Soil microbial communities from uranium-contaminated site in the Upper Colorado River Basin, Wyoming, United States - RVT153D57 (version 2) ...
GACCGTCACGAACGCATAGCGAAAGCCACTGTACAAAGAAGGGGGAGGGGGGCGCTCCCGGCAGGACTCGAACCTGCGCACCTGGTTCCGGAGACCAGTGCTCTATCCCCTGAGCTACGGGAGCGGGTGACTAGCCAGTGTACCGGGGCAACTACCGTTCCCAGCCATGCGTGTCGGCATTGGCATCCTCGGTGGCGGCGTGGTCGGTGGCAGCCTGGCCAACAAGCTGCTCACCGAACGCGACATCATCCGCTCGAAGACGGGTCTCGACCTGCACCTGGTCCGGGTCGCCGTACGCGACCTCGACAAGGCCCGGCTGTTCCCCGCCGAGTACGTCACCGATCGTCCCGAGGACGTGGTTTCCGACCCCGAAGTCCAGCTCGTGGTCGAGCTCATCGGGGGCCTGGACCCGGCCCGCGGCCTGGTGCTTGCCGCCCTCGACGCCGGCAAACCAGTGGTCACGGCCAACAAGCAATTGGTGGCATCCGACGGCCCCGCCCTCTTCGAGAAGGCGGCCGCCAACGGAGTGTCCATCCTGTTCGAGGCGGCGGTCGGGGGTGGCATACCCATCATTCGGCCGCTGTCGGAATCTCTGGCCGGCGAACGCCTCACCTCGGTCATGGGCATCGTCAACGGCACGACCAACTTCATTCTCACCCGGATGACAGACGAGGGGTCGCCCTACGCCGAGGTCCTCGCCGAAGCCCAGCGACTCGGCTATGCCGAGTCCGACCCGACGGCCGACGTTTCGGGGGCGGACGCCGCCGCCAAGGCCGTCATCCTGGCGGGTCTCGCCTTCGGCGTCTGGGTCGATCTGGATCATGTCTACTCCGAGGGAATAGAAGGGATTCAACCGATCGACATCGGCTTCGCCCGCCAGCTCGGCTACGTCGTGAAGCTCCTCGGTATCGCAGAGGTGACGTCCGATGGCGTGAGCGTCCGCGTCCACCCCGCGCTGGTCCCCACCCAGCACCCCCTCGCCGCCATCCGCGGCGCCCAGAACGCCGTCTTCGTGCAGGGACCGGCGGTAGGAGAACTACTCTTCTCCGGACCGGGCGCCGGAGGCGAACCGACCGCCACCGCCGTGCTCGGCGACATGGTGACCGCCGCGCGGGAGCTCTTGGCCGACGCCCCGGTGGCCCCCCGGGTGAGGATCGGAGCAGGCGAGGTCCGCGAGTTCGGTACGGTCTCCACCAGTCGTTACCTCCGCCTGGAAGTCGAAGACGCTCCCGGCGTCCTCGCCACCATCGCCGGCACCTTCGGTGAGGCCGGGGTATCGATCCGTTCGGTCTGGCAGGAGGGCCGCGGCGATCGGGCGACTCTCCTCCTCGTGACACACGCCGGCCCCGAGGCCGCCCACGACAAAGCCCTCGACCAACTCTCGGGGATGGCCGCTGTGCGTCAGGTGGCCGCCGTCATGCGGGTCGTGGGCGAGCCCGTCTGATGCGTTACAGGTCGACCCGAGGCGCGATCTCGGACTCGTTCGCCGACGTGCTCCTCGAGGGTCTGGCACCCGACGGCGGCCTCTATGTACCCGAGTCACTGCCCGACATCCCCGAATTGCCCGCAGACTTCGCCTCGGCGGTGGCCGCCACGATGAGGCCGTTCCTCGAGCCCGACCCCCTGGCCGCCGAGATCGGGGATATCGCCAAGGACGTCTACGGCGGGTTCCGTCATCCCGAGGTGGCGCCCCTGCGAGATATGGGAGACAACCGATACCTACTCGAACTGTTCTGGGGGCCGACTCTGTCTTTCAAGGACTACGCCCTCCAGATGCTCGGCGCCCTGTTCGACCGTGTCCTGGCCCGTCGGGACAGGACGATCCTGGTGCTGGCGGCCACCAGTGGCGACACTGGATCGGCGGCGATCGCCGGTTGCCGCGGCCGGGAGGCGATCGACATCGTCGTGCTGTATCCCGACGGTGCCGTCTCCGACGTCCAGCGCCGGCAAATGACCACAGTGGCCGACGCCAACGTCCACGCCGTTGCCGTAGCCGGGACGTTCGACGACTGTCAGAGCTTGGTCAAAGACGCTTTCCACGAGCTTCGAACCCTCCACCCGCTGGCAGCCGTCAACTCGATCAACTGGGCTCGCCTCGTCGCCCAGGCGGCCTACTACGCCAGCACGGCCGCCCGTTTCGGCGAACCGGTCGAATTCGTAGTGCCCACCGGCAACTTCGGCAACGTCCTCGCCGGCCACATAGCCCGGCGGATGGGAGCACCGATTGCCGGCCTCACGGTCGCCAACAACGCCAATCACGGCCTGGCAGACCTCATAGCCACCGGGTCGATGAGCGTGCAGGCAGTCTCGCACTCACTCGCCCCCGCCATGGATGTCCAGATCCCCTCCAACCTCGAGCGCTATCTATTCGAGGTGCTCGGCGAGGACCCCGAGCGCATCCAGGATCTCCAGGCCGACCTGGCGGCCACGGGCCGACTCGAACTGCCTAGAGACGCCCACGCCCGAGTCCGGTCGGACTTCGAGGCAGCCTGGCGACCCGACACCGACATCGTCCACACCATCGGGCGGGCCTACGAAGAAACCGGCGTGATCCTCGACCCCCACACTGCCGTCGCCTGGAGCGTGGCCACCGAAGGGCCGGCCGAGACGCCCACGGTGGTGGTTGCCACCGCTCACCCGGCGAAGTTCCCGGACGTGGTCGAGGACGCCACCGGCGTCGTGCCCCGACTCCCGGCCGACTTGGAACAGGATCTCGCCGCACCCGAGCGAATCCGCCGCATCCCGGCCGACCTGGCAGCCCTCGGCGCCCTGCTCGATCAAGTCCGGTCTTGACCGACCGAAATTCCAGCCTCGCAAGAACGCGAAACCCTTAAACTGACCGCATGCCTCGTTCTATCTGGAAAGGCGCCATCAGCTTCGGACTGGTCTCGATCCCCGTTGGCCTCTACTCGGCCACCGAGAACCGCAGCCCGAGCTTCAAGCAGTTGCGCAAGGACGACCACTCCCCCATCCGCTACAAGCGGGTGGCGGAGGCCGACGGCAAGGAAGTCGAATGGGACGACATCGTCCGCGGTTACGAGTTCGAAAAGGGCCGTTACGTGGTGTTCACCGACGAGGAACTGGAGGCAGCCGGACCCAGCAACGGCTCCCGCCTCGTCGACGTGGTCCAGTTCGTCGAGGCGTCCGAGATCGACCCGATCATGTACCAGAAGTCGTACTACCTCGCTCCCGAGAAGACCGGCCTCAAGGCATACAGGATCTTCGCCGAGGCGATCGAGGATCAGGGCGTCGTCGGGATCGCCAAGGTGGCCATCCGCGAGAAGCAGCACCTGGCGACCCTCCGGGCCAGGGACGGCATCCTCATCATGGAAACCATGTTTTGGCCCGACGAGATCCGGGCCGCCGAGTTCGAGGAACTCGAGGGTGACGTCGACATCCGCCCCGAAGAACTGAAGATGGCCGAGAGCCTCATCGACAATCTCACCCGGCCTTTCGAGGCCGAGTCCTACGTCGACACCACCCGCGAAGCCATCGAGGCCGCCGCCGAGAAGAAGGTCGCCGGTGAGGAGATCGTGGCCCCCGAGTCGCCCGAGCCCACCAAGGTCGTCGACCTCCTCGAGGCGCTCAAGGCCTCGGTCGAGGCCACCAAGACCCAGAAGAAGGCCGGCTAGGTCTTCGGGTCGGTCCGCTCCGATTCCCAGGTCACCTCATCTGGAGGCACCGCGTCCACGCCCTTGAAGACCGGAGCCCGCAGGTGATCGTCGCGGGTCCATTCCTTGAACTCGATCTCGATCACGATGCCGGGATCGACCCAGCGGGCCCCGCGGGGGATCCCGGCAGTGCTGACGAACACCGGGGTCGGTCGTTCCAACTCCTCGAGGGCGCGCCGTACCGGCCCGAGTTGGGCGTCGGTGAATCCGGAGCCGACGGCCCCCACCCATCGCAGGCCGTCGGCGGCCCACAGACCGACAAGGAGAGAACCGAAACTCCCGGTGCGTCCGCCCTCACCCGGAAGCCATCCTCCCACTACGGCTCGAATTCGCCGTCGATGGGCGACCTTGCGCCAGTCGGGTGATCGTCGACCCGGCAGATAGGGACTCCCCGAGCGCTTGGCGACCAGGCCCTCCAAACCCTGGGCCTTGGTGACGTCGGCGAATGCCACCCCCGACCCCCTGACGGGAGAGTTGATCACGACCTGCGTCGGCAGCCCGCACTCGGCGAGGAGGAGCCATCGCTCCTCCAGGGGCTCACCGATCACGGGGCCGGCGGGTGACTCGAGGACGTCGAACACGACATAGCTGGCGCTTCCGCCCGCCTGGAGGAGGGAGAAATCTGACCGGCCCGATTGGTCGAAGACCACAACTTCCCCGTCGAAGACCCAGCCATCCGGCAAACGAAGCGCGGCGACCTCAGGAAAACGACCGTTGAGATCGAGCCCCCGGCGACTGCGGAGAACCGTGGTCCCGTGGGCGGTGGAGGAGATGCACCGGTAGCCGTCCCACTTGACCTCGAACCACCACTCCTCGTCGTCGAAGGCCGCCGGCCACGGGGTGGCGAGCATGGGGACGTAGGTGGTCAGGGGTTCACTTTCCGAGTTCCTGACGCACGAGTTCGTTGACCAGTGAGCCGTCGAGATCGTCACGCGTCTTCATCAGGGCACCCACCACCCGGCCGAATGCCTTCGGATCACCCCCAACCCGCATGTCCTCGATCGTCTGGCGAACCAGAACGGCGGTCTCCCCCGCGTCGAGCTTCGAAGGCAGCCACCGCGAGAGGTACTCGACTTCGAACCCGAGCTTGGCCGCCATGTCCGCGCCTCGCTCGCCCATCTCCTGATATTCGTCACGAGCCTTGGCCATCTTCTTGACATAGGCGGCGATGACGACCCGATAGACCTCATCGGTGGCTTCGCCCACGCCGGGCTGGGTCGTGACCGTTCGTACTTCGGTCTCGATCAGGCGGATGGCGTCACGTCTCAGGACGTCTTTCGATTTCATGGCGTCACGGAGTTCGGCGGCCAATTGTTCTCGAATGGTCATGCTTGGTGCTCCCGTAGGGCGGAAGAGATGATGTGGGGACGGTCGGAAATGATCGCCGCCACGCCGAGTTGAGACAACTCACGGGCGCGATCGGTGTCGTTCACCGTCCATGCCACCACCGCCACGTCGGCGGCCGCGGCCGCCGACATCAGGACCCCGTCGATCAGATTGTCGTGGGCCGCCACCACTGTGTGACCGGCTTCGGCGGCGTGGACCACGGCGTCTCCGGCCGGCCCGTCCTCGCCCACCAAGAGACCCGTCGAGACGTGCGGAGCGTGGCTGCGAATCCGGTCGAGGTCCGGCCAGTAGAAGCTTGTCACGAGGTCTTCGGGCCGGGCCCGGGAAGCGACGCTGAGGGCGAGGCGGCCCGCCGGGTCGAAGCCGGTCTCCGTGGGGAGATTCTTCACCTCGAGATCGAAGCGACCCGGGAGGGCCATCGCCTCGTCGAGCAGGCAGGGGCGGTGGCCACCGCCGATTTCGAGCTCGGCGAGCAACGGCCAGGGCGTCTCCGCCACTGCATGCCCACCGATGTCGGGGTCATGGGAAAGGACCAGGTGGCCGTCGGCGGCTAGACGGACGTCGACTTCCACGGCCCCGCCGGCGGCCAGACCGGAGATGATTCCGGTCAGGGTGTTGTCGGGATAGCGGCGCGGGTCCCCCCGGTGACCGGCGACAACTGGCCACGGACGGGCGAGGAACGAAGATTTCACAAAGAATCCATTGCGGAGGCGACCGCCGCACGGTACCGTTGTGCCCATCGACCTTCCCTCCTACGGCGACGCGCCGCCGGAGCTTGTGAACGCAATCACATGCCGATCGCGTGACTGATCACATGACCGGGGAGCCGCCCACGGTTCGATTCGGGCCGGCGGCCGCTTCCCTTTCCAACCCCAGGAATTGAATCTCATGGTTACAACTATCGATCCCATCGTCATCCCGACCAGCACCGACTGGCAAGACGTCGGTGCCTGCCGCGACTCAGACCCGAGTCTCTTCTTCCCCATCGGGACGACCGGGCCTGCCGTGGAGCAGATCGCCGAGGCCACGGCAATCTGTTCCACCTGCGTCGTCCAGGAGACCTGCCTCCAGTACGCCCTGGAATCCAATCAGGAGTCGGGCGTGTGGGGCGGATATGCCGAAGACGACCGCCGCCGCCTCCGCAAGAAATGGCTGGCCGACCGGCGCCGCCGCTAGACCCGACCCGCCCGACACGCCCTGGAATCCAATCAGGAGTCGGGCGTGTGGGGCGGATATGCCGAAGACGACCGCCGCCGCCTCCGCAAGAAATGGCTGGCCGACCGGCGCCGCCGCTAGACCCGACCCGCCTGCCACGCCCTGGATCCAATCAGGAGTGGCTGGCCGACCGGCGCCGCCGCTAGACCTGACCCGCCTCAGTCGGACGGGGCAAAGCCGATCGAGCGCGCCCCGTCCTCGGCCTCGATCTCGACGTAAGCGATTTTGCCGACAGGTATGCCCACCGTTCGTTTCTTGACGTCGGTGAACCAGACCATGCCGTCCGAGCCCGCCATGGCCGCCTCGACGTCACCCTTGAAACCTGCGGCGTCGTCGACGTCGATCTCGATGACCTTTGCGCTCTCGGCGACTCCGATCCTGGCCTTCATCCTGTAACGACTCCTCGATTTTGGAACGCCATCGTATACCCCTTCCCTCGATGTCTCGGATGGCGTACCTTCGTTGCATGCACCCCCACCGGCGCCCGCATCTCGCGCCGACCGCCCTCTGGGTCAGCGGATTCGCCCTCGCCGGGTGGGTCCTCGTCTGGTTGGGCCGGTTCTCATTTCTTAGCGTCGATTGGCAGGACCCGGGCGGGTGGCTGGGCCGAGTCGACGCCGAGATCGCCTTTGCCGCCCTCGCTCGGCTCGTCGGGATGGCAATCGTCGGGTGGGTGGCCCTGACGACGGTGGTCTACTTGGCGGCGCGCCTGCTGGGCGCCGACGCCGCCCGGATCAGCTGGCTTTCGATCGGTCCGATCCGGCGCGTGATCGATGCCATGCTGGCCGGATCACTATTGATCACGACCCTCAGCCCGTTGACGGCCGCCGCCGAGCTGCCCTTCGAAGAACCGCGGTCGGCCACGACCACCGAAACGACCGCGGTAGCCCCGGTGGGACCCCTCTACGTCCCCATTCCGGCCGGCCCGGTCCAGACGGCCGACCAGGAGACCCCGGCGGAGGCGCCTCACGAGGATGAATCGGACCGGGGTGCAGCCGTCGAGGACCACGAGACGAGAGTTGTGGTGGTCAGCGGCGACAACCTGTGGAAACTGGCAGAGGAGCGGATGGAAGCGGTGCTTGGCCGGGCGCCAACGGACGCCGATACCTCCCCCTATTGGGTGCGGGTCGTCGAAGCCAACCGACAACGGATCAGGTCGGGCGACCCCAATCTCATCTTCCCCGGCGAAGAGATCGTGATGCCAGCAGTCACGCCAGAAACGTGAAACGCATCTGACGGCGAGGATTGTCGATGTTGGTGTCGACCACGACGATCGACTGCCAGCTGCCCAGGGCGGGCGAACCTCCCACCACCGGGACCGTCACCGACGGGGCGATGAAGGCGGGGACGACGTGGTCACGCCCGTGACCGGGAGAGCCGTGGGAATGGGACCAACGACCGTCGGCGGGGAGAAGGCGCTCAACGGCCTCCATCAGGTCCCGGTCGGAGCCTGCTCCGACCTCGATGATCGCCACCCCGGCGGTGGCATGGGGGAGGAATACATTGACGAGGCCATCGCCGCGCCCTCGGCAGAAGTCCCCGATCGCCGCAGTCACATCGAACACACCGGGGCTGGTTCCGGTGACGAGATCGATGACCTCAGAGTCGAAGCCGCTCAGGCGTTGTCCCCCAAGAAGATCTCCGACACGGAACTGTCCATGAAGATCGCCTGGAGCGCCTCGGCCACGATGGGGGCGATGGAGAGGACCTGGATCGAGTCGAGGGCGGCGACGTCGTCGGAGACAGGGAGGGTGTTGGTGACGATCACCTCATCGATAGGGGCGTTCTTGATACGATCGAGGGCCGGACCGGACATGATGGCGTGGGTGGCGGCGATCCGGACCGAGGTTGCTCCCAGGGACCGCACCATCTCGGCGGCATTGCACACGGTTCCGGCGGTGTCGATCATGTCGTCGACGATGACGGCGTGCTTGCCGGCGACGTCACCTGAGAGGTCCAGCGCCGAGCTCACGTTGTGAAGTTCGGCGTCGCGTCGCTTGTAGACGAAGGCGACAGAGGCATCGAGCCGGCGGGCGTACTTCTCGGCCCGCTTCACACCACCGGCATCGGGCGAGATGATGGCGGTGGGTCCGGAGATCTGCGCCCGGAGGTAGTCGGTGATGATGGGCAGGGCGGTCAGATGGTCGAATGGCTTGGTGATGAAGCCCTGCAACTGGCCGGAGTGCAGGTCGACCGACACCAGGCGGTCGGCGCCGGCAGTCATGAACAGATCGCCGACGAGCCGGGCCGAGATGGGTTCGCGGGGCAGGACCTTCTTGTCCTGGCGGGAGTATCCGTAGAAGGGCATGACCGCCGTGATCCTCCGCGCCGAGGCTCGCCGCAGGGCGTCGATCGTGATGAGCTGTTCCATGATGTGATCGTTGATCGGTTGGCAGTGACTCTGCAGGACGAAGCAGTCGGCACCGCGAACAGACTGGGTGGGTCGGACGTAGATCTCGCCGTTGGCGAACACCGACTGCTCGAGACTCCCGAGGGGGGCGCCGAGAAGGTCGGCCACCTCGGCGGCGAGACCGGGGTTGGCACTGCCGGTGAAGAGCATCAACCGGCTTCGTGAAACGATGTCCATTCAGCTGCCTTTTTGGGCGTCTCTGGTGGCGTCGTCCCGCTTCTTGGCCCGGGCGGCGCGGCGTTCAGCGTAGCCGGGGACGTCTTTTTGGGGCGAACGCTCGATGGCCAACGCCCCCGGTTCGACGTTCGACGTGATCACCGATCCGGCGCCGGTGACGGCACCGTCGCCGATCGTGACGGGGGCCACCAGCATGGTGTCGGATCCAATGAAAGCCCGCTCGCCGATGACGGTCTCGTGCTTTTCGTAGCCGTCGTAGTTGCAGGTGATGCTCCCGGCCCCGACATTCGCCTGCCGTCCGATGACGGCGTCGCCCATATAGGAGAGATGGGGGACCTTTGCTCCCTCCCCGAGCGTGGTGTTCTTGGTCTCCACGAACGTCCCCGCCTTGGATCGGGCCGCCAACACAGTGCCGGGTCGGAGGGACGCATACGGGCCAACCGAAGCCCCCTCCCCCACCATCGCCGCGCGGAGCACCGAGTAAGTCACCCGGGCTTCGCCTCCCACCGAAGAGTCGACGAGATAGCAATCGGGGCCAACCGTGGCGCCGGGACCGACAGTCGTGGCACCCTCCAGGTGGGTCCCCGGATAGATCCGCGCCCCGGCTTCGATCTGAACGGTGGCATCGATGTACGTCCGGTCGGGGTCGAGCATCCACACTCCGTTGCGCATGTGATCGGTGTTGATCCGCCGACGCAGAGCGGCCTCCACCTGGGCGAGCTGGTCGTGGGAGTTGACGCCGACGACGTCCTCGGCGGGCACCGTAAAAGTCTCGATGCGCCCACCACCGTCCACAATCAGGCCGATGACGTCGGTGAGGTACATCTCGCCCTGTGAGTTGTCCGTACCGACCTTCGCCAACGCATCGGCCAGGGCACCGGCCCGAAAGGCGTACAGACCGGGATTGCGCTCGGTGAGCAGAAGTTGGTCGGGCGAGCAGTCTCTCTCCTCGACAATGCCCCGGACGCTGCCCGAGGCGTCACGGATTATGCGGCCGAAACCTTCGAGACCGGGGTCGACCGTCGCCATCCGAACTTCCACTTCAGCCGGGCGGGCGGCGAGGGCGGCGTAGGTCTCGCCTCCCACCAGCGGCATGTCGCCGTAAGCGACCAGGACCGTGGCGTCGGGGGCGATCTGCCCGAGATGGTCGAGGGCGATCTGGGCGGCGTGGCCGGTCCCGTTCTGCGGTTCCTGGGCGACCGCATCCACCCCGGCAGGCAGTCCGGCCGCCACCTCTTCGGCCTGATGGCCCACGACCACCAGAGTCCGTTGCGGTTCACTGGCGGCAATCGCCTCGAGGACCCACGCGAGGAGGGTACGGCCGGCCGCCCGATGGAGCACCTTGGCGAGGTCGGACTTCATCCGGGTCCCTTTGCCGGCCGCCAGGACGATGGCGTGGCCGGCGGTGGCGGCAGGATCGGGCACGATTCGGTGACCTCCGATGGCTGGTTTGCTGGGGGGGCAGGACTCGAACCCGCTCTGACGGGACCAAAACCCGCTGTGCTACCTATTACACCACCCCCCAAGGGCGGCGTGGCAGGAGTCTAGTGAAGCTCGGCGCTTCGTCTTTCTTTGGCTGCTTCGTCGTTCTTTGGTTGGGGAGGAACGCTTCTCCCCTTCAATGGACCGTGGGGAACGCATAGCGATAGCCACGGTCCAAAGAAGGGTGGGGGCGTTCGTGGGGAACCAAAGAACGGGCGGTCAGCGAGGGCTGACCCCCCGGGGGCGGAGCGAGGCCGCCACCGCCGCCCGGTGCTCGCCGACCTCCCCCACCGCCGAGTGGGCCTCGTCCTCGTCGAGGAAGTAGGCGAAGCAGGCGGGACCCGAACCGGACATCATCACGGTCCGCCCCCAGCGTTGCGACAGTTCAGACATCCAATCCGCCAGCTCGGGGCGGACGGCGAGGGCTGCCGGGGTCAGGTCGTTGCGGAACGGTCCCTCGGGTCGCAAGGTGGGGGGCAGGACGGCCGACGGCATCTCGGCGCCGAGTGGTCGGTCGAGCAGATCCCACCTTTGGTAGACGTCGGCCGTGGCGATCTCGAAAGGCGGCACCGCGATCGCCACGGCGAACCCGGCCAGCGCCGCCACCGGCGTCACTCGTTCACCGTATCCCTCGAGGACGACCGTGCCCCCCGTCAGGAACAGGGGAACGTCGGCCCCCACTCGTGACGCCGCCCCGGCAACCGCCTCTTTGGGAAGGCCCAGCAGGTCGGCGACTGCCTCCAGCATGGCGGCGGCGTCGGAAGAACCGCCTCCCAGACCGGCGGCAGCGGCTATCTGCTTGTCGAGACGCACGAAGAGCGGTGGGCGCGAGTCGAGTTCCAGAGCCTCAACCGCCTTCCACACCAGGTTTTCGCCGCCGTCGGGGATCCCTGCATCCGCGGCGGGGCCGGCGATCTCCAGATAGTCCTCGTCCCCGGGCTCGACTTCGAGCACATCGAACCACTCGACGGTCTGGACGAGCGACCGGAGCGGGTGCCTACCCGTGGAGTCGGCAGCCCGGAGCCGCAAGTCGAGGTTGATCTTGGCCGGCGCCTCCCAGTCAGCCATGGCGGACCTGCTCCGTGGCCTCGGCCAAGGCCACGAACTCGCCCGGCGCCAACTGCTCGGGGCGCCCCTCGGGATCGATCCCGGCTGCTTCGTAGGCAGACACCGGGACGGCGTCCGCCAGCGACCGGCGCAGCATCTTGCGTCTCTGCCCGAACGCCATACGGGCCAGCCGCACGGCCGCTTCCAATCCGACCGGTGCCTCAACCCGATCGAGCCGGATCACGCTCGAGGCCACCTGCGGCGCCGGCACGAACACCTGGGGCGGGACAGTGAAGCGCTCGCCCACTGCCGCGGTGAGGCCAACGACTACCGAGGGCAGGCCATAGTCCTCGCTCCCGGGGGCGGCGGCGAGGCGGTCGGCGACCTCACGCTGCACCATTACCACGACGGTTGTGACGGCAGGCACCGTGAGCAGGATTTCGAGGACGAGGGGCGTGCCGACGTTGTAGGGCAGATTGGCCACCAGCTTCCAACCGACGCCGTCGAGGGCAGCCTCCAGGTCGACACCCATGATGTCGGCGAACCGCAGGTCGACCTCGAGCCCGGCCAGGGTCTCGGCCAGGATCGGCCGCAGCCGCTCGTCCACCTCGTAGGCCAACACTCGGGCTCCGGTGGCGGCCAGGGCGGCTGTCAACGCTCCGGTGCCCGCCCCCACCTCCAGCAACGAGTCGGCGGGGCCCGCCTCGGCCAAAGCCACCAACTTGCGGATCAAATTGGGATCGGCCAGGAAATGCTGCCCGTAGGCCTTTCGGGGCAGGAGATCATGGCGTTCCAGCATCTCGATTATCTGAGAACGACTTTGCAGGTTCATCGCTGGTTCATCGGAACACCCGGGCCGCCGTTTCGGCGGTGGATCGAGCGACATCGGCCACGTCCATTCCCCACACCGTGGCCAGGGCGGCGCCGGTATGAGCGACCCAGGAGGGTTCGTTCGGCTCTCCCCGATGGGGCGGGGGCGCCAGGTAAGGCGTGTCCGTCTCGACCATGGCCCGTCCGGGTGGCACGAGTTCGGCGGCCAGACGGATGGTCTCGCCCGTCTCGAAGGCGAGAGGTCCGGCAAAGGAGAAGGTCACCCCGAGGTCGAGGAATCGGCGGGTCCACCGTCGCCCGCCAGTCCAGCAGTGGAGGACTGCCCGGTGCGCCCAGCCGCTGGCGTCGAGTAGGTCGTGGACGTCGGCGAAGGCGTCACGGCAGTGCACTATGACCGGCTTGTCGAGCCGTTGAGCCAACTCGAGCTGGGCGGTGAAGCCGGCCACCTGATCCTCCGGCGGCGTCAGGCTCCGGTAGAAATCGAGCCCGGTCTCTCCGACCGCCACGGCCTCGGCCGCCAACGATTCGAGCTGCTCTGCCTCGTCCGGCCACCGGTCGGCGTCGTGGGGGTGGAGGCCGGCCGACCACTCCAACCGCCCAGGGTGGCGGAGCGCCAAGTCGCGGGCAGCCCGCGACGAGGCCGCATCGACTCCGGGCACCACGAGCCACGCCACATCGGGGGCGCGGGCCAGCAGGTCTTCAGTGGAGCGGACGTCGAGTTGGAGGTGGCAGTGGGTATCGACCCAGGTCATAGGCAGGCGAGGGTAACGACCACCGGGACGCTTTATCACCGCCTCGGGCACCGAAGCACAGCGCACGAGTCCGCCCCTGGAGGCGTCATGGCGTCAGGGGCGGCAGTAGGCTCGCCCTCACCAGGACACCAGACCGGGAAGAGGAATGGACGCCGGAATCGCACGTAAGATCGACGACCTCGGCCGTGTCGTGATCCCCGCCGAGACGCGTCGCCTCTTCAATATTCGCGAAGGCGACCACATCCTCATCTCGGTCGAGGGACCCCACATCGTCATGCGCAAGATGACCAGCACCTGCACCTTCTGTGGGAGCGAGGACCACGTGCAGGACTTCAAAGGCAAGGGCGTCTGCATCCCATGCCGCAGTCAGCTCACGGGCTGATGATCCGCTGGTAGATCTCCCGCCGGTTCAACCCGGATCCGGCTGCCGTCTCCCGGGCTGCCCGGGA
>Ga0299914_10002186_pt1 | contig 13378 bp, 16 predicted proteins | sample RVTome_10_FD_201361 | JGI IMG/M metagenome (GOLD analysis project Ga0299914, IMG submission 201361) | Soil microbial communities from uranium-contaminated site in the Upper Colorado River Basin, Wyoming, United States - RVT153D57 (version 2) ...
TCATGAACCTACGCGGTCTTGAGCATTGGGCCGACCAAGATGTCCCATGGAACCGGCGCGGGACCGAATGGGCGGCTGTCGTGATCCAACAAGGTCTGAACGGCCTGCCGCTCCCGCCGGCTCTCTCCAACGAAACGAAGTCACGACTCGACTCCTTCGAGTTGCTGACCGGAAAGGTCGCTCCAGTCCTGACCGAATGGATCGCGGAGAGAGACGTCCCATGCCCGGACCGTCCCACCGATCTGAGCCGCCCGATCACAGACGCGACCGGCCGCACCTGCGAATCATCCCGTTCTCCGTCGGCTTCAGGTGGAGCTGAGGGGATTTGAACCCCTGACCCCTTGACTGCCAGTCAAGATCAGGGGGTTTCGACCACCTGGGAGAACCTAGAAAACGATGCTCTGAACAGGGCTTTTGTGTCGCAATGGCTCTCGGCGTTTTCCGGCGTTTTTCATTCTCCCGCGGACTTTTCGCGGACTTCTGCGCACCCGTCGGAGTCCGGCTCGCGGTCAGACAGCCGCTGAGACACTGGACTCACCGGTCACCTGAAAGGTGGCTAACAACCGGCGCCGCGGCGAAGCGACGAGGTATGAGCGACCAACGCAACTCGATGGACAGACGCGGAGTCCTTACCGGGGCAGTCAAGTGCTACGGCCGTGCGGCCCTCAACCCAGCTCGCCGCTCCACAGCTTGATGTCGTCTGGCCAGTACTTCCGGCTTTGGAGGTACTGGGTGGATTCGGAACTCTCGTTGAACTCGAGCAATGCGCCAATCTTGAGCTGAAGCGCGTCATGTACCTCCTGAGGAGTGGCGAAAAAGAACTCTCGGCGGAGGTTGACGAGGTTCACTCGCCGATCAGCAAACAACTTGTGGAGCTCATTCTCCAGTGTGACGGCGTCGTCCGAGAAAAACAGGGCGTGGATATCGAAAGGGAACGGGACGGAGGCGTCACCGAGCTCTCGGACGCGATCCATGGGGTCCAGCCGGCGGGTCAGGCCGATTTTGACGACACGTCCCCCGAAAGCGCCTCGATTGGATATCACGTACACGTAGCCGGCCCGAATGTTGGCTGCCCGGTAATCGTTCTGTTCGATGGCTCCGTCGATCTCCGCGAGACGGGCTTCAAGGTCGGCAGTCGACTCAGACGCTTCGGAGTCGCGGAGGGCTTCCATGGCATTGAGGATATGGGCGCGTTCCTTTTCAAGCCGTTCCCGTTCTGCAGCGAGCTCAGCTTCAGCCTTCTTCTCCTCCCGGAGTCGTTCCCGTTCCTCACGAGCCGCTTCCTTCTCTTCCTGCACCTTCATCAGGTAGTCGGCAGTCAGTCCGATTTCTTCGTTTCGCAACAAGTGGTATGCATCACTGATTCGCATTTCCATCATCGCACCGAGCCGGGCGATCTGGGAGGCAGCCGTTTCGAGTCGCTTCTTGGCGGTCTGCACGTTGCCGACCCTAAGGGAGCGAACACAGTTCTCCGCCTCTGCGTTGTAGGCCCGAAGCATCAGCTTCCCAAGGTCGCGGGTCATCTTTCGCCCCTGGGCGAGGGAGTTGTTGTACGTGAACAGGTTCGACGCCTCGATGGCGTCACCAGCCTTGACCATTTCGGTAAGACGAGAATCCAATTCCCGAAGCCGACCTCGGTAGGCGTCGGCGTGTTCGAGCGGATGGTGGTAGCGGTAGATGCCGACCTCCTGGAGAACGCGCTCATCGTTGAGCTCGGCCAGCTCTTGACGGGCTCGTTCAATGGCCTCATGCAGATCGGAGAGTTCATCCTCAGGTGACGAGGTCACGTTGGCGATCGGGACTCCCTGCGGCTGCCAATCGCCGATCGTTTCTTCCTCGTCATCTTTGGTCGCTTCGACTGTCGGGAACGAAGCTTCATCGTCCGCGGTAGATGTGGAGTCCGGCTCGGGATCTTGTGCGGAGGTGCCCTCAGGACGAATCCACAGCTCCCAGCCCTCCGGAGGCGGCGGCCATGCGGGATCTGGACTCCAACCGTGGGGCGGCTTCCATCCTCGAGGGGGTGTGGGCCAGCCAGGAGGCGGGTTGAAGACCAGGTCGTCGGACATCACGAACGTCTGACGCCCGAAGGGTCGATCGGAGTCAGCCCATGCGGGTTTTTCGACACTGCCGCACCGAGATGTTCCAAGGTCGCAAGTGGAACGACTGCTGCAAGGTCCACTCCCAAGAAGCTCTCCCGTTGTGCCGCGACAGCAACAAATGGCACATACGTTGGCTGGCCGGTCGCAGGGCTGATTATGTTCGCGCCCACCTCAAGGGATATCGCCTGGACCAGACCACGCCGGTCCGCTTCGAACACTTCGTGCAGCGACCGTAATGCGACTTCATGGACTGCCGCTGAATAACGGTCCTTCTGTGCCTTCTGCGAGAGTTGCGACGCCGTAATCTGATCCGACGCCTTTACGTACCGGAATGCCTTGGCGTCAGAAAGGGTCTCCGGTCCGGGCACGATCACCCGCAGCCGCAGCTCGGCTGTGGCCGGATCGAATGAATAGTCCTCGGGCTCAACAGGGAAAGCCTCCGGGTACACCGAATTCGACAGGACGATCCCGACGTACTCCTCAATGGCCTCAGCCGTCCCGTATCCGAGGTTGGCTATAAGCTGATCCAGAACCTGGTTTGACTCAGCCGCTTGCCGATCCCTCTCGGCACACTCCTCCTGATACCGGGCCCGTTCACGCTGGAGTTCTGCAAGCCGTTGTTCTTCCGTCGCAGCATGGGCCTGTTTCAGCTCCTGTTGTCGGGCGGGGAGCTGATCCACTTCGGCCTGCCACGCCTGCATCGCCTGGGCATGAGCTGCCGACGCTGCCGCTACTGCCTCAGCGTGCTGCTTCTTCTTGAACACTCCACCGAGACCTTTGGGTTCTGGTGGAACGGTCAGGACCGGTTCCTGAGGCGGCACCAACTTCTCGGGTTCAGGAGTCGGTGTCTCCAAATCCGTCCGGTCGAACGGGGGATGCTGGGGCGAAACTCGAAGGCGCTCTAGATCGACGTAGTCGTCAACCTGCAATGTGGATGCGAGCAGCGAGGATAGCTCTTCTTCGATACCAGCAAGGCGAGTGTTGCGCTCGTCGACCTCTGCGAGCATCGCCTCCACATGTAGGCGCTGAGCCTCTTTCTCGGCTGCCTTACGCTCCGCCTCAGTAGCCCTCGCTGCCTGAGCGGCAGCCCGTTCGGCTTGCTTTTGTGCCTGAACGGCTTGTCGCACCGCAGCGTCGTGCGCACGAACAGCGTTCCGCTGCGCCTGTTGCGCCCTTTGGTCTGCCACCTTCATCTGATGTTGAAGCTCGGCCAGGACCCCGCGTCTTCGCGCCATTTTGTTCTCCCTCGATCCTGTCGATGCCGCTCACATCGACAGGCGACCTACCCTACTGAACGTCCATGACGGATGCCAGGGACACCCAACGCTGTCGGCTTGCTGCCGTTCTCGACCGACGGTCATGACGAGTGTCCAAAATGCGATCCCACCGCGATGGGACGGATGCCGGCAGAAGGCGAGGCTCTGATGGAGTGGATGGCCGACGACGAAGACCGATGGCGAGCATCGAGCTTCGCTGAGGTGGTCGACCCGGTGGGTCTTTGATAACCGCCCGACCCCGAGTGTGGCAGGGGCGAATCGTCCTGCTCGAGCCTCAGGTGTCGCATTGGAGGCCCCTTCGATTATTAGGCCACCTTCTCGCCGATGCGTATCGGTACCACATGCTCGCTGTCGTCGTCCTCGAAGACAGCAAGCAGCTCCAGGCGGGCTCCCAGATGCGCGAGGTAGTTACGCAAGGTTGACAGCTTCAGGTCTTCGCCTCGTTCCAATTGGGATATGGCCGATTGACTGATCCCGAGCTCGGCGGCCAGGTCGGTCTGGGAACGATCCAGGGCACGACGCAACTCGTAGAGCCCGATCTCGGCCAAGGTCTCGCTTCGAAGTGCAGCGAGTCGTTCCGCGGCACCGGGGCGAGAGACCACCTGCTCGTGGAGTTCGCGGTAGTTCTTTGTTGTGGGCATCAGTTCTTCTCCTGTCCAGTCGATCCAGTCAATCCTCCAAAAGACCTTCGTCTCGCAGCTCCTGCAGATAGGTGTCGTAGAGATCATCTGCTGCGGGAATCGCCCATCGGTACCACTCCTCCCACTGCCCGGTCTTGTCCCCGCCTAGCAGGAGGATGGCATGGCGTCGGGGGTCGAAGGCAAACAAGACCCGCAATGCCCCGCCTTTCGACGCTCGGAGCTCTTTCATGTTGTGATGTCGCGATGATGTGATCTCGCCCACCACCGGCCGTTTGATCGCGGGTCCATGCTCGACGAGAAGCATCACCCGATCGTCGAGTGCCTCCCGCTGCTCCTCGCTGAGCGTGCGCCACCACTGATAGAACTCGTCGGTGTACTCGACTTCCCACACGCGAGCAGTATAAGGTCTACCTTCTAGAAGTTCAAGCTAATGGCCCCATGGGTTCGATATGTCCACTTGAGTCATCAATCTCGCTGATGTCCGCATAGGTAGCTCGGAGACCGTATTCGTTTGTCAGCGCTCCCTGAGCAGCGTCGGCCGCCCACTCAGGATCGTCGTAGGCAGGGTGGTCCATATCGACGTTAAACGTGATCACGAATCGGTAAATGCGGTTGGTGCGCTCCATGACCCCATCATGCTCGAGATGCAGCTGGAGTGTTCAGATTCGTGTAACACTTCTGCCTTCTTGAGACGAGTTACTGGCATGACTGCTGATCCGCTGGTCGATTTGAGCGTCGAGGGCGAAGACTGGATGCCGGCTGTGCGTGCTCCGGAGCCTTTTGACTCTTTCTTTCGTAGAGAGTTCCGGCTGATGGCTGGTCTTGCGTATGCCCTTTCGGGGAGCCAAGTTGCAGCAGAGGATATTGCTCAGGAGGCGCTGCTTGCGGCGTACAGGCGGTGGGACGAGGTCGGTTTGTTGGATAGTCCGGGTGGGTGGGTCCGCCGCGTCGTGGCCAACCAGTCGGTTTCTTCCGTCCGGCGTCGTGTGTCTGAAGCCAAGGGACTGATTCGTCTTGGTCTGCGGCATGAAGGTTTGGCTCGGCCGGAGATGCCCAGTGACAGTGAGTGGATCTGGAGTTTGGTCCGCCGGTTACCGAGACGGCAGGCTCAGGTGGTTGCCCTCTACTACTTCGATGGTTTGTCGATGTCCGAGATCGGCAACGTTCTGGAGATTTCCAAAGAATCGGTGAATACGCATCTGCGTCGGGCGAGGGAGACCCTCGCCGGCGAGCTCGAGCGAGGAGAATCATGGTGAATCTTGTTGACGAACGAATCGAGCGTGCTGCTTCCGATCTTCATGACGCATTGCGGGCATTTCCTGTTCCTGAGCCACCGCAGAGTCGGTTGGAGCCGACTCACCGTCTCCGGCTTGGTTCGCTCGGCACAATGGCCGCGGCGTTCGTTGTCGTGCTGCTGATTGGCTTGCCGGCACTGCTCCTTAACACCGGTGGCGAAATTCGAGTCCCCGCGAGTCAGGATTCGGTGGGGCCGAGCGTCGCCATGTCGGGTCTGGGGATAGACGGCCCCTACTTCACCATCGACGACCCGACCTGGACGGTTATGGAAGCTTGGGCGGTGGCAGAAGGCGACCGGTCGACTAACTCTTCATATGAACGAGGCGAGGCGACAGTGCGGATCATGACTGGTTCTATCGCTTCCGAACTCCTCGCACAGACATCCGATTATCCAGAAACGGCATTGACAATCAACTCGACTGAGGTGACTGAACGCAGCACCTCGGAGGGCATCTCATTCATTTGGACCACATCAGATGGTCTCCCAGTCATTGTCGCTTTCGGGCAGATGAACCGCGAACAGGCCCTGGAAGTGTCCACAGCGCTCCGACCTCTAGATGTTGACGGGTGGGAGCAACTCTCGGCGAGGGCAGCCTTGATCTCACCAACCTTGGATGGGTCAGACCCGGCACGAACTGGACGATTCGGTACCGGTGGAGAAGAAGGAACCGGGGAGTGGATCCGCCTTGACGTGTCGGAAGCTCCCGGAGTGATACTCGAAATGGCGGATGGAATCGTGCTACCTCCCGACCACACGTTCGACCGGTTGATTTCCAATCTGCCTGACGAACCGACTGAGATGACCGAAGAGGGGATCATGAACATGCTCGAGTTCGAGGCCGGGTGCATCTGGACCGGCTACTGGCTCGACTCGGTCGCCTCCGGCGACACCGAAAGCCAAAAGCGAGCGCAGAAAGTACTCGACGAGATCCCAACCTGGCCAGCTCTCAACGCCTCAGATGGAGGCGGGGTGATCGACGCCTGGACTCGCAATTCCGAATTGGCTGCAGCCGGAGATGTGCAAGGAGTGCTCGACAACCTCTACACAAACAACTGCACCGATGTAGTCCCAGGCGAATAGATGCTGGCAAGCCCGAACTGCGCGATTGGCCCCGCACACCGACGTGCCGTTCTGCTCGGTTTCCGGATGCGGGTGTTATCGCCCGGGATCAGTTGATATGCGCCTGCTCGGACTGTCGTGGATGCCGAAGACGGCGACCCGGGTTAAACATCCTGAGCCCACTCCCGAGGCATGTCCGAATGCAGCTTCTCATCGGGCAGGAGAACCCTCCCATGTCCAAGTCGCGATCGCGCCGATCTGATCCAGAATTTGGCGCCCGGAGCGAGCAGATTGGAAGGCGCCGATTCTGACACGGGTCTGGCCGTTGCCCAAAATTGTCCGTCCTCAAGCCGAATCGGAATGGCGAAGAAGTCGACGCTCCACGTTTCCTCCAACACCTGTTTCGGGTCGGTTGACTGAACCGCACCTCTGAATATCCAACCTGCACCTGGAACTCCATAACGTTCAGCGACCCTGGCTTCGAACTGGATGTCGACCTGCACGCTGGGAGCACGACTCAGGATCGCTCGCAGCTGCTCCTCGATCTCGATCGGCGACACATCACTCCAGAACTGAACCTCGGCGTTCATGTCGGCCATGCGGCCTTGCTCATAGAGCTGCCTAATCAGTGAGTCGATCGGCTCGCCGTATACTTCCAAGCCCCAGTCGACAATGTCGGTGGCCGGGTGATCGCCCTTCTTGCCGTTCGCCATGTTCCTTCAGGTTCGTCGGTCATCACACACTACGGGCCAAGAACAGAGATATCACGTCCCAGGCGATCAGACCGAAAGAGCGTTGCCGGATAGCTCTGTCATTGATATTCCGGCCTTAGGCTGCTCTCTCGATGCCTGATCGTTTCTTCAACCTTAAATCGTGGGTAATCCGAATTTGGCATACGTTCACGTTCAGGCGCGACGTCTATGTGGGTATGGGTGCCGACCCGACCGCTACCTGGCAGTCGATTCTCACGACGCTTTTCGCACCCGGCCTTGCAGTCGCGTTCGGGAACTTCACGTTCCCGGCAGGCGACTGGCTCCCAATTGCCCTCGGTGCTGGGCCGCTCTTGACAGTCGGGCTCCTGCTCTGGGCCGGGTTCTTCAAAGTGGCCCTAGAAAGTAGTGCCGCCGTTAGCTTTGTCCATCTCTTGAGAGGCTTGGGCGTCTCTGTTCTCGGGTTTGCGATACCGGCAGCCGCGATCACCGTTGTTCAGTGGGTGTTTCAAGCGCGCTTTCGGACTCTTTGGACCCCAGCAAACGTGTTGGAGACCGTCTGGTCGTTTGCAATGCAGGTCCAAGCCCTTCGCGAGATTGCCAACCTGTCGTTTCTCAAAGCAATCGGATTGATAATTCTGGGTCTGATCCTGCTGGTTGCAGTGAGCGCCACGGTCTTTCTGCTCACCTTCAGGGTCTACTGACGCCCGAGCTGTCGTCTAGGCTAAGCGAGCGAGAAGTGCCGTTCGTTCTTCTCGGTTCTCACGCCTTACCGTTGCTGCCCTAGAGTCAGTCGATTTGACAGCGCGAGAACCGGCAATCCAGAGCCCGGTGGACGGGCGATATGTGCCGATCTGTGCGGTCTCAGATGTGGGCGGTTCCGCTGCAGATTGTCTCGTTCTGCTCGGTTTCCGGACGTCCCACAACCTGAGCGTTACCGCCCGGGATCTGTTGATCGGCGCTAGCGACGTAGTGTCGATGGTTGGGGAGCCTGATGTCTAGGCAGCCATTGGCTACTACCTGAGAGCGTAGAACCAGCTCCCCTCATAGTCACGGCTGACGGTTTCTTGAGACTGGGTCGTCGCAGAGTCGATTAGAGAAGTGTCCAATCCGTTCGACCGGAACGCCGCATTGACGACTCCGAGCAGGTCGGGTTCCGCAAGGAGCTCGTCGCGTTCGGCATCGCTTGAGACGCAAAGCCACACAGAACTCTGATAAGGCTCCACGAACGCGGTCACAAATTCGACTCTCGTGACACCACGGTCGTAGAGGTCGCGAACCAGCACTTCTTTCATCCTCTCTAGCTGATTCCAGTCAGGCTGCTGACCGCTCATCGCAGCCAATATAGAGCTGCCCGGAGGCACTCACGAGGTGCCGATCGGGTGCGGTATCAGATATGAGCGGAATCGCTCGGGAATTGTCGATCTTGTGCGGTCTCTAGGGTGTGCATATGAGCGATAGCTCCATCGACACGAGCGCCAGGGGTCGGTCGCGGTCTGTGCCGCTAGGTGTGTTGGCGGTCCTCGGGCTTGTGCTCGCAGGTGGGATCCTGGTCTTTGTCGGATTCATCGCCCCGGACAACGGTGTCGACGCGTCATCTCTGCAGCAGGGAATTGGTTTGGCCGCAGTTATTGCGGCTGTTCCAGTGGCAATCCTGCTCAGGCCTGTCGAACCAAGCAGGGGTGTCGCTCTAGGGGGAGCGCTGATGTTGGCGGGCATGTTGACGATGTTCGGTGGGAATCTCGTTGGGCTTGTTATGGCCATCCTGGGCGTGGCGATCCTACTGGCGGGGGCTTCGCAACAACCTCCTCTCACATTGGGGCTAGTTGTAAGGTTGTTCATTTACGCGATCGTGCTGGGTGTGGCCGAATGGCTGTCTCTTGGCGAGTCGACGTTGCCGTGGACTCTGGTTTCCGTTGCTTTGGCTGCCATCGTGGCCACAAGTACTGTCTGGGATCAGCCCTCAGGGGCCGCGCAATAGGGCGATCTCCGAGCTCCAGGTGAAGCGAGCGCCGAAGTGCCGATATCGGGCATTTCTCCAAGTGCGTGATATCGCGCGATATCTGATGATCTGCGTAGCGTCCCAGGAACTGCAAAACCGCTATCTTGCGTCTAACGGATATGAAGCTATGGGCCGCGCTTGTCGCGACATTGTTGGTCGCTGGATGCCAGACCTCGACGAGTCCTCTGGATGAGTTCTGCAGCGAGGCGGGCCCTCTTCTGTCGCAGGAGGACTTCGGCCCTGACCCCGAATCCGCCGTCAGTGAGCAGATGAGTGAACTCTCGCAGCTGGTCGAGCGGCTCCCCGAAGACGAACAACAAACCGTGCTAGAGCTGATTGAAGATGTCCAAGAGCAGATTCGAGCATTTGAGGATGGTCAGGCCCCTGATGGGTGGCGGAGCGAAGCCGTGGTTGAGCATGTCGGTTCGCTGTGCGATCGGAACGACCTCGTCTGGCACAGTGTCATTCCATAGCCAGCCGCTCGATAGGTGCCGATATCGCGCACTCGATGTGGTCTCGGATATGGGCGTTATGACATGAGCACCCACCAACCTGCACATAACCCGCGCCGTCCGGAACGATCTGGCGCACTCCGGTGCGAGCAGAACCGGCATTAGGCGCTACATGACTGACGGCCGGCCAGCCCGTGACAGTGCTTGTATTTGAGACCTGATCCGCACGGGCATCGTTCGTTGCGGCCGACCTTCGAAGCAGTTTCGATTGGCCGAGCTGCCAGTTTCGAAACCACCTCAGTTCGCTGCTCCACGGCCTCGAGCTCCCAATGCCAGAGACGCAGCCGGTCGTTCCACCCATGTAAGCGCTCCTCAGTGGCCTCGACTGCACGCTCGCGGGCGGCGAGGTCTGCCTCTCGAGCAGCGAGCTGCTCCTCGGCTCGGTCTGTAAACACCGGAGCACCCTCAACAGCAGACTCATCCATGGTGCTCATCAGCTCGCGCTCGATCAGCGTCATGATGGCCCGGCCCATCGATATCCCGGCTGCATCGCAATACCGCTTCCACGTCGACCACTGCGCCCCAGTCACCGGAACCCTGACCATCCGAAACGTCTCGTCCTGATCGAGTCCAGCCATCAGCCTTCGGTCGATCCTCGCCAACGTGCCACGATCAAGAACCATCAGCCTCTCCTCTGTCTACATGTAGACATGTCGCAACTTGTTGCATGTGCGTGTGTCTTTTGAGGGGTCGGTGCGCGCGGCGCGTGAGCTTCCCGCTGTACCGGTTCCGGATCGGTTCGGTGATAACAATCAAATCTCGATCCGATGTTTGGATGGTTCGTTCCATATCCGCTCGCTGGTGGGTTCTCGTCAGCCGAGACGCCTCCATGTCTCCCCAAGGCGAATCGGACTTCTGCTTGCTGCGAAACTCCGCCCAGAACGACCGTCCGAGCCAGCCACCACACCCACTGGTCGGTCTCATCGAACGCCCGACCCGATCACAGCCTGCATTCCGGGCATGTGAGCCCAGCCGCAGAGGCTGATTCGGTAGTTGGAGATCCTGAGACACCGGTCATCAACCGTTCCGATAGTCGGTCACCCTCCCAAACCACTCCCAGAACCGCTCCCAAACGACTCCCAACCTGGCAGGTGGCCCGATCGAAGACTCATGGGAGCGAGGATGACGAAGAACCTCTGCCAGCGTGCGCAGACCCTTGCGGGAACCCCTTTCAGATCTCCCTGAGCGGGCCGGAAAGTCAAGGGCGATCGACGACATAGGGCGCGATCGACACGTGAGTTTCGACGCCGTGCGTTCCGGCCGATGTTCGGAGATTCGGGTCGATAAGTCACCGGATCAAGAAGACCAGATCACCCTCTCAACCGAGTGTCAGAGACCCTGTCAACCGAGTGCCAGAAACCCTCCTATGCTTCTCTGACCTGGCCGGATAAGGCATTCTCCAAGTCGACGGAATCAGACGCGATCACGTCGACCAGCCTGTTGTCTTTCCACAGCCGATCACCTACTGGGAGGGTGAATGAGAGTGATTTGAGAGGGTGCCGACGGATCATCACGGGCATGGAACACGCGGACCGGCTCATCAATGTGCAGGAACTCGCGGACTACCTCGGATTACCGGTGACCACGCTCTACCAATGGCGGTATCGAAGAGAGGGACCTCCGGGCTTCCGAGTCGGACGGCATCTCCGCTACCGGTGGAGCGACGTGCAGCGCTGGATCGAGGACCGTCTTGAAACGGGATCGCCAGAGCCGGTGTCACAGGCCCCGAGTAGGGTCGCCAGACGAGGCATTGACTGACAAGTGCATCGCGAACAGGTGAAGGAGTTGATGATGGCGCATATCAGACGGAAGGGTTCAGGCCAGTGGCAGGTTCGCTACCGGGACCCATCCGGCATTGAGCGAGCTCGAAATTTCGCCCGGAAAGCAGATGCTGAGAAATTTCTCGTGACTGTCGAGGCGGACAAGGTACGAGGGATGTGGGCGGATCCTCGCCTCGCAAAGATCACTGTTGCCGAGTGGTTGCCTACATGGCAGGCAAGCAGGGTCCATCTTCGACCTTCGACGCGAGCGATGTCGGAGTCACTTCTGCGTAATCACGTACTCCCCTATTTCGGTGACCGGCGTCTCGGATCGGTGACTCCAACGGAGGTCCAAGGGTTTGTTGCCCACCTCGAGGAGAAGGGTCTGGCGGCGTCGACGATACGCCAGGCCTACCTCCTGGTCGGGGGCCTGTTCTCCTCGGCGCTCGAATCGGACCTCATCGTCCGCTCCCCCTGCCGTGGAATCAAGCTGCCGAAGAGCGCTCAGAACGAGATGCGTTTTCTCACCGCCGAAGAAGTGACCGATCTCGCCGAGGTGATCGACAACCGCTATCGGGCTCTTGTGCTGACGGCTGCGTACGCCGGCTGTCGGTTCGGAGAGCTTGCCGGTCTGAAGACACACCGCCTGGATCTTCTCAGGCGAAGTCTCACAGTCGCCGAAGCGCTCTCCGAAGTGCGTGGTCAGGTGAGGCTCGCTGCCCCGAAGACGGCCGCAGCCCGGCGCCAGGTTGCGTTGCCCAAGTTCCTAACTGAAGAACTGAATCACCACTTGACCACATGGCCACCCAGTACGGAGGGGTTCGTGTTCACAGCACCTCAAGGTGGACCACTTCTTCGCCGCAACTTTCGGAGCCGAACCTGGCTGCCAGCGGTGCGAGCGTCGGTCGGCGAGCCCATGCGGTTCCATGATCTCCGTCACACTCACGCGGCGATGCTGATCGCTCAGGGCGAGCACCCCAAGGTCATTCAGAACCGCCTTGGACACTCCTCGATCAAGGTGACGTTGGACACCTACGGACATCTGTTTGAGGGCCTCGACGAGGCGGCTGCTGAACGTCTCGACTCGGCGTATGTACGGAATGCCGATCTGACCCCGGACTCCATAAGTCATCGAGTCATGGAATTGGCACCCTGAACTCTCAGCCTCACTCAGGGTCATCGAGGTGTCCCAGCGCCGTCGCACGATCGATGTCCCACTCAAGCGCCAACACTCGACCCCCGACGATCGTCTTGTGCTCGTCGGTGTCATCGACCTGCATTGCGCCAGCCACGACACGCTCAGCGAAGCGAGGGCCCGACGCCGTACCGTCAAACTCTCCCTGAACACGCATCGCGTACGTGTCCACAACCTCAATGAGTTCTTGTGTTAGCGCGTCTGGTCCGAACTCCGCTAGGCGTTCGCGCGCCGATTGATACTCGGAGGCCGCATTGGAGATCGCATCTTGAACCTCGCTGTGAGCTTGTTGTTTCGGATCCAGCTCGCTGATCCCCGATAGGGTCTGCAAGGCAAGACTGGCTGCATCGAAGCTGTCCGCCAGATCACTGGGATGGGGGAATTCAAGTTCTGACTCTCGGCCGCCGAGCCCCGGTGTGGGCCAAAGACTCGAGATCAGCCGCAAGGTCAGAGACGGGACTGGTCGACCGTTCCGGAGGGGGATGAATGTGAACGTCTCGGCTGGCATTCTGATGACATTGAGAGCTTCTTGAAGCTTGTGAGCAGCGTTGGCCCACTCAACCAGAGAGTCAAGTTCGACGGCAATAGTCACTTCGTTCGCACCTTTCGGATCGCTCCCATCACCTGGGCCAACCACTTGGGCGCGCAATCCAGTCGAACTGCACGTTTCAGCCAGCTCCCGCCTTCGGGCTGCGACTCGGCGTCGGCTATCTCGTCGACACGTCTCGGCGGCCCTCTCCAGGGCCCGACGGCGAGATCCGGAACGTGCGGATCGAAGAATGCGCTCCTCGTCGGTTGTACCTGAGGCGAGGGCTTCAACAACCGC
>Ga0299914_10002187_pt1 | contig 13378 bp, 9 predicted proteins | sample RVTome_10_FD_201361 | JGI IMG/M metagenome (GOLD analysis project Ga0299914, IMG submission 201361) | Soil microbial communities from uranium-contaminated site in the Upper Colorado River Basin, Wyoming, United States - RVT153D57 (version 2) ...
TGGAAAACATCATAATAGCCTAAACGCACAATCAGATTGGTTAATTCTTCACCTCCAAGCGAAAGCGAAACTAAATCATTATTTGCTGCCGACAAAAGACTGCTTTTTATTCTCTTATGCCTGAGTACGTTGGCTTTGCTTTTTATCAAGATCTCTTTCATAGAAAATGAAACTGCTGCTTTTGAATTCCTGCAAGACCGGCCGGAAGGCGCCGTGCTCAAGATCATTAACGGAATAAAGTATCTTTCCATTCCCTTCGTTTATCTCTGGAAGTTCACCGTCATCGCGTTTGTGATCTGGGTCGGTTGTTTCATGTACGGTTACAGGGTTACCTATTCACAATGCTGGGGTGTTGTAATCGGGGCGGAATTTATTTTCCTCATTCCGGAGGTGTTAAAGATCATCTGGTTTATGATCATTCAGACCGATCCTGGTTACCATGAAATACGGGCGTTCTATCCTTTTTCGCTCATGCATTTTTTTGATTATTACTCCTTCGACAAGCGGTGGGCATATCCCTTGCGCGCCCTGAATCTTTTTGAGATAGCTTACTGGTTTATGCTGGTTTCGGGTATCCACCATTACGCCCGAAAAGAGCGGAAGATCGTGTGGCTGATCGTATCCTGTTCGTATATTCTTCTTTTTGCGCTCTGGCTGGCTTTTTATGTAATTGTTTACAAGTAGGTCTGTCCGTGTCCACAGGTGAGGGGCCGGCAGCGGTGCAAAAGGTTGCCATGATTAGCCCATTAACCCTGAATTCAGCTAAATAAAGATGGGTCTGGTTGCATCCTTGAAGCCTTTTGCGACAGAAAAGTCCGCAAATCTGAATAATCCTCGTTATTTTCGCGGCTCAAGTTTTAGAAGAATCGCATCATGAACTATAATTTTCAAAAGGTCAATAATATTACGGGCTGGGCAGTCTTTACCATTGCGTTGATTGTCTATTGGATTACCATGGAGCCAACCGCGAGCTACTGGGATTGCGGAGAGTTTATCGCTGTATCCTACAAGCTGGAAGTTCCACATCCTCCGGGAGCTCCCCTTTACCTACTCATCGGCCGTTTATTTTCCTTCCTCTCGTTTGGCGATAAAACCAGCGTTGCCTACTGGATAAACTTCAGTAGCGTGCTGGCCGGGGCCTTTAGTGCGCTGTTTCTTTTTTGGTCGACCGTGTTGTTCGGCCGCAAACTCATGAACATCCGCAAATTTGAGGAATTAACCCCTGAGCGCACCTGGGTTTTGATGGGCGCCGGTCTGGTGGCAGCCTTGAGCTTTACTTTCTGCGATTCAGCATGGTTCTCGAATGTTGAAGCGGAAGTATATGCGATGTCATCCTTCTTCACGGCATTCGTGATCTGGGCGATGTTGAAATGGGACCTCATTGAAGATGAATCAAAGGCGAACCGCTGGCTCATTCTCATTTTTTATATGATGGGCTTATCCATCGGTGTTCACTTATTAAACCTGGTGACCATTCCGGCACTTGCCCTTATTTATTATTTCAAAAAATACACACCCGGACCATGGGGAATTGTGGCCACCATGCTCTTCAGTCTTCTCATTATCTTTTTTATCAATAACCTCATCATCCCGGGCCTCCCCACTATGGCGGGTAATTTTGAGGTGTTCTTTGTGAACAGTATCGGGCTTCCCTTTGGCTCAGGTGTGATTGTATTCGCGCTCATGCTGATTGCAGCGTTGGTCTATGGCATCCGGTATGCGCAAAAGAACGGCAAACCTATCCTCAATACTTTTCTGCTTGCAACAACTTTCATCCTGATCGGGTACTCTTCTTATACAATGATTGTGATACGGGCAAATTTCAATCCGCCGATCAATGAAAACGATCCCTCTGATGTGATGAGTTTCGTGCGATATCTAAAACGGGAGCAATATGGCAGCCGGCCTTTACTGCATGGTCAGTATTTTACGGCCCAATTGGAAGGAATTGACGAAGGCGAGCCTATTTACATAAAAGGCGAAGATGAATATGAGATCACTGACCGCAAGATGTCCCATAGGTATTCAGCGGGAGATCAAACCATACTACCAAGAATCTGGAGCACCGATCCCCAGCATCAGGCTGTCTATCGCGACTTGCTGGGACTGCAACAAGGGGAAAAGCCGAAGTTCTTTTCTGACAATCTTTACTACATGTTCACACACCAGATAGGGTGGATGTATGTGCGGTATTTCTTTTTCAATTTTGCAGGAAGGGAAAGCGATAATCAAAATGCTAACTGGATCGGTCCATCTCAGTGGTTTGAAGAACTTCCACATGCGCTGGAAGAAAACAAAGGCAGAAACAATTTTTTCATGATTCCGTTTGTCCTGGGGTTGGTGGGTCTATTCTATCAGTCTGTCCACAATACGAAAAACTTTGCGGTGGTCGCTTTGTTATTTATTCTCACCGGGGTAGCGTTGGTCATCTATCTGAATTCACCGCCCACGGAGCCGAGGGAACGCGACTACATTTATACGGGTTCGTATTACGCCTTTTCATTGTGGATTGGATTTGCGGTTATCGCCTTCGCGGATATACTCGGGAAGGTAACCAAAAACCTTCGCACGGCGGGAATCATCGCGACCCTCGTTTGCCTGACAGCCCCGATTTTGATGGCGAAAGACGGCTGGGATGATCACGACCGGTCCAAGCGTTATTTCTCGGTTGATTCGGCCATAAACTACCTCCAATCGTGCGCGCCCAATGCCATTCTTTTTACCGGGGGCGACAATGATACTTTTCCGCTCTGGTATTCGCAGGAAGTAGAAGGCGTCCGCACCGATGTGCGTGTCGTCGTGTTGAGTTATTACAACACTGACTGGTATGTTTATCAAACCATGCGACCAACCTATGAGTCCGAACCCTTTCCTTATACGCTTACGCGCGAGAATTACAGGCAGGGGGGGCCCAATGATTACCTGCCCTTCTATGATGCGAAGATCAATTCAGTGGACCTGAAACAATATCTTGAACTTCTGAAGAAAGATCACAAGGGACTTCGTTTATTTCCTTCAGCCAACGCGATACCGACAAAGGAACTCGTTCTCAAAGTGGATGTCGACAAGGTGAGGTCGTTGGGAATTGTGCCGCCGGCACTCGACAGCCTGATCATTCCGGAAATGCGACTGCGCGTTCGCGGGAACGGGCTGGAGAAAAAAGATCTGGCCATGCTCGACCTGCTGGCTACGTCGGATTGGGAAAGGCCTCTGTATGTAAACAACACATCGCTGGCGCAATTTAATGTTGACCTGTCTCCGTTCGTGGTGCAGGAAGGAAATGCGTACAGAATTCTTCCCGTCATGAATCCAAATCCACAGGTTGAACTGGTGAACACGGAAATCAGTTATCAAAATATGCTGGAGCGATTCCAGTTCCGTGGATTGGCTGATTCCACCATTTACTATTCTCCGGATTACAGGAGTTTCGTGCAAAATCACCGCAGTAGTTTCAATTCTCTTGCCGCTGCTTTGATACACCGCGGTGACAGTGCGCGCGCAAGGGAGGTCTTGATGTACAGCCTCAACCGGATGCCAGACCATGGCGTCCCCTATGATTATACCAACACGCAAACCGTGCAGCTTTTAATGGCAGTGGGTGAGAAGGAAAGGGCCCTTGAAATGGCAAACATACTCAGTACGCGTTCTGATGAGCTGGCCTCCTATTACCTTCGAAAAAGGGAATTTGGCAGAGATTTGCAGATCCCTATTGTCATACTGGGCGAACTTCAGCGGGTCATGTTTGAATATGGTGAAAATGAGTTTGCGGAAAAACTTGAAGCCATGTACAATAGACACGCGACGGCTTTTCAAAACCGCGGTGGATATGACCGCTCGGATTTTTAATTTATGATATGAGAGAACTGGCGGGGCAATGCCCGGCTGCTCCAAATGGATTCAAGACTTCGATCAGAGAAAAGGCGCCACGCTGCGCCTTTTTTCGTTTCTATATCCTTCGCGATCCGGAAGGCCCTACAAATGGATCACCTCTTCATACGCGGCGGCGGTTGCTTCCATAATTGCTTCACTCATGGTGGGATGCGGATGTACGCTTTTGATGATCTCGTGGCCTGTCGTCTCCAGGTTTCTTGCCACCACCACTTCAGCTATCATTTCCGTGACATTGGCGCCGATGAAGTGTGCGCCCAGCCATTCCCCGTATTTCGCATCGAAGATGACTTTGACGAATCCATCGGGAGCGCCGGCTGCTTTTGCCTTACCCGACGCACTAAAGGGAAACCTTCCGACTTTGATTTCATATCCCGCTTTCTTCGCAGCCTCTTCCGTGTAACCGACAGATGCAATTTCGGGTGAGCAATAGGTGCAGCCAGGCAGGTTGTTGTAGTCGAGGGGGCGGGGATTCTTCCCGGCAATTTTCTCAACGCATATTATCCCTTCGGCTGAAGCCACGTGTGCCAGCGCTGGACCTTTTACAATATCTCCGATAGCGTAAACACCCTCTACATTGGTTTTGTAAAAGTCATCGACCACCACCTTCCCCTTTTCCGTCTTTACACCTACTTCTTCCAGGCCAATGCCTTCTATGTTGGTGGCTACACCGACAGCGGATAACACGATATCTGCCTCGACCTTGATCTCCCCGGAAGGTGTTTTTACCGTGGCTACGCACCCTTTGCCTGAAGTATCCACTTTCGTGACTTCAGAATTCGTATGGATGGTCATGCCCATTTTCTTAAACGATTTATCCAGGGCTTTGGAAACCTCCTCATCCTCGACTGGAACTATCCTGGGCAGAAATTCAACGAGTGTGACCTCGGCGCCGATCGCTTTGTAGAAGTATGCAAATTCCACACCGATCGCACCGGAACCAACCACAAGCAATTTCTTCGGGATGGTGTTCAACATCATTGCTTCGCGGTAGCCAATGATCTTTTTGCCGTCGATCTTCAAACTGGGCAGTTCACGCGACCGCCCGCCGGTAGCAACAATGGTATTTTTGGCTTCATGGTCGGTTTTTTTACCCTTGCCATCCGACACTTCAACTTTGCCGCCTTTTTTCAGTTTGGCCGTTCCCTCAAGGAGTTCGATCTTATTTTTTTTAAAAAGGAACGAAACCCCTTTGCTGTTACTGGACGCCACATCGCGGCTGCGTTTTACCATTCCCTGCAAGTCAGCTTTAAAATCCTTTACTTCTATGCCGTAATCTTTCGCATGGGTGAAATATTCAAAGACATTTGCACTTTTCAGCAACGCTTTTGTCGGAATACAACCCCAGTTGAGACAGATGCCGCCTATCTCAGCTTTCTCTACCACGGCCACCTTCATTCCCAGCTGAGAGGCGCGGATAGCTGCTACATATCCCCCTGGGCCGCTCCCGATTACGATCAGATCATATTTAGACATAGTGTTCAATTTAAATTTGCTGCCAAAGATAAACCGGAGATTGGTTATTAAAAAGGCCTTTTGGCTATGGCCTTTGGCCTTTTGCCACCAAACCTGTCACATGACGTTTGCACAAAAGGCTGCGAAAATCACCTGGCATTAAGGCATCAGCATGAAAATGAATGCTTATTTTTGGCCACCGACGGCGGCGGATACCCGCCAACACTTCGTAAAAAAGCAGATTATGAAATTACTCAAGGGAAAGAATGCACTCATTACAGGAGCCTCAAAAGGTATTGGGAAAGCCATTGCCATTACATACGCTGAACAGGGTGCAAATGTTGCCTTTACCTATCTGTCCAGTGTGGAGCAGGGAAAAGCTCTCGAAGCGGAGCTTTCCGCCAAGGGCATCCAGGCAAAAGCCTATCGATCGGATGCTTCTGATTTCGCCCAGGCCGACAAACTCATTACCGATGTCATTGCAGATTTTGGATCGCTGGATATTCTCGTAAACAATGCAGGCATCACCATGGATAACCTCTTGCTTCGTATGAGCGAAGAAGCATGGGACCGGGTATTGAACGTCAATCTCAAGTCCTGTTTTAACACTGTAAAGGCCGTGGCCAAGCCCATGATGAAACAAAAGAGCGGATCAATCATCAACATGACCTCTGTTGTGGGCATCAAAGGAAATGCCGGGCAAGCCAACTACGCAGCATCAAAGGCGGGAATCATAGGTTTTACCAAGTCCGTGGCCTTAGAAATCGGTTCGCGTGGTATACGATGCAATGCAATCGCTCCCGGTTTTATCGAAACAGAAATGACAGACAAGCTCGACGCAAAGACCGTTCAACTATGGCGTGATGCCATTCCGTTGAAACGCGGAGGGAAACCCCAGGATGTGGCAGAAGCCTGTGTGTTCCTGGCGTCCGACATGGCTTCCTATATTACTGGCCAGGTCATCCATGTGGATGGCGGCATGCTGACGTAGCCACCGGGTTGATGAACTCTACTCCACCGACAATAGGAAGGGGTTGTGTTTGAAACGGGCATAAAGTCAACAACGCGTAATTAAGAACGACCGACCCGTACCGGTCAAAAAATTCTTTCATTCAAACGTTTTAGGCGCCTAAACAAGCGGATTTATTGCAACAACCTAACAACTGTCAGTAGTCGGGCTGAAAAATTATTTCGTCCGTTGTTTGGAAACCATGCGTTCAGATTCTACGTTTGCATTACCAAGTCGAATAAGCATACCGCTTTACCGATTTATAAAGAAGCGCGGAGAGACAGGCTCTGTGAAGCGCTAGCAACCCTCCTCCCATCTGGGGAAGAAAAGGTGCTAAATCCTGACTCTGAGCCGGAAAGTCCGGTTCAGGATATATAAACCGATTAATAATGAAAAACATCGTCGACACTTCTCAGTCTGCCTTGAGCCCGGCGGGCATCAGAGTTGTTTTTTCTGATCTTCTCCAATCAATTGCACACCTTTTCAGGTTTGATGACAGCACAGCCGTCTGCTACATGCGTTGCTGTTGTCATGTGGGTTGCTGTTAACTCGATAGTGGAACGCTTCCGGCAACAAATGGCTTATGACCTGCCAGGTGACAGGTAGTGGTTACGGCCATATCCCCCTATTCCATTTTAAACAATCAAACGACTCAAACAATCAGATAATCATGTCCAATTTACGATTTGAAACTTTACAGCTACACGCAGGTCAGGAAATCGATCCTGTCACGATGTCACGGGCGGTGCCCATTTATCAGACCACTTCCTTCACGTTTCGGAATTCCGAGCACGGTGCCAATTTGTTTGCCCTAAAGGAATTTGGAAACATCTATACACGCATCATGAACCCCACCACAGATGTTTTTGAAAAGCGCATCGCAGCGCTTGAAGGGGGTGTAGCAGCGTTGGCTGTGGGTTCAGGGCAGGCCTCCCAGTTCATAGCGCTAAACAACATTTTACAGACGGGCGAGAACTTTGTTTCTGTCCCCTTTCTGTATGGCGGAACGTACAATCAGTTCAAGGTTGCATTCAAACGGCTGGGTATTGATGCGCGATTTGCCGAAGACGACAGGCCGCAATCTCTTGAAAAGCTCATTGACAAGAAAACCAAAGCCATTTATGTTGAAACGATCGGGAACCCTAATTTTAACATTCCGGACTTTGAGGCTATCGGTGCGCTGGCGAGGAAACATGACCTTCCGCTCGTTGTAGACAATACTTTTGGCGCAGCCGGTTATTTATTCCGTCCCATCGAATATGGGGCCAATATCGTGGTGGAATCCGCGACAAAGTGGATCGGGGGCCATGGAAACTCGATTGGCGGTGTGATCGTGGATGGCGGAAATTACAATTGGGGAAATGGAAAGTTTCCACAGTTCACCGAACCATCAGAGGGATATCACGGGTTGAAGTTCTGGGAAGTGTTTGGAGAGAACAATCCGCTGGGTCTTCCCAACATTGCGTTCATCATCCGGGCACGGGTGGAAGGCCTGCGCGATTTCGGTCCGTCTTTGAGCCCTTTCAATTCTTTCCTCTTCCTGCAGGGGCTCGAGACACTTTCATTGCGAGTACAACGGTCTGTTGACAATACTTTGTCCCTGGCGCAATGGCTGGAAAAAAATCCGTTGGTAGAAAGCGTCAACTATCCGGGCCTGGAGAGCAGTACCTATCACAAGCTGGCAAAAAAATATTTACGCAATGGATTCGGAGCCGTGTTGTCGTTTACACTGAAGGGCAGCAAGGAAAATACCGCTAAGGTGGTAGATAGTCTGACCCTGGTAAGCCACCTGGCAAATATGGGAGATGCCAAGACCCTCATCATTCAGCCTTCGGCCACAACGCATCAGCAACTGACAGATGAAGAACAGCTGGCCGCAGGGGTATTACCTAACTTGTTGCGGGTTTCTGTGGGCATTGAACACATCGAAGACATCAAGGCGGATTTCCAGCAGGCTTTTGAAAAAGTATTTCAGGGAGAACTGGTGGCCTGAGAAAGAATGCATTCATAGCGAGCTGAAAAAAATATGTTGAAGACGGATCACACTTTTCATTTTAATGATGTATTTGAATTGGAATCGGGAGAAACACTCTCCTCTTTCCAGCTCAAGTTCACCACCGTTGGCAGTCTGAATGAAGAACGGACCAACGCTGTCTGGGTATGCCACGCCCTCACAGGAAGTGCTGATTTTACAGACTGGTGGGGTGGGTTGTTTTCAGCTGATGGGCCTTTTGATCCTGCCAAACATTTTATCATTTGCGCCAATCTTCTCGGCGGATGCTACGGGTCCACGGGTCCGCTCACGAATATTCCGGAAGCTAACCGCGCCTATTTTCATGATTTCCCCATCCTTACCAACCGCGATGTCGTGCGTGCCTTTGATCTTTTGAGGCTCGAACTCAAGATCAAAAGGATCCACACGATCATTGGCGGATCGCTGGGAGGACAACAAGTACTCGAGTGGGCCATAATCCAGCCCCAGATCTTTGAACATATCATTCCGATTGCATGCAATGCTTTCCACTCGCCGTGGGGCATTGCTTTCAATGAAGCACAAAGACTGGCGATCGAAGCCGATCCGACCTGGAAGGAAAATGATGCACGCGCAGGAATGGAAGGATTAAAAGCGGCCCGCGCGATCGGCATGATATCCTACCGCCATTACAATACTTATCTGGAGACCCAATCGGAAAAATCAGCCGATAAAATTGAGGACTTCCGGGCGGCCACATATCAGCGCTACCAGGGCGAAAAACTGGCGAACCGTTTCAATGCCTTCACGTACTGGCTTCTTTCTAAAATGATGGACAGCCATCACGTGGGCAGAAAACGTGAAAGCACGGAAGAAGCCTTGAAACAAATTCAGGCTAAAGCTTTGATCATCGGAATAGAAACTGACATCCTGTTTCCGTTTTCAGAACAAGAGTATCTTGCACAGCACATCCCGAACGCCACACTGGAAACAATCAAATCCATTTACGGACACGATGGTTTCCTCGTGGAATTCGATCAGTTAAAACAAATTATCACACATTATTTCAATAAAACTCTCAGTAAGGTTCTGGTATGAAGAAGAAATTAAAATTAGGGCTTTTTGGATTTGGCTGCGTAGGGCAGGGTCTCTATCATGTGCTGCACGAAACGCACGGGGTGAAAGCCGAGATAAAAAAGATCTGCGTGAAAAACAGGAATAAGACAAGACCCATTCCGGAATCTTTTTTCACCTACGACCGCGACGCGCTATTGAATGATCCGGATATCGATATTATCGTCGAACTGATCGACGATGCGTCCGCGGCGTTTGACATCGTAAAAAGTGCCCTTGAAAAAGGTAAGGCCGTGGTAACGGCAAACAAGAAAATGCTGGCTGAGCACCTTGAGGAAATTTACGAACTCCAGCGAAAGACGGGAAAACCCGTCCTGTATGAAGGTTCTGTGTGCGGAAGTATTCCAATCCTCAGGAACCTTGAAGAATACTATGACAACGACCTCATCCAACGCATCGAAGGGATCTTCAATGGCTCCACGAACTATATCCTCACCAAAGTTTTTGAAGAGAAAAAGAGTTACGAGAGCGCATTAAAGCAAGCCCAGGAACTGGGATTTGCCGAGAGTGATCCAATGCTCGATGTAAAAGGGTTTGACGCCAAATACAAACTGGTGATTGCTATCACCCACACCTTTGGCGTGTTCGTGAAACCGGATGACGTCGTCAATATCGGCATTGACAAGATCTCGGACCTCGACCTTAAATTCGCGCGCGAAAATGGTCTTACAATCAAATTGATTGCCCGTGCCTTCAAAAACGGGAACAAGATCTACGGTTTTGTTGCGCCGCAATTCATTGATGCAAACCATCCTTTTGCTTCGGTGCGGAACGAATACAATGCCGTTCAGGTCGAAGGAGCTTTCGCCGAAAAACAGATTTTCATCGGGAAGGGCGCAGGAAGTTATCCCACTGGCTCTGCTGTTTTGTCGGATATATCTGCGCTTACCTACGATTACGCCTACGAATATAAAAAACTTCAGCAGGAACACGGCCTGGAATTTTCCAACGATCTGATAACGGAGGCTTATGTGAGTTTCGATGAGAGCACTACCATCGCCATAGAGGATTTTGAAGAATTCCAGTCGGGATATGCAGCCAACGGCAAGCAATATATGGTCGGGAAAGTTGCCCTGGAAAAATTACAGCGTTGGTCAAGAATAGAAGGGGTGGGAATCATTCTTGCCCCAGGCGCCATGGTCAAGTCACAGGCGGGGGGCAAACAGAATCTTTCCAGGTCAGTGGCTTAGGTTTTGGCTTCGGATAGCGTTGCCGGACGAAAGCGCACCCAAAATTTTCGAATTACCAAAACTTTTTGTAGTATAGAGGGCTAAATTCAGGCTTTGAAAAAGCTCCTTTCTATACTCTTTCTCATAGTATTCCTCTTTAATGTGGGTGGATACTACATTGTCTTCTGGGGCCTGCGTCTTCAAACCGACCGGCAATTGACCCGCCAGTTGGATGCCGACCTGTATGACCCTGGGCAGACCGTCGAATTAAAGATTCCGGTTGCCCTGCCCTACCCCCTTCAATCCAGAGAATTCGAGCGGGTAAACGGAAGATTTGAACACAACGGTGAACACTATAAACTTGTAAAACACAAATTAGAAAATGACACCCTGTACGTAGTCTGCGTCCGCGACCATGCCACGCGGCAGCTGGTAAACACCATGACAGACTATGTACAACTCACCCAGTCTTTTCCCGGCTCGGACACCGGGCAGGATGCCCTGAACTATCTCAGCAAGCTGGTCAAGGACTTTTTTCCGCAAAGTGACATCGCCCTCATGCATTTTTACGGCTATAGCATGGTGATCACATTTTCTGAACGTCCCGAGCTCTTCCTTCAACCTGTAATCGCTGTTCAGGTTCCGCCTCCCTGGGCCTAATCCATTCTTCTTATTTCCCAAAATGATGAGTTGCTCGACAACGCATCATGGTTTCATGCCTGAAAATGGCCATTCTTTCACTACTTTAAAGATCATTTTATGAAATTATATTTACACGCTTTTGTTGGTTGCATACTATTATGCTCGCTGGCGACTGTCAATATCCAGGCTCAGGGTTGCGTAGCCGTTAAGAACATGTCTTCGCACGGACTAAATTTTGGAGATGAAACACACAACGGCTGGCAGTTTTCCGTTAACTACCGATATTTCAGATCCTATAAACACTTTCGCGGCAGCGAGGAAGAACACCACCGCGTTGAACAGGGAACAGAAGTAATCAATAATGATAACTCTGTGAACCTTGGTGTTAATTACACTTTCAACAGCCGCTGGAGTGCCACTGTAGCCATTCCATTGATCTATATTGATCGTTCTTCGCTATATGAGCATAGTGGCAATAGCGGCGGCAGATTTCACACTGAGTCCAAAGGTTTGGGTGACATACGCGCTACTGCTTATTACAATACGATGCCGGCCAGCCACAATGGGCACCTTGTTCTGGGGTTGGGCGTTAAGGCGCCAACCGGAAATTACCATTACAAGGATTATTTTCATAAACGGGAAGGGCTCGTTCTCCTACCCGTCGATCAATCCATTCAACTTGGCGATGGCGGATGGGGCCTGATCACCGAAGTTGATCTTACCAGAAGGATCGCCGGGAATTTTTCGGGTTATCTGAACGCGATGTATATGTTCAACCCTAGAAATACGAACGGCGTATTGAGGAGGGAAACACCTTACACCATGCCGGTAACCAACGAACCGATCCCGTTGTCAAACGAGATGTCAGTGGGCGACCAGTATTTTTGGAGGTTAGGCGCACAGTTTTCAGCTAACGGCATCCAGGCATCCCTGGGTGCGCGAATGGAAGGAATTCCCTCCGAGGATATTCTTGGCAAAACAGATGGCTTCAGAAGACCCGGATACGTCGTTTCCGTAGAGCCGGCAGTTTTCTACTCAACGGGACCGCATTCCTTTGGCGTCAACCTCCCCATCGCGCTGGCGCGCAACAGAACCCGGAACGTGATTGACAAGACCCAGGGAAACAACCCTACCACGGGTGAGCCGATCATCGGTGATGCAGCCTTTGCTGACTGGTTGTTATCGTTGACCTATGTGTACAGACTAATGAAATAAAGAAAAAAAGGAGGGACTAACCCCTCCTTTTTTCTTTCAATTCAACAGAATTTCAGGTATCATGAGCTGAACCGTTGTTCCCTTCCCCTCGACAGAATCGATCCTGATCGATCCATTAAGTTTATCAATGGCTTCCTTCACAATATACAGGCCCAGCCCGGAGCCTGCCCCATCATCGGTAGCGCGGTAAAACATCCGGCAGACATCCTTGAGGTGTTCCTTTGCAATCCCTTTCCCGTTATCTTCAATGCGCACTTTTGCGCCCTCCTCTGTAATATTAACATTCACTTTTATTACCGGATCCCTGCCATTGCGATACCGGATGGCATTTGAAATGACATTGTTCAGGATGACCTTCAGTCGCCATCGATCACAATAGAACGGTTTATGCTGTTGAACCGAGATGATTTTTTCCACAGCTTTACCTGTTGGCGTCGCAAAACTCAGTTGATTAAACGTCTCGTCGATGATAGGCTCAAACAAGACCTCCTCCCGCTTTACTTCCAATCGGGAATTTCTTGACTGATCAAGGATCTCCGTGATAAAGTGATCCTGCTGAAGAGCACTGTGATGGATCTTTTCAAGATAAGTATCTTTCATAGACGGGTCACTGTCTTGTTTGGCCAGATTGATCAATCCCAATACGGATGCGATGGGAGCACGCAGGTCATGAGACACACTGTATACGAAATTATCGAGTTCAGTATTCCTTTTGCTGAGTTCCTGGTTGCTCTTTTGCAACTTGATCTCAGCTTGCTTGCGAGTGAGTATCTCTTCGTGTAATGCCTTGGTGCGCTCCAGAACTTTAGCTTCCAGATTCTCATTAAATTCAAGCAAGTTGTGTTGGGCAACAGTTCGCTCTTTCACGGTCGCAGAGAGCACCAGCGTGGAGAT
>Ga0299914_10002188_pt1 | contig 13375 bp, 11 predicted proteins | sample RVTome_10_FD_201361 | JGI IMG/M metagenome (GOLD analysis project Ga0299914, IMG submission 201361) | Soil microbial communities from uranium-contaminated site in the Upper Colorado River Basin, Wyoming, United States - RVT153D57 (version 2) ...
TCGACCTGTCCGGCCAGGGAGCCGAGGGCGGCGGTGAGCACGAGGGTGGAGGCGATGACCACCCAGGGCATCTTGCGCGCGAAGGCGGCGAGGGCCCGAACTGTTGCTTTCACGATCTAGATCCTGACGAGAGACGGGTTCTGTGGAGGTCGGCGGGGAGATGCTGACTGCATATCCGTGATATCCAAAATCTGGGGGAGGTAGGTGAGCCGAGCAGTGATCATCGAAGGCACGAGGTCATCTCGATCCCCATCTGGCGCCGGCATCTCACCTACCTGCAGACCCCTGATCTCGGCGATGCCACGACGGAACCCACTCCTGACCGAAGACGCCACCGTCACCAGCCGGAGGGGGGCCCGGCTCCGGACGAGCCGGTGGCGACACGCGCGGTGTCGAGCGCCTCCAGAAACCGCCGATTCTCCAGGTCGCTGCCGATGGTGACACGCACCCAGCCCCCTCCCATCCCGCGAACGATGACACCCTCGGCTGTCATGTCGGCCACCTGCTGCTCGGCGTCGTCGCCCAGTTCGAAATAGACGAAATTGGTGTGACTCTCGGCCACGGGCAACCCCCGCTCCGTGAGGGAGCCCACCAGATGGTGACGACTGGCCGCATTCGCGGAGCGCCGCCGTTCGACCTCCTCGGGTTGGCCGAGCGACGCGAGGGCGGCCGCCTGTGCGACCCGGTTGACAGTCAGTGGCGCCTGAGCCTTCCTCAACTCGATGAGCAGGTCCCCCCGGCCGATCGCGTAGCCGATCCGATGGGCGGCGAGCGCGTAGATCTTGGAGAACGTGCGCAGCACGATCACGTTGGGGCGCTCGACGGCGAGTGGGACCTGGGTCTGATAGCGCGGATCTGTGACGAACTCGTGATAGGCCTCGTCCACGATCACCAACACCGATTCGGGCACCTGGTCGATGAATTCCTCGATCTGCCGGGCTGGTTTGATCGTCCCGGTCGGGTTGTTCGGGTTGCACACGACAACCACCGTCGTCTCGTTTCCTATTGCGCCGAGCATCGCGTCGAGATCGAGACTGCGGTCGCTCTGGATCGGGACTTCGACGTGCCCCATGCCTGCCCAGATCGCGGCGAAGCGGTACATGACGAAACTCGGCCACCCGTAGACGATGTTGGTGCCCGGCCCACCGAGGGCAAGGGCGATCTCGGAGAGCAGGGCGACGCTCCCAGCGCCGAACATCAGATTGGAGAAATGGACCCCTAACTCGTCGGCGAGTGCATGACCGAGGTCCCAACAGTCATTGTCGGGGTAGCGATTCGAGACCGTCATGGCCCGTGTGGCGGCTTCGATGACACCGGGGAATGGGCCCTCGGGGCTCTCATTGGCCGTGAGCTTGACGATCTCGGAGGGGTCGAGCCCATGGGCGCGGGCCACGTCCTCGAGTTGGCGGCCGACCTTGTAAGTTCTCAGCGCCGCTATCTCGGCACGAAACCTGGGCATGTGGGGTCGAAGATAGCCGTGGCTCCTCTCTCACGGAGACGCCACTTGTGCCAGACTCATCTCATGGGCCAGCTCGATACATTGCGGGTCATCGACGCCCAGGGAGACCTCGTCGCAGACGATCCGGGCCTCGATCCCGAGCTCTACCAGACCATGTATCGACACATGGTCCTCTCCAGGGCCCTGGACAGGCGAATGCTCGCCCTCCAGAGACAGGGGCGCATCGGGACCTACGCCATGCTGGAAGGCCAGGAGGCCGTACAAATCGGATCTGCTCTCGCCCTCGAGCCGAACGACTTCGTGTTCCCCAGCTACCGCGAGCACGGTGTCCAGGTGACGAGGGGGCTCCCCATGGAGGTGCTCCTGGCGTACTGGAAGGGCCTGCCCAACGGGGCATGGGACATCGAGAAGTACCGCACTGGCATCGTCACCGTCCCCATCGCCACCCAGCTACCCCACGCCGTGGGCTACTCCTACATGACCAAGCTTCGCGGTGAGGACACCGTCACCGTCACCTATTTCGGTGATGGCGCCACCTCCGAGGTCGATTTCCACTCGGGAATGAACTTCGCCGGGGTGTGGAAGACGCCCACGGTGTTCATCTGTGCCAACAACCTCTACGCGATCTCGGTTCCGTATCACAAACAGACCGGCTCGGCGACGATCGCCCAGAAGGCCGACGCCTACGGTTTCGAGGGTCTCCGCGTCGACGGCATGGATCCCGTAGCCGTCTACCTGGCGACGAAGCTCGCGGCCCGTCGAGCCCGCGATGGAAAGGGCCCCACCCTCATCGAGGCGCTCACGTACCGCTACGGGCCACACGCCACGGCCGACGACCCCACCCTGTACCGCTCCGACGAGGAGGTGGAGGAGTGGAAGGAGAAGGATCCGATCGAGCGTCTGCGACGGTTCCTCGAGAAGCGGGGCGAGTGGGACGAGCGCGTCGGCGAGAAAGTGGCCATGGAGATCACCGATGAGGTCGATGCGGCGGTGACCGGTCTCGAGGCGTCGCCGACGCCAGGTCGCGACGACGCCATCCGCCACGGGTTCGCCCGGATCCCGCCTCACGTCGTCGATCAACTCCACGCCATGCAGCGAGCCCACGGTGAGCCGGAGACCAGCTTCGACGAGAGCGAGGTCTGGCATGTCAATCACGACGAGATTCCCGAGGGGCCGACCAATGCGATGAACATGGCGGAGGCGATCAACGCCGCCCTCGACGAGGCGATGGGAAGCAACGAGGATGTGGTGGTCCTCGGGGAGGACATCGGAGTGGCCGGAGGCGTCTTCAGGATCACCGAGGGCCTGCTGGGCAAATACGGGGAGGAGAGAGTGATCGACACCCCCCTCAACGAGTCAGGGATCGTGGGCACTGCAATCGGGATGGCTCTCGCCGGTGGCCGCCCTGTCGCCGAGATCCAGTTCGACGGGTTCGTCTACCCAGCCTTCGACCAGATCGTCAGCCACTTGGGGCGTTTCCGCTTTCGCACGAGGGGGTTGTCCTCGGTGCCTGTCGTGGTGCGGTTTCCCAACGGCGCCGGGATTGGGGCACACGAGCACCACTGTGACTCACCCGAGGCCTACTTCGCCCACGCCCCCGGTCTGGTCGTCGTGTGCCCGTCAACGCCTGTGGATGCCAAAGGATTGCTCACCGCGGCAATGGAGGGCGAGGACCCCGTGATCTTCCTCGAGCCGAAGGTGCTCTATCGAGCCGGCCGAAGCGAGGTCCCTGCGGGGCACTTCACCCTGCCGATCGGCCGGGCACGCGTGCGTAAGGTGGGAAGCGACCTCACCCTGGTCACCTATGGCGGAATGGTCCCGGTCGCATTGGGAGCCGCCGAGCAGTCGGATGCCTCCGTCGAGGTGATCGACTTGCGCACCCTGTTCCCGTGGGACCGCGAGACGGTCCTCGACTCGGTGGCCAAGACGGGCAGGCTGTTGTTGGTCCAGGAGCCTCAGGGGACGGCCGGCGTGGCCGCCGATGTAGCGGCCGTGGTGGCAGAGCAAGCCATGTACGACCTGGAGGCTCCGATAGTGCGCGTAACCGGGTTCGACGTGCCCTGGCCACAGTTCGCCATCGAGAAGCACGCCCTGGTCGACGTCGACCGGGTGAGGGCGGGGATCGACGAAGTGATGTCGCCTTGAAGCGTCTGAATCCTGCTGACGACTGAGATCGAGCCGGCCACGAGGATGTCCATCTGGCCTCACCAGTGGCCGGTCGGGCCCACATCGCGACTTGACCCGTTGAATTCGCCCGATCGCGGTTTAGCTTGTGTCGCTTGTGAGGCACTTGAGGCCAGAGGACCGCTCGACCAAACAGACCCGCGCCGGCTGCCGGAAGGGACGCCACCACTTTGGTGCGCCCCAGAGCATCGGTGGCGGGATCGCCCGCCAGGTCTGCCAGACATGCGGAGACGTGACCATCGACCTCACCGGCGCCGCGCTGCTCTCGGAGCCGATCGTGCGCGCCAACGGCAAGATCGGGACCCGATCCTCGTAGTCGTTTCGGGTATCGCCGCTCTACTCTGCCCGGCGTGACTCGTGTCATCAAGGCGGCTGGTGGTCTCGTCTTCCGTGAGTCCGCCAAGGGAAAGCTGAAGGTATTGGTCGCCCATCGTCCTCGATACGACGATTGGGGCCTGCCCAAGGGAAAGGCCGACAAGGGCGAGACGCCCGAGGAGACGGCGGTACGCGAGGTATTGGAGGAAACCGGCGTCCACTGCCGAATCGTCGCTCCGATCGGGGTCACCCGATATCGCGTCAGCAACGGGGTCAAGGAGGTCAAGTGGTTCGCGATGCGACCGCTCCCCGACAGCCCGGGGTTCACCGAGAACGAGGAAGTCGACGAGATCCGATGGCTGACCAGAAAGCAGGCCCGCGCCCTCTGTGACTACGAGAACGATCGCAGTCTCATCGCCGAGTCGGGCCTGAAGAGGCTGGCCAGCACGGGAACGCTCTATCTGCTTCGTCACGCCGCGGCCGGAAACCGTCTGAAGTGGCAGGGCGTCGACGCCGTCCGCCCGTTGACCAAGAAGGGACGACGTCAGGCCGCGGCTATCGCCGGATACCTGGGAGATGCGGGGATCGAGCGGATCTACACCAGTCCGTACACCCGCTGCATCCAGACCGTCGAGCCCCTGGCCGAGGCCATTGGAGCCAAGGTGGTCGAGCACGACGCGCTCGCCGAAGGGCCGGACATCGATGGGGCCTACGCCCTTTGCGACGAGTTGGTCGGGTTCAATGCGGTCCTGTGCAGCCACGGCGATGTGATACCGGCGGTGATCAACCGGATGATGTGGGCAGGGCTGACCCTCGAATCCAGGTTCTACTGCTCGAAGGGCTCGATGTGGGAGGTCGACTTGGACGCCGGCCGATTCACGAACGCCCGGTACGTGCCGCCTCCCGACGGCTGACGGCTAGGGAGTCTGGCTGCGGAAGACGAAGGCCAAGCCCTCATCGGTGTCGCGGACGTCCATCACCGTGTTCTCGAGGGGCTGTACCACCCGCGGGTCGAGATGGATCTCAGTCCCGGCCTGCTCGACGACCTCGTCGCTCTCCGGCACCTCCTCGACGAATTCGAGCCGGAGCGCAAGACCACCAGTCTGGCCCTCGTCGGCCGTGAGACGGGTGCCTTGATCCTCGGGGATCCCCTGGCTCTCCCGGATGTTCTCGAGGGCAGCGGCAGCGTTCTCTGACAACTTCAACATCAGTTGTCCTTTCTCTTGGGTCCGATCCCACCGTAGGCAGACCCCAGAGTTGTCCCGCATCGGCGGCCGCCTGCTGTCGGGTTCAGACGCTCTTGGTCCCGGTTGCCCAATCTGCATAGAGCGCCGCGTAGACACTGTCGGACACCACCAGATCCCGATGATGGCCTCGCTCCACCAGCTCGCCCTCGTCGAATACGAGGACCTCGTCGGCGCCCTCTGCGGTGGAGAGACGATGGGCGATGGTCACCGAGGTGCGACCTTCGGTCAATTTGTCGATTGCACGGCGGAGCGCCACGTCGAGAGCCGGATCCACGGCAGAGGTCGCCTCGTCCAAGACGAGGAGGTCCGGGGCGCCGATCCATGACCTCACCAGGGCGACGAGTTGGCGCTCACCTGCGGACAGGTTTCCACCCCTCTCCCCGACCCGGGTGGCCAACCCTTCGGGCAGTCCCTGGACCCACTCGCCGAGACCGAGCTCGTGGAAGGCGGTCCAGACCTCGGCGTCCGTGGCCTCGATGCTCCCGTAGCGCACGTTGTTGGCGATGGTGTCGTCGAAGAGGAACCCCTCCTGCGGAACGAAGGCGACCCGTTGGCGCAACTCCTCGAGACCGATCTTGGCCGCCGGCACGCCCCCTATGTAGGTCGCGCCCCGGGTCGGGTCCATGAGACGGACCAAGAGCTTGGCGAAGGTGGTCTTTCCCGAACCGGTCTCACCGACCACGGCCACCCTGCTCCCAACTGGAATGTCGACAGTGATGTCGCGCAAGACCTCTTCGCCATTCGGGTAGGAGTAGCGGACGCGATCGAAGCGGGCGCTCAAGCCCCCGGGACGGAGCGGCTCCGCATCCGCGGGGTCGGTGACGTCGACCTCTTCGTCGAGCACTTCGACCACCCGACGCAGGCCGGATGCCGCCGACTGGGCGAACTCGAGCGTCTCGACGAGGATCTGCAACGGCTCGATGAGGAGGTTGGTCAGGAGCAGGAAGGCGACGAGGGTCCCGGCGCTCATGCCCAACTGCTCCCCGATGACGATGCCGGAGACGACGAGGATCGCAGTCAAGATCCCGGCGAAGATCTCCGCGGTCGAGAAGAGCATGTTGCCGAATCGCGCCGTCTTGTACTCCACCCGGAAGCGTCGCTCCAGGGCGTCGGCGACCTTCTCCTTGGTGCTCTCTTCGGTCCCGTACGCTCGGACGATCGGTATGGCAGTGATCGATTCGCTGAGCACCCCGAGCGACGCGCCCACCTCCTTGCGCACGGCGTCGAAGTTGCGAGCGAGCATCCGCTGGAACCACCTCATCATGAAGAGATAGATGAGGACTCCGACGAGGGCGATGGTCGCCAGCCGCCACTCGTAGAACATCATCACAGCAGTCGCCAGGAGCACCTGGCTCGAGGCGATGATCATCCCGACACCGCCCCACTCCATGAATTCCTGGAGCGTCGTTATGTCAGACGTGACCCGGGACAGCAGGTTGCCACGGCGCTCCGACTGAACGTGGAGCACAGACTGTCCCATTATGTGGCCGAAGGTCTTCGTGCGCAGGTCGGACAGCCCCTTGGACGACGACCGCACCAGGCGGAGCAGCGAAATGCGCCCGACGACGACTCCGGTGACGAGGGCGGCGAGAGCGATGCCGGCGAGGACGAATACCCCACTCATGTCGACACCGCTCTGGTCGAGGATCTCCTCGTCGAGGATCACCTGCAACACGATTGGCGTGATCACGGTCACGGCCTGGCCAACCATGGCGAGGATGAGGGTGAGTTTCAGGCCCTCGCGCAGAGAAGGGGCTTCGAGGAGGGCACGGCGGATCAGCATGCCTGTGGTTTGACGCTCGCTCATGACGCCTCCCTGAGTCGTTTGGCCTCCTCCTCGTACGCTTGCACGAGGCGGGCGTAGCCAGGCTGGGTTCGGATCAGCTCATCGTGAGTGCCATGACCGAGGATGCGCTTGTGGTCGACATAGACGACCTCGTCCGCGAGTCGGATCGAGGACGGCCGGTATGCGACCACCACGATCGTCGACGGCAGTGCGGCGCTCTTGAGAGACCTGAGGATGTCCGCCTCGACCGATGGATCGACCGCCGAGGTGGCGTCATCGAGGATGAGGAGGCGTGGCTTGCGGATCAACGCCCGGGCGAGGGCGAGTCGTTGCCGCTGTCCACCGGAAAGCGTCGTCCCCCGCTCACCCAGCTCGGTGTCCAGGCCACGGGCCAATTCGGACACGAACTTGTCAGCAGCGGCGAGCCGGAGCGCAGAGTTCACCTCGTCTTGGCTGTAATCGGCATCGAGGGTCACGTTCTCCCTCACTGTGGTGTCGAAGAGAAACGCGTTCTGCGAGACATAGGCAACCTCCTTCGGCAACTCGGAGCGGGCGAAATGGCGAAGATCGCGCCCGGCCAATCGGATCGACCCCGAATCGGGATCCCACAGACGCGCAAGCAGGAGCCCAAGGGTCGACTTGCCCGATGCCGTCGGTCCGACGACGGCCAGGGTCGTGCCTGCCCTGAGGTCGAGGTTCAGCTCATCGAGAACTGGCTCCTCGTCATAGGAGAACCCAACCGTCTCACCCGTGACCGGCGCAGCCCCGGTAGCCGTCGATGCGGTGGTCGCACCCCATGAAACATGGTCGTCGGCGTCGAGGACCTCCTGGACCCGCCGCCACCCGGCGAGGCTCCCCGCCAGGTCCCAGAGCACGAAGCCGATGAGCTGGATTGGGAATGCCAGGAGGGTCAGCAGGTAGGTCACCGTCACCAGATCACCGGCGGTGACCGCTCCGGCGCCGACCCGGGAGGCACCGACGACCAGGAGCAGGATGATCAGCATCTGGGGCAATGACCGCATGATCACCTGGTATTTGGTCCACGTGGAGAGCACCTCGATCAAGCGGTCACGCAGTCGGTCGCTGACCACTCCGAACTTCTCGGACACGAACGACTCCCGACCGAGTGCCTTGACGGTCAGTGCGCCGTCGAAGCTCTCGTGTGCGATCGATGCAACCCGGCCGCGCTCCCTCTGAACGTGTTCCCACATCCCGAAAGTGATCCAACTGCCGTGGACGTCGATGACGATGGCAACCAGAAGCCCGACAACCGCTCCCACCCCGAGCCAGATGTCGATGGAGGTGATGAGGACGACCGTTCCCACCAGAAGCAGGGAGACGCCGGTGGCGTAGGGAAGCGGCCCGAGCACACCGGTTCCCTGGTCGGTGTCCGCATCGGCCACAGCGAGCAGATCGCCGATCGCCTGCCGGTTGAACCAGGACATCTTCAAGGTCAACTGGTGAGCGAGAAGAAGGTTGCGGACATCGCGTCGCGTGGCACCGGTCAGATAGGCGGCACCGGTCCTTCGGACGACGATCCCGAACGCCTTGACGATGGCGACTCCGACGATGATCGCGGCGGCGACGCCGAGGAGATCGGACTCCTCACCCTCGTCGAGGATGGGGATGATCACATTGTCGGTCACCCATCCGATCACCCAGGAGGCGCCGATGATCGCGCCGGCATAGAGAGACGAGCCGGCGACGGCGATGGCGAAGGCGGCCGGGTGCATCTTGATGAAGCGCCCAATGAGCTTCACACCGTCGCGGACGACGGCCCAGGGTGTCAGGACAGGGTCGGACATCAGGAAACCAAACGTAGAACTTGAAGAACGGTTTAAGTCAAGCCCGGCGTCGCATCGGGCCAGGCCCCATGATACGACCGGACCGGGGAATTGGCGCCCGATTTACCCCTCCGCCCTTCAGCCGAGGCTCCAGGACTCGGCCCGATGCACATGGAAGGCGATGACGAGAGCCGGAACCCGGCCTCGAGGAGGAAGATGTTGGGGTGAGCCTCGGACCGGATCCGGGTGGCCCGATGATCGAGAGCCCTTCCGGGTATGGAAGCCGGGGGCGCGCTAGACCGTGTCCACGAGCGCCTTGAGCAGATCCCTGACCGAGATCACCCCCAACAGCGCACCTTCGTCATCGACCACTGGTAAGTGGCGATAGCCCGACTCGCCGATCCAGGAAGCCGCATCCCAGACATCGAGATCGGGGTCGAAGGTGTCGGGGTCGTCACTCATCACGCTGGAGACCGGCGAGTCGAGATCGGTCCTGTTGGCGACCGCGCGCCGGATGTCTCGCTCGGTGACGAGGCCGAGGAGGTTCATTCCCTCGACGACTGCGAGAGAGCCGAGGTCGGACCCCTCCATTGCGGCGGCAGCCTCGATCAGCGTGGTGTCCGGACCACACACAAAGGGAGCGTCACCTACGAGGTCACCAAGGCGCATCGCCGTCACAGTAACCACCAACAGCAGAAAGCCCGCCGGTCGGGCGGGCTTTCGCGCTTTGGGAAGGTGGCTAGACCAGGTCGGCTTCGCGAATCCCGAACGAGGGATGTCTGAGTCGGCATAGGGCCAGCTTCTCCAGCTGACGGATGCGCTCGCGGGTGAGGTTGAACTCGTCGCCGATCTCTTCGAGGGTGCGGGGCACGCCATCGAAGAATCCGTATCGCAGAGCCAGGATGCGACCCTCCCGCTCCGGGAGGCGGTCGATGGACTGACGCAGCGAATTGGCCACGTCCATCTCCTCGGTCATCTGCACAGGGTCGGCGGCGTCTTCGTCCTCGATGAAGTCACCGAGTTGGGCACCGTCCTCGCCAATGGGCTGTTCCAGCGAAACCGTGTCCGCCACGGAGAGTGCGAGCTCGACCTTGTCGACCGTGACTCCGGCCTCTTCGGCGATCTCGTCGGGACGGGGGTCCCTGCCCAGCTCTGCCTTGAGCGAAGCCTGGGCGGCGCGCACAGCAGCCAACGTGTCGTGGAGGTGAACCGGGATGCGGACCGTACGGGATTTATCTGCGATCGCTCTGGTGATCGCCTGACGGATCCACCAGGTGGCATAGGTGGAGAACTTGAATCCCTTACGCCAGTCGAACTTCTCGACGGCTCGGATCAGACCCAGGTTTCCCTCCTGGATGAGGTCGAGGAAGTCGATCCCGGATGTGTTGGCATAACGACGCGCATTGGCGACGACGAGACGCAGGTTGGCCGTGAGGAAGTCGTCTTTCGCCTGGGCGCCGCGACGTGCCAGCCGCTTCAGCTCCATCTCCTCGCGCTTGCCCTTGTACTCGCCTTCTTCCAGCTTCTCGGCGGCTTCCTCGCCGGCCTCGATCTTCTGGGCCAGCTCGACTTCCTGCTCAGCCGTGAGCAGGTCGTACTCACCGATGGCGGTGAGATACTGAGATACCAGATCGGTCGTGAGTCGCCCGCGCTCATCGGTCAGCTTCGACTGCAGGCGTGAGCGACGAGGCCTGTCGTTGTTGTCTTTGCGCGTTTCAGTGGCGGCCATTGATTAATCCGTGTCCTCCAGGGGTTTTTGCGCGGGTCGGTGGGAGAAGCAACCCGAGCGTTCAACTATACGCAACGCCCGGGACTTGTGAACCCCCCACTTTTCCACATCATTGCGCCTGGGACCGTTTCTACGGTTCCCGTGCGCTCCGGCTCCATAAACAACAACGTATCGCGAGCTGAAGTCATTCCGAGCTTCGGCCAATCTCGCCGTGGCTCCAGATCAGTGTTGCTATAGCAAGAGGTGGCGGTTTCCGAGACCTGGTGCACGCGCGACTGGCCCGTCCGATGATGCCGTTTCTAGCGCGGGTGGTGTTTCGGGCGAAGATCTCTGGAGAAGTTGCCATCGATCGCTTGACAAGTCGGCCAGGGCCTGTCAATAATCCATTCGGTCGATCGACCGAATTCACGAGAGAGCAGATGATGACGACGGACATGACCACCAGAGCCACCATCCTCGAGGCGGCGAAGGCGGCCCTTGTCGAGAGCGGGTTCTCTGCGCTCTCGACGAGGGGTATCGCCCAGCGGGCGGGCGTCCCGCTGAGCCAAATCCACTATCACTACGGGACGAAACAGAATCTCGTCCTCGAAGTTCTCGAAGACGAGAACCGAAAGCTCCTCGATCGCCAGACCCGGCTGTACCAGAGCGATATGCCGTTCTGGAAGCAATGGGAACAGGCCTGCGACTTTCTCGAAGACGATCTCGCTTCCGGGTATGTCCGGGTCCTCCAGGAGATGACTGCCGCGGGCTGGGGTGACGACGAGATCGCCGTCGCGGTCAAAGCCAACCTGCGGGGCTGGATGGATCTGCTCACCCAAACTGCAACCCGGGCCTCAGAGGCGCTCGGCGGGCTGGGCCCGTTCACTCCCGCCGAGATCGCGGTGCTTGCCGGGTCTCCGTTTCTCGGGGTCGAAGCACTGATCCTCCTCGGATTCGATGAGGACGATCTACCGATGCGCTCCGCTCTACGCAAGATTGGAGACGTCCTGAGGTCCCTCGAGGAGTAGCCGATGCGCGCTCGATACCCCGATATCGAAGGTCACGTCGAGCGAGATGGAGTCAACGTCGGCTATGAGGTCTTCGGCGAGGGTGAGCCCACGGTTCTGCTCCTGCCCACGTGGACGATCATCCACTCGAGATTTTGGAAGATGCAGGTCCCCTATCTGTCTCGGCACTACCGGGTGGTCACCTACGACGGGCCGGGCAACGGTCGATCCGACCGGGTCAGGGATCCCGAGAGGTACTCGGCCGACTCCTACGCCCTGGACGCCGAAGCAGTGATGCAGGCGTGCGGAGTGCAAGAGGCCATCGTCGTGGGGTTGTCGCTCGGAGCGGCCTATGGCGTTCGTCTGGCAACCCTTCGTCCCCACCTGGTGACGGGCCTGGTCATGATCGGCGCCTCGATACCCCTCACCCTCTCCTCCCCGGAACGAGAAGCCACTTTCGAGCGATTCCTGGAACCGCCGGGAGACAGCCCCCAGGGCTGGCAGAAGTACAACCTGGCCTACTGGCATTCCAACTATCACGACTTCGTGGAGTTCTTCTTCACTCAGTGCTTTTCGGAACCACACTCCACCAAGCCGATCGAGGACTCGGTTGGCTGGGCCACCGAAACGGGCCCCGGCATTCTCGAAGCCGAGGCACTCAACTCGCCTCCATCCGAGCCGTGGGATGAGATAGTCAGCCGTCTCAGCTGCCCAACGCTGGTGATTCATGGCACCAAGGATCGGATATCCCCCCACGCCCGAGGAGAGCGGGCTGCCGAGCTGAGCCGGGGTGAGCTGCTGGCGATGGAAGGCTCCGGCCACATCCCGAACGTCCGTGACCCGGTCAAAGTGAACCGTGCGTTGCGTGACTTCGTCGAGAGGGTCGCGTCATGAGAGCGATCTTGCCGACCCATGTCGGCTCCGTCACCAACGATGGTGTGGAGATCTCCTACGAGGTCTATGAAAACGACGGTCCCACTCTCTTGTTGATCCCGCCATCTCCGATCACTCACTCACGAATCTACAAAGGTCAGCTGCCGTATCTGTCCCGCCATTTCCGCGTCGTTACCTTCGACGGGCGCGGCAACGGCCGATCCGGGCGGCCGACGGGCCGACGCCAGCACACTCGGGCCAAGAACGTCGCCGACATAATCGCCGTGCTCGACGGGACACGAACAGACAGGGCAATCCTCACAGCGCACTGTCATGCCAACTGGTGGGCACTCGACCTAGCCCTGAGCCATCCGGAGAGGGTCGATGCTCTCGTCGCCATCGAACCCGGTGTCCCCTTTTTCGGCACTCCTCATCAACACTGGAAAGACAGCGGAGAGACGTGGGACGAGATCCTCGAAGACCCTCGTGGGTGGCAGCTCTTCAACCGTCACCTGATCGTCACAGACCTGGAACGATGGGTGAGCTTCTTCTTCGATGCCCAGCTCGTGGAACGGCACTCCACGAAACAGCTCGAGGACGCGGTCTCTTGGGCGATGGAGACGACCGGGGAGATCCTCGCCGACAGCGAGGAAGCCCAAGACATCGATCCCCCTACCAGGGAAGAGTTCGTCGCCTTCGTCGAGGGGTTGCAGGTCCCGGTCCTGGTCATCCACGGGGACCAAGACGTCTGCCAGCGAGTCGACAAGGGCCGGGACCTCGCCAGGGCCACCAAAGGGGACCTCTTGGTCATCGAGGGTGGGGGGCACCTGACTCTCGCCCGTGACCCGGTGAAGGTCAACCGCGCCATCAAGAGATTTTCGGACAAGACAACGGGAGCGAATGTGAGCGTCCAGACATGGACTCGTGGCCTGAACCGGCGGAAGAGGGCTCTCTACCTCTCCTCTCCGATCGGGTTGGGCCATGCTCGTCGTGACCTGGCCATCGTCGAGGA
>Ga0299914_10002189_pt1 | contig 13368 bp, 11 predicted proteins | sample RVTome_10_FD_201361 | JGI IMG/M metagenome (GOLD analysis project Ga0299914, IMG submission 201361) | Soil microbial communities from uranium-contaminated site in the Upper Colorado River Basin, Wyoming, United States - RVT153D57 (version 2) ...
TCAAACTGACTGTCCATCAATCCAAAGGAATCCCACCCCCACCAACAAAGGCGAAGGACAGGGTTCAAAAATTGGCATTGAACATAGTGCACGCTGTTGAGTTCTCAAGGAACGGACGCACCCGGATCGGCACCCGCAATGGGCACCTCATCCGAGGCTGTTTCGTTCGTTCCATTCGGTCATCCCGAGGGACGCATCCGAATGCTTCAAGCTGATTGCCGAGGTATCTCGTCAATGCTTGGAATCGTTCCGCTTGAGGCCGATGAGCCAAGGTCTTCATGGACCCTGTCGCTCTTTCGCACCTTTGGGGCAACGAGTGATTACATTACGTGGATCTCGGGGCCCCTGCAACTTCGGGCTGCATCCCGGGCGTGTCGCACCGATGGTCACTCGACGAAGACGCCCGCGAGGGTCTTCTTGCCGCGCCGAAGCACCGCCATTCCGCCCCGCGGCACGCGGCCTTCGAGGGTCGCCGTCTCGTCATCGATGCGCACGTTGTCGAGCGATACGCCGCCCTGGACGATGGCGCGCCGCCCCTCGCTCTGGCTGGAGACGAGACCCGTGTCTGCGAGCAGTTGAGCGATCGAGGCATCCGGAGAGGTCGTGGTGTTCGGGAGCTCCCGGAGGGCCGCCTCGAGCGTGTCGGGGTCGAGCGCCGTGAGGTCGCCCTGACCGAAGAGCGCCTGCGATGCCGCCACCACTGCCGCAGTGGCATCCGCTCCGTGCACGAGTGTGGTCACCTCGTGGGCGAGCACACGTTGCGCCTCACGGCGGAACGGCTCACGCTCGACGAGGCCGGCGAGTTCCGTGATGCGCTCCCGACCGAGGAAGGTGAACACCTTCAAGCGCGACACGACGTCGGCGTCGTCGGTGTTGAGCCAGAACTGGTAGAAGCGGTAAGGGCTGCACATGGCGGCATCCAGCCAGATGGCGTTGCCTTCGCTCTTGCCGAACTTGGTGCCGTCGGAGTTCGCGATGAGCGGGGTGCCGATCGCGTGCACGCTCGCCCCCTCGACCCTGTGGATGAGGTCCGTGCCGCTCGTGAGGTTGCCCCACTGGTCGCTTCCGCCGGTCTGCAACACGCAGCCGTACTGGCGGTAGAGCTCGAGGTAGTCGAAGCCCTGCAGGATCTGGTAGCTGAACTCGGTGTAGCTGATGCCCGCCTCGGAGTTCAGGCGCGAGGCGACCGCGTCCTTCTTCAGCATCGTCCCGATGCGGTAGTGCTTGCCGATGTCGCGAAGGAAGTCGATGGCGGAGAGGCCCGCGGTCCAGTCGAGGTTGTTGACCATGCGCACCGCGCTGTCTCCCTCGCCTGAGAGGAAGCGGCTCACCTGCTCGCGCAGGTTGCCGACCCACTCGGCCACGGTCTCCTTCGTGTTGAGCGTGCGCTCGGCAGTCGGGCGCGGATCGCCGATGAGCCCGGTCGAACCACCCACCAACCCGAGCGGCCGGTGGCCCGCCAGCTGCAGGCGGCGCATGGTGAGGATCTGCACGAGGTTGCCGAGGTGCAGGCTCGGAGCCGTCGGGTCGAACCCGCAGTAATACGTGATCGGTTCGCCCGCGAGGAGCTCCTTGAGCGCAGCCTGGTCGGTCGAGACGTGCACGAGGCCGCGCCAGACGAGTTCCTCCCAGACGTCCGCGAAGGAGGCGTCGTTCTGCTGGGTGGCGAGGATCACTGGGTCTGACACGCCAGCAAGGGTACCAGCGGGCCCGACATCTACGATTCATATCAGGGCATTGATTCTGTCTACTTAAGCCTTTATCATTGATACTATGTGATTCAGCTTGGAGCCTTCAGCAGGCTGAATCAATACCCACCCCCTTACGTGAGGAGGCCCGATGTTCGTCATCACCGCAGACCAGGTCGCCAGTCGACGCAACACCGACCGCACCGGGGCCCTCATCGACGAGCTCGCGGCCGCGTACGCCGACGACCTCGTGCTTCCCGCCGACCAGACGGCAGGTGACGAGATCCAGCTCGTCACCCGATCGGCGGAGGCCACCCTCGGCATCGTGCTCGATACCACTCGCACCGGGCGCTGGAGCGTCGGACTCGGTGTCGGCGACATCCGGATGCCTCTTCCCGATGCCGCCCGGAAGGCGACCGGCACCGCCTTCATCGCTGCACGCGAGGCAGTGACCGCCGCCAAGCGCGCCGATGGCCGATTCGCGCTGCGCGCCGGCGACCCCGTCTCCGCCACGGCGGCCGGCGACGTCGAGTCCCTCATGCGGCTGCTCGTGCTCCTGCGCGAGCGCCGCTCCGATCACGGTTGGGAGGTCGTCGAGCTCATGCGCGCCGGCCACCAGCAGAAGGAGGCTGCCGCGGTGCTCGACGTCAGCGCCGCGGCCGTGAGCGCACGCCTCAAGGCGGCCATGTGGCGGGCCGAGGAGGACGCACGGCCGGCGCTCGTGCGCCTCCTGCAGGAGCTCGAGGCCGAATCCGAACGCGCCGCACCCGAATGATCACGACCCGCACGCCCTCGCTACACTGCTCGAAGCCGCGACCACACGTCGCGTTTCCGGAAGGAGCCCCGTGAACCTCGCCGCCGTCGCCGACGCCATCACCTGGTCGGCCCTCATGCTCTCCCTCACGGCGGCGGCCGTGTTCTCCGTGCTGGCATATCTCAGGCCCCGGGCGGCATTCATGTGGTTCGCCGCAGGTACGCTCGGCGTGGCCCTCATGGCTGCGGCGACGATCTCCGAGCCCTCCGGCCTGGCCTTCGCTCCGCTCGTGACGATCCTGGGCTTCACGGTCGCGGTGTTCGGCGGCAGTCCCGCAGCGACCACCGCGCTCAACCTCGCGATGGGCGGCAGCGTCGCGCCCGGCATCCACGGCGGCATCATCGTGACCGAACGGCCGTCGGCTGAGGAGCAGCGACACGGCGTCGTGGCGGGAGCCCGCCGGGAGGTGCTCCGCGGCGGCCTCACGATCGGCGTGCTCGAGCGCGTCGGCTCGGCCGGCGCCATCATCGCGGGCTTTCCCGAGGCCCTCGCGATCGTCGTCGCGGTGAAGGGCGTCGGCCGCTTCACGGAGCTCGAGTCGCCGGAAGCGCGAGAGCGCTTCATCATCGGCACGTTCGCGAGCCTCATCTGGGCATGCGCGGCCGCCCTCGTCGTGCACCTCGCGCTGCGCTGACGATCTCGCGCCGCCCGCGCCGACCGCGCCGGCGCTAGTCGTGCGACCGCGCGTGCCGACGGTACGTGGAGACACCGGGGTCGCCCGGGACCCAGAACCGCCACGGGAACGCCGCTCCCCCGCCCGCACCGCTCACGCCCGTGCGTGGGCCGCTCGCGAACGCCACCGGCAGCCCCGGCACCTCGAGTGAGAACGGCGGTGCGAGGAGGTCGGCCCCGCTCGCCGCGAGTGGCACGCCGAGCGCAACGGCGAGTCGTGCCGGCCCGCGTGCGAGATCGCGGTCGGATGCCCCGGGCCGCCGACCCCGAGCGAGCTCGAGTCCGTCGACCACGATCCCGCCGCGGAGGAGCACCGCCGACGACATCCCCGGACGCCCGGCGACGACGTTGAGGCACGTGTGCATCCCGTACGTGAAGTAGGCGTACAGGTGAGCGGCCTCGCCGAACATCACCGCGTTCCGCCGAGTCATACCGCGGAACGCATGCGAGCCGGGATCCTCGCCGACGCCACGGTACGCCTCGACCTCCGAGATCCGCACCGCCACCCGGCCGAGTTCCGTCGTGTGCGCGAGCACGGCCCCGAGCAGGAGCGGCGCTAGCTCGACAGCGTCACGCGCGAAGAAGTCGCGCCCGGCGATGACGAGTTCTGCCGACATCCGAGCGGTCAGCGACCTGCGAGAGGAAGGCCCGCGACGAGATGCCGCACCCGGTCGGCGAGCCGCGCGAACTGCTCGTCGACGCGAACCGGAGCTGTGCCGCCGATGCCGTCACGGCTTGCGACCGACCCTTCGACGGTGAGCACGTCGCGCACGTCGGGAGTGAGGTGCACGGAGATCGCCGCCAACGACGCATCATCGACCGCGTCGAGCTCGAGCCCGTGCTCCTCGGCGTATCGCACCAGCGAGCCGGTGATCTCGTGAGCGTCGCGGAACGGCACCCGCCGCTTCACGAGCCACTCGGCGACATCCGTCGCGAGCGAGAAGCCGGCGGGTGCGAGCTCGGCCATTCGATCGGTGTGGAACGTGAGCGTGGCGACCATGCCGGTGAACGCCGGGAGAAGCACTTCGAGCGTCTCGACGGAGTCGAACACGGGCTCCTTGTCCTCCTGGAGGTCCCGGTTGTACGCGAGCGGCAGTGCCTTCAGGGTCGCGAGGAGCCCGGTGAGATTGCCGATGAGGCGCCCCGACTTGCCGCGCGCCAGCTCGGCGATGTCGGGATTCTTCTTCTGCGGCATGATGGACGAGCCGGTGGAGTAGCCGTCATCGAGCGTGACGAAGCCGAACTCACGGGTATTCCAGAGGATGACCTCCTCGGCGACGCGCGAGAGGTCGATGCCGATCATCGCGGCGACGAACGCGAACTCGGCGACGACGTCTCGGCTCGCGGTGCCGTCGATCGAGTTCTCCGCCGGTGCCGCGAGACCCAGGTCGGCGGCGACGGATGCCGCGTCGAGACCGAGCGTCGATCCGGCCAGCGCGCCCCCACCGTAGGGTGAGACATCCGCCCGCTTCGTCCAGTCGACCAGTCGCTCGAGGTCGCGGGAGAGCGCCCAGCCGTGTGCGAGCAGGTGGTGGGCGAGGAGCACCGGCTGTGCGTGCTGTAGATGCGTGCGGCCCGGCATGATCGCCGTGCGGTGTGCGTCGGCCTGCGCTGCCAGCGCGTCGATGAGGTGCACGAGCTGCTGCCCGATCGCGGCGGCGTGGTCTTTCAGGTAGAGCCGCACGAGCGTCGCGATCTGGTCGTTGCGGCTGCGTCCGGCGCGGAGCTTGCCACCGAGCTCGGGCCCGACGATGCCGATGAGCGCCGCCTCGAGCGCGCCGTGCACGTCTTCGTCGGTGTCGGCGGCGACGACCTCGCCCGCGGTGACCCGGTCTTCGAGGGTGTCGAGCCCGTCGAGCATGCTGGTGAGCTCGGCGTCGCTCAGGTAGCCCGCCGCGGCGAGGGCGCGGGCGTGCGCACGCGACCCGGCGAGGTCGTACGGCGCCAGCTGCCAATCGAAGTGCGTGGACTTGGACAGGCGCGCGAGCTCTGGTGACGGCCCTGACGCGAACCGGGCGCCCCACAGTGCGCCCTCGTTCGTGCCGTGCTCGCCGTCGCCGGTGGCGCCGTTCATGCCGGACTCGTCGGTCATCACGCGTCCTTCCGCTCGAGGAGCCAGACGAGGAGCGCCTTCTGCGCGTGCAGCCGGTTCTCCGCCTCGTCCCAGATGATCGATTGCTCGCCGTCGATCACCTCGGCAGTGACCTCGTACCCGCGATCGGCGGGGAGGCAGTGCATGAACACGGCATCGGATGCCGCGAGGGACATGAGCTCCCGGTCGACCCGGTACGCGCCGAATGTCGCGACGCGGTGCGCCTTCTCGTCCTCCTTGCCCATCGAGACCCAGGTGTCGGTGACCACGACGTCGGCACCGGCGACCGCCTCCGCGGCATCCGTGTAGAGGGTGACGGAGCCATCGGTCACCGCGGCGATGCGGTCGGCATCGGTGATCACGGATGCCGCGGGAGAGAACTCCTCGGGCGATGCGACCCGTACGTGCACGCCGGCGGTCACGCCCGCGAGCACGTACGACTGCGCCATGTTCGACGCGCCGTCGCCGAGGAAGGTCACCGTGAGGCCGGCGAGCTCGCCCTTGTGCTCGCGAATCGTGAGCAGGTCGGCGAGGAGCTGGCAGGGGTGGAAGTCGTCGGACAGGGCGTTCACGACGGGCACGGTGGTGCCGGCGGCCATCTCTTCGAGTCCGGCCTGCCCGTACGTGCGCCACACGATCGCCGAGACCATGCGTTCGAGCACGCGTGCCGTGTCGGACGGGGTCTCCTTGCCGCCGAGCTGGCTGCTCGCCGTCGAGATGATGAGGGGCGACCCGCCGAGGTCGGCGATGCCCACCGCGAACGACACCCGGGTGCGGGTCGACGACTTGTCGAAGATCACGGCGACCGTCTGCGGCCCCGCGAGGGGCTTCACCGTCCAGCGGTCCTGCTTCAGGCGCACGGCGAGATCGAGGATCTCGGCCTGCTCGGCCGGCGTGATGTCGTCGTCGCGGAGGAAGTGGCGGGTCATTCGGTTCCGTTCGGTGTGAGTCTGGTCGTTCGGGGTCAGAGGGACGCGGCGACGGCGTCGAGCGCACGCGCGAATCGCTCGGCGAACTCGTCGACGTCGGCCTCGTCGATGATGAGCGGCGGTGCCATGCGGATGGTGGAATCGTTCGCGGCGTTCACGATGAGGCCGGCGCGCATGGCTTCGGCGACGACGCGCGTGGCGACGGGCTCGGTGAGCCCGATGCCGATGAGGAGCCCCCGGCCGCGCAGCTCAGCGACGAGCGGCGAATCGAGCCCCGCGACCCGCTCACGGATCTGTCGACCGCGTACCGCGGCGTTCTCGACGAGGCCGGCGCGCTCGATCTCACCGAGCACGGCGTTCGCGACCGCAGTGGCGAGCGGGTTGCCGCCGAAGGTCGATCCGTGCTGGCCCTTGGAGTAGAGCGTGGACGCATGGCCGAAGGTGACGAGCCCGCCGATCGGAAAGCCGCCGCCGATGCCCTTCGCGACCGTGATCGCGTCGGGCGTGATTCCGGCGTGCTGGAACGCGAACCAGTCCCCGGTGCGGCCGGCGCCGGTCTGGATCTCGTCGATGATGAGCAGCGCGCCGTGACGATGGGTGAGCTCGCGAGCGGTCATGAGGAAGCCGTCGGGCAGCTCCACGACGCCTGCCTCGCCCTGGATCGGTTCGATGAAGAGCGCCGCGACCGCGTCGTCGAGGGCTCGCTCGAGCTCGTCGATCGTCGCATTGATGTGCTCGACACCACCGGGCAGCGGCTCGAACGCCTCGCGCATGTGCGGCTTGCCAGTCAGTGCGAGGGAACCCATCGTGCGTCCGTGGAAGCCGTCGACGAGCGACAGCACACGGGTGCGGGCGCCGCCCGAGTTGTTCAGCCGCGCGAGCTTGAACGCGGCCTCGTTGGCCTCCGCGCCGGAATTGCCGAACCAGGCACGCCCCTCCTCGCCTGCACCGGTGAGTCGGATGATGCGCTCCGCGAGTTCGAGTGCGGGCTCGGTCGTGAAGTAGTTCGAGACGTGCGCGAGTCGTGCCGCCTGCGCCGAGACCGCCTCGACGAACACCGGGTGCGCGTGCCCGAGGGAGTTGACGGCGATACCAGCCAGGAAGTCGAGGTACTCCGTGCCTTCCGCGTCCCAGACCCGTGCACCCCTACCCCGTTCGAGCTTCGCGAGCGGCATGCCGATGGAACGCATGATGCGACGGTCGAAGCGGTCCTGCCATTCGTTGAGGTCGGTCATGCGGGCACGACCTCCGTTCCGATTCCGGATTGCGTGAACACCTCGAGGAGGATCGAGTGCGGAATGCGGCCGTCGATGATGGCCGCCTTCGCGACGCCTCCCTCGACGGCTTCGAGGCACGCGGTCATCTTCGGGATCATCCCCGACTCGAGGCGGGGCAACAGCGCGATGAGCTCCTGCACGTCGATGACCGAGACGAGCGAGTCGCGGTTCGGCCAGTCGCGGTAGAGGCCGGCGACATCCGTGAGGATCACCAGCTTCGCCGCGCCGAGTGCGACGGCGAGGGATGCCGCGGCCGAGTCGGCGTTCACGTTGAGCGACTGCCCGGGCACTGCGGCGTCGGGCGCGATCGAGGAGACCACGGGGATGCGCCCCGCCGCGAGCTCGGCGTGCACCGCGGCCGGATCGACGGCCACCACGTCGCCGACGAGGCCGAGGTCGACCTCCTCGCCGTCGACGATCGCACCACGACGCCGACCGGTGAAGAGGCCGGCGTCTTCACCGGAGAGTCCGGACGCGAGCGGCCCGTGCTCGTTGATCAGGGAGACGAGCTCCCGATTCACCTGCCCCGAGAGCACCATCCGCACGACGTCCATCGTCTCGGGGGTCGTCACGCGGTACCCGCCCCGGAATTCGCTCTCGATGCCGAGTCGGGCGAGCATCGCGGAGATCTGCGGGCCGCCGCCGTGCACGACGACGGGCTTGATGCCGGCGTATCGGAGGTACACCATGTCCTCCGCGAATGCGCGCTGCAGCTCGGGGCTGACCATCGCGTTGCCGCCGAACTTCACGACGATCGTCTCGCCGTGGAAGCGCTTCAGCCACGGCAGGGAGTCGATGAGCGCCTGAGCTTTCGCGGATGCGGCCGCGGTGTCGTCCTGCTCTGCGGCATCCGTCTCGATCTCGTCAGTCATCTCAGCTCGCGTAGGCACTGTTCTCGTGCACGTAGTCGTGCGTGAGGTCGTTGGTCCAGATCGTGGCGGATGCCTCCCCGGCGTGCAGCTGAATGAGCACATGTGTCGCGCGAGGCGTCAGGTCGACGAGCTCCCGCGGCGCATCGGGCTGACCGGCGTGGCAGACGCGCACCCCGTTCATCGAGACATCGACGAGGTACGGGTCGAACGGCGCCTGCGTGGTGCCGATGGCCGCGAGCACACGACCCCAGTTCGGGTCGTTGCCGAAGATGGCCGCCTTGAAGAGGTTGTTGCGGGCGACCGAGCGGCCCACCTCGACCGCGTCGGCTTCGCTGACCGCACCGACGACCTCGATCGTGATGTCGTGACTCGCACCCTCGGCGTCCGCCTGCAGCTGCAGCGCGAGGGATCGGCACGCCTCAGCGACGGCCGCGGCGAATGCGTCGGGATCGGGCGCGATCCCTGAGGCTCCCGAGGCCATGAGCGTGACCTGGTCGTTCGTGGACATGCATCCGTCGGAGTCGAGGCGGTCGAACGTCACGCGAGTGGCGGACCGGAGCGCACTGTCGAGCGACCCGGCGGGCACCACGGCGTCGGTCGTGAGCACGACGAGCATCGTCGCGAGCCCTGGCGCGAGCATGCCCGCACCCTTGGCGATGCCGCCGATGCGCCATCCGTCGCCCTCGACGACGACTGTCTTCGGTCGGCTGTCGGTGGTCATGATCGCGCGAGCGGCGTCGTCGCCACCCTCGGCGGAGAGGCGGGCGGCCGCGGAGAGCACGCCCTCCTCGACGACCTCGCCGTCGAGTTGCTCGCCGATGAGTCCCGTCGAGCAGACGAGCACGTCGCCCGAGGACACCCCGAGCGCCGAGGCGGCGGCTTCGGCGGTGCGATGCGTCACCTGGAAGCCCTCGGGCCCGGTGAAGCAGTTCGCGCCGCCGGAGTTCAGCACGATCGCCGCGACCGCGCCATCGGCAATGGTCTGCTCCGACCAGAGGATCGGGTTGGCCTTTGCCCGGTTCGACGTGAACACCGCCGCCGCCGCGTTCGACGGGCCACGATTGACGATGATGGCGAGATCGAGGGCGCCGGAGCGCTTGATGCCTGCGGCGATGCCTGCGGCCTCGAAACCGGCGGGAGCTGTGACGGTCACGGCGCGACTCCGTTCACGGGAAGGCCGGTCCATTCGGCGAGTCCGAGTGCGATGTTCGCGGACTGGATCGCCGCCCCCGCTGTGCCTTTCACGAGGTTGTCGACGGCGGTGACCACGACGACGCGGCCCGCGACCTCGTCGACCGCGAGGCCCATGAGTGCAGTGTTCGCACCGAGCACGTCGGCCGTGCGCGGGAACTGGCCGGATCGGAGGAGCTGCACGAACCGCTCCCCCGCATAGGCGTCCTCCCATGCTGCGCGCACGGTCGCGGCATCCGTTCCGGGCACGATCCGTGCCGTCGACGTCGCGAGGATCCCGCGCGACATCGGCACGATGACCGGCGTGAACGAAATGGTGGGCTCCGCCGCACCCGCCCAGCGCAAGGCCTGGGTGATCTCGGGAATGTGCCGGTGCACACCGCCCACCGAGTACGGATTCGCCGAGCCCAGGATCTCGCTGCCGAGCAGGTGCGCCTTCAGGCTCTTGCCCGCCCCCGAGGGTCCGACGGCGAGCACGGCGACGAGGTCACGGCTCTCGATGACGCCCGCACGGATGCCGGGCGCGAGCGACAGGGCGACGGTGGAGGCGTTGCACCCGGGTGCCGCGATGCGGCGCGAACTCGTCAGCCGGTCGCGCTGCGTGCCGTGCATTCGCGGGAGTTCGGGGACGCCGTACGCCCACGCCCCGTGGAAGTCGCCACCGTAGAAGGCCGACCAATCCGAGGCCTGCTCGAGGCGGTGGTCGGCGCCGCAGTCGATGACGAGCGTGTCGGCATCGAGCTCGTCGGCGATCGCACCGGATGCCCCGTGCGGCAGCGCGAGGAAGACGACGTCGTGGCCGGCCAGCGTGGCCGCCGTCGTCTCTTTGAGCGTGAGGTGCGTGTACGCGCGCAGGTGCGGCTGCACCGCGACGAGCGGCTGCCCGGCATTGGCGTGCGCCGTCACGGTGCGCACCTCGAAGTCGGGATGGTCGGCGAGGAGGCGCAGGATCTCCCCTCCGGCATAGCCGGACGCGCCGGAAACGGCGACGGAGTACGTCATGAATCCACCTTAGGGTCTGAGCGGTCGGGGCGAAGTTCCGGCGACGCCCGCAGCAGCCCGACTAGGCCGCAGCAGGGGTCGCCGGGATTCGGCGCGCGCCACGACGTCGGTTGCGGAGCTCAACGGCACGCGTGGAGCGTGCGGAGGCGGCGAACCGGGCGGTGGACATGGTCCGACCCTATCGAGCCGGTCCGCTGCGAGCAATTCGGGCGGGAATCACGGGCATAGGCTCGATGTGACGACCACCCCGGTGTCGAGCGAGGAGGAACCATGGCCCTGCGCATGCTGTTCATCGGCGGCAACGGCATCATCAGTTCCGCGTCGAGTGCCCTCGCGGTGCAACGCGGCGACGAGCTCACCCTGTTGAACCGCGGTCGAAGCACGGTGCGCCCGGCGGTCGAGGGCGTACGGCAGCTCCTCGGCGACGCCGACGACTCGGCATCCGTCGCGGCCGCCATCGGCGACGAGTCGTTCGACGTCGTCGCGAACTTCCGCTCCTTCTCGCCCGCCCAGGTGGCCCGTGACATCGAGCTTTTCGAAGGACGCTGCCGCCAGTACGTGTACATCTCGTCTGCGTCGGCGTACCAGAAGCCCGTCGCTCGCCTGCCGATCACCGAGTCGACGCCGCTGCGCAACCCCTACTGGCAGTACTCCCGCGACAAGATCGCGAGCGAGGACCTCCTCGTCGCCGCATACCGGGAGCGCGGGTTCCCCGCGACGATCATCCGTCCGTCGCATACCTACGACCGCACGAGCGTCCCGATCCTCGGTGGATGGACTGCGATCGACCGGATGCGGCGCGGACTCCCGGTCGTCGTCCACGGTGACGGAACGAGCCTCTGGACCATGACCCACACGCGCGATTTCGCGGTGGCGTTCATCGGCCTCCTCGGCAACGATCGTGCGGTCGGCGAGGCGTTCCAGATCACCTCCGACGAGGTGCTCACCTGGAACCACATCACCGAGATGCTCGCCCGTGCGGCGGGTGCCGAGTTCCGGCCGGTGCACGTCGCGAGCGACGCGATCGCCCGCGAACTGCCAGAGCACGGTCCCGGTCTCGTCGGTGACAAGGCGCACTCGGTCATCTTCGACAACCGCAAGGTGAAGTCGCTCGTGCCCGAGTACAACGCGGTCATCCCGTTCTGGCGCGGCGCACAGGAGATCGTGGAGTGGCACGATGCCGACGCGTCGCACCGGGTCGTCGACGCGCAACTGGATGCCGCGTTCGACCGTCTCATCGATCGCTACGGGGCCTGACCGGCCGGTGGTCGAGGAGCGCCGCGCGCAGCGCGACGCGTATCGAGACGCACTGCGCTCCGCACTGTGGGTCTCGATACGCGTCCAGCCTTCGGCCGGGCGCCCCTCGACCACCAGGGTCCGGCCTTCGGCTGGGCGCTTCTCGACCACCGGGCTATTCGCGGATCTTCGCGCCGTGCCGCTCTGCCGCGAGTGCCGCCCCGGAGAGCTTCGCCTCGCTCGCCTCAGCCGCCGTCAGCGTGCGATCGGGTGCACGGAAGCGAAGCGCGAACGTGAGGCTCTTCGCGCCGGCCGGAACGCCCGAACCGCGGTAGTCGTCGACGAGGTGCAGGTCTTCGAGGAGTTCTCCCGCGCCCTCGCGCACGGCGGCAGCGACCGTCGACGCCGGCACGCCTGAATCGACGACGAGCGAGAGGTCCTGCGTCGCCGCCGGGAAGGTGCCGATCTGGCGGGCCTCGAGTCCGGGCTCCGTGAGTTCGAGCACGGCGTCGAGATCGAGCTCGACGACGGCCACCACCCGGGGCAGGTCGGCCTCCTCGGCCAACGCGGGCAGCAACTCGCCCGCGAATCCCACGATGCGCCCGGCCACCCGGAGCTCCGCGGTGCGGCCGGGGTGGAGCGCCTGGTGGGAACCCTGCGCGATCTCGATGTCGGCACCCGTTGCGAGGGCGATCTGCCGCACCGCGTCGAGCGCATCGACGATGCCCGCGGGCACGGCAGCCTGACCGGGCTGCTTCGTCACGACGTCGCCGAGGAGCAGCACGGCCACATGCCGCGGCTGCGGCGGGATGCCCGCCTGGAGCTCGGCGAGCTCGGCGTCGCCCGGTTTCGCGTCGCCCACCGGCAGGCCGGGCGTGCCGTAGGCACGGCCGACGTCGGGCAGGAACACGAGGCCGATCTCGAAGAGTGCCAGGTTGGTGAGGCCGCGTGAGCGGTTGCGCTTGGCCGCGGCGATGAGCCCGGGCAGCAGCGATCGGCGCATGAGCGCGGCACTCGCGTCGAGCGCGTTCGCGAGCCGCACGGATGCCACGGGCTCGCCGCCGGCGCTGCCGAACGTCGCATTCTCCGCCTCGGTGGCGAACGGGAACGAGAGCACCTCGGTGGAACCCGCCGCGGCCAGCGTGTCCGCGACGCGGCGGCGCACCCGCTGCGAGCGGGTCAGTCCTCGCCCGGGCGGGGCGACGGGCAGCACGGACGGGATGCGGTGGTACCCCGCCAGGCGGGCCACTTCCTCGGCGAGCTCGGCCTTGCCGGTGAGGTCGGGGCGCCACGACGGCGGAACGACCGCGAAGCCCGCGTCGGTGCGCGTGATGGCGCCGCCGATCTCGGCCAGCGCGTCGTGCACCTCCTCGTCGGTATACGCGACGCCGATCAACTCCGAGACGAAGCTGCTCGGCAGCTCGATCGGCTCGCGCGCGGGCGCCTGGTGGATGAGCGAACCGCCCTCGTCGGCGGTGCCGCCCGCAAGATCGACCACGAGCTGGGCGACGCGAGAGACGGCGGCCGCTGCGATCTCGGGATCGACGCCACGTTCGTAGCGCTTCGCCGCCTCGCTCGGAAGCTTGTGCCGACGC
>Ga0299914_10002190_pt1 | contig 13364 bp, 11 predicted proteins | sample RVTome_10_FD_201361 | JGI IMG/M metagenome (GOLD analysis project Ga0299914, IMG submission 201361) | Soil microbial communities from uranium-contaminated site in the Upper Colorado River Basin, Wyoming, United States - RVT153D57 (version 2) ...
CTCGGTCTGACCCTCGAACGAGTCGAGGTACGCCGCGAACTGCTCCCGCTGGGTGACCAGCTCGGGGGTCTGCTCGACGTAGACGTGGTCGAAGATGTCCAGCGGCTTCGGGTCGGGCATGGCCAGACAGCCACGGCGGAGGTCCTCGGCCACCTTGTCGGCCTCGAGCTCGACCTCGGCGAAGTACGCCTCGTCGGCGGCGCCCTTGCGGGAGAGGTAGGCCTTGACCCGGGCGATCGGGTCCTTGAGCTTCCAGTGCTCGAGCTCCTCGCTCACCCGGTAGCGCGTGGGGTCGTCGGTGGTGGTGTGCGCACCCATCCGGTAGGTGTAGGCCTCGACCAGCGTCGGGCCGCTGCCCTCGCGGGCGTACTTGAGCGCGGCCTGGGTGACGGCGTAACAGGCGAGCACGTCGTTGCCGTCGACGCGGACGCCGGGGAAGCCGAAGCCGTTCGCGCGCTGGTAGAGCGGGATGCGGCTCTGCTTCTCGATCGGCTCCGAGATCGCCCACTGGTTGTTCTGGCAGAAGAACACCACGGGTGCGTTGAACACCGACGCGTAGATGAACGCCTCGTTGACGTCGCCCTGGCTGGTGGCGCCGTCACCGAAGTACGCCACGACCGCGCCGTCGCGCTCGGGGTCGCCGGTGCCGACGACGCCGTCGCGCTGCATCCCCATCGCGTAGCCGGTGGCGTGCAGCGTCTGTGCGCCGATCACGATCGTGTAGAGGCCGAAGTTGTGCTCGTCGGGGTCCCATCCGCCCTGGTCGACGCCACGGAACAGGCCGAGCAAGCGCAGCGGGTCGACTCCGCGGCACAGGGCCACGCCGTGCTCGCGGTAGGTCGGGAAGACGAAGTCCTGGGGGTTCATCGCGCGACCCGAGCCGACCTGCGCCGCCTCCTGGCCGAGCAGCGAGGCCCAGATGCCGAGCTCGCCCTGGCGGCACAGCGCGGTGGCCTCGGTGTCGACGCGACGCGCGAGCACGAGGTCGCGGTAGAAGCCCTTGATCGCCTGGTCGTCGAGGTCGAAGGAGAAGTCGGGGTGCTCGCGCCGTTCGCCTTCTGGCGTCAGCAGCTGGACGAGCTCTGGAGGGTCGGTCTCCGGGGAGGGACCGAACACCGCACCGAGTCCGGGGGTGGTGACCGTGCTGTTCGAGGGGTCGGACACTTGCACTCCTTGAGTCTGCGCTGTGACCAGGATCGCCGGTCGCGTAGGGAGCCACTGAGCCCCACACCGGCGAGCAGGGGTGGCGCCCGCCAGAACGTGACTCAGCGCTGTGACGGCTGCCACAGATGCACCCACCGTATCGGCCCATCCGTGCGCCGACCTAATCGTGCCGTGCCGCCGACGGCTGCGCATGAAAACCCGGCGACAGGCGTCGGTGGCCGGTCCTAGCCTGTCAGGAGCAAGAGAGGGGACACTCATGACAGCATCGGCGACCGGGCGCTCGGGAGGCACCTCGGGCACCGGCGGTTCGGGGGCCGGGCCGCTGGCGATCGTGCTCGCGCTGGGCATCGTCTACGTCGTCTGGGGGTCGACCTACCTCGGCATCAAGATCATGGTCGAGGAGATGCCGCCGCTGCAGTCGGCCGGAGCCCGCTACCTCGCCGGCGGCCTCCTGCTCGGCGGTCTGCTCGCTGCGCTGTCCGGGCCCCGTCGGCTCGCGGTCGGCCGCGCCGAGCTGGCCGGGTGTGCGCTGATGGGTCTGCTGCTGCCGGCGCTGGGCAACGGCCTGGTGACCGTCGGCGAGTCCATGGGAGCTCCCTCGGGCATCACCGCGCTGGTGATCGCGGGCGTGCCGCTGTGGGTCGTGCTGTACCGGGTCGCGGCGCGCGACAACCCGGGTGCGCTCACCCTGGTCGGCGTGCTGGTCGGGCTCGGCGGCCTCGCCGGTCTGGTGGGGCTGACCGGCTTCGCCGGCGACCTGCCGGTCGACGCCCTGCTGCTGATCGTGTTCGCGACCCTGTGCTGGTCGTTCGGGTCGTGGTTCCAGCCGCGGCTGCGGCTGCCGCGCGACCCGTTCGTGGTCGCGGTCTACGAGATGGCGATCGGCGGTGCGCTGATGCTCGGCGCCGGCGTAGTCCGCGGGGAGTCGTGGGACTGGGCCGGCATCTCGGCCGGGTCATGGGTCGCCTGGGGCTACCTCGTGGTGTTCGGCTCGGTCGTCGCGTTCTCGGCGTACGTGTGGGTGCTGCAGGCGGCCCCGATCTCGCTGGTCGCGACCTACGCCTACGTCAACCCCGTCGTCGCGGTGTTCCTCGGCTGGCTGGTGCTCTCCGAGCCGGTGACCACGGTCGTCGTGGTCAGCGGCGCGATCGTGCTGGCCGCCGTCGCGATCGTCGTCGGCTCCGAGCGCCGTACGCCCGCACCGGCGGCTGTCCGGTCCGCGCCGGGCCTCGACCCCGCTCGGGCCGACTGACCCGCCGAGGTCAGTGGCTGGCGGCGCGCCACTGCGCCGCGACCTTGAGGAACACGTCGTTGGCCTCGGTCTCGCCGATCGTCACCCGGGCTCCGTCGCCGGCGAACGGCCGCACCGTGACCCCGGCAGCCTCGCACTCGGCCGCGAACTCCACGGTGTCGTCGCCCAGCGGCATCCACACGAAGTTCGCCTCGCTGGTCGGCACGTCCCAGCCCTGCTCGCGCAGCGCGTGCCAGACCCGGGAGCGCTCCTCGACGAGGGCGTCGACCCGCTCGAGCAGGGCGGGTTCCTGCCGCAACGACGCGACCGCCGCCTGCTGAGCCACGTTGGAGACGCCGAACGGCAGCGAGCACTTGCGGATCGCGTCGGCGACGGGTTGCCGCGCGACGCCGTAGCCCACCCGGAAGCCGGCCAGCCCGTAGGCCTTGGAGAACGTGCGGAGCAGGCACACGTTGTCGCGGCGGCGGAAGAAGTCCATGCCGTCGACCACCTCGGGGTCGCGGACGAACTCCCGGTAGGCCTCGTCGATGACCACGAGCACGTGCTCGGGCACCCGGTCGATCAACGCCTCCAGCTCCGCGCCGCGCACCACCGGGCCGGTCGGGTTGTTCGGCGAGCACACGATCACGGCGCGGGTCCGCTCGGTCACGGCGTCGGCCATCGCGTCGAGGTCGTGGCGCGCACCCGAGGCCAGCGGCACCTCCACGGCGGTCGCCCCGGTGACCCCGACCGCAATCGGGTACGCCTCGAACGACCGCCAGGCGTAGACCACCTCGTCGCCCTCGGCGCACATCGCCTGCAGCAGGTGGTACAGCACCGCCACCGAGCCGGTGCCCACCGCCAGGTTGTCGGTGGGTACGTCGAGCCGCTGCGCGAGCGCGTCGTAGAGCGCGACCGAGCCCATGTCGGGGTAGCGGTTCATCGCCTCGGCCGCGGCGGCAGCCGTCTCGAGCACACCGGGCAGCGGGGGGTACGGGTTCTCGTTGCTGGAGAGCTTGAAGCTGCGCAACCCCTCGCGCGGCTCCGGCGGGCGGCCCGGCTTGTAGGTGGGGATGGCGTCGAGGGCTGAGCGCGTCCGCGGGGTCGTCATGGCGGCCAGCCTATGGTCCCTCGTCGGTCCCTCGTCGAGTGGCGCGTTCTGGCTGCGTTCACCGTCCGCGAGGCGACCAGTTCGCGTCACTCGAGGCTCCGGGCAGCACCCGGGCGGCAGCGGTGGACATACCGACAGTACGTCTGCGAGCCTGCAGAGATGGCCCTCCTCACCCGGCGGACGCCGACCGCGGCTCTTCCCGGTCCCCGGGGCAACCCCCTGCTGGGGTCGGCGGTCACGCTGCGGCGCGACCTGCTCGGCACGCTCCTGCACGACCGGGAGAGGTACGGCGACCTGGTCGCCTACCCCATCGGGCCTGCGGGGCGGCGCCGCCAGCAGCTCGTGGTCGCGCACCATCCCGAGGACGTGCACCACGTGCTCTCCCAGACCGAGCGCACGCTGTCCAAGGACACGATCGGGTTCCGGGCACTGGCCGACCTGTTCGGCCGGGGCCTGCTCACGACCGAGGGCCAGCAGTGGCGCCGCCAGCGCCGCATGGTGCAGCCGTTGTTCACCCCCCGCCGGGTCGAGGGATACGCCGCGCTGATGGCCGAGGAGGCCGGCCGGGTCACCGCGGAACCCGCCACCGGCCAGGGCGGCGGGCATCCGGGCCCGGACGGTTCGGTCGACCTGCACCTGCTGATGCTGCGCTACACCCTGCGGGTGGTGGGCCGCTCTCTGTTCGGCGACGCCATCGACGACCTGGTGCCGGTGCTGCACGACCTCGTGCCGGCGGTCAGCGACGCGACCCTGCGCCGTACGTTCCAGCTGCGGCAGACGCCGATGGACCGGCGCAGCCCGCGCAACCTGCGGCCGCGGCGGCTGCGCGCACGGGAGTACGCCGTCATCGACGAGGTGCTCTCTCGCACCCCTGCCCCGGGCGACCCGGGGTACGACGCCGCAGCGCAGCACCGCGACGACCTGGTGACCCGGCTCCGCGAGGCGCGCGACCCGGAGACGGGCGACGCGCTGTCCGAGGCGGAGATCCGCGACCAGGCGCTGATCTTCCTGATGGCCGGGCACGAGACCACGGCCGGGGCGCTGACGTTCACGCTGCACCTGCTCGGCCGGCACCAGCGGATCCAGGACGCCGTGGCCGACGAGGTCACCACGGTGCTCGGCGACCGGGACGCGCCGGACGCCGGTGACCTGCCGAAGCTGCCGATGACCCGGGCCGCGCTGCTGGAGGGCATGCGGCTCTACCCCTCCGCGCACATCACCGAACGTCTCACCACCGAGCCGGTGCGGCTGGCAGGCCACGACGTCCCCGCCCACACGATCGTCGCGGTGTCGCCCTGGTCGACCCAGCGGCACCCTCGGTTCTGGCCGAACCCCGCGGAGTTCGACCCCGACCGGTTCCTCGACGACGCGGTCGTCAAGGCCCGTCCCCGCTACGCGTACTTCCCGTTCGGGGGCGGACCGCGCAGCTGTGTCGGGGAGCATTTCGCGATGCTCGAGGCCGTGATCCTGCTCGCGGCGATGCTGCGCCGCCACCAGGTGACCGCCTGGTCGAGCCGCCTCGACATCGAGCCGATGATCACGCTGCGTCCCAAGGGCGCCGTACCCGTGCTCCTCACGCCCCGCTGATCCCGATCGGCCCCTCGCGTAGGGTCGAGGACGTGGCGCAGAAGCACAACTCCCCGGGCCCGGGACGAGTTCGGCTGCACGTCGTGACCGGCAAGGGCGGCACCGGAAAGTCCACCGCCGCCGCGGCGCTCGCGCTGGGGCTGGCCTCCGGGGGCAGAAGGGTCCTGCTGTGCGAGGCCGAGGGCCGGCAGGGCATCGCGCAGATGTTCGACGTGGCGCCGCTGCCCTACGAGGAGCGCAAGGTCGCCGTGGCACCCGACGGCGGTGACGTCTACGCGCTGGCGATCGACCCCGAGGCAGCGCTGCTCGAGTACCTCGACATGTACTACCGGCTCGGTCGTGCCGGTAAGGCGCTCGACCGCTTCGGCGTGATCGACTTCGCCACCACCATCGCCCCCGGGCTGCGCGACGTCCTGCTCACCGGCAAGGTCTTCGAGGCGGTACGCCGGCGCCCGAAGAACGACCGGGCGAAGGGCTCCCTGGCACGCGAGTACGACGCGGTCGTGCTCGACGCACCCCCCACGGGACGGATCACCCGGTTCCTCAACGTCAACGCGGAGATGGCCGGTCTGGCCCGGGTGGGTCCGATCCGCAACCAGGCCGACGCGATCATGAAGCTGCTGCGCTCACCGCGTACCGCGGTACATCTGGTCACGGTGCTGGAGGAGATGCCGGTGCAGGAGACCCAGGACGCGATCGAGGAGCTGACGGCCGCCGACCTGCCGGTCGGTTCGGTGATCGTGAACTTCGTCCGCCGCACGGCACTGTCCGAGCGCGCCCTCGACCTGGCCGAGTCCGGTGACCTGCCCGCCGAAGGCCTGCGCGAAGGGCTCGGCGAGGCGGGGATCGACCCGAGCGACACCCTCGTGCGCGCGCTGCAGGACACCGCCCGCGAGCACGCGCAGCGCGTGCAGCTCGAGGCCTCCCAGCGCGATCTGGTGGACAAGCTCGACCGGCCGGTGGTCGAGCTGCCGGTCGTCCCCGACGGGATCGACCTGGGCGCGCTGTACGAGCTGGCGCAGGAGCTCAAGGACCAGGAGCTGGCATGAGCACGAGGTCACGCAACCGGTCTCCGCGCGTCGGCCCGCTGGCCGCACGCACCCACGCGCCGCCGCACTTCGACGTCGATGCGCTGCTCGCCGACCGCGACGTCGGCATCATCGTCTGCTGTGGGTCCGGCGGGGTCGGCAAGACCACAACCTCGGCGTCCCTGGCGCTCCGGGCCGCCGAGCAGGGTCGCAAGGCGGTGGTGCTGACCATCGACCCGGCACGCCGGCTCGCCCAGTCGATGGGGCTCACCGAGCTCGACAACACCCCGCGGCCGGTACGCGGCGTCGACACCGCCCAGGGGGGCAGTCTCGACGCGATGATGCTCGACATGAAGCGGACCTTCGACGAGGTCGTCGAGGCGCACGCCAGCCCGGACAAGGCGCGGCAGATCCTGTCCAACCCCTTCTACCAGGCGGTCTCGAGCTCCTTCGCCGGCACGCAGGAGTACATGGCGATGGAGAAGCTGGGGCAGCTGCACGCGGAGGCGCGCGGCCCGGACGGGCACGGCCGCTGGGACCTGATCGTGGTCGACACCCCGCCGTCGCGCTCGGCGCTGGACTTCCTGGACGCCCCCGAACGGCTGGCCTCCTTCCTCGACGGGCGCTTCATCCGGCTGATGACCGTCCCGGCACGCGGGCCCGCCCGGCTGTTCTCGGCCGGGCTGAGTGTGGTGACCGGGGCGCTGAGCAAGGTGCTGGGCGCGCAGATGCTGCGCGACGCGCAGACGTTCATCGCCGCGTTCGACACCCTGTTCGGTGGGTTCCGGGCCCGCGCGGACCACACCTACCGGCTGCTGCAGGCCGAGGAGACCGCGTTCGTGGTGGTGGCGGCGCCGGCGGCGGACGCGCTGCGCGAGGCGGCGTACTTCGTCGAGCGGCTCAGCGAGGAGCACATGCCGCTGGCGGGGCTGGTGGTCAACCGGGTGACGCAGACGCACGCCCCCGGGCTGGAGCAGGCCGGGGCGGCGGCCGCTGCGCAGCGGCTGAACGAGCGGGAGGTGCACCCGGTCACCGCGCATCTGCTGCGGCTGCACGCCGACCGGATGACGGCGATCGCACACGAGGAGCACCTGCGGCGCCGCTTCACAGCGGCCCATCCGGGCGTACCTGCGGCTGAGGTCCCGGCGATGGCGACCGACGTCCATGACCTGGACGGTTTAAGGGCGGTGGCCACCGCCCTCGTCGTCGCACCGCGGGCCGAGTCGGCCTGACCCGGCCCGAGCGGTACGTCGACGCTGCCCCCGGTTCCCCCCGTGGATCCGGGAAAGCTTGGGCCGGGTGGGGCGGCTCCCCCCTCCTGGAGCCGCCACACCCAACACGTGCTCCGTCGAGCCGCCCCCGACAGGCGGCTCGACGGAAGATCAGGCGGTGCGCAGCTCGGACGCGGTCTGGGCCGCGGCCTGCTCCGTGTAGTGCGCCATGTGCTCGGCCCGGGCGGTCTCGAGCAGGTGGCGCCACGAGGTGACGTTCGGACGGCGACGGAGGAGCGCACGGCGCTCACGCTCCGTGAGTCCACCCCAGACGCCCCACTCGATCCGGTTGTCCAGCGACTCGGCGAGGCACTCGGTGCGGACGGGGCATCCCATGCACAGCTGCTTCGCGCGGTTCTGGGCCGCACCCTTGACGAACAACTCGTCGGGCTGCCGGTTCTGACAGGCTGCCTCTGACGTCCAGTCCTCGTTCCACATGAGCTTGTCCCTTCCCGAGACCAAAACCGCGAGAGCGTCGAATTCGGTCACCTCCGACGTCACATACAGTGACTGAACTGGGGAGGTCGGCATCAGACCCAGCGGGGTGAACTTTCAATAGTCAGTTCGGACTATCCGGATTGCGCGGCACCTCCCGCTGGGTATGTCCGGTGTGGCCCCACCGCGTACTCTCTTGTCATGCTCCTGCGTCGTCCTTCTGCGCGAGACTCCGGCGGTTTCGCCCAGCAGCTCACGGTCATGCTCGGCGTCAGCGTGCTCACCGGCGTCCTCGTCGCCGGGCTCGCGATCCCGTTCGTCGGCCTCCTCGGGTACGGCGCCCACGAGTCGGAGGACCTCGTCCGCAGCGAGCTGCCCCTCCAGCTCGACACCGAGCCCTCGCCGGAGCGCAGCCGGATCGTCTCCTCGCGCGGCGAGACGCTGGCCACGGTCTACGACCAGAACCGCGTCGAGCTCGACAGCCTCAAGGACATCTCGGTGGTCATGCGCAAGTCGATCGTCGCGATCGAGGACTACCGCTTCTTCCGGCACGGTGCGCTCGACATCCAGGGCACTCTGCGCGCGCTGATCGCCAACCAGTCCAGCGGCGACGTGGTCCAGGGCGGCTCGTCGATCACCCAGCAGCTGGTCAAGATGACGCTGATCGAGCAGGCCGACACCGAGCGGGAGCGGCTGGCCGCGATCGACGACACCTACGCCCGCAAGGTTCGCGAGCTGCGCTACGCGCTCGGCGTCGAGGAGAAGCTCAGCAAGAAGGAGATCCTGCTCTCCTACCTCAACATCGCCTACTTCGGCGACGGCGCCTACGGCATCGAGGCCGCGGCACAGCACTTCTTCGGCATCCCGGCCAAGCAGCTCAACGCGAACCAGTCGGCGATGCTCGCCGGGCTGGTGCAGAACCCCACGCGCTACGACCCCACCAACAGCCCGAAGCTCGCGCACACGCGCCGCAACGTCGTCCTGCAGCGGATGGGTCAGCTCGACGTCATCACGCCCCGGCGGGCCGACCGGCTGGAGAAGAAGCCCCTCGGGCTCGACGTGCACGTGCTCAACAACGGCTGCATCTCGTCGAAGGCCGAGTTCTTCTGCGACTACGTCCGCAACTGGCTGCTCACCCAGCCGTCGCTGGGCGAGACCCGCGAGGACCGAGAGCGGCTGCTGCTGGCCGGTGGCCTGACCGTGCGCACGACTATCGACCTGCGGTTCCAGCGCGCCACCGAGCGCGCCGTGCGCAACCAGGTCGACCCGCGCAACAACGTCATCGGCGCGCTCGCGATGGTCGAGCCCGGCACCGGTGAGGTGCGCGCGATGGCGCAGTCGCGGCCGATGGGCAACAACATCGACAAGGGTCAGACCTACGTCAACTATCTGGTGCCCCCGGAGTACACCAACAGCGGCGGCTTCCAGCCCGGCTCGACGTTCAAGGCGTTCGTGCTGGCCGCCGCACTGAGCCAGGGCATCCCGCTCGACACCACGATCTCCTCGCCGCCGGCGCTGACGATCGATGCCAACGACTACGAGTCCAAGACCTGCCCGCGGCAGAACCTCGCCGGTCTGCACACGGTGGAGAACTCCACCGAGTCCGGCCTCATGGACCTCTACTCCGGCACACAGCTGTCGGTGAACACCTTCTACCTCCAGCTCGAGCAGCGCACCGGGCTGTGCGCGGCCTGGAAGATGGCCAACAAGATGGGCCTCGACCTCGGCCCCGAGTGGCAGGTGCCGGTGTTCACCCTCGGTGTGGCCAGCGTGTCACCGGTGGGCATGGCCGAGGCCTACGCCACGTTCGCCGCCCGCGGCCGGCATTGCGACGCGATCCCGGTCACCCGGGTCACCGACCGCGACGGCAACGCGCTCGCCCTCGAGGGTGCCAACTGCAAGCAGGTGATCAAGCCCGCCGTGGCCGACGCCGTCAACGAGGTCCTGCAGGGTGTGACGGGGCCGGGCGGCTTCGCCGAGGCGTACTCCCTGAACCAGACCGACGCCGGGAAGACCGGCACGGCCCAGTCCGCGGAGTCGGTGTGGTTCATGGGCTACACGCCCAACCTGGTCGGGGCCGCCATGGTGGCCGGCGCCAACGACGTGGGTGAGCCGGAGTCACTGATCGGCAAGGCCATGGGCGACGAGGTCCTGTTCGAGCCGTCGGGTAGCGGCACTGCCGCCCCGATGTGGTGGGGCGGCATGCACGTCGTCCAGCAGTGGCTGCCGGACAGGCTCTTCTCGGTCCCCAATGCGCAGGTCATCCGTGGCCGTGAGATCACCGTGCCGCCGGTGGGCGGGATGAACCCCGAGGCCGCACGCCGCAAGCTCGAGCGCCTCGGCATGAACGCCGAGGTCGAGACCGACTACCAGGTCGACTCCGAGTACAGCTTCGGCACCGTGGCCTACACCTCGCCGGGCTCCTACTCGATCGCGTCGTCCGGTGACACCGTGGTCATCTACGTCTCCGACGGCACGCCCTACGTCCCGCCGGCCCCCGAGCCCGACCCGGAACCGCAGCCACCACCCCCGCCGAACAACGGCGGTGGCGGTGACGACGGTGGCGGCCCCGGCGGCGGCCCCGGCGGCGGCCCCGGCGGCGGCCCCGGCGGCGGTAACGGTGGCGGTAACGGTGGCGGAGGCGACGACTAGCCGCCGGCGCCGAGCTGCCGCTTGACCTCGGCGGCCACCATGGCGCCGTCGGCGCGGCCCTTGACCTGCGGCTGCACGACGCCCATGACCTTGCCCATCGCCTTCATGCCCTCGCCCGCGGCGCCGGTCGACTCGACGGCGGCCGTGACGATGGCGCTCACGTCCTCCGCGGCCAGCTGTTCGGGGAGGTAGTCGGTGATGATCTCCGCCTCCGCCCGCTCCTTGTCCGCGAGCTCCTGACGGTCTGCGTCGTCGTAGGCCGTGGCCGCCTCGCGTCGCTTCTTCACCTCGGTGGAGAGCACGTCGACGACCTGCTGGTCGTCGAGCTCACGGGCCTGCTTGCCGGAGACCTCGGCGTTGGTGATCGCAGTCAGCACCATGCGCAGCGTGGAGGAACGCAGCGAGTCACGCGCCTTCATCGCGGTGGTGAGATCGGCCCGGAGCCGTGCTTTGAGTTCAGCCATGGGCACAGTGTGGCAGCCTGGAGACGTGCATCCCTTGGCCAAGGCAGGACTCGCAGCAGCGGCGGCAGGCGTCGCCGGTGTGGTGTACGCCGGCGGGTACGAGGTCCGCGCGTTCACGCTGCGCCGGGTCGACGTACGCCTGCTGCCCGCGGGCGCCAGTCCGCTGAAGGTGCTGCACATCTCCGACCTGCACCTGACGCCGCAGCAGACCGGCAAGCAGCGCTGGGTGCGTGACCTGGCCGCCCTGGAGCCGGACCTGGTCGTCAACACCGGCGACAACCTGGGCCATCCGGAGGCCGCGGAGAGCGTGGTCGACGCCTACGGTCCGTTGCTCGACGTCCCCGGCGTGTTCGTGTTCGGGTCCAACGACTACTTCGCGCCGGTGCTGAAGAACCCCGCGCGCTACCTGCTGCCGACCGGGCAGGACAAGACCCGCCGGGGCAAGCGGCTGCCGTGGCCACAGCTGCGCGAGGCGTTCAGGGCACGCGGCTGGACCGAGCTCACCAACCGGCGCGAGCTGGTCAAGGTCGACGATCTGCGACTTTCGTTCGCCGGCGTCGACGACCCGCATCTGGAGTACGACGACCTCGACGCCGTCGCCGGCCCGGCCGACGGCGACGCCGACGTGCGCATCGGCGTGACGCACGCCCCGTACCTGCGCGTGCTCGACGCGTTCACCCGCGACGGCTACGACATGATCCTGGCCGGGCACACCCACGGTGGCCAGCTGTGCGTGCCGTTCTACGGTGCCCTGGTCACCAACTGCGACCTCGACACCGCACGGGTGAAGGGACTGCACGAGCACACCGTCGACGAACGTTCGTCGCAGCTGCACGTGTCGGCCGGACTGGGCACGTCGCCGTACGCGCCGGTGCGGTTCTGCTGCCGTCCGGAGGCGACTCTGCTCACCCTGCTGCCGGTTTCCTGATGCAGACGAGGCTCCGGTAGACTCGCCGCGGCCTCGGGCTGTGGCGCAGTTTGGTAGCGCGCGTCGTTCGGGACGACGAGGCCGCAGGTTCAAATCCTGTCAGCCCGACCATGTGCAGAGGCCCGGCTCGACGTCGACGTCGAGCCGGGCCATTCTCTTGTGCCGGGCACAGTTTCTGCGATGGCACACTGGGCGCCATGTCTGCCCAGGAGAGCGCCGAGGGAAGGCCCGGTCGCGCAGGGTCGCGGAAGAAGGGGCGGCGCCGCGTCGTCCGCCGTGTCGTCCAACGCCGCGACCGACGTCTGCCGTACCCCCTCGCAGCCGCCGCCGTGGGGTTGCTTGTCGCGGTCGGGGCGCGCGTGCTGGTGTTCGGCGGCGAACGCGCCTGCGACCTGATTCGCGGGACCGCGTCGTGCGGCACCGCAGGTGCGTTCATGCTGCTGGTGATCGCCGGGCTCATGGTCTTCGTAGGCACCCGGCTGCTGCGCGCTCTCGCCGTACCCCAGGCCGGCACCACGAGCATGCTCGGCGTGGCACTGCTCGCGATAGTGCTACTGACGGTGTTGCTCGACCAGGTGTTCTCGCTCTGGATGTGGGTGGTGCTGCCGTTGCTCGCGGCGGCGCTCTACGCCTTCGCGGCGTGGGCTGCTGTCAGGCTCGCCGAGGCCGGCAGCGGCTGAGCCCGAGCCCATGCCGGCGGCCCTTGACGACCCCTTCGACGACGACCCGTTGGTCTCCCCGGCGCGCTACCCGGGGCCACCCGCGCCCGGCTCGGGAATGCTCGTCGAGGGCCGTTTCGAACGGCTGGCACCTGCAGATCTGCGCCGGCTGACGCAGCCGCCGTACGACGAACACGTGCTCGTCGTCGCCGTCGGCGCCAACGCCTCCCCCGCGGTGCTGCACCGCAAGCTTCGGCGTGAGGGGGTTCGCGACCGGGTGCCGTTCCTTGCAGCGACACTTTCCGGCGTCGCAGTCGCGCACAGTGCCCACGTGAGCGTCCCGGGCTACGTCCCGGCCGCGCCGTACGTCGCGGCCGGCGTCAGCACGCCCGTGATGGCCTCGCTGCTCGACACGGAGCAGGCGGACTGCCTCGACCGCACCGAGCCCAACTACGTACGCCGGACGCTGTACACCGACGCGTTCGAGCTGCGGCTCGACGGCGGCGGACGGCCCCGCGACTTCGATCTCTACGACGGCCGCTGGGGAGTGCTCGCGCCCCCGGGCGGGTCGCCGATCGCGCTCACCGGCCAGGTCGACCTGCACAGCTACCTGGCCGCGCACTGGCCGGCGTACACCGACCTCCTCGGCCCGGCGCGCGACCCGGAGAGCGCCGTGCTCGTACTCGGGCAGGACGCGGCGCTGCGCGCCCGCGTACGCGAGGCGTGGCACGCCACCGGATGGGCGGCCGGCAGTGGCCTGGACGGGCTAGTGCCCCGGCACTGAGCCCCGGCACTGAGCCGGGGCACTGGGTCAGGACCCGGTGAGCTCCTGCG
>Ga0299914_10002191_pt1 | contig 13363 bp, 11 predicted proteins | sample RVTome_10_FD_201361 | JGI IMG/M metagenome (GOLD analysis project Ga0299914, IMG submission 201361) | Soil microbial communities from uranium-contaminated site in the Upper Colorado River Basin, Wyoming, United States - RVT153D57 (version 2) ...
TGGCCGAAGGACCTGATGGATCAGATCCAGTTCGACCGTCGCACCTGGGTGGTCGTCCTCTCCCACGATCCGCGGCACGAGACGCCCCCACTGGAGGCAGCGTTGAAGTCGGACACCCGCTACATCGGGGCCATGGGCTCACGACGGACCCATGGCCTGAGGGTGGAGCGTCTCCGCGATCTGGGCTTCGTCGACGCGGACATAGCCAGGATTCACTCCCCGATCGGTCTCGACATCGGTGCGGAGACTCCCCAGGAAGTGGCGGTGTCCATCCTCGCCGAGATGACGATGGTCCGCTACGCAGCGGGATCGGGCATATCGCTCAAGGGTGTCGAGGGCCGCGTGCACAAACAGCGCGGAGACCAATAGGTCGCCTCAGTCGGCTTTGCTCCAGAGATCGATGACGTTGCCTTCGGGGTCGCGCATGTATACGAACCGGGCTGCGGTGCCCGAAGGGGATTCCCACTCGACGAGGTCTCCCAGTTTGCTAGCCCCCGCGCCACCGACTCTGCCCATCGCCGACTCCAGATCTTCCACTTCGAAGGCGAGCTGTCCCTGACCCGGCTGCAAGTGCCAGTCTCCAGGAATGTCGCCTTCCACCGAGTACAGCTCGAGCACGGGGCCATGCCCACCGCGCCCCGGTAACCGTAGGACCGTCAGGGCAACATCGGCATCGGGGACACCCAGAGCCCGGGCCACAGCATCGTCCTCCATGTGGAGGAGAGGCACCACCGTCTCACACCCGAGGGCCTGCTCGTAGAACTCGACGAGCGTCTCTGGGTCGCGGGCCAGGATCTTCACTTGGTCGAATCGCACCCGAGGCAGGGTAACCACCGCGGCCAGGGTCCCCTACTCTCCGACCATGCTCTTGGAGAGAGAGGGGCTTCTGGTGTCCCTGGGGGAGTTGCTCGACCGAGTCATCTCCGGCGATGGCAGTCTCGCCCTCGTCGCCGGGGAAGCCGGTGCGGGAAAGACTTCCCTCCTCCGCGGATTCCTCGACTCTCTCGATGAGTCGGTCCTCGTGATCGAAGGAGCATGTGACCCCCTCACCACACCGCGCCCGTTGAGCCCGCTCTACGACTTCGCCGCCGACCCTGAATCTGGCCTCTCGGACCTCGAGCTCGACCGCGAACCCATGGAGATCTACAACGAGGTCCTCGACCGTCTCCGACACACGATCAGACCGATCGTGATGCTCATCGAGGACATCCACTGGGCGGATGACGCCACCCTCGACTTCCTCAGGTTCGTCGGTCGGCGCTTGGCTGGCTCGAGAGCGTTGCTGGTGTGCACCTACCGCGACGACGAGGTCGGCCCCGATCATCGTCTGCGGCCGGTTCTCGGACAACTGATCCCACTCGATTCGACACATCGCCTGGTCGTCCCCTCGTTGTCTCTGGCGGCGGTCGCCCAACTGGCCATTGACCGCGCATTCGACCCTCGGGCCCTCATGAAACTGACCGACGGCAACGCCTTCTTCGTCACCGAGATCCTCGCCAGCGGGGAAGGGCTCCCCGAAACCGTCCAAGAGGCGGTGCTCGCCCGCGTGGCTCAGCTGGATGAGCGCCCACGCCGCGTCGTGGAGGGAGTGTCGGTGGCACCCCGCTCCCTCGACATCGGTCACGCCGCCATCATCGTCGGCGGGACGTTGGACGACATAGACGCTGCCCTGGCCGCCGGTGTGCTCGTCGGCGACGGGCACAGTCTGCGGTTTCGCCACGAGCTTGCCCGATCGGCAGTCGAGGAGTCGCTGCCACCCGCCCGGAGGCTTGGTCTGCACATTCGGATGATCGGGATCCTGAACGAGGATCAAAACGCCGACCTGGCCCGTCTCGCCCATCACGCCGTCCGAGCCGGACGGTCCGACCTGGTGATCGACTACGCCCCTCGGGCCGGAGACGAAGCGGTCGAGAGGGGAGCTCGGCGCGAGGCAGTGTCGTTCTACCGGGCGGCCCTCGACCACGCCGGGGAGTTGGGAACATCCGAGACCGCACGACTCCGGGTCCGGTTGGGAACCGAGTTGAGAATCCTCGATGAGCCCGAGACGTCAGAGCTAGAGCTGCGCCAGGCCATCGAACACTTTCGGGGCACAGGGCAGGTGGAGGATCTGGCCAATGCCCTTGGTCTCCTTCAAGGGGCCCTCTGGAACCTGAGGCGATTCGACGAAGGATGGGAAGCGATGGAGGAGGCGATAGGGCTGCTCCGACCTCTGGGACCCAGCGAGATGCTCGGGATGACTCTCTACCGGCTCGCCCATCACCACATGCTCGCCCGCCATGCACAGCCGGCATTCGAGAGTCTCGAGGAGGCCGCGCGGGTCTCCGAGGAAATCGACAGTGTCGAATTGGCCTGGCTGGTCCTGATGATGAGAGGGTGCATCCATGTCGTTGTCGGGGACGATGACCAAGGCCTGCGGTTCCTCACCCAGGCGGTCGCGGAAGCCGAGACCATGCGCAATCCACGCCTGGTCGCCGTCGGGTTGAGCATGCTCGGATCCGGCGGTGGCGAATCGAGACACTACGACACGGCGCTACCCGCCCTGCGGCGTGATGTCGAGCACGGTCTCGCCACCGACGAGGACTACGGCGTGGCTTACGCCCGATCGTGGATGGCGCGGATCGCGTTCGAACAGGGTCGATGGGACGACGCCGTCGAATACGCCACCCTGGTCGGCAAGACGACCCTGCAACGAGAGGGAATCGCCTTCCTCACTGCGATGAGCGCCGTCGGCCGGGTCAGGGTGCGACGGGGTGACCCCGGCGGCCTCGCCCTCCTCGACGAGATGGTGGAGCTGGCGCGTTCCCACGAGCTGCAACACGGCTGGAATGCGATCTGTGGACGCGCCGAGTATTTCTGGTTGACCGGCAGAGCCGAGGAAGGTCTGGGCGAGCTCGAACAGGCCTACGGGCGCGCCCTCGACACCGACAGCGAATGGGCCCGCGGGGAGATCGGCTTCTGGATGTGGAGGGCCGGACGCATCGACGGGCCACCGGAGAGGGCCGCCGAGCCGTTCGCACTCCAGATCGCGGGCGATTGGAAGGCTGCTGCCGAGGCGTGGCAGGAGATCGGCTGTCCCTACGAGGTGGCCATGGCTCTCGCCGACGGGCCGGTAGAGGCCAAGACCGAGGCCCTGGGCATGCTCGACCGGCTCGACGCCCGTCCGATGGGCGATCGGGTTCGAAGCCAGCTCCGCGACCTCGGGGTCGAGAGCATCCCACGCGGGCCCAGCAAGGAAACCCTCTCCAACCCCGCGGGCCTGACCGCCAGACAGCTCGAGGTGCTCCGTCTCATGGCCGACGGGCTGAGCAACCATCAAATCGCCGAGCAGCTCTACGTCTCCAAGAAGACGGTCGAGCACCACGTGTCCGCGGTGTACTCCAAGTTGGGAGTCAGCTCCCGACCGAATGCAATTCGCGCCGCGGTCGAGGTGGGTGCGGTCGAGAAATAGGGGCGTCCTGGCCTGGAGATAGGGGTCTGCCCCGATGTCTCGTGGATCCTCTCTCCATACGTTCGGGCAATGCCGGAGATACCGGCCGAAAGGAAAATCGAATGCCTCGTTACATGGTGGAACGGGAGTTCCCACAAGGTCTGGAGATCCCGACGACTCCCGAAGGGCAAAAGGCGATGCTCGGCGTGGTGGGCAACAACGCGACCGAGCAAGTCACCTGGGTGCAGTCGTTCGTCACCGATGACCACACCAAGACGTTCTGTGTCTACGACGGGCCCTCGCCAGAGGCGATCCGACGTGCCGCGGGGTTGAGTGAGTTGCCGGTGAGCAAGATCTCGGAGATCTCGGTCCTGGACCCCTACTTCTACGTGGGAGCGGCGTCGTGAGGAGATCCGTGAGCCTTCTCTTAGTGGCCGTCTTGATGCTCACCGCCACACAGGCAATCGCTCAGGGCCAGTCCGAGCTGGCGGAGGCGCGACAGGCCACTGCCGGGTTCCACCGGGTCGGCGATGCCGAGGCTGCCGGGTACGCAAGCACACTGGACACCCTGGGCTGTTTCGAGAACCCTGGAGTCGGTGGCATGGGACTCCACTACCTGAACGGCTCCATTCTCGACGGGACGCCACAGGCGAACGCCCCAGAGGCCCTGGTGTTCGAGATGCGTCCCAACGGGAAACTGAAACTGGTCGGTCTCGAATACATCGTTCCAGTCGACGCCTGGACCGGCGAAATGCCGCCGAGCCTCTTCGGCCGGCATTTCCATCAACACCCGACCTTGCCGCTGTGGGTTCTCCACGCCTGGGTGTGGCAGCCCAACCCCAGCGGCATGTTCCAGGACTGGAACCCGAACGTGGCAATGTGCCCCGACGACGTGCCCGTCTTTGGAGTCGATTTGCCCTGAAAGCTCCCTCCGACGCGAGAAGAGGAGCCGGCCGGGCCGGCTCCTCTCTTCGTCGGTGGGAAACCAACAAGTCACCTGTGTCGTTCTAATGGCGTGTCCAATCGACGGCCCTCTTCGTTCGGGGCAGCATTGCGGTCGACGATCGTCCCGGGATGGGGACAACTCGTAACGGACCATCCTGTCATCGGCAAGACACTGGTGTTCGTCACGGGACTTCTCGCCATCGTGGCATTGACCCTCTTCCTGTTCGTAGAGCCAATCGAGATCTACGCCTGGTTGGCCAACCCGGACGTGCTCCTCTTGGTGGTTCTCGGCAACCTCTTGCTCGCCGCGATACGCCTGTTCGCCACCGGACATGCCTGGGTCGTGAGTGGAGGGCGACGGTGGTTCGCCGGGGTATTCCTCGCCATCTTCGTCGGTGTGCCACATGTCGCCGTGGCATGGGTCGGTCTCGAGACCCGCGACTCCATAATGACGGTATTCCCAACCTCGGCTCCAGTTGCAGCACCGACGACGACCACGACAACCACTGTTCCCGCGACCACGACGACCACCAATGCCACCACGACCACCCAACTCGAGTTGTCGCCGGTCGTCAGCGCCCCGGGCGAGTACGGAGCCGACGAGATAGATCCCAATGACTTCGCGTTGTGGAGTCCTTTCGGGGAGGAGCGACTGAACGTGCTCCTGCTCGGGGGTGACGCGGGCCCGGGCAGGAGTGGGCTACGCACCGACACCATGATCGTTGCGTCAGTGGACCCAGTGAGCGGAGACACGGCACTCATCGGGGTACCCCGCAACTTCGGCGGCGTGACTTTCAAGGACGGGAGTGAGGTTCCCGTGAAGATCCTCAACGCCGTCTATGGCTGGGGCCACCGCAACGCAGGTCTCTTCGACGGCCCTGACCCCGGGGCCTCGGCGACACGCGAGGTGATCGAGAACATCACGGGCTTGGAGATCGATTACCACATGCTCGTCGACCTCACCGGCTTCGCCGACCTGGTCGACGCCTTCGGCGGGGTCCACGTGCGTGTGCCCCGCCCCGTGGACGGACCCCTCTACGACCCGGAGACCGGCGGCTACGAGATGGTCCGGATCGAGGCGGGCGACCACTTCCTCGATGGCGATCATGCTCTCGCCTATGCGCGGGCCCGCTACGGATCGTCCGACTACGTGCGCATGGGCCGGCAACGCTGCATCCTCGCCTCAATGGCTCGGGACGCCGAGCTGGTCGGCATGCTGAGGAGCCTTTCCGACATGCTGACCGTCGTCGAGGCCAACATGACCACCGATCTCCCGGTCGACCTCCTTCCCGACATGGTCCGCCTGGTGCCCCGGATCGACGAGAACGAGATACGAGTCATCGGCTTCGACTCCAGCTGGCGGTCCGGGAGAACCCGTGAAGGTGCGGCCATCCCGGACATCGAGCGGATCAGGGCGACGGTGAGGCAGATGATCGAAGATCCTGCCTCGGCGATCGAGTCGGGAGCGATGACGGCGGACGCCGCCTGCGGGTGACCTCCTAGCCTCTGCCCTGTGACGACCAGGGACGAAGCCCTCAGGGCCGACATCAGGAGATTGGGCAACCTACTCGGCGACGCCCTGGTGCGTCAGCACGGCCAGGAGTTGCTCGACCTGGTCGAGGAGGTGAGGTCACTGGGCAAGTCTGCTCGACGAGGCGGCAGCGCCGACGCCGCCCGGAACCTCCACTCTCTGCTGACGAAGCTGGACACAGTCGAAGTGATCCCACTGGTCAGGGCGTTCACCACCTACTTCTACCTGGCCAACGTCGCCGAGCACGTCCATCGCATCGAGGAGATGGCCAGCGACGACCGCTACCTGCGATCTACGGTCGATCGGATCCTCGCCGCCGGGCTCGACCAGGATCTCCTCGACGACATCGTCTCCAGGTTCGAGGTCCGGCCGGTGTTCACCGCCCATCCCACCGAAACGGCGAGGCGAAGCATCCTCACCAAGCGGGGTGAGGTGGCCGAGCTGATCGATCGCCGACTCCGGGCCACCAACCAGGACCAGATAGAGCTGGTGGACCGTCGATCCTCCGAGTTGATCGACCAGATCTGGCAGACCGATGAGCTGCGGACCGAACGCCCGACGGTCGTCGACGAGACCCGCTCCGCCCTCTACTACCTGGTAGCTCTCGCCGAAGAGGTTCTGCCCCGGCTCACCGACATCATCGACACCCAGCTTCACCGGCTGTCACCCGGAGCCGAGACCGCGCCCTTGCGCTTCGGGACGTGGGTGGGAGGTGATCGGGACGGCAATCCCGGTGTCACAGCCGAGACGACATTGGAGGCTCTCGCCCTCCAGCACGATCGTGGCCTGACACTCCTCATCGCTGAGGTCGAGGAGCTGAGCGAGGAGCTGTCCATGTCGAGCGAGCTCACCGACCCGGGCGACCGGCTGCTCGAGTCTCTCCAGACCGACCGCCAACTGCTCCCCGACGTGTGGCAACGGGAGCGGGCAAGGACCGCCGATGCCCCTTATCGGCTCAAGTGCTCCTACGTGCACGCTCGTCTCATCAATACTCGCGCCCGGATCAAGAGCGACGCCGCCCACTCGCCCGGCCACGACTACGCCCACCCCAGCCAGCTCATCGAGGAGCTCGACCTCATGGCCGACTCGTTGCGGGCGTCTCGCGGCCGGCTCATCGCGGATGGGGCGGTGGCCAGGGTGAAGCGGGCAGCCATGCTTCTCGGCTTCCAGATGGCGGTCCTCGACATCCGCCAGCACTCGGCGAAGCACACCATCGCCACCACGGAGTTGTTCGACCACGTCGGCATCGACCTGGCGTCGATGGGCCAGGACGAGAAGATGCGAACTCTCTCCGCAGAGCTGATCGGCACCCGTCCCCTCTCGGGCCCGACCACGTCGCTGACCGAAGAGAGCGCCGAGACTCTGGCGACCTTCCAGTCGATCCGTGAAGCGCAGCGCCGGTACGGCAAGCAGGTGATCGAGAGCTACATCATCTCGATGACCGAGACCCCGGCCCATGTGCTCGAAGCGGCGGTGCTCGCCCGTGAGTCGGGTCTGGTAGACCTCAAACAGGACATCGCCGACATCGGATTCGTGCCCCTGGTCGAGACCATCGACGACCTGCGCCGTTCTGGCGAGCTGCTCGACTCCCTGTTGGCCGACCCCAACTACCGTCGGATCGTCTCGCTCCGCGGCAACACCCAGGAGGTGATGCTCGGGTACTCCGACTCCAACAAGATCGGCGGCATCACCGCATCGCAGTGGGAGATCTACAAGGCGCAGCGGGTGATGCGGAGCGTGGCAGAGGCCAATGACGTGAGACTGACCCTCTTCCACGGGCGCGGCGGCACCATCGGGCGAGGCGGCGGACCTACGCACGCCGCCATTCTCGCCCAACCCTTCGGTACCGTCGACGGGACGATCAAGGTGACCGAGCAGGGTGAGGTCATCAGCGAGAAATACGGCAATCCAGAGATCGCAGCGAGAAATCTGGAGCTGATGGTGGCCTCCGTGTTGGAGAGCTCCTTGCTGCACCGCCAGTCACGCCGCTCCAAGAAGACCCTCGACGCCTGGACCGAGGCCATGGACTGCTTCGCGTCCGAGGCCCACAAGTCATATCGCACCTTGGCGTCGGACCCGAGTGTCGTTCCCTACTTCCTGTCGTCGACACCGGTCGAGGAGCTGGGAAGGATGAACATCGGCAGCCGCCCGTCGCGCAGGCCCGGTGGCCTGGGGGGCATCGAGGACCTGCGCGCCATTCCCTGGGTCTTCGGCTGGACCCAGACCCGCCAGATCGTGCCCGGGTGGTTCGGGGTCGGCTCCGGTTTGCGCGAGGCGCGATCGGCGGGGTATCGCGACCTGCTGGTGGAGATGGCGAGCGAGTGGAGCTTCATGGGCACCTTCATCTCCAACGTCGAGATGACGCTCTTCAAGACCGACCTCGACATATCGGAGTCCTACGTGCACGAGCTGGTCGACCCTGCACACCGCCATCTCCTCGATGTCATCCGCGCCGAGTACGAGACGACCATCGAGGAGATCCTCGCTCTGCAGGGGACCAAGCAACTCCTCGAGAGATCTCCTCTGCTTCGCAGGACGCTGGAGGTCCGTGACATCTACCTCGACCCGATCAACTACCTGCAGGTGTCATTGCTCGCTCGCAACCGCGGCGGAGAGGAGTCGACGGAGCTCGATCGGGCCCTCCTGCTCACGGTCAACGGCATCGCGGCCGGCATGCGCAATACCGGCTGATGCGGCTGGTGCTCAACCAGACATGTCAAAAGAAGTGCGACGCTGAGTGTCTATCACCTCGAGGCCGTACCAGACGAAGGCGACCCCGAACATCACCCGCTGCAACAGACCGTCGATCCCGGCCGTCGCCGTCATGGCGATCGGTATTCCCACCGCCGACGCCAGTGCCACGACATCGACGAGCTTCCAACGCGGGATTCGGAGCCAGCCCACGACGAGGACACCGGCAACGAAGACGATGCCCATCGCAGTCGCAGCTACCGAGTGGAGGAGGTCTTCGACATGGTCGTAACTCACGCCTTCGACGAAGGGACGCTGAGAGTAGACCGCAGTGGCCAACAGCAGCAGCCCAAAGAGCCCGTGCAGGTATCGGGCGGAGCGGGGCCACCCGCGCTTGACCACGGAGAGGCAAAACACCGCCAGGCCGAAGAGAAGAAAGCCGCTCCGGGCCAGCCAGGCACCCTGGGTGGCCTGCGCCCCCGCCTCGCTCGGCGTGTGCTCCACCGTCGAGTAACCCTCGGGCACGGCGGAGGGAGCTAACGCGAGACACAGCACCGCCCCGAGAAGGGCGACCATTATCAGGGCGCGCGTGCTCGACGTCTCCACTCACCCCATCATGTCACCTCTGCGTCGCGGGCGTCGTCCTGACTGGTTCACTCTGTCGTAGTCTCGTCGCATGTCGATGACGATCCTCGAGCACCCTCTGGCCGCAGACCTACTGACCATCCTTCGCGACAAGGAGACCGAGCCTCCCGAGTTCCGACAGATCGCCGAACGTCTGGGCTATCTACTCGTCGCCGAGGCCCTCTCCGACATGGCAACCACCGACGTCGACATAGAGACGCCGCTCGAGGCCACTACCGGGACCCAGATGCGAAGACCGGTGGTGGCGGTAGCCGTCTTGCGGGCCGGACTCGGGCTCTTGCACTCGGTGCTCACCTTGGTTCCCGACGCGGCCATCGGCTTCGCCGGGGTCCAGCGCAACGAGGAGACGGCCGAGCCCATGGAGTACTACACCAAGTTCCCCGAGCTGTCGGCTGCCCGGGTGCTGATCCTGGAGCCGATGCTCGCCACCGGCGGATCGCTGTCTTGGGCCATCGACAAGGTGAAGGAGAACGGAGCTCTGGACATCGTCGCGGTCTGTGTCGTGGCCGCCCCCCAGGGTGTCGAAGCCATCGAGACGTCCCACCCCGATGTTCGAGTGGTAGCGGCGTCACTCGATCGTGAGCTCAACCCCAACTTCTACATCGCGCCCGGGCTCGGTGACATGGGAGATCGCCTCTTCGGGACGCTGTGACCGATTTCGAGGAGGCGGTGGTTGCGGTGATCGCGGCTCTCGAGGCCGGCGATGTCGTCACCTACGGCGAGGTAGCCGCCGAGGCAGGGTTCCCTGGGGCGGCGCGTGCAGTGGGAACGGTGTTGCGCCGGTCTGAGGGACTCCCCTGGTGGAGGGTCGTGGGCTCTGGGGGTCGCATCAGGACACCGGACAGAGTGCGACAGGCCCGGCTGCTGACAGACGAGGGGGTGCTGATAGTCAAAGGTCGGGTGGCCACGTTTTCCGACTAGATCCGCAGTCCTCAGTCGGGTGGGTCTCGTTTGCGGGTGTAGGTGTGGCCGAGTGGGCTGGTCCATTGGTGGTCGCCGTTGTGGAGTCGTCTCACACGCCAGCGGCTGTGATGTTTCACCAAGTGGTGGTGACGGCAGAGTGGTCCCAGATTGTCGTTGTGGGTAGGACCGCCTTCGGAGACCGGTTTGCGGTGGTCGAGGTCGCATTGGTGGGCGGGTTGACGGCAGCCGACCATGACACAGGAGGGATAGTCGGCTTCGGCTCGTCGACGCTGGTCTGCGGTGGGCCGTCGACTGAGGGTGCCGGTCGCCACCGGCCTGCCCTGGTCGGTGACGGTGAACACCCATTCGCCGTCGATGTTCTCCCGGACGGTCTTGCGGGCGATTTCTGCGACCACCGGCCCGTAACCGTCCAACTCGCCGGGCTGGTCGGACAGTCGGGCCAGGGTCTCTGCGCTGACGGTGACATTGGTGCGGCCAGCTCCCACCGTGTTGGCGTGCCGGTAATGGCCGCATTTCCCGGACAACAAGTCCAAAGCCACGTCAGCGCGGATCTGATCCAGCGTCCGGCCGGTGTCGTCGATCGACCTGATATGCCGGGCGGTCTCCTCGACATGGCGACGCGCCGCAGCAAGAGCAGCAGGGTCGGCCGAGGAGATCATGAAGTTTCCGGTGAGATCGGGGTTGGCATAAGTGGAGACCTTGCGCTCGCCGAGACCCTCCCGGAACGAAGACTTGGCCCCGTCAGAGTCGGTCTCCAACACCAGACGAGCCACCCGAGCCCGCAGCTGGCCGGTGGTCAACCCAGAGGCCTGCTCCAGGACCCGGTCGAGGACCTCGTCGACCGATCCGTCTGGAAGATGACCCAGCTGCTGGTCGAACACTCTCACCTTGGCCAGGTCGATCTCACCCCGGGACAAAGCCTGCAAGACACGATAGAGACGACCCGTCAACGACACCGCCCGGTTCAACTCACCCTCAGAAGACCGACGGGTCAACGTCAACGCCGCCGCCACCTCCACCGCCGCATACTCCATCTCCTCAAAACCACGTTCCACCGGGGAATCGGCATCACCGGGAGACGAGAAAGCGACTTCGCTCATCGCCTCGTACTTCCCCGCCTCATGATGAGAAGACATGCGCGCCTCGGCCTGCATCAACCGCACCACGTCATGACCGTTCAACCGAGACCGATCCACCGAAGACACCACAGCCGCCAGATAAGGGCCCGGCGGGATGACTTCCAGGTCATCGGGCAGCACATGACGGGGTGAGTCGACCCAGCCGTCAGCCAACGCCAGACAAATCAACTCGTGAGACAGCCGATCCTCGGCCTGCAACAAGGCTTCGACTTCGGTTCCCTCCCCCGGCCAGAGTCCGACACCAACATCCTGGTAATCGAACATATGTTCGTATCATAAGCCAACGTTACCCATCTTGTCAACCCCTAAACCAAAGGAAAATCTTGCCGACATGACAGCCACGGTGCAACCACAATCTCCGATGTGACAAGAAGGCGGATGCATGAGAACGAGGTCATCACCGACCCGACGCTGGTTCGTCGTCTCCTCCGGGATCAGTTCCCTAAGTGGGAGCATCTGCAACTCGATCTGGTCGACTCGTACGGCACGGATCACGACATCTATCGACTGGGTGACGATCTGGCGGTCCGGCTGCCACGAATCGACTGGGCGACCAACCAGGTGGCGAAGGAATCGAGGTGGCTACCGAGAATGGCACCACACCTTCCGTTGGCAGTCCCGCTTCCGTCAGCGACCGGTCATCCCGCGCATGGCTATCCCTTCGACTGGGCGATCTACGAGTGGCTGCCCGGCGAGAACGCCAAAGGGACGATCGCAGATCTCGACCAGGCCGCCGTCGACCTCGCCGGGTTCATCAGGGCGCTTCGCCAGATAGATGCGTCCGAGGCACTCGAGCGACCAACTGGAGCAAGAGGTTCACCACTCGCAAAGCTCGACGACCAGGTGCGTCACTCCATCCAACAACTCGATGACATGATCGACGGTCAGGCTGCAGAGAGCCTCTGGGAAGAGTCGATCGATTCGGTGCCGTGGACCGGCGATGAGGTGTGGGTCCATGGCGATCTCCTCCCCGGCAACCTGCTCGTCGTCGAGGGAAGGATCTCGGCAGTCATCGACTTCGGCGGCCTCGATGTCGGCGATCCTGCCTGCGACCTGCAGCCGGCCTGGAACGTGTTCACCGGCACCAGCCGACGCCGTTTCCGCACCGAGCTCGAAGCCGACGACGATGCCTGGCAGCGCGGGAGAGGCTGGGTGATCTATCAAACAGTGTCGGCGCTCGCCTACTACCGGGACACCAACCCTGGCATCGTACGACAAGCCTGGCATGCGCTGGATGAGGTCCTCAACGAGTAGACCTCAACGGGTCCCCACAACCCACTCTCCGATCTCGTTGCCGTCGGCGTCGTAGGCGGATATCGAGGTGGGGCGGTCGACGGTGTCGCCGAATGGGACCGCGCCATAACCTCCAAGCGGGCGCTGCCAATATGTCCGGGACGGAGTCACGATCTGCACGACCGACGTCTCCAGCGGCACCGTGTAACCGACGTCTCCACTCAGGATCACGCCCTCGTCCGACTCGGTCGTGGACCCTCCCCCCAGCCCAAATCGACTCATGATCTCGAAACCACATGCGCTGCCCATTCCGTCGTCGGACGCCGTGCCTTCGCAAGTGACACCCGACTCCGTCATCCACACGAGAGTGGTCACGGCGGGATGATCAGAGTCGGGTTGACGGGCCGTGCCCATCACGATCACCGGCCGCTCCTCCACTTCCGCAGCCTCCTCGCCGAAGGAACCGCTGAGCAGGTGGAGTGGCACCACGTCGACAGATGTGGCTGGGACCAGGGGAAGCTCCTCGCCGAGCTCCGAGGTATCGAAGCGAGGCTCCGGCCCGCTATTCGCCTGGATCACGTATGGGTCTTCGGACAAGACCGCTCCCCGGATCTGTGCGGCGTATCGATCGAATCGCGCCCCGGATTGATGTGGTGACAGCCGGGCGCTGCCCGGATAGGCGCTGAGGGCGGCATCGAGCCCGGCTTCCGGGACCTGGAGATAGAGAGCAGCCGAGGTCGATCTAATCGCCTGTCCAAAGGTCTCTACGATCTCGCCGTCCTGTGTCGTGACGACAGTCGACTCACCGCCCGCGGACGCCAAACGGGA
>Ga0299914_10002192_pt1 | contig 13361 bp, 13 predicted proteins | sample RVTome_10_FD_201361 | JGI IMG/M metagenome (GOLD analysis project Ga0299914, IMG submission 201361) | Soil microbial communities from uranium-contaminated site in the Upper Colorado River Basin, Wyoming, United States - RVT153D57 (version 2) ...
GCCAACGGCCTGGCCGGGAGCGATTGCGCGCTGGCGGCGCTGCCGGGCGGATCGACCAACGTGTTCGCCCGCACCCTTGGTCTCCCGGACGATCCGGTGGAAGCGACGGGTGTGCTCCTCGACGCTCTCGCCCTGGACAGGATCCGCCCGGCCGGACTCGGCTACGTCCAGGGTCGCTTCTTCCTGTTCCACGTCGGGCTCGGCTTCGACGCCTCCGTGGTGAGCCGGGTGGAGCGTCACTCGAAGCTCAAGCGCTACGCCGGCCACCCCCTCTTCCTGTGGGCGGGGCTCGACACCTGGGTTCGCCACTACGACCGGTCGCGACCCCACATGGCGCTTCGCTACGCCGACGGCCTGCAGGTCGACGATGGCTACCTGACGATCGTCCTGAACACCGATCCGTACACCTACCTGGGCGCCCGGCCGCTGTCACTGGCCCCGGAGGCGACCCTCGATCGGGGCCTTGCCGTCATCTGTGTCCGCACCATGGCGATGGTGCCGATGCTGCGGCTCGTGGCCGGGCTGCTGCGCTCACCCGATGCCGTGCGCAAGCACCCCAAGGTGCACCATCGTGTCGACGTCACCGATCTGGACGTGACCGGCCTGCGACCCTTCCCCTACCAGGTCGACGGCGACCACCTCGGCGACGTGATGGAGCTCCACATCGAGCACCGACCCGACGCCCTGCGCCTGGTCGTCCCCTGACCGCATCGGCTACGGGGCCCACCACCGGCGGCGACGCCCCGGATCGGTGCCCGAGACGGGGTCGAGGGCGGCGAGCACGAGGTCGGGAACGTCGGTGATGATCCCGGCGACCCCCCAGCCGGCCAGCCGTCGGGCCCTGGGCCCGCTGTTGACCGTCCACACGTTGAGGCTCACGCCCGCCACCCGCGCCGCCGTCACGAAAGCAGCGGTGACCAGCCGATCCCAGGGATGGAGTGTGGGTACGCCATGGCGAACGCACCGGGCGAGCAGCGACCGGCGCAGACCCATCGACACGTTCCAGGCGACCGCCAGCTCGGGGGCCAGCCGCCGCACCCGGTCGATGCTGCCCAGATCGAAGGACGAGACCAGCACCCGGTCGACGGCTCCGTGGTTTCGGACCGTCGCCACCACGGCGGCCGCCAGCCGGCGCTGGAGGTCGTGGTCGGCCTCACGGCTCCAGTTCTTGATCTCTATGTTCACCAGTAGATCCGGGCAGGCGTCGAGCACCTCACCGAGGACGGGCACGCCGCTGGGAAGGTCGGTCGCCGCCAGGTCGGCCAGCAGGCGGCCGTCCGGCAGGTTGGGACCGTGATGCACGGCTACGCCGCCGTCGCCCAGGCGGCGGGCGTCGAGCTCGACCCCGTCGGCACCGGAGGTGGCCGCCGCCCGGAAGGCGGCGATCGTGTTCTCGGCCTCCCCCGCGGACACACCGCGGTGGGCGAGGACCAGCGGCATGGTCGCCACGATGTCAGTCAGCTGCGACGGAACAGCCGGGCCAGTTGGCCCACCGGCACGATGAGGTAGATGGCGACCAGGCAGTACAACCCCACGGCGAGCGCAGGCAGGGCCATCCCGATGAGAATCGCCGCGCCGTAGGCGATGACGACTGGCACGACGGTTCGGTTGGCGGCGATGGCCTCCTCCACCTCGTCGGGCGAGACGAGGCGCTCCCGTCGTGCGTAGGCAGCCAGTGCCCACAGCATCACGCGGATCCCGAGCAGGACGAGGCCGTACGTGGCGACGAACACGCGCTCACCCGACGCGTCATCGATACCCTCGGCGACGAGACGCGTTGGGAAGGGCAGGACAGCCACCAACATGAGCAGCAGCAGGTTCAGGCGCAGGAACGTGAGATCCGCCCTGGCCAGGTGCTCGGTGATTGCGGTGTGGACGAGCCAGGCCGCGCCGATCGTGATGAAGCTGACGACGTACATCCCGCCGGCCCGATCGATCTCTACCCGACGACGGCTGAGGATCGCAGGGGAGACGGAGGCTCGCGCCCGTGTTTCCCACCATTGCAGATGTGTAACAGGCCCTTGTTACCGAACGGCGCGCGGAGGTAAGGTGCACCGAGGCTGCAGGAACCTGGACTCGGATCGACCGGTTCGACCAAAAAGCCCCTCACCACGAGGTCCTGACAGTCAAGACACCGGCGGGGGCACCGCCGGACACAGGGAGGCACCGGATGGCCGTCAACCCGACGCTCCTGCTGGAATCCGGCACCTGGCGCGGTCAGGCAGCGTGCCGGAACACCGATCCCGACCTCTTCTTCCCCGTGGGTACCACAGGGCCGGCACTCGAACAGATCGCGGCGGCCAAGTCGGTGTGCTTCGAATGCGACGTGCGATCCCGGTGCCTCGAGTTCGCCCTCACGACCAATCAGGACTCGGGCGTGTGGGGCGGAACGTCGGAGGAGGAGCGGCGCCAGATCCGCCGGGCGAGGCGCCGGGCGGAGCGCGAGGCTCGCCTGTCCTCCGTGGCCAGCTGACCCGACCCTCCCGACCGTCAGGACCAGCTGACTCGGCCGGGCATCGGTCAGGATGCGTCGAGCAGCACGACCGAGCGCAGCACCTCCCCGCGCTCCATCCGTTCGAAGGCCGCCTCGACCTCGTTGATCCCGATCGTCTCGGTCACGAACCCGTCCAGGTCGAGGCGTCCCTGCAGGTACAAGTCGATGAGCACGGGGAAGTCGCGGCTGGGTAGGCAGTCGCCGTACCACGAGGACTTCAGCGCTCCACCCCGGCCGAAGACCTCGATCAGCGGCAGCTCGATGCGCATGGAGGGGTCCGGCACCCCGACCAGGACGACGGTGCCGGCCAGGTCCCTGGCGTAGAAGGCCTGCTCGTAGGTCTCGGGTCGGCCCACCGCCTCGATGGCCACGTCCACTCCGAAGCCCCCGGTGAGCTCGCGGACGGCCTCCACGGGGTCGGTGCCGGTCGAGTTGATGGTGTGGGTGGCACCGAAGTTCCGGGCCCACTCCAGCTTGCGGTCGTCGATGTCGATACCGATGATCGTGCCCGCTCCGGCCAGCCGGGCGCCGGTGATGGCAGCGTTACCCACTCCGCCGCAGCCGATCACGGCAACCGAGTCTCCGCGGGACACGCCAGCTGTGTGCATGGCCGCGCCGAGGCCGGCCATGACCCCGCACCCGATGAGTCCGGCGGCCTCGGGCCGGGCCTCGGGACTCACCTTCACGGCCTGACCTGCGTGCACCAGTGTCCGCTCGGCGAAGGCGCCTATGCCCAGGGCGGGGGTCAGCTCGGTTCCGTCGGCCAGGGTCATCCTCTGGCTGGCGTTCCCGCTGTCGAAGCAGTACCAGGGACGGCCCCGCTGGCACGAGCGGCATCGGCCACACGGCGCCCGCCAGGCCAGCACCACGAAGTCGCCGGGACCGACGTTGCCCACACCTGCACCCACGGCCTCCACGATCCCGGCCGCTTCGTGGCCCAACAGGAACGGGAACTCGTCGTTGATGGCGCCCTGGCGGTAGTGCAGGTCCGTGTGGCACACGCCACACGCCTGGACCCGCACGACCACCTCGTCCTCCGCGGGATCGGGCACCACGATGGTCTCCGTGGTGACCGTCGCTCCCTCGGAGCGGGCAACGACTCCCTCGACTTCGTAGGGCATCACATCCTCCTCGTGGCCCGCGATCCTGCGAGCCCGCCGATCCTGCCAGCCCGCACGGTCGCGCACCGCCGAACGGTCAGCTCACGTGGCCACACCTGCGTCGATGGGGACGACGACGTCCACGCGAGTCCCTCCCTCGGCGCCCAGCGAGGTGGTCTCGAAGCTGCCCTCGAGCTCGGTGGTGACCAGCGTGTTGATGATCGACAGGCCCAGGCCCTGGTGACGCTCGGGGTCCAGGCCGGAGGGAGGCCCGGAACCGTCGTCGTGGATCGACATCCTCAACCTGTCGCCGGTGCGCTCGATGTCGATGGTCACCGTGCCCACGAAGCCGTCGGTGCCGTGCACCCGGTCATCGGGAAAGGCGTGGTCGACCGCGTTCTGCAGCAGCTCGTTGAGCACCACGGCCAGCGGCGTGACGACCGCCGAAGGGACGATCCCGGCATCGCCCGTCACCACGAAGCGGATGGGCCGGTCGGGTGACATGAGCCCCTCCTCGACGGTCCGTACGAGCTGGGACACCACCTCGCGCAGGTCGATGTCCTCACCGGCCTCGTGCGACAGCGTCTCGTGCACCAGCGAGATGGCCTGAATGCGACGCACGGACTCCTCGAGCACCTCCTTGGCCTCGGGGTTGTCGAGCCTGCGGGCCTGCAGGCGCAGCAGCGCGGAGATGGTCTGCAGGTTGTTCTTCACCCGATGGTGGATCTCGCGGATCGTGGCGTCCTTGGAGATCAGCATGCGGTCCCGGCGGCGCACCTCGGTCACGTCCCTCAACAGGACGACGGCCCCCGTGAGCTGGGGGCCGGCCAGCAGGGGCACAGCCACGACCTGCACCGACAGGCCGCCGTCGCTGGACCCCTGGGACACCTCGCCGCTCGTGGGCACGGCGGTGCGAAGCGCGTTGCGCACGACCGACTGTTCGAGGCCCAACTCCCGCAGCATGCGGCCCTCCACCTCGCCGGGAACGCCGAGGCGGTGCAGCGTCGACAGGGCGTTGGGCGAGGCGTATTCGATGCGGCCGTCGCTGTCGAGTTGCAGGACGCCGTCGCCGACCCGGGGCAGCCCGTCCGGATCGGGGTCCTCGGAGCGGAACGGGAACTGGCCCTCGGCGATCATGCGCGCGAACCGGTCGAAGATGGCCAGATACGTCAGCTCGAGCTGTCCGAGGATGCGGGCGGCACGGGGCGGTGACTCCCGGGACAGCACGGCGATGGTGCGGTCGTCGTGGACGATGGGGATGCACCGCACCCTTGCCCTGGTCCCATCGATGGGCAGCGGCAACTCGCCCTCGACCATCTCGCCGAGGCGGAGGCAGCGCGCCACCAGGGGCCGCTCGACGTCATCGAAGATGCTGCCGACGATGTCCTCGCGGTAGAGCGTCTTGGAGGTGAAGGGCCGGACCTGGTCGGCGACGATGACCTTGCGTCCACTGGACAGGGGCGCGAACAGCAGCAGGTCCGAGAAGCAGATGTCGCTGAGGAGGCCCCACCACTGCACGAGGCGCTGGAGGTGGCGCAGGCTCCTCGTCGTCAGCGTCGTGTCGAGCCGTGTCAGCTCGGCCAGGGTGGCCACCCTCCGACGCTACCGCCCCCTCGGCGCCGGGGGCTCCCGGTCGGGGCAGCATGTCACCTCAACTCCTCGGCGATGGAGGCGAGCGCGGCCACGTCACCGATGTCGCCGGCCACGAGCGGGACGCGTGCCACGACCTCGGCCTTGCGGGCCATGCGCTCGCGCTCGGTGGCCTCGCGCCGGGCCACGACCTGGTAGCGCAGGTAGTTGTCGGCGATCGTGGACAGGGTGGCCGCCACCTGCGCGACGTCCACCGGGGGGTCGATCCGGTCGCCGAGGACCAGACGCTCGGCCATCGGCCGCGGATCGGCGTCGAGCTCGTGGGCGAGGACGCCAGCGGCGGGGTCGGCCATCCACTCGGGTAGGACCCGGTTGAGCACCACCGCACCGAGGTGCAGCTTGCGGGCCGCCAGCTCGTCGCAGAAGAACTCCGCCTCGCGCACCGGCGCCGACTCGAGCGTGGAGACGACCACGAACGTCGTCCTGCGGTCCCCCAACAGGGCCTCCACCGCTCTGGCCCGCTCGACGAAACCGTCGTACATGGACTGGAAGAGCAGGAAGAACTCGGCGATGTCCTCCAGGAACTGCGAACCCAGGATGCGGTCCGCAACCTGGTAGAAGGGCCGGCTCGCCGCCGTGGCGAACCGCGACCGGGCCGGCGCGGTCAGCAGGCGCAGGAACCGGCTCGAGAAGAAGTCGGCCATCCGGGCCGGCGCGTCGAGGAAGTCGATGGCGTTGCGGGTGGGTGGGGTGTCGATCACCAGGAGGTCCCAGTCGCCAGAGGTGTGCAGCTCGTACAGCCGCTCCATGGCGATGTAGTCGTGGCTCTGGACGAACGTCCCGGTGATGTTCTCGTACATGCGGTTGGCCAGGATGCGGGCCGCCGTGTCCCTGTCGGGGGATTGCACGCGGACGAGGTCGTCCCACGAGGCCTTGGTGTCGAGCATCGCCGCCCACAGCTCCCCGCGGGGTGAGAGGCCGGCAGCGCCGAAGGCGTCGTCGGGAACCCGGCAGCTCACGTTGCCCAATGCCTCCAGTCCCAGGGCGTCGGCCAGCCTGCGGGCCGGGTCGACGGTCAGGACCAGCACCCTGCCCCCCATGTGCACGGCGGCCAGGGTGCCGATGGCCGCCGCCATCGTGGTCTTCCCCGCTCCACCGGAGCCGCAGGTGACCACCACCTCGCGGCCGGCCAGCATCTCCTCCAAGGTGGCGGTCACAGCCCGTTGACCCCAGGTCCGCCGGAGGCCACCACTCCCAGTTCGGCCGCCAGGGCCTCGGCGATGAGCCGGGTGGTGCGGCGGCCAGGCACCCTGGTGAACAGGTCCGGCACGTACAGCAGCGGGGCTCGCGCGCCCAGCTCGGTGCGCAGCCGGCGCAGGTGTGGGGTGCGGGAGCGGCGCAGCCTGGTGGCAAGGTCGGCCGCATCCACGAGCACCCGCAGCGCAGGGGAGCCCGAGGTGTCCAGGGAGGCGGCGATCTCCTGCTGGTGCCGGCTGAACAGCTCGGGCAGCACCCGGTTCATCACCACGGCCGCCAGGTCCACCCCGGTCTGCCGCTCGAGGCGGTCGAGTAGCTCGAGCGTCTCGTTGACGGGCATGTCCTCGGGCGCGGAGACGACCACGACCCCGGTCACCGCTGGATCGTGGAGCAGATCGAGCATCCAATCCGTCTGGTGGCGGATCGCCCCGACCTGGACGAGGTCACGGATGCCCGACGGCGAAGCCAGTTGCCCGACGATGTGACCGGTGGCCGGTCCGTCCACGACGACCAGGTCGTAGTGCCCGGCCCGCACCTCGTAGGCGAGCTTGCCGACCGTCAGGATCTCCCGCACTCCCGGTGCGGCCAGAGCGACGAAGTCGAACGCGCGGGCCAGTGGCCCCATGCGCACCAGCATGGGCAGGCGCAGCTGCAGGCGGAGGTACTCCCGCAGGGAGGCCTCGGTCTGCATCGTCATGGCATCGAGGCCGGCCTCGATCGTGCGGGGCTCGAAGGCGAGGGGTCCGGTCTCGTAGAAGTCGGCCAGGTCGCCCTTGGCGTCGACCTCGCACACCAGGGTGCGCTTGCCCGACTGCGCGGCGCCCAGCGCCAGGGCGGCCGCCACGGTGGTCTTGCCCACCCCGCCCTTGCCGGTCACGAACAGCAGGCGGCGGTCGAGCAGGCCCGGTGCCTTCGGCACCCCCAACCCCCCGCCCGGCGCTACCACGCTTGCGCTCCGGGCACGGGCTCGGGGCCTGACGGGCTCGGGTCGGACCGGCCGGCAGCGATCAGGTCGTGGCGAACCCGACGCGGCGGCTGTCGCCGGTGCCCAGCTCGACGTAGGCCACCTTGTCCACCGGCACGCCGACCTTCTTGCCGTGCCGGTCGGTGACCCACAGGATCCCCGCACCCATCAGTGCGGTCTCGATGTCGTCGCGCAGCGCCTCGCGGTCGGTGCTCTCGTCGAGCTCGATGCTGAGCTCCCGAGCCACGTTGCTGACGCCGATGCGCAGGTCCACGCTCACCCTCCATCACGAGTGGTCGGCCGCAGCCTATGACCAGCCCGAACCGATACGGTCCCCGGCGATGACGACCACCCGCCCTCTGTCCGACGACCCGACCTGGTGGACGGCGGCCCAGACAGCGGCCGCCGTGGCCGAAGGGCAAGTCTCCTCCCGGGAGGTGCTCGAGCACCTTCTGGGCCGCATCGAGGCAATGGACGGTCCGATCAACGCCGTCGTGGCTCTCGACGCCGAGCGCGCCCGCAAGGCCGCCTCGGCAGCCGACGACGCAGTGGCCCGTGGTGATGAGCTGGGCCCCCTGCACGGTGTCCCGGTGTCCATCAAGGACTCGTTCCAGACCGAGGGCATGGTGACGACATCGGGAGCGCCCGAGCTGGCCGACTTCGTTCCCACCGCCGACGCCGATCCGGTCGCCCGCTACAAGGCGGCCGGGGCGATCGTGTTCGCCAAGACGAACCTGCCCATCTGGGCCGGTGACTGCCAGTCCTACAACGAGGTGTACGGGACCACCTCCAACCCCTGGGACGTCGAGCGCACCCCGGGTGGGTCGTCGGGCGGCTCGGGCGCGGCGCTTGCCGCCGGCTTCACCTCCCTGGAGCTGGGAAGCGACATCGGCGGCTCCATCCGCATCCCCGCTCACTGGAGCGGCGTGGCCGGGCACAAGCCGTCCTACGGCATCGTGTCCGCCCGGGGGCAGATCCCGGGTATGCCTGGCACCCTAAGCCAGGCCGACATCGCCGTCGCCGGCCCCATGGCTCGTTCCGTGGACGACCTGGAGACGGCACTGGGGCTGCTGGCAGGGCCCGACGGCTGGCACGACAAGGCATGGAGCCTGGACCTGCCCCCGGCCCGGACCACCCAGGCGGCCCAGCTGCGGGTGGCGCTGTGGATCGACGAGCCGTCCTGCCCCATCGACCACGAGTACCGGTCCCTGCTGGAGGGCGTGGCCGCGTCGCTGTCCGAGGCCGGGGCAGTGGTGGACGCAACGGCACGTCCGGGCTTCGGCTTCGACAAGGCGGTGGACACCTTCCTACGGCTGCTCAGCGCGGCCGAGGCGGCCACCTGGACGCTGTCGGAGTTGGAGGAGATCGCCGCCGGGCCCGAGCCCGAGGGCGACCTCGGCATCTGGCACGCCGCCATGCGCCACCGGGAGTGGCTCTCGGCCAACGAGCGCAGGCTGCAGATGCGGGCCCGCTGGCGCGAGTTCTTCGATGACTGGGACGTGGTGCTGCTGCCGGTCACGCCCACGCCCCCGATCCGCCATGACCACAGCCGACCGATGACGGCACGGACCATCGACGTGAACGGCCAGCCCCGTCCCTACTTCGACACCATCAAGTGGATGGGGCTCACGGGTGTGAGCTTCCTGCCGGCGACGGTGGTGCCCATAGGGCCCACCGAAGCGGGGCTACCGGTGGGAGTGCAGATCGCCGGTCCCTTCCTCGAGGACCGCACGACGCTGCAGGTGGCTCGGCTGGTCGAAGAGATGGTGGGGGGATTCACGCCTCCCCCTGGCTTCTGAGGCGTCGCCCGGTTCCCGGTTCGCTCAGCGCCCGGTTCGCTCAGCGCCCGGTTCGCTCAGCGCCAGGGCTTCCAGATCATGTCGATGACGAGCAGCAGGAAGATCAGGTGGTTGATGCTCGTGAGCATCGACGTGCGGGATATCACCTGGTTGTACTGGGCCACGGTCTCAGAACCGGATTGCGCGTTGGCCATGCGTCGGGCCAGGCCAAGGGCCTTGCGCTCGCCGGGCACGATCAGGAACAGGGCCATGGCGGCGCCGATGATCCACAGCACGAAGGCGATGCTGACCCAGGTCTCGCTGAACTCCCAGGGTCCGACGGCGACGAGCACGATGCCGAAGAGGCCCGCCACCCACAGTGCCGGCGCCACGACCGCCCCGTTCAGGATGGTCGTGGCTTCCTGCACCTCCATGCGGGAGCCGGCCTCGGCCCGGCGCAGGCGGGCGGTGAGGAAGGGGACCACGAAGGTCACTCCGTATCCCACCACGACGGCGACGATGTGCAGAAGGAGCAGCAGGCGGTAGCCGAAGTCCTCTGTCGTGAGCGCGGCGAGCATGGTCGGCACCCTACCGTCCGGCGCCGCACCGATCGGTGAACCCTGACAGCATGGGATCGGTGGATCCCGGCAGCCTCTACGGCGCCCTGGTGTTCGACTTCGACGGCTTGGTGGCCGACACCGAGACGCCGCAGTACGAAGCCTGGGCGGACGTGTTCAACCACTTCGGGGCGGAGCCCATCGACCAGCCGGGCTGGCAGGAAGCCGTCGGCGTGACGTGCCTCCCCTTCGACCCCGTGGCTCTGGTGGCCGGCCGTCTGGACGAGCCGCCCGACGAGGAGAAGGTGCGATCCGTCCATCGGTCCCGCCTCGAGACCCGGCTGAGCACGATCGCCGTCCGGCCCGGGGTGCCCCGCTGGCTGGACGACGCAGAGGGCGCTGGTCTGCGGGTGGGCTTGGCCTCGAACTCGTCGCGGCGCTGGGTCGATGACCACCTGCAGCGGCTGGGGTTGGCGGACCGCTTCGCGGTGAGGGTGTGCGGCCGTGAAGGGCTGGCGGGCAAGCCGGCGCCCGACCTGTACCTGCGTGCAAGCGAAGAGCTCGGGGTCGAGCCGGCCCGGTGCCTGGCCCTGGAGGACTCGCCCGCCGGAGCCCGGGCCGCGCTGGCGGCGGGCATGACCTGCGTGGTGGTCCCGTCCCCCATGACCGCGGGCCTCGACTTCGGTGCCGTCCAGCTGGTCGTGGGCTCGCTGGCCGACACCAGCCTGGCCGAGGTCGTCGCCCGCCTCCGCCCCTGACGGCCGTGCCGGTCCGGTCGGCCGGGCCGTCCGGTCGGCCGGAGCCGGGCGGGCGGGAACCCGGCGGGGGGTTCAGATCAGCTTCAGCTCGGGGTGGTAGCGGCGGCTGGGGACGAGCTCCTCGTCGAGGGTGCGGGCCATCTCCACGAAGATCCGGGCGGCTTCGCCCTCGGGCTCGGAGACGACGATGGGCCGGCCCGTGTCGCCGCCCTCACGCAGTGAGGTGACGAGGGGGACCTGGCCGATGAGCGGTACATCGAGGCGCGCGGCCAGCTCGGCCCCGCCACCCGAGCCGAAGATCTCGTAGCGAGTGCCGTCATCGCCGCGGAACCAGCTCATGTTCTCGATGACGCCACGCACCTCCAGGTTCACCTTCTCGGCCATGAAGGCGGCTCGCTGGGCCACCTTCTGAGCTGCCGGTTGGGGGGTGGTGACTATCAGCACCTCGCCGCGAGGCGTGAACTGGGCCAGGGACAGCGAGATGTCACCGGTGCCCGGAGGCAGGTCGATGACCAGGTAGTCGGGGTCGTCCCAGAAGACGTCGGTAAGGAACTGCTCCAGGGCCTTGTGCAGCATGGGCCCGCGCCAGATCACGGGCTGATCCTCCCTGGCGAAGAACCCCATCGAGATCACCCGCACGCCGAATGAGCTGGGCGGCACGATCATCTGGTCGACGACGGTCGGGGGACGATCCACGCCGATCATGCGCGGGATCGAGAAGCCCCAGACGTCGGCATCGACCACCGCCACCCGCTTGTCGAGACGAGCCAGGGCGATGGCCAGGTTGGTCGTCACCGACGACTTCCCCACCCCGCCCTTGCCGGAGGCCACCAGCAGGACCCTGGTGTGCGAGGCGGCGTCGGCGAAGGGAATGGCCCGCCCCTCGGCGTGGCCGTGAGCCTGCTGGCTGCCCGCGCTCGCCTCCGGTGCCCCGATCAGCTGCACCCGCAGCGCCTTCTGCTCGTCGGCGGTCATCGTGGTGTGCTCGACGTCGACGCCTTCCACACCCGGCAGCGCCTCCGTGGCGCGCCGGATGCGGGCCTCGAGCTCGGCAAGGGCCTGGTAGCCCTCCGACGGCAGCGCCACCAGCACCTGGGCCCGGGAGCCGGCCAGGGCCGCCGATCGCAGCATGCCCACCTCGACGATGCCGCGCCCGAGCTCGGGGTCCTCCACGCCGGCGAGGGCGGCGGCAAGGTCGGCGTCGGACGACATCTATCGGACTCCGGGGGTCGGGCGGGGCCAAGGGCGGTTGCGGCGGCCACATCGGGGGATTTCTCCTATGGCCGTAGGTAGAATCTATCGGGTGACGTCCACAGCACTCACCGCTGACGACTTCGAGTCGGCCGTCACCTCGATCACCTCCGCCTTCGGGGACCACACCCGACGCCAGGTGTACCTGTTGGTGCGGGAGGCTCCCGAAGGCATGACCGCCGCCGAGGTGGCCAAGGCCGTCGGCGTCCACGCCAACGTCGCCCGTCACCACCTCGAGAAGCTGGCCGGCGGAGGCTACCTGCGAGTGGAGCTGGGCCGTCCGGCCGGGAGCGCGGGCCGGCCCTCGAAGCGCTACCGGGCCGCCAGCGAGGACCTCGACATCGCCTTGGTGGTGCGCCGCGACGATCTGTTGGGGACGCTGCTGGGTAGGGCCCTGGCCCGCCTGCCGGCAGCCGAGGCCCAGGAGCTGGCCGAGGGCGTGGGCATCGAGTACGGCCGTGCCCTGGCAGACGCCATCGAGCCCGGGCAGGCCAACCGATCCCTGCAGGCCGCGGTGGCCGCCGTAGCCGACGCCCTGACGTCCCACGGCTTCGCCGCCCACGCCGAGGGTTCGGCCAACGATCTGCGCATCGTGTCCGAGCACTGCCCCTTCGGAAACGCCGCCGTCGAGCACCCGGTGCTGTGCGCTCTGGATCGGGGGATGGTGAAGGGCATGCTGGCAGGACTCTACGGTGATGCCGACCCGCGCCTGTCCGGCTCGGTGCCCATGGGCGACACCGTCTGCACCACCACCGTGTGAACCCGGACCGGCGCCGCGGCCACTACCTCGACCACGCGTCGACTTCGCCTGCCCGTCCCGAGGTGGTGGCGGCGGTGGTCGACGCCCTGACCGGGCTCGGCGCCGACCCGGGCCGGCTGCACGAACCGGCAGCCGAGGTTCGCCACGCCGTCGAGGCCTCCCGGGAGCAGGTGGCCGCCATGCTGGGCTGTCGACCCAGATCGGTGGTCTTCACCAGCGGCGCCACCGAGGCCATCCACGCCGCGGTGTGGGGTGCGACCGAGCGTGGCGGCCACCTGGTGTGCGCCCCCGTCGAGCACTCGGCGGTCCGGGAGTCCTCGGCACGTTGGGCCGATGTGGGCTGGGTGGGCGTGGACGGTGCCGGCCGGGTGGACCCCGACGAAGTGGTGGCCGCCATCACCGAGGACACCGCGCTGGTGCACATCCAGTGGGGCAACCACGAGGTCGGCACGGTCCAACCGGTGGCCGAGGTCGTGACCGTCTGTCGGGAGCGGGGTGTGTTGGTCCACATCGACGCCGCTCAGGCGGTGGGCCGGTTGCCGGTCGCCTTCGACGCGCTGGGGGCCGATCTGCTGTCGGTCAGCGGTCACAAGCTGGGCGGGCCGCCGGGGATCGGCGCTCTGCTGATCAGGCCCGGTCTGCGCCTGCGCCCACTCCTGGTGGGGGGCGAGCAGGAACGGGCGCGGCGGGCCGGCTTCGAGAACGTGGCCGCCATCGCCGGGCTCGGCGCTGCTGCGCAGGTCCTCACCCAAGACCGGATCCTCAGCGAAGCGGCGCTGGCCCGCCGTTCGACCCAACGGGTAGCCAGCGAGGCTGTGTCGCTCGACGGGGTGACGGTCCTCGGTGACGGTG
>Ga0299914_10002193_pt1 | contig 13357 bp, 12 predicted proteins | sample RVTome_10_FD_201361 | JGI IMG/M metagenome (GOLD analysis project Ga0299914, IMG submission 201361) | Soil microbial communities from uranium-contaminated site in the Upper Colorado River Basin, Wyoming, United States - RVT153D57 (version 2) ...
AGACGTCGAGCCACCTCGAGGCGCCCCCGGTCGAGGTCGCTTGCGATGAGAGTCGCTCCGGTCGTGGCAACCAGATGCGCAATGAACGTCCCAATGCCTCCCACTCCGATAACCAGAGCCGTCTCGTACGGAGTCAGGCGAGATCGGCGGACCGCGTGGCTAGCGATCGCCATCGGCTGGGCCAGGGCAGCGGCATCCGCAGTCAGTCCATCGGCGCGGACGCAGGTGCTGGCAGGCACGATGCAGTGTTCAGCCATGCCCCCGTCACGGTGGAGTCCAACCGCCCAGTAGCTCCGGCAGGCGCCCATCCGTCCCGAGACGCAGGAGCGGCACACGCCGCACGACACCGCTGCCGCACATGCCACCAGGTCCCCGGAGGCGAATTGGTCGCTTCGGGAGAGCTCCACCACTCCACTGAACTCGTGGCCGAGGACGATCGGCCCTAGGTGGCCCGTGATGGGATGACGGTCATGCAAGGGGGTGAGGACGGGTCCGTGGTCGAACTCGGCTAGGTCGGACCCACAGATCCCGACGGTCTCCACCCGCAACAGCAGCTCACCTGGTCCCGGCTGCGGGTCGGGGATGTCTTCGATGCGCAGGTCCCCGGGGCCGTGGAGAACTGCGGCCTTCAATTGTTCCGCCTAAAGAGCGCTGGAGGTTTCGGTGGTCTCCGGCTTCTCGCCGCTGAGCACGGTCTCATCGGGCGCGTTGAGGTCGTTTCGTGCTTTGGCGAACTCGATCCCGTTCCAGTAGCGCTGTCCAAGGACCAACAATTCTTCAGACGGGAACCGGGTGAGGAGGACCGGACCGTCAGCGGTGACCCAAACCTCCTCTTCGATTCGTGCTGCTGAATACCCATCGTCGGCTGGCCAGTAGGTCTCGATCGCGAACATCATCCCCTCCTCCAGCTCGATCGGATGCTCGAAGGAGTGGTAACGGCTCATCAGCGGATGCTCCCATAGGCCAACCCCAACCCCGTGGCAGTACTGGAGCCCGAAGGCCTCCTCTTCGTCTTTGAACCCAAACTCCACGGCGGCAGGAAAATGCTGGACCACATCGGCCGAGGAGGCACCCGGCCTCACCTCGCTCAGAGCTGCGTCGATGTAGTAGCGCGTCCTCTTGAAGGCGTCCTTCTGTGCGACGCTCGCTCCCCCGACATTGAACGTGCGGTAGTAGCACGTCCGGTACCCCATGTACGAGTGGATGATGTCGAAGTACAACATATCGCCGGGGCGGATCGCCCGGTCGGAAAAGACATGGGGGTGAGGGCTGCAACGTTCACCCGAGATCGAGTTGATGTTCTGAACTTCCTCCGAGCCCATCTGGTAGAGAAGGTCTGACACGAACCCGACCACATCGTTCTCCCGGAGGCCGATCTTCATCCGGCGGCAGATCTCGTCGTAGGCCGCATCCACCATTCCCGCCGCTTTGTCCAGGAGTGCGATCTCATCCACCGACTTGATGGCCCGAGCCTTCTGCATGATCCATTGCCCGTTGACGATATGAAGGTCCTGGGCCTCCAGCGCTCGCAATACGGGGACCTCGAGCAGGTCGACCCCGAGCGGCTCCCCATCGAGGCCGTACTCGCGGAGTAGGTGTTTTACTTGCTCGGCGTTTCGGGCTTCGATTCCGACCTCTTCAGGAATCGAGCCTCGCCAACTAGACACCACCGGACGCCAATTCGCTTCCGGAAGCCATGGGCTGTGGAGTTGATGCTGTTTGGCAGCCGACCCGATGTCCCACTGGATCGGATCCTGTCCCCTGATCACGAGCGCTGCTCGGAATAGCTTGTCTCGAGCCCAGGCCCCGATGTGGGCGGCGGTCGAGTAGCGGATGTTGTCCATGTCATATAGGAGGAGCGCTCCCAGGTCGGACTGTTCGAGTTGCTCTTGAATACGCTCGATTCGGTACCGGCGTAAGCGGTCGAAGTCGATCCGGTTCTCCCAGTCGACTCCCATCACGGCACCGGGTGAGCCGATCTCGCCTGCGTACTTCTGGCCCGCGTACATTGCTAGCTCCTCCTTGTTTCCTCGGTCATACCGGTTCGAAACTGCCTTCATGTTCTCGCTCGACTTCCGTCACTCGAGGAGGGGGGCTCATGATCCCGGCGAGCTCCCAGATGCCGTCCAGGATCGCCGTGCTACTCAGCCCGTACTTGGAGAACAAGTATGGGCGGCTCCCCGGCTCGGCGAAGCGGTCCTGAACGCCTACTCGCCTCAGTGGAACTCCAAGCGCCGCCTCGGCCATCACCTCTGCCACCGCCGAACCCAAGCCGCCGATGACCGAATGGTTCTCAGCAGTGACCACCCCTGCCGTGCCCTCCGCTGCCTCGAGGACGGTGTCGCCGTCGAGAGGTTTGATCACCGGGGAGTAGACCACCGCCACGTCGACCTCGGATGAGGCGGCTTCTGCTGCCTTGATCGCCGTTGGAAGCATCATTCCCGCGGTCACCACCACCACGTCTCTGCCGGGTCTGACGACGGTCGCCCGATTGAGGCGGAACCGGTAGGAGTCGTCGAGGATCTCGGGGATCTCGCCCCGTTTGAGGCGGAGATAGAGCGGGCCGTCGACGTCGAGTGTTTCCTGCACCACTTGCCGAGTCTCGTTGGCGTCACCGACGTCTATCACCGCCATGTTGGGCAGGGCGCGCATGAGCGCAATGTCGTCGATTGCCTGATGCGAGGGACCCCCGGGACTGGAGAGGCCCGGCATGAAGCCGACGAGCCGCACCGCCAGGTTTGGATATGCGATCGACATGGCCACCTGGTCATAGGGCCGGCGGGTGCAGAACACACCGAAAGTGTTGACGAATGGGATGAGTCCGGCGCGGGCAAGGCCAGCTGCCATTCCGATCAGGTTGGCTTCAGCCATCCCGGCATTGAAGAAGCGGTCCGGAAAGCGGTCGCGGAACAGGTCCGTCTCGGTCTGACGGGTGAGATCCGCCCCGAGGCAAACTACATCGGATCGTCGCTCCGCCACCTGCACCAGTGCCGATCCATAAGGCTTGAGCACTGTGGTGTACGGGGAAGGACGCAGCATCAGCCGATCCTCCGTACGAGTTCCTCGGTCATGCTTTCGGCGAGATCGTCGGTCATCTTGATGAAGTGCGCATCGACGCTTCCGTTCAGCGCCTCCAAGCCACCGGTGGGAGAGGTGCGCGCGACCACCACCCGGGGCCGGTGGTCGCGGGTAACGGTCATAGCTGACGAGATCGATCCGATATCGTGGCCTTCCACTTCGAACACTTCCCACCCGAACGCTTCCCATTTGGCTGCGATCGGCTCGAGACTGGTCACCGAGGAGACGGGACCGTCGACCTGGGAATCGTTGCAGTCCAGGAGGACGCTGAGAGACGAGAGGCCGTGATGCGCGGCAAAGATCGCAGCCTCCCATGTCTGGCCCTCCTCCATCTCCCCATCGCTCGAGAAGACCACGACTCGGGCGTCCGAGCCAGCCAGTCGGTCGGCAAGCGCATAGCCAATCCCGACTGACAGACCTTGAGCGAGCGACCCGCAGGTGTGGTCGACGAAAGGTGTGCGTTCCGTGCCGATTGTCTCCAGTTCGGAGCCGTCACGACCGTAGGTTGCGAGGGCGCCCGCGTTCAATCGTCCAAGTACAGCTGCTACCGCGTACACACCGGTGACGTAGTGGGCAGGAGAAAGAACAAATCGATCCAGGCCGGTACGGAGGAATCTTCCCATTGCCACTGTCAGCAACTCTGCTGAGGACAGGACCTGGCCCAGGTAGCCGAGCCCGAGGGAGTTGACCATCTCGACGGCGAGCAACCGTGCCCGGTCCGCCTGTCGGGCCAGCTCTTTGTCCTCCATAACCGGGGCCTTCGCCATGCTCATCGTGTTCGCAGAGTCCTGGTCTTCGAGCCAGGGTACTTCCGCTTCGCCGACGTCGGCCTGGAAGACCTCAGATTCGCGATTTCAGTCAGTGAGGTGTGCCACGTCGATCGGCGCGGAGGAATGAAGAGAGTCCTCTCCCTCTCCTCGTTTGGGCCTGGCAGTCACGGAAGGCGGGAAGGCCCAGTCTTCCGAGTCATGAGGATCCCGCGCGTCAAGAGACTGGAAGTGTGGATCCGATCCATGAGTCCGAAACTCGAATATGTCGAACCGCTGGTAGTGACCGGCAAAATCGTGGACGAGCTTGGCAGTGACGATGTCCTCGAAGTCGGCATCGGCATAGATGATCTCGTCTCCAGGCCCGGCCGGTCCCGCCAGGATCTCGCCCGAAGGGCCGATGATATTGGATCCGCCGAGGTTTGAGGGATCGGTGAGGTAGGCGCGATGCGCGTCAGTGGTTGCCAAGGTCGCGGCGTCCTCCGCCGAAATAGTGCCGCAGGCATTGATGACGAAGCACTTCAACATGTACGCGATCGCGCGTCCGGCGATGATGCTCGTCTCGGACATGTTGCTCGCCCATTCCGGCACGAAGTAGTTGGGCCAGCTCGCCACATGGACCCTCGCCTGGTCCAGCAGAAGTTTGCTGATAGCGAGCGGATTGGAGTTCTCGCCGCAGATCAGGCCCCCGACGTTCCCGATTCCCATCGGGAAAGCTCGCATCCCGCGACCCGATCCTGGAGCGTGCACCAGACGCTCCCCGATGGTCGGAACGAGTTTCTGGTGCACACCAACGATTCTGCCCTCACGGTTGATGAAGAGCTGGCTGTTCCACATGGTCCCGGCCGTTCCCTTCTCCCGCTGGCAGATCCCCATCACGACGTCGACCCGAGCCTCGGCAGCTGCAGCGCACAGTGCATCCGTCGACTCGCTGGGAACCTCCACGGCATTGTGAAACAGCTTCCGCGCCCGGTCTACCGCGTCTTCGGCCAGAGCCGAGAAGTGGTAATACCAGATGGGATGGGCCGGAATAAACCCTTCGGAGAAGGCCACGATGTCGGCCCCTCCCCGCCCTGCCTCCCTGATGAGGTCGCATGCTTTGGCAACCGTCGCGTCTCTATCCAGGAATGCGGGCGCCGCCTGGGCAGCGGCGAGGCGCACTGTGCTCGATTCACCTTTCGAAAGCACGGGTAGTTTGTCTCCCTTCACTGTCCGGCGAGATCATCCCGGTGATCTCCTCGATCTTCTCCATCTCCGCCGACGACCCCGTCTCACGACCAAGGCCTCAATCCGCTGGCTCCCGCCAAGTCGCCTCCGAGAACAGCAAGTTCATGTACGGCGGCCTCGGCGCCATCAGCTCGATGAATCGGAGTGCCTCGCCCCCATGCGCTCTCCAGGCGTGCATGGTCCCGGAATCTACCCAGACCAGGTCGCCCGATTGGATCTCAAATCGCTCCCCCTCCAATTCCACTTCCCCCTGCCCGGAGAGCACGAAATATGCCTCCTCGAAGTCGTGGTAGTGGGCGCTGCCCGAGAAATAGTCCCCCTCCGGCGGATCGATCTTGACCATGAACGACTGATGGTGGATTGCACCCACCACATCGTCCACCATCATCCGGACTGAGATGTCGCGGATGTTGTGCCCGTGGGTGCCCGGCATGGTCAACGGCCCCGGCGGTGCCATGTCCGAGATATCAAAGTGGCCGAGAAACCGGCTCCTCGGGTGGAGCTCTCGCACTCGACGTCCGGTTGCGGGTTGCGGATATTCGGCCACCGGATAGGTTCCGTTGTATTCGCCGACCGGCCTCGGTTGAGGTGAGCGGATCCGATACCACGTCACCGGCTCTTCGAACGGATTGGACCACGCATGCGGTGCAGACACCGGTGCGAAGCCGAAGTCATCGCGGATGAGATGGTGTGCAGTGTGATCGATACTCACGACCGCTTCGCCCGACAGCACGTAGAACGACTCTTCGAAGGGGTGCAGGTGGCCCCGTATGAACCCGCCCGGGTCGAGGCTGCACACCGAGACCTCGATATGACTGGAGCCGTCCGCTAGCGATACCAGGATGGCGGAGTTGAACCCTTCTGATCCCGCCTCCGAGGTGACGGGCTGGAGCCCACCGAGCGCCTCTCGATGGACCTTGAACCTCCGCATACCTTCGCCCGTGCTCATGAGCTCGATCAGAACCCCGCTTTCATCAAATCAAGAAAACCGATCTGGAACCGTTCGGCCAGCCATCCGGCGCGGACCCTTCTGGCCTTAGGATCGTTTGTCAAACTCCGCGGCGCGATCCCGTTCGGCGTCGGACGAGACCCATCAATCCCCGTCGCGCACTCATGGCCACCACCATGAGAATCACACCAAAGGCAAGACGTGCCACCTCCGCCGGAATCCCGGTGCGTCCGAATACTCCCAGGCCGCCGAAGCTCACACGCAACATCTCGCCGAGGAGTACTACCAGCGGTGCGCCCAGAATAGGACCGAGCCACGTTCCAGCTCCGCCAAAAAAGGTCATAAGCACCGGGTCAACCGAATTGGCGAGCGGAAATGCTGCGTCCGGATCGATGAAGGTGATCCGTTTCGCGAACAAGCCTCCGCACAGTCCCGCCAGCACAGCTCCGACCACCAACGAGGAGACCTTCACGCTGGTCGTCTTTACACCCAGGTTGTTGGCTGCGTCCTCGTCCTCTCGGATGGCGACGAGGGCAAATCCGAAACGGCTGCGCTCCATCCTCCTCACCCCGAGGGTGGTAACCACTGCCATTCCGAGAAACAGGAAGTAGAAGGTCCTGATAGCCAAGTCAGCATCTGAGGCGATGGGACTCAGGTAGATCCCGACCGCGCCCGCCGTGAACGGCAGATTGAAGGCGAGACGCTGCATGAGGAAGGCAAGAATGAGCGTGATGATCGCGAAATACACCCCACGGACTCGAAGGGTGGGGAACCCGATCACGAGCGCAAACAACGCCGCGACGACGCCCGCGATTATGAGACCCACAATCAGGGGCGTTTGAAAATTGCGTTCCATAATGCCCACGGCATAGGCACCAATGCCGAAGAAGGCGCCAATTCCAAGGTTGAGATAGCCCCCGTAGCCACCCAAGATGTTCCACGCCTGCGCGAGCACCATGAACATGAACAGGGTGGTCAGGGTGCTCAGCATTGCGCGACTGGAGATCAAGAAGCCTCCGAGGACGACTGCCAGCACCAGCAACGCAATCGCGTATGCGAGAACGCGCCGTAGGCGAGGGCGGCCGTCCAGACGTGTAGCCACGGCGTTCACAGCGTTCTCTCTCTTACGCCAGCGAGACCCTCGCGCCGGATCCAAAGCAGCACAATCAGAATCAGGTACAAGACAACATCCACATACCTGAATGAAATGTATAGACCGGTCCATGTCTCGATCAGTGCCACCGCTAGGGCCGCGAGCATTGTTTGCGGCAATCCGCCCAGGCCCCCTATGACGACGATCAAGATCGCCAAGACCAGCCACTGAGTATGCAGCTGCGGCGTGAGTGGGTAGATCATGCCCAGAGCAATCCCTCCTCCGGCAGCCAGAGCGGTACCGAGCCCGAAGAGGATCATCGACAACCGCTCAGTGTTGATGCCGAGGATCTCTGCCGCATCTCGGTTTGCGGCCATCGCGCGTATGCCTCTGCCGAGTCTTCCATACGTCAAGAAGGCGTGGACGGCGATAATGGCCACGAGCATGATCAACCCGCCAAGGAGACGGCTGCTGCTCAGTCGGTAGCCGGCAATCTCGACTGCCGCGGAGAACGGGAGACGAATGGCACGCTCGGTTGTCGTCCACACGAGATTGGCGATCGTTTCGAGGGCGATCATGAGGCCAAACAAGACGAGGAGGGATGCCCAGGCGTCCTCGGAGTAGAGCCTTTTGAGTAAGCCCCGCTCGATGAGCACTCCGACGAAGAAGAACAGCGCGCCAATGATGATGAAAGCCGAGACGGGGTCCAGCCCGAGTTGGTTGATGCCAGTCCACCCCAGGTATGCGGCCACGAGCGCCAGAGCTGAGTGAGCGACGTTGATGATTCCAAGGACTCCGAGAGTGAGGGAGAGGCCCGCACCAATCGCTGCGTAGACAATGCCCTGCAGGAGACCATTGAATGTCGCTTGGATGAAGGCGGTCATCTACACCCTCAGCCACTCTTTGACGATCGCGCCCACGTCGCTGGAATAGTCACCGACCACCCCCTCCGAAGCGACACGACCGAACTCGAGGATGTAGACGTAGTCTGCGAGATCGACTGCAGCCTGGACGTTCTGGTCGACGACTATGACTGTCTTGCCTTTCGCTTTCAAGCGCTCGATGTGTTCGTACACCTCTTCCACGAACATCGGCGCAAGCCCCACTGAGGGCTCGTCTATGAGCACAAGCGATGGATCCGGGAGCATCAGCCGGGCGACCTCGAGCAGGCGTTGCTGACCGCCAGATAGCAGCCCGGCCTTGCGCTTGGTCATGTCCCGCAGCAGTGGGTACTCATCGAGTGTCCGCTCATAGGAGGCAAGCAGAGTGGCGCGATCTCGTCCGAAGTTCCAACCTCCGAGCAACAGATTCTCCTCGACGGTCATCTGGGGAAACACGGAATGTCCTTGCGGTAAGAAGGCGATCCCGAGCTCGGCACGCATATACGTCGGCAGCCCGATGATCTCAGCTTTGTCGAAGGTGATGCTGCCGGATCGAACGTTGACGAGGCCAAGGATCGCGCGCAAAGTCGTCGACTTTCCTGAGCCATTCGGACCCAGGATCACGGTTGTCTCGTTCTTGGGAGCTTTGAGGCTGATGCCGTCCAGGATGACGTCGTGTGTCGAATAGCCCGCAACGACGCTCTCGATGGATAGATGGACTGACCGATCACGAACCTCCGCCATCTCCTACCTCCCGTGCCTCGGGTGTCCCAGGTACGCTTCGGTCACCGCCGGTGCCGCGACGACGAAGGCCGCCTCTCCTCGCTCTATCACCTTCCCATTGGCGAGGCACACGAGCTCGTCGGCAAGGCCGGTGATGACAGGAATCTCGTGTGAAACGACGATGAAGGCCGTGCCGGACTCACGCTGGCTCCGCACCGACGCCACCAGGCTCCTCTTGATGTGGGGGTGTACGCCGGCGAAAGGCTCATCCATGAGCACCAGCTTGGGGTTGGTCATCAGCGAGCGGGCAAACTCGAGCAACCTCTGCTGACCACCCGACAACTCACTCGCCGCAGTTTCGCGATAGTCGCTCAGGTTCACGAACTCCAACAAACCATCGGCGCGACGGGAGAGTTCCGTCTGGTCCTCCTTGCTGTGCAACACAGGCACCAGCATGTTCTGCCGGGCGGTGAGAGTCTTGAACACGCGAGCCGTCTGAAATGTGCGCGAGATGCCACGTCCGACCAGGTCATACGGCGGCAACCCGACGATCTCGGCGCCATCGAACTTGATCGACCCACTAGTCGGTGGGTAGACGCCGGAAATGATGTTGATCAAGGTCGTCTTGCCGGACCCGTTCGGTCCGATCAAGCCTGTGATCGAACCTGGATGGACCTCAAAATCGACGTCACTCAGGGCAGATATGCCGCCCCACCGCTTCGAGACCGAATGTACTCCCAGAAGGAAACTCATGTGATCGTCAACCACACCGTGGCAGTCGTAGGACCGTCACGACTTTGACGATTCCGGGTTCAGGGGCGGGGATAAACGGGTTCGGCTGTTGCCTCCTCCTCTGGCCAGACCTTCACAACCTCACCGTCGACATACTGAAGGAGACTCCCGTGATACAGGGGGATGCCGAACTCGTCGAAGTCGAGCTCTCCCGATGCCGTGGGGAAGGTATTGGCGTACATATAGTCCGCTAGGGCTTGCGGATCGACGGTGCCGGTGCCCTCAACGGCCTGTTCGATCACCTGGAACGCGGCGAGGGACATAGGCGCGTAGGGAGGCATCACATCGAGACCGAGCTCCGATGCGATGGCCACCGCCTGGTCCATGCCGGGGTACGGGTCACTCGACCACGAGGGATTGTTGCCGAAGACGTAGTTGCCCGCATCGCCCAGCTCTTGCCAGACGGGGAAGGCATTCATCGTCGATCCACAAGTGCAGTAGAAGTCCGGGTTGAAGCCGACCTCGGCCGCAGTTCTCGCCATCAACACCGAGTCCTGAGGCAATCCGAGAACGACCAACAGGTCGGCCTCCTCCTCCACGGCCCGCTGCATCAGGGGAGATGGATCCGAAATATCGGCCGGGTACTCCTCATTCAGGACGACCTCGATGCCGAGGTCCTGTGCAAAGTTGAGGACTCCCAACTCTCCACCGGAGCCATCTCGCTCCATGATGGTGAATGGATTCTGCGCTACAAGGAGCGCCATACGCGTGGGCCGCTCGCCTTCGGGGAGGCTTCCCAGCCAGTCAAAAAACGGCTGTGTATAGGTGGGCTCCTGAATGCTCCAGGTGTAGAAGATACGGTCGTATTGCCGGGCGATGTCCCAGCCGACAAACCCGGCATTCACCATCACCTTGCCGCTGTCCCTTGCGATGGGTACCACGGCCCCTCCGATGAAAGTCGTGTAGGGGGCTAGGAGGATGTCGACATTGTCCTCGTTGATAAGCCGCTCGTAGAGAGCTTGAGCCGTAGCCTGCGTCGACTCGTCGTCGTAGAGGATTAGCTCGACCGGTCGATCGAGCAACCCGCCCCTATCGTTGATATCGGCAGTGGCAGCCTCATAATAAGTACGGTAGTGATCCGAGGGGCCGGCGAACGCGCCGGTCAAGCCGAGGGTCCCCCCAATTCGAATAGGTTCCCCGGTCGGCTCACCTGGCGCAGCCGTGGTTCCTGGCGCAGCCGTGGTTCCTGGCGCAGCCGTGCTTCCCTCCGACGCAACGCTAGTGGTGGTCTCCTGGGTATCGCCGTTGCCGCAGGCCGCGACAAACAGGGTGAGCGCGACGAAGATCACAAGCACGCCGTGGACCCGGGTTTCCCTGGTGGTCGAGATACGCATAGCCTTATGCCTCCTTGCTCTATCCCCTACACGGCGGGTTGGGTTGACCTACCACGTACGCGGAGCGACCGTAGCAGGTCGAACCCGCCCCGGTCCGTTGGAGACTCGCGGCTCGAAGATCTCCGTTGACCGGCGGCACAAATTGCGTTCGGCAGCGATTGGGAGGTCACGCCGAGGATTCACCTACTACACACGGCGGAATGCGCCCGGGATCGTTAGGGCGATGCTGGTCAACTCCGCGCGCCACAGTCGAGATGAGATGCGCAGGCTCGACCGCTCGTCTCTCTCATCGTAGGACAGGCTCGATGAGGGGATACCTTCTTGACCGGTCGGCCACTCGAAAGGAATTCAAGATCAGTCGAAGCCGTTCTTCCTGCCCTCTTTCACGTAGGCGACAACATCGGCGATATGACGTTCGCCATGGTGGCTTGACTTCGCCGCCAGTTGGGAGAACATCTGCATCGCGAAGCCGGCATCGAAGTCATCGGTGATTCTGCGCTTCCATGGCCGTCGAATGACTTGGGTGGTCATGCGGCGGGTTGTGCGCGGCTGAGTCATGATGTAGTCGGCAAGCTCCCAGGCGCGGTCCAGCAACCTGTCTCTCGGCACAACTTCGTTCACCATCCCCCACTCCAACGCCTTTTGCGCATCGATTGCCTCTCCAGTCAATAGCGCATAGGCTGCCCGCTTCGTGCCGAGCAACTCCTGAAAACAGATGTTGATGCCATCGCCGGGCACAGATCCGATGCCGTAGTGAAGATCGAAGATGATGGCGTCCTCACTGCAGATGGTGATATCGCACATTAGGCCCAGTTCCGTGTGGAATCCCGGCCCATTGAGTACTCCGATGGTGGGTATCTCTAGATCATCGACGAGAGCCCTCAGATTTTGTCTTCCATCCTTGAAGGCATATTCATAGGCCCAATACTCCAGATCATTTGCTTCGATCTCGAACCCGTTCGGATCCGCATCCATCATGAAATCATCTCCAGTGCCACCGAATATCATGACTTCATTCTCTGGATCAGCCCCAACGGTCTTGAACAGCTGACTGACTGAGCGATGGTTCTCCACGCTCAGTTGAACGGATCCCCCATCCGTATGCGCCTGAATCAGGATGACGCCGTCCTCGCGGCGCTCCATCGTGTAGTTGTCTTTGAATTTGTTTTTGTAATCCTCGAACTTTGGATCGGGAATGAATTCGACGAGCGACATCGCTCTCTTCTCCTCTCGAGTGCCTCCGCACGACGTGCAATTGGTTCGACCGAACTGCGCCCGGTGCCCGGTACGACCGGAAGTAGTGCTCATCTCGCACCGAGGGGGCTCTCGGCATCGGCTTCGTGAGCGGATATGGAGAACTCGGGACGTGGGTCCACGCTGCACCGTCCGTCGACCGACGCGCGACTCACCTGACATCAAGTCGGCGGGTCGAGGCGCTCTCAACGCCTCCCCCTGCGCAGGCATCTCACTGACGCGCCGAGCCCTGCTCGTTCACTCTGGAGAGTCACTTGCCATCGTGTACAGCTTCACGTCGATGTCTTCGGAAAGAAGATCGCTCTTCCTTTCGTACAGCGGCTTCAAGTGGGGCATGGTCAGGTGTTTGTCGAGGTCCTCTTTGGAACGCCAGATCTCGAAGAACATAAAAACGCTTGGATCGTCGTTGGAGCGATATAGGGCATACTGGATACACCCGGGTTCTACGAGCGTCGGTTCGATCAGCGAGAAGAGCAGCTCTCTGGTCTCCTCTTCCTTACCAGAGCGAGGTTTGAGGTATGCAACGACCGTCACCTCCTGATCCCCATGTTGAGCAAGGTCGTCGCGAAGGTCGAGAATTTCGCGAGGCATTTCGGGCATTCTGGGGGGCTCCTCTCAGCTTGCGACCTCAGCCAGGAGACTTGAATCGGAGTCTAGCGAGTGACATCGTGCGGATCTGAGGGCCCCGGAAGACCGAGTACGTTGGTGCCGAGTTTGCTGCGGCCTGGAAGGGACGAGGTACAAAGAAGGTGGTCTCTCGCAATCCAGTCGCGTGCATCGCAGCCGACATGCCTGTCTACGTTGGGGAAGATTGGCTCACTTACAATCGAGATGCGGGCGTGGCGAGTTTCGAACCAACGGAGGTTCGGTATGCCGGAACTGTCGTACCGTGAGGCAGTGGCGTGGGGGATCGCCCAGGAAATGAGACGCGACCCGCGTTTGGTGATGCTGGGCGAAGATATCGGCGGAGCTGGCGGCGTGTTCAAGACCGACGCCGGTTTGCTCGAGGAGTTCGGGCCTGACCGGGTTCGCGACACTCCGATCTCCGAGCAAGCCATCCTCGGAGCCGCCATGGGCGCCGCGATGACAGGAATCCCGGTGATCGCGGAGATCATGTTCTCCGACTTCATGGCCGTGTGCTTCGATATCATCGCCAACCAGATCGCCAAGACGCGTTACATGACGGCTGGTCAAGTGAGCCTTCCGCTCGTTGTGCAGACGCTCAACGGAGCAGGGGTACGGTTCGGGGCACAGCACTC
>Ga0299914_10002194_pt1 | contig 13356 bp, 12 predicted proteins | sample RVTome_10_FD_201361 | JGI IMG/M metagenome (GOLD analysis project Ga0299914, IMG submission 201361) | Soil microbial communities from uranium-contaminated site in the Upper Colorado River Basin, Wyoming, United States - RVT153D57 (version 2) ...
TGGGAAAAATAGCACGTAGTTCAACAAAATTGCCAAAATCATACGGTTTCATTAGCCGGTACCAATGCTCAAGACCTGAATAGGCATCGGGGTATCTTTCGACAAATTCGTTTAGCTTTTTTCGTGTGATGACATGCATGTACTAAACCGTTTAAGTGTTGTTTGCAGATGTCCGTTATTATACCACACCTCCTCACCTTTATACTGGTCATACTTATTCTACTTTGCCATCAACAGGGGCGTAACCTTCTCCTCCAAGATCTCTTGGGTGAGGGCACCGACGTGCTGGAACACGACTTCGCCCTCACCATTTAGCACATAAGAAGTGGGCATCCCGCGCACGCCACCAAAATAATCGTCAATCACCCCATCTTCATCCAGGATAATGGTAAAAGTATAGTCAAATTCGGCCAGATATTCAGCGGCTCTGGCGGCCGGTTCACCGGCATTCACGGCCAGCAAGGCAAAATCATCCGTCTGATGTGCCTGGAAGTAGCTGTTCAGTTCCGGCATTTCGATGCGGCAGGGAGCACACCAGGTGGCCCAGAAATTAACCAGCACCACTTGCCCGCGATAGTCGGCCAGATCAAGGGTTTCACCCGTTATAGTAGGAAGGGGGAGAAGTGAGGCCACAGTTGTCTCTCCCTCCTCACCCTCCAATTCAGGCACCACCTCACCCGATGTACAAGCAATCAGCAGGCTGGCCAGCACAAGGCCGGCCAGCAATAAAACCATGCGCTTAAATAACTCGGCCATAACCCCTCTATTCACTTTGCCAGCTCATAAAATGTGCCCCCAAAGAATCAGTCCACGTCATGTACAACCTGTTGTCTGCACCCACGATGAGAGAGGCATGTCCTGGCCGTCGCCGGCCGCTGCCATCTTCGCTGCTGACAATGACGGTAGGAATCGTAAACGTCAAGCCCTCATCCTCCGATTGAGCATAATAGATGACATCCCGGTCAGCCTCCAACGCTTCCCAAATGATGTGCAGTATGCTCTTTGTGTCCAAGGCCAACGATGGCAAACTGTTATAGACATCAATGCTCTGGTTCACTCGCCGGTTGGCCGAGAATGTTTGCCCGCCATCATCGGAGCTTGCCAGCCAGATATCGGTCCGGCCGAAATTTTTCTCGATGTCATAACGGCCGTCCATCCAACTCACAAACAGCTTTTCATCATTGGTCACCAACGAGGGGCCAGCGATAGGGCAGGCATTGATGAACCAATGGACATCACTTACACGCACTTCGGGGTTATATGTCTGGCCGCCATCGTCTGAGGTGATTAAAAAGATGTCCCGGATATCATCACGTCCCGATTCCTTTTCCAGGTTGCGATAGGCAATGAAGAGCTGCTCGCCGCGCAGCAGCGGTTGGGGATGGCAGCACTCGCAGGTCAGGTCATCGGCTAAAGTAGGGGCAGCAAAAGATTGGCCATCGTCAAAGGAGCGGGCGAACTGCAAGGTGCTGTTTTCGAGCCAGGCGAGTACAGGTCTGGTCTCGGTATCGAAGCTCATGCGCACCAATACCGTCTCTGGCTGTGGCTCGCCGCTTATCTGGATGGCTGAGGCAAATGACTGTCCGCCATTACGCGAGAGGGCGTAGAAGATGCGGCCGTTGCGTTCCAAGCTGCTCCAGGCCACAGTGACACGCCCATCATCGGCAGCAGCAATGGCCGGACGTTCAATATCCAAGACAAGTGCCCGCTCCTCACTCACCTGTGCAGGGGTTGAAAAGGTACGGCCGTCATCGGCCGAACTCGTTACATAAATATGCTCACCCATACCCAAAGCCACATAAACCGTCCCATCGGGTGACACAGCCACATCAATAGACCGCGCCTCGGGGAAGTCCGCCATTGTGACATCGGTGGGTTCGGCGGAACCTGCCCAGCTAACAGTTAACTCATCAGGGAAGGCTGTTGCTGCTTCGGTTGGGCCGGCCGTTGCCGTAGGCATAACAGGCGTCGGAGTCGCAGCTTCATCCGGCGCTACCGGTGTCGCTGTAGCCAATGAGATAGTAGAAGATGGCAACGGTTCTGTCACAGTGGCAGCGGCAGGTAAGGTAGATGTTGGTAGCGAGGTGACTGTTTCAGTCGTGGCAGGGACGCTGCAAGCAGCAAGAAGAATGCCGGTGCAAATAGCCATTAAGGTAATTTTGTGATTCATAATTTATGGTACGTGGTCAAGGGTTTAATTGTTGAGGTTTGTTGGTATACGGCCGCTGCTGCCTACTACCTCCTCTCACTCCGCATACGTCCGCACTCGTTCTGGCCGTAAGGCAATCACACACAACGTATCCGCCTTCGCCCGCCAACCTTCCAGGGTTGCCTTATGTTCCGGGTCAGATAAATCCCAATATCTATGGGCCAACCGTTCCACCAGTTCAAACCCGCCCTCTAACTCAATCGTGGCTGGGCCATCAAAGGCCACCCAGGCTTCATGTTCGTCCAAATGATTGGCCACCAGCAACGTCACCCGCGGATCATTGTGAATGCGTGTCACCTTCGACGAAGCCTTACCCGTAAATATCCGTACTACCTCCCCATCCCATTCAAACCAGACAGGCACCGTCAGCGGCGAACCATCGCGCCTTAACGTCGTCAAATAACCATAGCGTGTCTTCGCCAAAAATTTCTCGCGTACTTCATCGTTCATGAGAGTATTTCCATCCTTATTGGGAGCGAACAGGGTAGTGGAGCATGCCTACCGCTTCGTGCTATCAAGATCGGGTCGAGTTAAACATGTCTACTTCGGCGGCAATATAACCAAAAGCTGACCAATTCTGGCTTTGCAATACCCGCAAGAAAATCTCTTTAGCCGCTTCAAGGTCGCCATGATACAGATACCAGTTGCCCACCCCATATCCCTGCGTGGCAACAGCGATGTCAATCTCCTCGGCCGTTTCCGCCTGCGGGTTCAATAAGGATTCGGCCGTTCGCTGCCCCTTATACATCATCAAGCGATTATAGTAAACAGGACTCTCCACCAGCACCATCTCTTCGTCAATCAATTCCAACAATTTTTGCGCAGCCGCTTCATCACCCAAACGGCGATGCGTCATGTAGAGCCAGTCTACAGCAGCCGTAAGCAAGTCAGGATTGTCACAATAAGACAGGCAAGTTTGATAAGCAGCAACGGCCGTCTCCCACCGCCCTAACAAATAATAGACCAGCCCTAAATGGTACCAGATATTGAAGTGGGTATTAGAAAGCGGCCGATTTAGCTTATTAGGGATCCCATCTGGCTCCAACGTCACCGGCTGTCCGGCCGCCAACTCCGCGGCCCGCTCCAAATCCGCCACTGCCCGGTCAAACTGTCGCGTCGAGATGTAGCGGTGGCCTCGATGGCGATATAGTTGGTGCGCTTGCGGAAATCGCCCTATGCCATCCATATAAACCGCCAACGCCTCTTCAAACAGAAAGAGATAAGCCAGACGACGGCCGAACCAAATCGTATTCTCCAAATTGGGATCTGCTTCATAATTACCTCGCGCCATCGCCAGATTGCCCTCCGCCAGACCACGCGCCTCATCAGAAAGCAATGGTAGCCGCAAAGGCTCACCAAACAGTGACAAAACCACTTCGCTGCACTCCTTTTCTTTCAGCGTCATCGGCTATTCTAGCCGTACCTTTCTTTATCTACCCATAGACAATGTACAGCAAAATTATAGGCCAAAATAAGAATAAGAGGAAAATAGTTCAGAATGACAGATAGACAGTTGCTTTGGTCACCAGACGGCCGTCATACTTCATGCCATTCGGCCCTGATACTGCTATAATCTTCTTTTGTAGAGGAGACGACACGGATAGCAGCCTACCACGCTTGCACTGAACGTAGGATGCGATGAATGAGGATGGTTGCTAGTTGCTGGTACCAGCCACCAACCACCGACCACTAACCACCAGCAACAATACGAAGGAGGTGATGCTCAGCAGACGAAAGGATCGTATCGTAAACAAAGAGTCAAAAAATTAAATTATTTTTTATGGAGGAGAAAACATGTCAAAAATAACCCGTTTGTTTATTACCTTAACAATCCTAAGTCTCATGTTGGCTGCCTGTGGTGGTGGCGAACCAGCCACGCTGCTCGAAGAGATCGAACAACGCGGCACCATCCGTGTCTCCACCGATCCCAACTACGCCCCCCAATCCTTTCTCAATGAAGATGGCACCTTCGAGGGCTTTGATGTGGATGTTGCCAATGAAATCGGTGAGCGACTCGGTGTCGAGGTAGAGTTCGTGACCCCCGACTGGGATATCATTACCGCTGGCAATTGGGGTGGCCAATGGGACATGAGCGTTGGCTCCATGACCGTCACTACCGCCCGCCAACAAGTCCTCGACTTTGCCAACCCGGCCTACTACTACACGCCCGCCCAATTCGCCGCCGCCGATGGTTCTGGCATTGACTCCCTCGACGACCTCAACGGCCAGCCCGTCTGTGTGGGCCTGTCCACCACCTATGAGATCTGGCTCAATGGCGACCTGGAAGCTCTAGGTCTGCCCGAAACCAGCTATTATGCCGAGCCACCGGCCGATGTAACCATTATTCCGCTGACCTCCGATAATGAATGTGCCCAATCCATTCAGGCTGGCCGTGATGAGTTCTCTGCCTTCCTCACCTCAAACACAGTTGTGGAAGCGGCTATTCAAGGCGGCGTTGGTGTCCATCGTGTAGGTTCACCCGTCTTTTCGGAAAATCTGGCAGTTTCCTTTGATAAGAACAGTTCGCTGCCCAATGATACTCTGGTCACCCGAGTGAGCGAAATCATCGCCGAAATGCACAGCGATGGTACCTTGGGTGACTTATCAATGAAATGGTTTAACGAAGATTTGACTGAAGATCCGACCCAATAGCAAGACAAAAGGAGGGGCGTTATAAAACGCCCCATCCTCCCGGAGGTTTCGTCCCTGAAGGCACATCGCGGCTTAAACCTCCGGGAGGATTAATAGAACGCCCCTATCCTTAATTGCTCCCGGAGGCAATGATGGCAACGACAACGGCCGACCCTGGTAGCAAAAGCCAGGCACAATTAATATTCGAACTCAAACAACGCCAACTGAATCGCTTCAAAATGGGTGTCTGGGGATCGTGGCTCGTGCTATTGGCCGTCCTTTTGCTGGCCTTTAGCGGGATTAACTTTGAAATAGGTGGTTTTCATTTCCGGACAATTCAACTGGATTTCGCCTTCATTCGCCAATGGATGCCTTACATCTTCGGTGGCGTAGGTTTAACTATTCTATTAGCCGTCCTCTCCATTGCCTTGGCCTGTATTTTGTCCTTGTTGGGAGCATTGGGCCGCCTATCACGATTCCCCCCAGCTTATGCTCTGGCAACATTTTACATCTCCCTTATTCGCGGCACCCCGCTCTTATTGCAAATTATCTTTATCTTCTTAGCCTTGCCCCAATTGGGCATTGTTTTGAGTGGTATATGGGCTGGTGTATTGGCTCTGGGTATTAATTACGGTGCCTACATGACCGAGATCATGCGGGCTGGCATCCAGTCAGTGGGCATTGGCCAGCGAGAGGCGGCTTTGGCCATTGGTATGAATCAGAGCCAGATTATGCGCCGTATTGTCCTGCCCCAGGCGATGCGTCTGGTCATTCCACCCATTGGCAATGAGTTCATTGCCATGTTGAAAGATACAGCGCTCATTTCAGTAACAGGCTTTGCCTGGGAAACTTTGTGGCGAGCCCAAAAGGTAGGCCGGGCTAACTTTCGCAGTTTGGAAGCTTTGTTGATAGCGGCCGTTTTCTACTGGATCATCACCATTATTTTTTCGGCCGTTCAAGCCCGTATCGAAGCCTCTCTAGCCAAAGGGGACAGGGGCCGATGAAGCCCATTGTCCGCGTTGACCATCTCGACAAATACTTTGATCGCCTGCATGTGCTGAAAGACCTCTCTTTTGCCGTGGCCCCAGCCGAGGTGGTTTGCATTATTGGACGCAGTGGTTCTGGCAAAAGTACGCTCTTGCGTTGTATCAACTTTTTGGAGCAGCCCGATCACGGCTCAGTTGAAGTAGCCGGGTTGGTGGTGCCGGCCGAGGGCAACGGCCGCGAATATCGCCAGCAAATCCACGATCTTCGCCTCAAGACCGGTATGGTCTTCCAATCCTTCAACCTCTTCCCGCACATGACCGCTCTGGAAAATGTGATCGAAGGGCCGGTAACAGTAAAGGGCACGGCCAAAGAAGAAGCCATTGACCTTGGTATGCACAATCTGACCAAAGTGGGTCTGGCAGATAAACGCGATGCCTATCCTTCACGTCTGTCCGGCGGCCAACAGCAGCGTGTGGCCATTGCCCGTGCCCTGGCCATGCAGCCCCAGGTAATGTTGTTTGACGAACCCACCTCAGCCCTTGACCCGGAACTAATCGGCGAGGTGCTCAATGTGATGCAGCAGTTGGTCGAGGAGGGAATGACCATGCTGACAGTCACGCATGAGATGAGTTTTGCCTACCAGTTTGCCCATCGCATCATATTTATGGATGATGGTCGCTTCGTAGAAGTTGGTCCCCCTGGTCAGATCTTTGACGATCCCCAAGACAATCGTACCAGACAATTTTTGAGTGCAGTCGGCCGTTTTGAGAATAAATAGCGTTAATTTGCTGTAGACAAATAGTACTTACGGCTGTAATATGGCGCACGAGAAACAATTAAAAGGGTACACCTCGTAATATGTTTCTCCGAAATTTTTGAACTTGCAAGCGGGAAGAGACACCCTTAGAGAAAAAACATGACCCAAAAACAACGCATCTTGATAGTTGACGATGACCCTGAATTGGCACGCATGATTGGCGTCATTCTCCACAAGTCTGGTTATGAGGTAACAACCGCCACCAATGGCCGGGAGGGACTGGCAAAAGCCAATCAGGTACGCCCGGATTTAGTCATTCTCGATGTCATGATGCCCGACATGAGTGGTATTGAAGTTTGCCAAAAACTCCGTGACCGGCCGGTAACACGCACTGTACCCATCATTATGCTGAGTGCCATGTCCGATATTGATACCAAATTGAGCGGCTTTCAGGTCGGTGCCGATGACTATATTCCTAAACCAGTGAACGCCAAAGAGCTGTTGGCTCGTATTCAGGCCCTCTTACTCCGCGCTCGCATCAGGCCCCCGACCGCCGCTCGCACGATTGCTTTGATTGGGGCCAAAGGTGGTGTTGGCGTAACCACAACGGCCGTTAACATTGGCACAGCTCTGGCCACTCAAGGCAAAAACACCGTCCTCTTCGAATGTCGTCCCAGTGGTGGCACCCTCATCCACCAACTACGTTTGAAAGCCGAAACGGATTTCAGCAATTTGTTGGCCCTCAATCCCAACCAAATCCGCCGCCCGGAGATAGAACGTTGTATGGTCAAACATGCTTCTGGCCTACAACTATTAATGTCACCACCCAGTGCCCTCAAACATGAACTGACCATTGGTCATGTGGAAACGATATTCGACACCCTCGCCACTCGCATGGACTTCATTCTGCTCGATTTGCCTCCCACAGATGCCCCCTTTGTGCGCCGTGCCTTAGAACTATCTGACCAGGTTCTCTTCCTCGTCGAGCCAGAAACACTTTCAGTTCGCTGTGCTCGCCAACGTATCCTTCAATTTAAGGATTGGGCCACTTTCGAGCGGGTCAACCTTGTCGTCATCACCCGGGCCCCATTATCTACCAAGCTGAGCCGGGTTGAGATTGAAAACCAGGCGGGTGTAGGGGATACGATTATCCAGGAGGAACCCGCCCGGCTGACCAGCGTTGTCACAGGTGGTCACCGCAACCTACGCGGAATAGTGGGCATGATTCCCCCTTCCCCTGAAATCTTCCATGATGCTGTCCGTGAGCGCGTCCCCATTGTCCTCACCGACCCCAATGCCCGCCCCGCCCGTGCCCTGCTTGATCTGGTTGAATGGTTGGTAGATGATACTAAGGAAGTGGATGTGCGCCAGTATGAACTAAGCTATTAGGAACCCCAGGAACTTGGTTGCTTTGAGCAACCAAGTTCCTGGAGAAGTAGAAAACGGCCGTTTCCATCCCTACCCTGCCATGTGATACAATCCCCGTTTGGAGGCACATAGCAGATGAGACGATGGAATGGCTGGGGTGATGACACCTTCGATTATCCCGTCCCCGCCAACGCAACACACTTCTTAGCTGAATTAGTAGGGGATGGTACGCCACCGCCGCAGGCCACACTGGCTGATGTAGTAGACCAGGTGCCACCCTCGCGCCTGCCTGACCACCCGCTCATTCGTACTGGGGCTGAAGACCGGGTACGCCACGCCCGGGGGCAGAGCTTGCCCGATTTTGCAGCCCTACGCTATGGTCGTATTCCCGCCTTTCCCGACGGCATTGCTTATCCCCAAACAGAAGACGACATCAACACTCTGATTCAACTGGCCCAGTCGGCCGATTTTCGCCTGATTCCCTATGGTGGCGGTACCAGCGTAGTCGGTCACATCAACGTAGAACCGGGCGCAGCCCCAACGCTGACAGTAGACATGGGCCGCATGAAGTGGCTGCACCGCTTTGATGAAACGAGCCGGCTGGCAACCTTCGCTGCTGGCATCAATGGGCCGGAGCTAGAAGCCCAGCTACGAGCACGCGGTTTCACCCTGGGTCATTTTCCACAGTCCTTTGAACTATCCACCCTGGGAGGCTGGGTGGCGACGCGATCCAGCGGGCAGCAGTCGCTGGGCTACGGCCGTATCGAGCAGTTGTTTGTTGGTGGCAAAATAATCACCCCCCAAGGTCACCTTCTGCTGCCCGACACCTTCCCTGCTTCCGCCGCCGGACCCGATTTACGCGAACTGGTGTTAGGTTCCGAGGGCCGCCTGGGTATCATCACCGAAGCGACGGTGAAGATATCTCCCTTGCCGGAACGAGAAGATTTCCATACCGTCTTTTTCCCAGAGTTTGAAGCCGGACAAGCGGCCGTGCGCCAAATCAGCCAGGCGCGCCTGCCCCTCTCCATGATGCGCTTGAGCACCGCTGTGGAAACCACGACCACCTTGGCCCTGGCAGGGCACGAGCGCATGATAGGCATGTTAGAGCAGATGTTGGCCTTACGTAATGTGGCCGAAGGCAAATGCTTATTACTGCTGGGCTTCACCGGCAGCAGCAGCCTGGTGCGTATGGCCCGCTGGGAGGCACTGAGCCTGACCCGCCAATATGGCGGCGTGCACGTGGGCCGGGCCTTTGGCCGGCAGTGGCACCGGGGCCGTTTCCGCACCCCCTATCTACGCAATTCATTGTGGCAAATGGGTTATGCTGTGGATACATTAGAAACGGCCGTCTCCTGGCAGTACACCCCTGCTCTCCTCCAGGCCATTGAAACAGCCTTACAGTCTGCTCTCCACGACATGGGTGAAAAAGTGCATGTCTTCACCCACCTTTCTCACATCTACCCCCATGGCAGCAGCATCTACATCACCTATCTGTTCCGTTTAGGGGCAGATGCTGATGAGACCCTGGCCCGATGGCAACGGTTAAAAACGGCCGCCAGCCAGGCCATCCTGGCCTATCGCGGCACAATCACCCACCAACACGGCATAGGGACAGATCATTTACCCTATCTAGCGGCCGAAAAAGGGGCGTTGGGCATGGACACACTGCGGCAAATTGTCCAACATTTTGACCCGCAGGGCGTGATGAATCCGGGCAAATTGATTTAGTATGTGGCAGCACAATTGGCGCGAAGAACTTTGGCAGCAAATTCCCCGGCAAACCTGGGATATTATCATCGCCGGCGGTGGCATCACGGGCGCAGGGATTTTACGTGAGGCCACGCGCCTGGGGTTGCAGGTGCTGTTGGTGGAAGGGCGCGATTTTGCCTGGGGGACTTCCAGCCGCTCGTCCAAATTAGTGCATGGGGGTCTGCGCTATCTGAAAGAGGGCAAATTGGGGTTGACGATGGAATCAGTGCTGGAGCGACAGCAGTTATTAAACGATGCGCCAGGGCTAATTGACCCACTTGGTTTTCTTTTTGCCACTTATCGAGGGGACAAAACGGGACGGTTCATTATGCGAGCCGGACTAACAATCTATGACTTGATTGCTTTGCAGTGGAGCCACCGTTACTACCGGCCGGCCGATTTCCGCATGTTAGCGCCCCATATTGATATGCAGGGATTGAAGGGGGGCTTTCATTATGGCGATGCCTTAACGGATGATGCCCGGCTGGTGCTGCGGTTGATTAGCGAAGCAATCGCGGCCGGGGGCACGGCCGTTAATTACGTCAGCGTGTCCGGTTTACTGCAAGAGGCAGGGCGGGTGAGCGGGGTCTATTTGCGCGATGGCCAGACGGGTGCCGAAACGATGGCCCGGGCCAGGCTAGTGATTAATGCCACTGGTGCCTGGGCCGATAGGCTGCGTGGCCAGGTAGGGGGAGAAGCACGCTTACGGCCGTTACGCGGCAGCCATCTCATTTTTCCCAGTTGGCGGCTGCCCGTAGCCCAGGCCGTCAGTTTTTTTCATCCTCTGGACGGCCGTCCCGTCTTTATCTTCCCCTGGGAAGGCGTCACCCTGGTGGGAACGACGGATACGGATCACGGCCGTCATCTGGATGAAGAACCGGTCATTTCCGGCCAGGAAGTGGCTTACTTGATGACGGCCGTGGCCGATGCCTTCCCCTCATTGAACATAACCCTGGATGACATCATTGCCACGTTTGCCGGCGTGCGCCCGGTCATTGACACCGGCCAGCTTGATCCCTCCAAAGAATCCCGCGATCACGTCATCTGGCAAGAAAATGGCTTGCTGACGGTGACCGGGGGCAAACTGACGACCTTTCGCCTGATCGCCCGGGATGTGCTGAGCACAGTACACCATCTCCTGCCTGATTTGCCGGAACTGGACCGGGCTGCCCCGCTGTTGAATCCGGTGGAGACAGAGCTGCCACTCCAGGCCAATTTGACCGAGATGGCCCGCCGCCGCTTGTTGGGTCACTATGGGGCACAAGCGGCTGATCTGGTCGCTGCCGCTAAAATAGGCGAACTCGATTTTATTCCCGGCACGCCCATTCTGTGGGCCGAACTGCGCTGGGCTGCCCGGGCCGAAGCTGTTGTCCATCTGGATGATTTATTGCTGCGGCGGGTGCGCTTAGGCTTGCTGCTGCCGGAAGGCGGCCGGCAACATTTGCCGCGTATCAGGACCATTTGTCAGGCAGAGTTGGGCTGGGATGACGGCCGTTGGCAGGCCGAAGAGCAGGCCTATTGCTCCCTGTGGCAGCGCTGCTACAGCTTGCCGGACCCAGAAACCATTCCCGATTGGCGGCCCATGCTGGCCCAAGCCGAAGAGCAACGGCTGCAGCTATATCAGCGCCGCCAACGCCGGGCCGCCCGCACCGGCCTCATGGCCTTAGGCATGTTGGCCCTGGCCGGATTGTTGTCGTATCTATATTTTGGCAAACGAAGCCAGTAGAACAAGGGCAATATATCAGGGAATAGATACGGTATTCTCCCCAAACGTCTGCCGTTGATTTGAGACTCTTACAGGGCCTGAGATAGCCAACTCGTGGATTTTCCTGCCTGCTGTCCCAAGAACAGGTGCAGTTGGGCCGCATGTTCCTGCACGTGACGCAGATTGTACAACTGTAACTCGGCAAAGGGCAGCTCGCCCCAGGGGAATTGGCACAACTGATAGGCTCGTTCGGTTGTCATGGCCCCAATGGTCTCCTGGCACTTGCGACGGCACTGTTCCAGGTAGCCGAGCAGTTCTGCACGTGTATAGGTTCGCGGCAAGACTTCATTTGCCTCCATCTCTACCAGGTCAAACGGCTCAGGTGGAACAAAGCCCTCTTCAGCCCCGGTTAAGTAAAGGTCCAGCCAAAAGAGTGTATGGTAGCCCAGATACCAGAACGTCGAGAAACCTGCTGCCACCCACTGGTCTGGCTGATCTTCCCACAATCTCCTTTCCCATAAGTCATTGGGGCAGTCGCGCAGCGCGTCGCCTAACGTATCAATGGCTGCGCCAAACTGATGCCATAACATCTTATTATCAATAATGGTCATTTCCTTACTCCTCAGCTATTCTTGCCGAACACATAGTCATTCGTTAAATTTTATTTTTCGAGGGGAGAATTAGAACAGTCTAGGTTGTCTCGGCTCATCCTCCTGACCTGGGCCTTGCCATTGATACACCTTCAAGTCAACCTTGTCTTTCACAAGCTGAATTTGGAGGTAAAACTCTACCCCGCTGACCTTTTGTGCTAGACTCGGTCTAAATACCAGTCCAATACGCGTAAGGCGCGCAGCGTGTTCCACCGGCTCGGCCGGCCCTCACCCTCGTCCATCTCGACCGCCATCGTGCCGGGGTACTGGGTCTCAAGCAGCCAACGGCCGTCGTCGTCGCGTTTCGACTCGACCAGCTCAATCGCCTCGGCCACACGCTCGTCCGGCGTGATGCCAGCGCGGCGCAAATACTCAAGCCCCCGCAGTACGTCGTAGTGCCACCAGGTCGGGAAGGCGAAGTGCGTCCAGGCGGGGTCAACGACCTCACCGGTTGACAGCCGCCGGAAGAGCCGGCGCTCGAGGAGGTACTCCTGCCCACGCAGGCGGGCCTCTGTCACCTCAGCGCTGCTCCCGCCAGCCAGTTCGTATGCGAGCAGAGCATCCAGTACGCAGATGGTGGTGTTGAACGACGACCGCGTCGAGCCGTTAGCGGCCTCGCAGTTCCAGCCGCCGTCGGGCAGCTGCTCGGTGAGCAGGAGGTCGAGGATCCGTTGGATGTTCTGGCCGAAGTAGGCACCACTCGCCCCCACCTGCCCGTTGATGCACGGCTCGACCTCGCCCGCGAAGAAGGGGTTGCCAACAAATTCCCATCCCCGCCACGTGCCGTCCCAGTCCCAGCCCTGCCACCGTACGTGGTCGCGCACCAGCCCCACCGCACGACACGCCTCGTCGCTGGCGGGATCAAGACCCATTTCTCGCAGCAGCGTCAGGACGTGCATCGTGGAGTTCCACCCCTGGTTCCACGCCGCGCCAGCCCACGACCCGTCGGCCCCCTGTAGGGCGAGCAGCCGATCGCCCCAGCCCTCCGTCGCGACCTTTGCCCGCTCAGCAGCGACCGCCTCATCCGGCGCATCGGGCAGGTCCCGCATTACCTGCCAGCGGATCGAAGGGTCAGAATCTAGCAGCCACTCTATAACCGAGCTTTTTGGCTTCGGGGCTTGTGCTTTAGGTGAGTTCGTTGCCATCTGTTGTCCTTCTTACTGTAGTTTAAAGGCCTTTTGGTGAGCCAACTCTATAGTATACCGCGCTGTGCCGTCTAATGTCTCAAATAAAATCTTAGACCCCAAGTTTGCAGAAGATTCTTTTGAATTGGTTGACTTGATTGCCAATAAACCTATTG
>Ga0299914_10002195_pt1 | contig 13355 bp, 10 predicted proteins | sample RVTome_10_FD_201361 | JGI IMG/M metagenome (GOLD analysis project Ga0299914, IMG submission 201361) | Soil microbial communities from uranium-contaminated site in the Upper Colorado River Basin, Wyoming, United States - RVT153D57 (version 2) ...
GCACCGTGACCGCACCCGATCCCCCGGTCCTGAACTCGGCAGTGCCGGTCGTCTCCCCGGCCGAGAAAGAGGAGAGTCGGCCTTCGCCGTTGACCGAGGAGAGGATGGAGATCGAAGTGCTTCGATCGCCGACCTCGACGATGGGACAAACGGCCACCGGGGGCGCGTCGACACCAGGGGCAACCCCGGGAGATACGGGCTCCTGGGGAGGCATGACCAGGACTGCTGCCGCCAGACCGGCCATCACGATTGCCGCCACGTATCTCAAGTGCGCGCCCTCCCGACCCCGATCAGTGTCAGAGCCGCAATCAGGAGGAAGATCGTGACGACGGGGAAAGTCATCTCAGCAGGGTCCGGGGAGTACGTCGCCGCGCCGCGGTCTCCGTCGACCATGATCTCCCAGCCGTCCCTGACACCGCCGGGCTCCCAGCCGGGGGCGTAGTTGGCGGCCAGGGAGACCGGGCCATCGACACGATCACCCGAGAAGCCCGCCCCGTCCCGCACCCATGGGCTCTCGGCTGTCCCGGCGAGCGGTTGTGACTCGCGGTTCTCGTATACACGTGACCCGGGATCGAGCGGTGTAGGCACCAGATCCAGTTGGGCGAGGAGAGCATCGTCGAGCACGAACGCCTCTCCGTCGAGCACCACCCAGTCGATTGCGAACTCTGCGAGCCGAGATCCGGGGCGGAGGTCCGCGCCGGAGGCGATGTCGACCAGCGCGTCTTCGAGCAGCACGTCTCCGTCTTCCTCCTCAGGCAACCAGACCTCGTCTTGGGTCGTTCCGGTGGCATCCACCACGCGGTACCAGAATCCAGGCCCAATCCGTGCCTCGCCGGGGACGAGCTCGCTCTCGCTGGAGGCATAGAGGATCCGGCCGGCCCCGTCGTCCTCGGCGAGAGTCAGGGCGAACGCGAGACGTTCGTTGGCATTGCCCGGAGCGAGGCCGAGGCGCCCATTCATCAAGGGCCCCAACGACAAAAGCAAGATGGCTAGCCCACCTACCACGGCGACGACCCTGAGTGGGTTCTTGGACACTCCATCGAGAGCTGCCGCAGTGACGAGACCCGCACCGAGTGACGCCAGGACGAAGATCGCCTCTTGGGCCCCGGGAGCCAAGGGGAGGAGAATTCCCACTGCTAACGCCGAGAGCGCGATCAGCCCTCCGGTGATGGCGATCAAACGGAGTCGTCCGGCACTGAACACGAGCGGCAGTGCCCCGAGCACGATGGCCAGAGGCCACAATTCGCCGACGGTGAGCTCGAGACGACGCCCGGTGTCGAGAACCCAACCCGGGTCACCAACCACAAATGCGACGCCGGCGACACCCGCGAGCGCCGGAACGAGAGCCAGCTGGATGCTGGCGCGCTCACCGCCGAGGGCGCGCCACAGCAGCACCGCAACGAGGGGAGCGAATGCGAGAAGAGGAGACGCCATCGTCAAGATGAGCCCCATGAGGAGAGCCCAGCCCACGTAGGTGAACCGGCTTCGCCCGAACTCGTGCGGGTGGACGAACGTCGACCTGACCGCCCATGGCAAGGCGGCTGCCGCCAGCAAGGCAAGCCACGAGCCGCGGTCGGTGAGGGCGGCCGTCCCGGGCCCGGCGATGAGCACGAGCCCGGCGAGATAGCGACCCGGGCCACGAAGGCCGATCCGTCCCGCAAGACGTCCGGCACCCACGATTCCGATGGCTGCCGCCCCGACGGTGAGCAAGGTCCGTGCCGCGCCTTCGGCACCGAACCAGAGCCACGACGCAAGGCCGGTCAGGCCCACTGATGGGTGAACCGGCGTCGATGACCCGAGACCCGAGTCGTTCCAACCCGCAAACCACCGATCCAAGGCCACCGATGGAGGCTCCAGAGGAAAAGAGAAACCGGCGTTGGGCATCCCTGTCAAGAGAATCGACCGCGCTCCGAGGACGGCGAGGGCAATGGCGATGATGGCCCCCCAGATCCCGGGCGAGCTCCAGATGCGCCGCGAGCCGCGAGCGAGAGCCTGGTCGTCGTCGAATACCGACAAGGCGCGGCCACTGACCTCTTCTCCGATCGAACGGAGTCGGACCGAGCCCTTCGCATGGAAGCGGAACAACTCCTCGTCTCCCTCGGACCGGACCGAGCGGAGCCTTCGCCGTTGTCTGATCGTGGAAGGCAGATGGATGATGTTCCACCCCCACGAGAGGAAGTGGCGAACCAGTGGCTTCCAGCGCAGCAAAAGCAGGCTCGCGACCGAGTCGAGGATCGAAACCAAGATGTCGTACGGAATGACCCACAACAAGGTCAGCGGGCTGTAGGCGATGAGCATCGCCCGAAGGCGACCGGCTTGCTCCCGCCAACCCCGGCCCCGGTGGCCACACCGGGCCTGGTGATAGACCTCGGACGAGGGGACACTGATCACACGACCACCTGCCAGCCGTGACCGTTGCGAGAAGTCGAGTCCGGCCGCAACCGGGGGCAGCAGGGGGTCGAGACCGCGAAGACCCTGAGCGAGGTCTCGTCTGACCAGCATCGAGGCCGATTGGACGAAAGCGACCTCGCGAACCACGTCGTATTGCTGCAGGTCGATCTCACCCTCGTCGAGCCCGGAGTAGGGCTCGCCGAAGACGTCGGTGGCACCACCAACCGACTCCAGCTCGTCCATGGTCCCCGCCTTGAGCAGCTTCGAACCCGCGAGGGAGGCCTCGTTACGCTCGATCTCGGCGACCAGCGCGGAGAGAGCATCGGGCCGTGGCCTGGCGTCTGCGTGGAGCAGCCACAGATAGTCGATCTCCGGACCGGTCGAGGCGATGACCTCTTCGAGGCTGCTCGCCGTCGCCGCATCGATCCCCGCATCGACGTCATCTCCGACGACCACCACTTCGGGAGCCGGCTCGAAGACCTGGCGCCTCACGACACCGAGCGCGGCGACGAGATCGGATCCCTCGACAGCAGTGATGATCACCCGAACTTGGGGCGCGTGAGGAGTGTCGTCCATTACCTCGGTGTCCGCTACCTGCGGTGTGGTTTGGGACATGCGAACTGCCATTGTTGACGGGTGCGCGACACTGAGCAATATCGGGAGCCGAAAATGAGGATCGTCGTTCTGTCGGGTGGAGTCGGGGGGGCGCGCATGGCTCGAGGATTCGCCGGGCTCGCCGACGCCGAATTGACCGTGCTGGTGAACGTGGGAGACGACGCCGACAACCATGGTCTCCGCATTTCCCCCGACCTGGACACGGTGGTGTACACCTTGGCGGGAGTCGAAGGCCCTCACGGATGGGGTCGGGCGTCCGACACGTTCTCCCTCAACGAGGAGCTCGCCCGGTTCGGGATGGACAACACATTCCAACTCGGTGACCGGGACCTCGCGCTGAAGCTGTTCCGTACCCATGCAATGGCCAATGGATCGAAACTGTCGGAGGTCACTGCGTTGGTGGCCGAGAGCTTTGGCATCGGAGCCGAGATCCTCCCGGTGACCGACGACAGGCTTCGAACGATGATCGAGATCGCCGACGGATGGGTCACCTTCCAGGATTACTTCGTCGCCCGCCGATTTGAAGACGAAGTACTCGCAGTGAGCTACGAAGGGGCGGACACAGCCCGCCCTGTGCCCGGGGCCCTTGCCGCCATCGGCCAAGCAGACCTCGTGGTGATCGCACCATCCAATCCTCCCTTATCCGTATGGCCGATGACCGCCATCCACGAGATCCGAGAAGCTCTGGCCCACCATCCCAAGGTGACAGCGGTGAGCCCGCTCATCGGCGGCGCGACGGTCAAGGGCCCGGCTGACCGGGTCATGGCGTCCCTCGGCCTGCCGAAAGGAAACGTCGGCGTGGCCGAGGCATACGCAGGCCTGATCGATCGACTTGTCATCGACGTGACCGACGGTGACGATGCTTCGTCGATCGACGACATCGAGGTGATGGCCACGGACATTCTCATCAAAGAGCCGGATGCAGCGGTGCGTCTCGCCAGAGAGCTGATCGGCCAGTGACCCTGGAGATCCACCCTCTGCTGGGAATCGGTGAGGTGAGGCCCGGAGACGACGTGGCAGCCGCCCTGATGCCTTCGATCGAGGATGTCGGGCCACATGAAGGAGACGTTCTCGTGGTCACACACAAGATCGTCTCCAAGGCCGAGGGAGCCGTCCGCGAGATCGTGGGAGACGAAGAGCAGTTCAAGAAGGCCCTCGTCGAGGAGGTCGCCCGCTCGATAATTCGGCGCCGCGGCGATCTCATCATCGCCGAGACCAAGCACGGCTTCGTCTGCGCCAACGCAGGCGTCGATCGCTCCAACGCCGCCCCTGGGACGATGATCCTCCTTCCGGACGACCCCGATCGGTCGGCCCACCGAATCAGGGCCAAGCTGTTGCAGACGACGGGAATCGACTTCCCGGTGATCATCTCCGACACATTCGGGCGCCCGTGGAGGCAAGGCCTGACCGATGTCGCCATCGGTGTCTCGGGCTTGACCCCGATACTCGACCTCGTGGGGACCATGGACTGGTCCGGGCGGCAGCTCGATGTCACCCAGATCGCGGTCGCAGACGAGCTGGCTGCGGCGGCAGACCTGGTCATGGGGAAGGCGTCGGGGACGCCGGCTGCCTTAGTGAGGGGTTATGAGGGACCTCGAGGTGACGGTCGGGGTTCGGACCTGGTCCGTCCCGTAGACGGCGATCTGTTTCGCTGATTGGCTCCGTCAGGTGAACGGCTCGGGGCTCACGCCCCGGGTCGTCCCAGTCCCCAGTAGTCGAGGCCGGCTGCCCGCACCGATGCCGAGTCGAGGAGATTTCGGGCATCGACCACCCGATGACCCTTCATCACCGCAGCCACCCGGGTCATGTCGACGGTGGCGAACTCGGGCCATTCGGTGGCGACCAGGAGCACGTCGGCATCTGTCGCTGCCGCTATCGGATCGGACGCCATGGTGAGCTCGTCGCTCTGCGCCTCAGGGTCATAGGCGACGACCTCGGCCCCATCAGCCTGGAGAAGCCGAGCGATCCTCAGCGCCGGCGACTCCCGCACGTCGTCGGTGCCGGCCTTGAAGGCAACGCCCCACATGGCGACGCGGCGGCGATGGAGCCCTCCCCCGGCAGCCTGGCGGACCTTCTCGGCCACGCGACGCCGTTGTTCGTGGTCGGCTTCGATCACTGCGCGTAGCAATTGGAAGTCGTAGCCGGCATCGCCGGCAACCGCAATGAGCGCGGCAGTGTCCTTGGGGAAGCACGAGCCGCCATAGCCGGGGCCCGGCTGGAGGAAATGTGGACCGATGCGGTGGTCGAGGCCAATTCCACGGATCACGTCGAGCACGTCGGCGCCGACGGCCTCGCACACGTTGGCGAGAGCGTTTGCGAAGGTGAGACGAGCCGCCAGATAGGCGTTGTTGGCGTACTTGATCATCTCAGAGGACGTCGGGTCGGTCACAACGACTTCGGTGTCGATGCTGCGATACAGCGAGGCGACCAACTCGGCATCTGCCTGGTCGTATGCCCCGATCACGATCCGGTCGGGCTCCATGAAGTCCTCGACGGCCTTTCCCTCACGCAAGAACTCTGGATGGGAGACGAGCCGCGCCGAGCTGCCCAGATCGGCGAGCCGCTTGCGCAGGCTGGCCGCCGTACCGGGCGGCACCGTCGACTTGATCACGAAGGTGGTCTCAACGTCGTTGGCCAACTCGTCGATGACTGCGTGGATGAAACTGAGGTCGGCTCTCCCGTCCTCGGACTCCGGTGTCGGAAGGCAGAGGAAGACGAGGGTTGCTCCCTCGACTGCCTCCATGTTCGATGTGTGGAAACTGATCGTGTCACGCTCGATCGCCCTGCCGAGGAGGTCGGGCAGACCATGTTCGAAGATGGGCACCTGCCCGGCGCCCAGCATCTCGACACGCTCTGGGTTGGACTCGCCGACACGGACCGTATGCCCGAGATTGGCCAGACCGGCTCCGGTGACCAGGCCTACATAACCGGCACCGATGACTGCTACTTCCACTTCACCCACATCCTATTTCTCGCAAACAGGGAGTCTATGAGGCGTCCGACCCCACGATCACCACCGCGTCGTACCCATTATCGACGGCTCCGTGCTCCACTACACCAAAACCGAGCGCCTCGACGATCCTCTCACCGTCGTCGCTCCCGGAAGGGACGATCACGGTCGTGACCGCATAGGAGTTGGCGTCCGCGTTCCCGATCGACGCCACCTGAAACCCCAAGGACTCGAGTCGGGACGACATGTCACCCGCTGCGCCCGCAAGGCCGTTTCCATTGAGGACCTCGACCTGGAGCGGTTGGTTGGCGAAGGGAACACCGGCGCGGAAATTGGCGAGCATCGCGTCTGCTTCGGGCTGTTGTGCGATCTGGAATGAAGAACCACCGATGTTCTCTGAGTAGGTGGGCAACGTGGCCCCGTCGATCGAACCAGCGATGATCCCCTTGAAGTCCCACACCATCGCGGCCACGGACTCACCGGCGAGCTCGGTGTCGATCGTCATGTGCTGAGCCATGGAAGATGCGATGTCGCCGGCCTCGGCGATCGAGGAAGGCCGCGTCATCTGAGACACGATCGCCCGCATCACCTCCTGCTGACGCTGGGTACGGCCGATGTCGTTGGCGTCCACTGAGACCCAGGAGCCGTTCTGTTGCTCCTGATAGCTGCGGGATCGTGCATATGCCAGAGCTTGTGCGCCGTCCAGAGTCTGGGTTCCTGCCGCCACGTCCAGCCCCGACTTGGCGTCGCGTGCCGGGTGGGCGAACGTCAACTCGATTCCGCCGAGCTCGTCCACCAGCGACTGGAACCCCACGAAATCGATCTCTACGTAGTTGTTCACCTCGACGTCCAGGTTGGACTTGAGCGTCTCCACGAGCAGCGACGGACCTCCGTAGGCGTAGGCCGCGTTGATCTTGTCTGTCCCGCGCCCGGGGATCTCGACCCGAAGATCGCGTGGGATGCTCAGCATCTGGGCGTCGCCCGTCGAGGAATCGAGACGCACCAACATGACCACGTCACTGCGTTGTCCACCTGCCGAGCCGAAGTTGTCCAGGTCGTCGAGGCCCTCGCGGGTGTCACTGCCCACGATGACGAAGGTGCGGTCGCCACCGGACAAGGGGTCGAGCACGCCGGCCACATCGGGATCGGTGCCCGCACCCGAGAGGAGGTTGCTCCCGGTGCGCACCACCCAAACAAAGGCAAGCGCGGCGAGATTGGCCACGATCAGCAACGTGATGATCGTGATCTTCAGCCATCTGGGCAGGCCGGAGCGAGCGGGGGTGGGGGGTGATGACACAGCCATCGGGACTTAGACGACCTGAGAGTACAGGTGGTTCCCGCGCTAATGGTGTGTCTGTGAGACATGGCGCGATATCTTCCCGAAGCGTCGTCAGGCGACATGGTCCGTCGCGTCACAACCGTTAACCTCCGGCGAAACCAATTGGAGGTCGATCCTTGGCTGTTCTCTCCCACGAGGGGACCTATCCCATCTTGTACGGCACCTGGCCGATCCCAGTGGGCGCCGGCCACCGCAATGGCTACATCGCCCGTCCCGATGAGGCGGGGCGGGTCCCGGTCGTCTTCGTGGTCCCAGGTCTCGACGGGATGGGCAGCTTCGAGAAGGACCTGTGCCGGCGTTTCGCCCGGGAGGGCATCGCGGGTATCAGCATCGATCTCTATGACAAGGCCGGCGACGGGCTCTATCTCTACAACGAGTTGAACGACGACTCGGTGTTGTTCGTCCTCGATGAGCTACATCAGTTCCTGATCTCCGACGACGTCAACTGGAATGTCGAGGACCAGGTGGGCCTGCTCGGGACCGACACCGGGGGCCGATTTGCGATCGTCAAGGCCGCCACTCGCGACTGGGCCCGCTCCCTGGCGATTTGCTACACCCCACTCACAGGTGACGAAGACCGAGAGCACCAGGTCGCCGACTATCTCGACCATCTACCGGTCCCGGTGCTGGGTCTGTTCGGCGCGGACGACGAGCTCATAGACCCGGCCACAGTCGACGAGGCGCAACGACGCAACGATCACGGCCAGTGGTTGCTCTACGAAGACGCCGCCCACGGATTCCTCGACATCGAGGCACCGGGCTATCACTCCGGCTCGGCGGACGACGGTTTCGCCCGGCTGCTCGCCTTCTTCAAAGGCACCTTGACCCCTCCCCAGCTCGAAGAGCTCGGCTGAGCGAACCCAGGGTTCCAGACTGCGCTGGGCGGGGCCTCCAACCCTGGGTTGGTGGATCACCTCACTTCAGGCGGGGCGCACGTGGCGGACTGCACCGGAGTGAATGGCCTGAACACCTTCTGAGGTCTCCACGAGCAGCGCACCGTCGTCACCAATCCCCACAGCCCTCCCCGTCCCGTCGGGCTCCCAGACGACGTCCTCACCGATCGTGGCGCATGCCGCCCGATAGTCCTCGACTGGCCAACTGTCGCTTGCGAGCAACTCCATCAGATTGGCCCCCCACAGAGAGCCGAGCTCGAGATGGGCGTGCCCCCCGGGATCGGACCGGTAGAGAGCCGACATGCCTTCTCCGGCCTCCGGCCACCACAGGTTCAACCCGAGGCCCACGACCGTCACACCGGCCGAGCGCTCCACCAGGATCCCCCCTGCCTTCCCGCCAGACATCAGCACGTCGTTGGGCCACTTCAGTCTCGACTCGGGAATCGACCTGACCGCGGCCACTCCGGCCATTAGAGAGAATGGGCGGTCGTCTTCGCCGTCGTCGCGCCATGCGATGGAGGCCGCCAGAGCTCGGTCGGCCGTCATCCAACCGGCCCCCGACCGGCCCCGCCCTTCTGACTGCTCCCGAGCCATCACGAGCAGGGGCAACTCGGCGAGACGATCTCTCGCCACATCCTGAGTCGATGGCACGCGTTCGAGACGCAACTGGAAATAGGGTGTAGCCAACTTGTCTCCCGACGAGTCTCAGGTCAGAGGTTACGGAGGAGTCTTGGGAACAGAGGCGCGAATCGACCAACTGCGGGCACTCAAAGAAGAAGCCCTCCACTCCGGCACCCAGCGCGCCGTCGCTCGCCAGCATGAGGCGGGCAAGCTCACGGCCCGGGAGCGAATCGACGCCCTCCTCGACAAAGGCTCGTTCAACGAGGTCGACCAGTTCGTCAAGCACCAGTCGAACGGCTTCGGGATCGAGGACAAGAAGCCTCCTGGCGATGCGGTCGTCACCGGTCACGGCACGATCGACGGTCGGCCGGTGTTCGTCTTCGCCGAGGACTTCACCGTCTTCGGCGGCAGCCTCGGCAAGGTGGTGGCCGACAAGATCTGCAAGATCCTCGACATGGCGCTGGACACGGGAGCTCCCGTGATCGGGCTCAAGGACTCCGGTGGTGCCCGCATCCAGGAAGGCGTCTCGTCGCTCGACGGGTACGGGCGGATCTTCGAGCGCAACGTTCGCGCCAGCGGTGTGATCCCCCAGATCTCGGTCATCATGGGCCCTTGCGCGGGTGGCGCCGTCTACTCCCCCGCCCTGACCGACTTCGTCTTCCAGGTGGATCAGACCTCGCACATGTTCATCACGGGGCCTGATGTCATAAAGGCAGTGACGGGTGAGGAGGTCACCATGGAGGACCTCGGTGGCGCCGGGGCCCATGCCTCGAAGTCCGGTGTCACCCATTTCGTCTATCCCACCGGCCGTGACGCCCTGGACGCCGTGCGGTATCTCCTCTCCTTCCTACCCCGGAACAACATGGAGATGGCCCCCTACTACGCCCCTGCCGATCGTGACGACCGCGCCGACGACTCCCTCGACTCGATAATCCCCGACGAGTCCAATCAGCCTTACGACATGCGGACCGTCATAGAGACCGTGCTCGATTCGGAGGAGTTCTTCGAGGTCCACGAGCAATGGGCCAAGAACATCATCGTCGGCTTCGGAAGGCTGGACGGGCACGCCATGGGGATCGTGGCGAACCAACCCGCAGTGCTCGCCGGGACACTGGACATCTCGGCCTCCGAGAAGGCAGCCCGATTCGTCCGGTTCTGCGATGCCTTCAACATCCCGATCCTCACCTTCGTCGACGTTCCCGGCTTCTTGCCTGGTGTGGATCAGGAGCACGGAGGCATCATCCGCCATGGAGCGAAGCTCCTCTACGCCTACTGCGAGGCGACTGTGCCCCGCATCACCGTGATAACCCGCAAGGCTTACGGCGGTGCGTATCTGGTCATGAACGCTCGCGGGATCCGGGCCGACCTGGTGTTCGCATGGCCGTCGGCCGAGATCGCAGTGATGGGTGCGCAGGGCGCTGTGAATATCATCCACCGAAGGGAGCTGTCCTCCTCGGACGACCCCGACGGAAGGAGGGCCGAGCTGATCGCCGACTACGAAGAGCGCTTCAACAACCCCTACGTGGCGGCCGAGCTGGGCCTCGTGGATGAGATCATCGAGCCCCGGGAGACCCGGGTGAAGTTGATCCGCTCGATGGAGATGCTGCGCACGAAACGAGAGACTTTGCCTCCCAAGAAGCACGGCAACGGGCCGCAATGAAGAGCCTCCTCATCGCCAACCGTGGCGAGATCGCCGTGCGCGTGATCCGGACCGCCAAAGAGATGGGGATTCGCACCATTGCGATCTTCTCCGAGCTCGACCGTGACGCCCTTCACGTCGACCTCGCCGACGAGGCTTGGAATGTGGGCCCGGCACCCGCAGCCGAGAGCTACCTCAATCAGGAGGCGATCCTTCGCATAGCCCACGAGTCGGGTGCGGAGGGGATTCACCCCGGCTACGGGTTCCTCTCGGAGAATGCCGGATTCGCCAGGGCCGTCGACGAGGCCGGGATCATCTGGGTAGGCCCGCCCGCTAGCGCGATCGAGGCGATGGGAGACAAGATCACCTCGCGACGCAATGCCGAGGCATATGGGGTTCCCACTGTCCCCGGGATCACCGAGCCGGTGGCCGATGTGGCCGAAGTCGTCCGGTTGGCGGCGGAATTCGGCTACCCGGTGGCGATCAAGGCTGCGCACGGTGGTGGGGGCAAGGGGCTCCGGGTGGTTCGCGACGAGTCGGAGGCCGCCGATGCCTTCGAAGGGGCGCGACGCGAGGCCGACGCCTACTTCGGCAATCCCGAGGTGTATGTCGAGAAATACCTGGAGAAACCGAGGCATGTCGAGGCCCAGGTCCTCTTCGACACCCATGGCAACGGTGTCTTCCTCGGCGAGCGTGACTGTTCGGTGCAACGACGGCATCAGAAGCTGATCGAGGAGACTCCGTCTCCTGGCATGACGCCGCGACAGCGCAAGACACTCGCCAAGGCCGCCCTCGACGCCGGGCGCTCATGTGGCTATGTCAATGCCGGGACCGTCGAGTTTCTCATGGACCGAAGTGGCGACATCTACTTCCTGGAGATGAACACCCGTCTCCAGGTCGAGCACACCGTCACTGAGATGGTGACCGGGATCGACCTGGTGGCGTGGCAGGTGCGTATCGCCAACGGAGAGAAGCTGGATCTGGGCGACGTGACACCACGGGGCCACGCAATCGAGTTCCGCATCAATGCAGAAGACCCGATGCAGGGATACATGCCGACTCCCGGCCAAGTCGTCGAGTGGGCCGAGCCCGCCGGTCCCGGAGTACGAGTCGACTCCTGGATCAGACCGGGCACCAGCGTCTCTCAGTACTACGACAACCTCATGGCCAAACTCGTCGTCTGGGGACCCGATCGCGAGACTGCCATCAACAGGGGCAGGCGCGCCCTGGAGGAGTTCGAGGTTCAAGGGGTGGCCACCACCATCCCGGCTCATCTCGCAGTCCTCGACCACGAGGACTTCATCGCTGGTGAGCATCACACCAAGTGGATGGAGGAGGTGGTCGCCCTCGAAGGCTCAGGCCCTTCTGCGGCTCCTGCCCTCCCCGAGGACGAAGACCTCACCAAACGAGACATAACCGTCGAGATCGGCGGTCGCCGGCTTCGTGTCTCCTACTGGGCGCCGGAGCCTGCGATCGGCGGCCAAGTGCGGCGTCGCCCGCCGAAGCTGGCGAACAGCGGCCAGTCCGGCGTCTCCGACGGTGTGGTGAGCGCCCCGATGCAGGGCACCATCGTCAAGGTCCACGTCAAGGCGGGCGAGACCGTGAGGGCCGGCGACCCCATATGTGTCCTCGAGGCCATGAAGATGGAGAACGAGGTGGTCTCCCCCGCCAACGGCGACGTCGTCGACCTCCGAGTCGAGCCCGGCGACACCGTGGCCCCCGGCCAGGTCATCGCCATCGTCAAGTAGCCGGCAAACCGCGAACCCAGGGTTCCAGACTTCGCTCAGCGAAGTCCAGCGCCCTCGGTTCAGGTGTCAAGCCGTTGGTTCGAGCCCTACCGCTTGTTCGAGCCCTACGGCTTGAACAAGGGGGTTCCGTCGACTCACCTGCCACGACATGCTCATCACATGTGGATCGTGGGAGAGCTGACGCGTCTTGCCGCCCGCCAAGGCGGCTACGTATCGCGTGACCAACTCCTCGCCCGAGGTATCTCTCCGAGCGCCATCGACCGGAGGGTCAACGAGGGCGAGCTCGACCCGGTGGTTCCCGGCGTATATCTCGTGTTTCCCCCGAGGGACGAAACTGACTTGCTCCGTGGTGCGGTCCTTGCCCTCCCGGATGCAGTCGTCTCGCACCAGTCGGCGTCTCGCCTCCTCGGCTTCCCCCGTCTTCCCGATCGGAAGCCCACGGTGGTGGTCCCCAGCCACACCACCCACCGATTCCCCGGGGTGACCGTGAGACGATGCAACGACCTGATACCCGCCGACCTCACGCAGGTGGATGGTCTCCCGGTGACCAGCGTGCCCCGGACGCTGTTCGATCTCAGCCGTCTCCTCAAGTTCAGGGAGTTCGACTCGATAGGCGAGTCACTCGTCATCGCTGAGATGATGGACCTGGAGCAGTTCGACGAAGTGACCGAGCGTTTGGCGAGACGAGGCAAGGGTGGGAGCCGCTACGCCCGTCTGTTCTTGGAGATCCGATCCGGCCACGTATCCACCGCCACAGTCCTCGAGCGGAAGGGCCGCGCTGTTCTAGCCGGCGGAGGCCTGCCGGAACCGATTCCACAACACCCGATCCCGTGGGCTCCGACCCGTCGATTCGACGACGCATATCCAACTGCGCAGCTCGCCATCGAGTGGGACTCGAGGGCATGGCATCAGCAGCGCGCCGCCATGGCTGCGGATCGACGACGCGATCGCGAGGCCGCCGCCCACGGCTGGGTAGTACTTCGATTCACCTGGGATGACATCACCGAGAGCCCTTACGAGATCGTCTCGGCGGTCAAGACTGTCCTGCGCGATCGCCGGATGGCTGTCTGACCGCGCGGGTCGAGCGAACCGAGGGCGCCAGACTTCGCTGAGCGAAGTCTGGAACCCTGGGTTCGCTCACTGGGTGAGGGCGTAGAAA
>Ga0299914_10002196_pt1 | contig 13353 bp, 12 predicted proteins | sample RVTome_10_FD_201361 | JGI IMG/M metagenome (GOLD analysis project Ga0299914, IMG submission 201361) | Soil microbial communities from uranium-contaminated site in the Upper Colorado River Basin, Wyoming, United States - RVT153D57 (version 2) ...
ACAGCTTTTGGCCGCGCCTGCGAGTAAGCCATGAAGATAGTCGTACCGCGCCAAAGTCGCCCAAGAGAAACTGATCGAGGTGTCCAGTATCCCCTACACGATCATCCGCTCGACCCGGTTCCTGGAATTCCTCGGCGGCATCGCCGATGCAAGTACGGATGGAGGCGTTGTCAGGCTTCCGCCGGGCCTACTTCAGCCTATCGCGGCTGACGACGTCGCTGCCGTCGTCACCGAGGTGGCCCTCGCTAATCCGCGAAACGGGATCATCGAGATCGCAGGCCCGGAACGAGCGCCGTTCAACGAAATCGTCGCTCGCTATTTGAAGGCTGTCGGCGACCCGCGGGAGGTCGTGAAAGACCCCGAAGCCCTATATTTCGGCGGGCGACTCGAGAAAAGTCGCTCGTACCAATGGGGAGGCTCGTCTCGGCCGCCTCAATCTCGAGGAGTGGTTACGCCACTCGCGGAAAGGAGCCTGATCAGGTCGTCGCGGACCGCGTCGACCAAGGCGGGGAAGAAACAATGAAGAACGAAGACCAATCTATATGCAGAGGGAGGAAGCCTATGAAGATCCGAACCATCATCGCCGCCACCTGCGCCGCCCTTGGCTTCTCGACGGCCGGCGCCGTCTCCGCCCATGATGGCGAAGCGCAAACTGTCACGAAGAACTTCGAGGCGGCTATTCCCAATATCCCTGGCAAGTCGCTGATCGCCTTGGAGGTCGATTACGCGCCGGGTGCGACCTCGCCGTCCCACACCCACGCGAAGTCGGCTTTCATCTACGCCTATGTGATCTCGGGTGCGATCGAGTCGAAGGTGAATGACGGCGAGCCTCGCATCTATCGGGCAGGCGAGAGCTGGTCCGAAGCGCCGGGCGCGACCCATTCGATCAGCCGTAACGCGAGCAAGACCGAGCCGGCAAAGCTGCTCGCCGTCTTCGTCCTCGACACCAATGACAACCCTCTGACCACGCCCATCAAGTAAACCTTCAGACGCACTCGACAGCGCGAACCATTGAAGGCTTGCACCGTGCAAGGCCCGCGAGCGCCGCGAGGGAGGGGGAGGTGACGCCGATCTGAAAGCCGTCCGCGATGCTACACGGATGCGAACGTCATGGAGATCGTCGCGCTGGTGCCATGTACTCCCTGACGAACTGTTTCAATCACGTGTTCAGGTCCGAGAAAGACGTTCCCGCCGTTACGCCGGCTGGCTCGTTCTGAACTCTATCCGGTCGCATCAACCATGATGGCCTGGCAGAACCGGGAAGCGGTTCTGCGACTCTTCGTGGATCATCCTCGGCCGCGTGGCCAGGACGGGCCATGGAGTTTCGCGGTCGTATTTATAGCTTGCCTGCAAAGGAGTTCGGAAGATGAAGACATACAACAAAAATCCCGAGGCAGTGTCGCTGCTGACGCCAGAACAGTACCGTGTCACGCAGCAAGACGGCACGGAGCGACCGTTTCTGAACGAATACTGGGACAACAAAGAGCCAGGACTCTATGTCGATGTGGTGTCGGGCGAGCCGCTATTCGCGTCCGTCGATAAATTCGACAGCGGCACCGGTTGGCCGAGCTTCACAAAGCCCCTGGAACCGGCGAACGTGGTCGAGAACGTCGACTGGTCCCACGGAATGACCCGCACCGAGGTGCGCTCCAAGCACGGCGACAGTCATCTGGGCCATCTGTTTCCGGACGGACCCCGGGACAAGGGAGGTCTGCGTTACTGCGTGAACTCCGCGTCCCTCCGCTTCATTCATCGTGATGAGCTTGAGAGCGAGGGATATGGCGAATACCTCACACTGTTCACTCAGGAGGCTTAGTGATGGCTACGAACACTGAACGCGCCATTCCTGCCGGTGGTGGCTTCTGGGGAATGCAACAACTGATAAGGCGCCGCCCAGGCGTCTCTCGACCAGAGTCGGCTATTCCGGCGGTGACGGGCCGAACGCGACCTACCGAAATCATGGCACCCACGTTGAGACGAGCGAGATCGTCTTCAACCCCGACGAGACGACCTATCGGGATCTGCTCGAGTGTGTCTTCCAGATCCACGATCCGACGACGCCGAACCGCCAAGGCAACGACCGCGGCACGAGCTACCGTTCCGCGATCTTCTACACGAGTGACGAGCAACGTCGCACGGCCGAAGAGACAATAGCCGATGTCAATGCGTCCGGCTTGTGGCCGGGGCGCGTCGTTACGGAAGTTGCGCCGGCCAGCGAGTTCTGGGGAGCGGAACCGGAGCATCAAGATTATCTTGAGCGCATCCCGGGTGGTTACACCTGCCACTTCGCTCGCCCGGACTGGAAGTGGCCGCGGTGAAACGCTGCGTAGCGTGTAATGCAGGGGTCTGAGCGGGCTCGACATAACCCATGGCACTCTGGGTAGCGTGGCACCAAGGTGCCTCGTTCCGCATTGGATCGATGACGCCGGGCCGCCGCGATCTCCCCTGCCAGTCACAGCGCGAGATTCGCAGCATCGCATTCTGCGCTTTTGTCAGCATCAGCATCGATGAGCAGTGTCGAGTGCCGTAGGAGGACGGAATGTGGAGACCGTTATTGATAGCGCTAGACCGACCATCGCGACGAACTGGCCATCCAGAACACGAACGCCCACTTCAGCAGCTCCACACGCTGCTGCGCCATTTCCTGACGCACGGCGGCGAAGCCCTCGGCCATGTCACGACGCACGGAGGCCAGCCCCTCGGCCATCTCGACACGCACCGAGGTAACCATCTCCACGCGGAGCCCCGACGTCTCCTCCACGAGCCGGCGTGCGAACCGCTCTCCCACGATGGCCATCACGTCCGCGGACCACTCCCGCTTCGTGTTGTCGAGCAGCTCCACCAGGCCCGCCGTGGCGCTGTCCCCCAGGCGTTCCCGCAGGGCGGTCGGTACGTCAGCCGTATCCATCGACCCATACCTCGCTCGACCTCGACGACGACGATGCCATCGTCGTCGCGGAAAGGCAAGAGCCGCGCGCCAGGCATGATCTTGGGCGCGAGGGAGCACCGGCCGGCGCCGGATCAACCTCTGGCGACGGCGGCGTCAATCACCGCGAGGAGTGGCCCGGGAAAGACGCCCAGCCCGAGGAGGACCGCGGCCAGCATCGCCAGCGTCAGTGTCGCGGTGAGGGGGACCGGCAGCGCGCCTTCCTCAGGCGCCTCGACGGCCGCCGGCTGCATGAACATCGCGACAACGACCCGCAGGTAGTAGAAGAGGCCGACCCCGCTCGTCACCATCATCACGATCAGCAGCGCCCACAGCGCCGCGCTCCCGGCCGCCACCGTCACGAAGAACTTGCCGACGAAGCCGGCCGTCAGCGGGATGCCCGCCAGCGACAGGAGCATTCCGGTGAAGAGACCGGCCAGCCACGGCCTCCGCGCGAACAGGCCGCGGTAGTCGTCCAGGTGCTCCGCCTCCCGTTCGCCGCCCGACAGCACCGCGACCACGCCAAACGCACCGATCATCGCGACGAAGTACGCGACCAGGTAGAAGGCGACGGCGGTGGCCGCCAGGCCGCCGCTCGCGAGGAACGCCACGAGCAGATAGCCCAGGTGCGCGATCGACGAGTATGCCAGCATCCGCTTCACGTTGTCCTGGAGCAGGGCGAGCAGGTTGCCCGCCGCCATCGACGCGACGGCCAGCACTGCGAAGCTCACGAACAGGCCCTCCTGCGCCGCGACATCCACGCGCGCGAACACGCGCACCAGCAGCGCGAGCATCGCCCCCTTCGAGACAGTCGCGACGAAGGCCGTCACCGGGGCGGGCGCGCCTTGATAGACGTCGGGCGTCCACAGATGAAACGGCACCAGCGCGAGCTTGAAGCCGAAGCCCGTGACGATCAGGCCGACGCCGACGAGCCACACGACACGATCCGACACGTTGCCGGGGACCGCCGTCATCCCCGCGAGCGTCAGCGTTCCCGTCTCCGCATACACGAGCGCCATGCCGAACAGCAGGAACGCCGCCGAGACGGCCGCGAGCACGAGGTACTTGATTCCGGCTTCGATGGCGGACGGGACGTCGCGGGGATACGCGATCAGCCCGTAGAGCGACACGCTCAGGATTTCGAGGCCGAGAAAGATCGAGGAGAAATGTACCGCGGCCACGAGCACGATCGAGCCGAACGAGGCCAGCAGCAGCAGGACGTAGTACTCCTCGGGCTGATACTCCTCTCGTGGCCCCCGCCTGGCGCCATCGGGCCGCGCGCCTTCGCGCCCGAAGTAGCCGAACGAGAGCAGGACGACCGCCGCGGCGCCCGCGAGGATCAACCCGGTGTAGAGCCGGGCCGAGTCGTCGAAGACGAGGAGCGCCTCGCTGCTGACGGGCCGCCGCAACCCCGGGTGGAACAGCGCGGCAAAGGCGACCGCGATTCCCGCCATGGTCAACACTGCGGTGAGCCCATGACCGCGGCGAATCGAGATGACGAGGAGCAGCGCGATCACCACGATCCCGATGACGACGAGCGGCGCCAGCGCGGCAAGGGCGGGACCGGTCACCGCAGCATCCCCTGTCGCATGGCGGTGAGGCGCGACACCGCCGGGGCGGCGGTCTCGACGAACGACTGGGGATAGAGCCCCAGCCACACCAGCGCGACGATCAGCGTCGTTGTGATAGCCAGCTCTCGAACGCCGAGGTCACGGACGGGGGCCAGCTCCTGCGGCGGCCCGTAGAACGCCGCCTGCACGAGCCGGAGCGCGTACACCGTCGAGAGAATCAGTCCGATCGCGGCGGCGGCGGTAGCCGCCGGGCTCACCGGGTAGGTGCCCAGCAGCACCAGGAACTCGGCGATGAAGTTGCCCAGGCCGGGCAGTCCCAGCGAGGCGAGCGCGAAGAAGAGCGTCATGCCGCCCATCCGGGGCACGGCGGGCCAGAGGCCGCCCAGCCGGCCGAGGTCGCGAGTGTGCGTGCGCTCCTGCAGCGATCCCACCAGGATGAAGAGCGCGCCGGTGCTGAGGCCGTGACACAGCACCTGCAGCACCGCGCCCGTCAGCGCGAGTGGCGTGCCGGCGAACACGCCAATCAGCACGAACCCCATGTGACTGACGCTCGTGTATGCCACGAGGCGCTTGAGATCCGTCTGGCCGAAGGCGAGCACGGCCCCGTAGAGCACGCCGACGACGCCGAGCGCCATGGCGATGGGAGCGAATTGCTGTGCCGCGCCCGGAAACAGCGGCAGCACGAAGCGCAGCAGCCCGTAGGCGCCGGTCTTCAGGAGCAGGCCGGCCAGCACCACGCTTCCGGCCGTCGGCGCCTCGGTGTGCGCGTCGGGCAGCCATGTGTGCACGGGCACGACGGGCAGCTTCACCGCAAAGGCGACGAAGAACCCCAGCATCAGCCACCACGCCGTGTCGGGGACAAGCACGGTGCCGACGAGCTGCGAATAGTCGAACGTGTAGGTGCCGGTCGCCCGTCCGTGGGCGACGGCGAGCGCCACGATCGCCACGAGCATCAGCAGGCCGCTGATCTGCGTGAAGACGAAGAACTTGACTGCCGCGTAGATGCGGCGCTCGTGCCCCCACATCCCGATGATGAAGTACATCGGGACGAGCATCATCTCCCAGAAGAAGTAGAACAGGAACAGGTCCAGCGCGAGGAAGACGCCAATGATGCCCGAGAGCACCCACAGGAGGTGGAAGTGGAGCAGGCCGACCCGGTCGCGGATTTCGGTCCAGGAGCAGGCGACCGCCATGACGCCGAGCAGGCCGGTGAGCAGGATCAGCAGCAGGCTCAGGCCGTCGAGCCCGAGATGGAACCTGATGCCGAACTGATCGATCCAGGGCACGTCCAGCTCGACCATCCACGGCCCGGCGGGGCCAGTCACCGGCGGCGTGCCCGAGGCAGTCCAGAGCGATGCCGCGATTGCCAGATCGACCGTGATGCCCGCGAGCGCGACCCACCGCGACACGTCGCCGCGTCCGCGGTCGAGCGCCCAGGCCGCCACGCCGGCGCCGAGGGGGATCGCGATCAACCAGACCAGGATCATAGGAAGAGCACCAGCGTGGTGATGACGATCGCTCCCACCGTCACGCCCCCGGCATACCAGCGGACCCGCCCCGTCTGGGTAACGGTCAGGAGGCGCCACGCCGACCGGCTGCTCCACGCCAGACCGTCGTAGACGCGGTCGATGACATCGCCGACGTTCACCGTGGCGAACCAGACGAGCGGCCGGACGAACACGCGGTCGTACAGCCAGTCGAAGCCCCAGCCGACCTCCCAGAAATGGTGGACCCGCGCGAGGGCCGGGGATCGCGCGAGCGCTCCGGCCGCCCGCGGGTTGCGGAGGAAGAACGCCCAGGCCACCCCGATGCTCGCCAGCGAGACGATCCCGGCGACGATCTGCAGCCAGGCGACATCAGTCGCGCGGCCGGGCACGTGCGCGGCCGCCGGCAGGACCGGCCGCACGAACTCCGTGAAGTGCGGCTGATGACCGAGCGTCGGCGACAGCTCGACAAAGCCGCCCCCGACGGCCAGAACGGCGAGCACCAGGAGCGGCACCGTGAAGAGCGGTCCGGGCCGTTCGGCGGGACGCGCCTGCACGTCGCCGAAGAAGGTGACGAACACCATCCGGAACGTGTAGAGCGAGGTCAGCCCGGCGCCGACGAGGCCGGCGAGCCAGAGCCACGGGCCGCCGAGCGGGGAGGCCCAGACGTCGAACAGAATCAGGTCCTTGCTGTAGAAGCCGGCCGTGACGAGCGGCACGGCCGCCAGCGATGCCGACCCGATGAGAAACGTCCAGAAGGTGACCGGCAGCTCCCGCCGCAGGCCGCCCATGCGGAAGATGTCGTGCTCCTCATGGAGGGTCTGGATGACCACGCCGGCGCCGAGGAAGAGCAGCGCCTTGAAGAACGCGTGTGTCATGAAGTGGAAGATGGCGGCCGACCAGGCGCCGACGCCCAGCGCGAGGAACATGTACCCGATCTGGCTGATGGTCGAGTACGCCAGCACGCGCTTCAGATCGTGCTGCACGAGCGCGCTCGCGCCGGCCAGCAGCAGCGTCGCCGCGCCGACGATCGCGACGGCCGCCAGCACGGCGGGCGCCAGCGCGAACAGCACGTGCGTGCGCGCGATCAGGTACACGCCGGCCGTCACCATCGTGGCGGCGTGAATCAGCGCGCTGACAGGAGTGGGCCCGGCCATCGCGTCGGGCAGCCAGGTCTGCAGCGGAAGCTGTGCGGACTTGCCCACGGCGCCGCCGAGCAGCAGCGCGGCGGCCAGCGTCGGCAGGGTCGATCCGGGAAGCCAGTGGACAGCCGCGCGCTCCATGAGCGCCTGAACCTCCAGCGTGCCGAGCTCGGTCGCGAGCAGGAACAGGCCGATCGCCATGGCCGTATCGCCCACGCGGGTGACGATGAACGCCTTGCGGCCGGCGTCGGCGTTGACCGGGTCCCGGTACCAGAAGCCGATCAGCAGGTAGCTGCACAGCCCCACGCCCTCCCACCCCAGGTAGAGGAGCAGGAGATCGCCGGCGAGCACGAGCACGAGCATCGACCCGACGAACAGGTTCATGTAGGCGAAGAACCGCGCGAACCCCTCGCTGCAGCGCATGAAGGCGGTCGAGTAGACGTGAATCAACAGGCTGACGAAGGTGACGACGAGCATCATCACCAGCGAGAGCGCGTCCAGGTGGAAGCCGATGCCTGGCGCGAACCCGCCCACGCGCACCCACGTCCACAGGGTCTGCGAGAAGACGCGATCGCCCGCCGGCAGCGCAACGAGCGCCGCCGCGCAGAGAAACGCCACGACCGTCGAGGCCGCGATCGAGCCGACCCCTACAGTCGCGGCGCCCGTCCGCCCGAGGGGCCGGCCGAGCGCCACCAGGACGAGGAAGCCGGCGAACGGCAGGGCGGGCACCAGCCAGAGCAGATCCAGCACTTCACCCTCTCAGCGCCGACGCGGCATCGGCATCGAGCGTGCCGAGCCCGTCGTTCAGCCGGAGCACCAGCGCGAGCCCGACGGCCACCTCGGCCGCCGCCATCGCCAGGATGAACAGAAACACGATCTGGCCGTCGGCCTGCCCCCACCGCGAGCCGGCCACCACGAACGCGAGCCCCGCGGCGTTCAACATCACCTCGATCGACAGCAGGATGAAGATGACGTTGCGCCGCACGAGCACGCCGATCAGGCCGAGGCTGAACAGCAGGCCCGCGACAATCAACCCGTTCGACATCGGGACTCCGTCCATGACCTCACATCCTCCTCGTGCCGCGGCGGCCCAGGTGATAGGCCCCGACCAGGCCCGCGAGCAGCAGCATGGACGCCAGCTCGACGCCGATGGCGTACCGGACGTCGAAGAGCGCCGTGCCCACCTGCCGCGCATCGACGATCGCTGCCCCCGCGGCCGGACCACCGGTCCGGGTGACGGTGTACACCAGCTCGGCGGCCAGCACGATGGTGAGGACGATCGGTCCCACCCACATGCGGGGCGTCAGCCAGCTGCGCTCCTCTGCCACGGTCTGCGGACCGCGATTGAGCAGCATGATCACGAAGACGAAGAGCACCATGATCGCGCCCGCGTAGACGATGACCTCCAGCGCCGCGACGAACGGCGCGCCGAGCGCGAATAAGGCCAGCGCGACGGCCAGCAGCGACACGATCAGGTACAGCAGCCCGTGCACCACGTTCTTCTGCGCGATCGCCAGCGCGGTGGCGACGAGCGCGACGAGGGAGGCGACGTAGAACGTCGTGGTCATGGCGCTCATGGCAGGTTGCTGCGCACGTCCCAGGGCGGGGACTCGTGCTCGGCCTCGCCCTTGTCCTTGCCCCCGATGGCGACGCCCGCCACGCGGTAGTAGTGGTAGCCCGGGTACTTGCCTTCGCCGTCGATCAGGAGGTCCTCCTTCTCGTAGACCAGGTTCGACCGCCGGTACTCGCTCATCTCGAAATCGGGCGTGAGCTGGATCGCGTAGGTCGGGCAGGCCTCCTCGCACAGGCCGCAGAAGATGCAGCGCGAGAAGTTGATCCGGAAGAACCCGGGATACCGGCGCCCATGCTCGTCCTCGGTGGCCTGAAGCGCGATGCAGTCCACCGGGCAGGCGACGGCGCACAGGTAGCAGGCCACGCAGCGCTCGCCGCCGTCCGGATCGCGCGAGAGCACGATGCGGCCGCGCCAGCGGGGCGGCAGGTACGGCTTCTTCTCCGGATACTCGATGGTCTCCCGCCGGCGGAACATGTGCTGGAAGACGATCCGCAGGCCGTTCAACACGCTCAGCATTGGTCCGCTCTCCTGCCCCTGATCCCCGATCGCCGATCCCTGATCGCTGTGTGCATCACGCCCACCCGACGACGAATGCCCCGGTGACCACCAGATTCAGCAACGCCAGGGGAAGCATCACCTTCCAGCCGAACGCCATCAGCTGATCGAACCGCGGGCGGGGCAGCGTGGCCCGCAGCAGGACGAACCCGCAGAGCAGCACGAACGTCTTCAGCGCGAACCACACCACCGGCGGCAGCCAGGGCCCCAGCCAGCCGCCGAAGAACAGCGTCACCACCATGGCCGAGACGAGCGTGATGCCGAGGTACTCGCCGACGTAGAACATGCCGAACTTCATGCCCGAGTACTCCGCGTGGTAGCCCGCGATCAGCTCGCTCTCCGCCTCGGGCAGGTCGAAGGGGAGCCGCCTGGTCTCCGCGATTCCGGCGGTGGCGAAGACCAGCAGGCCCAGCACCTGCGGCACGCAGTACCACAGCCCCGCCTGCGCTTCGACAATCCGTTCGAGGCTGAATGAACCGGCCTGGATGACCACGCCCATCAGCGAGAGCCCCATGAACACTTCGTAGGCGAGCATCTGCGCGGCCGCCCGCACCCCCCCGATGAGGCTGTACTTGCTGTTCGACGACCATCCCGCGAGCACCACGCTGTAGACGCCCAGCGAGGACATGCCGAGAAAGAACAGCAGCCCCACGTCGAGCTCCACGATCTCCAGACCCGGCGCGAACGGCACGACGGCAAACGCCATCAGCACGGTCACCATGACGATCGCCGGCGCGATCACGAACACCACATGGTCGGCGAACGGAGGAATCCAGTCCTCCTTCGTGATCAGCTTGATGGTGTCGGCCACCGTCTGGAAGATCCCGAGCGGCCCCAGCCGGTTCGGCCCGGCGCGAAGCTGCCAGACCGCGAGCAGCCGTCGCTCGAACCACACGAGCAGCGCCGCGACGGTCAGCAACACGAAGAGAATGCCCAGCACGGTCGCGACGGTTTCGAGCACGTCGCTCATGCTCGCGCCTCGATCCTGCCAATCCGGCCCGGGGCGGGGAGCGGCAGCCATGGCTGCCCGGGCAGGCCGACCGGCACGCCCGCGAGGCCGGACGGCAGCGACGGCCATGTCCGCACGACCAGCCTGAGTGCCGCACCGTCGAGCGAGAGCAGCACCTCGTCGCCGTCCCCGACGCCGGCGCGGCCGAGATCCGCCGGCGCCAGCGCGATGTACGGCTGCGGCACGCGCCCGGCCAGCGCGCCCGCCACCGCGCTCAGTTCCTCCGAGCCGAAGATGTGGTGCAGAGGCACGCAGAGCCATGTGGAGGCGTCGCGCGAGACAGGCGGCGGTATCCGATCGAAGTACGGCGGTGCGCTGCCGGCCGGTTCGATCAGGCGCCGGCCCGGATCGCCGCCGCGCAGCGGACCGCCGACCTCCTGTTGATACGAGTTCACCGACTGCACCGAGTTCCAGCCCGGCGCCCAGAAGCGTGTGACGAGCGCCGGCGGCGGCTGCCCCTGAAATCCCTCCATCGTGAAGCCCAGTGCGGTGTCGGGATCGCCGGGCGGCTTCGGCTCGTGGACGGTGCGGTCGGCGAGGATTGCCGTGCGCCCGCTGTAGCGGTGGGGCTCACGGGCGATCTTGAGACCGACGACGCGGAGGTCTGCCGGAGGCGCGGCCTCACGAGCGCCCGCAAGCGCCGGCACGCCGGACGCGAGCCCCCCGATGATGTCGTCGAGCGTCTGCCAGGCGCCGACGTCGGCCCTGCCGGCGGCAGCCGCCAGGTCGCGCACCCATCGCCAGCTCTCCTGCACATCGCCCGCCGGCGCCAGGACCTGGAAGAAGCGCTGCGCACGTCCCTCGTTGTTGACCAGCGTTCCGTCGCTCTCGGCGAACGTGCCGGCGGGCAGCCCGATCTCGGCATGGCGGCCGGTTGCCGTCAGCACGTGGTCGATCACGATCACGTGGTGCACGCGATCGAGCACGCCCCGCACGGCGGCCTCGCTGCCGCGCCGGTAGAGGTCGTTCTCGAGCACGACGAGCGTGTCGGCCTCGCCCCGCTCCACCGTCTCGAACGCCGCCTCCAGATCCTGCCCGCCGAGCAGCGCCGCGCCCAGGGTGTTGCACTCCGGCACGGTGAGGGCCAGACGCACTGGTCGGCCGGTGCGCGCCAGCGCCCGGGCCACGTTGGCGGCCGCCTGGAGTGTCGCCTCGCTGCCGAGGCCGGTCCCGGCGACGATCACCGGCTGGCTTGCCTCACCGAGCGCCCGGGCGATCCGTCCGACGAGGTCATCGGAGGCGCCATCGCCGCCGGGATCGGGCGCATTCGCGTCGATCGCGTGCGCGACGGCGAACCCGAGCCGGGCGAGGTCGTCCGGCGCTGCGCGAAATGTCTCGGTGGCGACGTCGTCCAGCCGCGTCGCCGCCACTGAGGCGATGAACAGCGGGCCCTTCGCGTCCTGGACGGCCTGCCGGACGGCGATATCGTCCCATTCGGGGATCTTCTGGCCGGCGGCGATGGCCATCGGCTGGCGCCGCACCGACTGGCGGAGCGCCAGCGCCAGCATGGGCGCGCTGCCGGTGACGTCCTCGCCGAGCACGAGCGCCGCATCCGACCGATCGACGTCATGGAGTGATGCCGGCGGGGCGGGTCCTCGCCGGAGGATGTCGAGCGCCAGCGTGACCAGGCGGTGCTCGCGTGCGGCGATGCCGGGGGAGAACCGCTCCGGACCGACCAGGGTGCGCAGGGCGAAGTTGGCCTCGAGCGAGGCGCGCGGCGATCCGATGCCGATGACTCGGGCACCGGAGAGGAGCGACGCGGCGCGTGCGACCGCGTCCGCCGCGCCGGCGGCCACACGCTCCGGCCCGCGCCCGGCGAACGGCACGCGCAGGCGGAGATCGCTGTTGACGAACTCGTACCCGTAGCGGCCGCGGTCGCACAGGAAATAGCCGTTCACCGCGCCGTTGAACCGCGGCCGGATCCGGCGGAGCATGCCGGAGCGCTCGCCGGGAAGGGTGTTGCACCCCACCGCGCAGTGGACGCAGACCGACGGGGCGCTCCGCTCGTCCCACTTGCGGGTGTAGTGCCGCGCCAGCGTCTTGTCGGTGAAGACCCCCGTCGGGCAGGCCTCGACGAGGTTGCCGCTGAACTCGCTCTCCAGGACGCCGTCCTCGTGGCGGCCGAAGAAGACCCGGTCGCGGAGGAAGTGCGCGTCGAAGTCGCGCCCGCCAGCGTAGTCGCGGTAGTACCGCACGCAGCGGTAGCACTGGATGCAGCGGTTCATCTCCTGCCTGATGAACGGCCCGAGGTCCTGGTTGCGGAACGTGCGCTTCAGGCCTCGGTACCGCCGGTAGGCATGACCGTTCATCACGGTCATGTCCTGCAGGTGGCACTCGCCCCCTTCGTCGCACACGGGGCAGTCGTGGGGGTGGTGCACCATCAGCCATTCCGCGACGCCCGCGCGGAACTCGCGCGCCTGGTCCGACTCGATCGCGATGCGGGCGCCGTCGGCGGCGGGCGTCATGCACGCCATCACGATCCGCCCGCGCGTGTCCTCCTCGTTCCTGTACTGGGTCACGGCACACTGACGGCACGCACCGGCCGATCCCATGGCCGGGTGCCAGCAGAAGTACGGCAGGTCGAGCCCGAGCGAGAGGCAGGCGTCGAGCAGGTTCACCCCGTCCCGCACCTCGTACTCCCGCCGATCGACGAAGATGGTGGGCATCGTCAACGCCAGGGGCACCGCTTGTCGCGGATGTGCCGGTCGAAGTCGTCGTGAAAGAACGCGAGCGCGCTCTGCAGCGGTTCGGCCGCTCCCGGTGCGAACGCGCAGTACGTATGGCCGGGCCCCAGCATCCGTGCGTGGCTCGACAGCAGTTCGAGATCGCGGGGCTCGCCCGTGCCCTCCTCCAGGCCCCGCAGCAGGTCGGTGGCCATGCGAAGGCCGCCCCAGCAGGGCGTACACCAGCCGCACGACTCCTGCGCGAAGAACTCCTCGAGGTTCCGCACCATGCCCACGGGGCACGTCTGATCGTCGAGCACGATCATCGTGCCGGTCCCGAGGCGGCTGCCGGCCTTCTCCACCGATCCGAAGTCCATGGGCACGTCCAGGTGCTCCTCGACGAGGAAGTCGGTGGACGCGCCGCCCGGCA